>OGGU01001099.1_pt1 | contig 17562 bp, 13 predicted proteins | sample 1571241 | NCBI WGS metagenome assembly OGGU01 (sample SAMEA2581934, study PRJEB24529) | metagenome | biome: Human gut stool | place: China | collected 2011
GGACGTTTAGACGCAAGAAGGACGCTGAAGAGCTTAGTTGCGGATTTGAGGTTTAATATCCGACCTGTAACAATCCGAACATATTATGATAAAGAAATCACCGGCAGGTGTATCTGTGAAATAAATGATTTTATTTCCAAGTTCCGGATTTATCTTATAACCTTGAATGGAGCTTTTTTCATCAGGAGCCGGATAAATCTTGTGAGTATCATATTCCTTACCTGCAAAAAAAACCGGGCATACGGAATAATTCCCTTGTGCTGTTGAACGATAACAGCTCCCTCCTATAATTATTATATTGTTATGCTTCCTGCTCCAATTCCTTATTCTATGACATGCTTTACAGTCCAGCATCAGTTCCGGAAAGACCAGAAGATCAATATCCTGTTTGGCTGCGATTTTAAGTGCCCCGATAATTTCCTTTTTTAATCCGTCCGTGTTTTTGGGATAAGTCAGCCGGGTTGTCTTGTCCTCGTACCAATCCTGTTCCCACTGTGTGGCGGACTGGAATATCATAACCTTTACCAATTGGCGTCTGTCGCATTTTAACGAGACATTTTCTATGTGGAATATCTTTGCCATAGTTTATTCTTTAAGTTTATGCCTGAATTATTTCATGAATATTCTGTTCCAGATCCTCCAACGGAAAGTCTGTGTTCAACTTATGTTTGTTATTGAAATCCAAAGAATCAAAATAAGCGTTATATAGTTCGTTCTTCCTGATTAGTGTTTCCCTGTCTGTCAGATGATATTGTGTTGCGTTTCTTTGCCTGATTTTCTTTTTTTCAGCATCACCGTATTCGATGCGTCTGGCAATAGTCCGTGGAGATGCTGTGACAAAAATGAGTTGTGCTTTTTGTTCATTGAATCCCTCAATCAGCCGGTGCAGTTCCGAATGATCTTTTCTGCCGAAGAGCAAATCACGATACACCATTTGGGTCAGGAAACAGCGTTCTATCAAAATATCCTCATTTCTCATTTCTGTACAGTACCGGAGTATGAGTGAGTTTCTGCGAGTCAGATATTTATCTGCATGTTTTATATGATTGTCAGAAAGGGCCGAGTATTCTTTTTTACTGGTCAGGTTTTCTATCCGGGGATATTGTTTTAGTATATGTAGGTAATAGAAATCATGTAATTCTATTATGGTGGCATTGGTCAATGTCTTTTTAATGAGTTGCGTGATGGTAGATTTTCCACAGTAGTTGCTGCCTTCTAATATTAATATATTTCTCATAAACAGGCGTTTGTCTTACTTTAGTTAGATTAGATGAAAATGATACACGGAAGATAGAAAATGTGGTTAAAACGTGCCTAAGCCACTATAAGAAATGGCCATGTCCCACTATTGTTTGTATGATATTGAGATGATTGGCATCAATACATTTATAATATTGAAATCTTTATTCAAGATATGAATATCCGTCGGGCTGATTTGACAATTCCGTATATTGCTTCTCTAAGTTATTCTTACTCTCAAAAAGTGCTGTCAATACTACAGCGTCGGTTCTCATATCATCCAGAATATCCGATGGCATTGTTTTCGTAGAGTTGGGGACAACCCAGCAAAGACACCCGTCACGTCTTAATTCACAACAGTACTGGTTACACATTGTTTTCAATTCTGACTGAATAAGATTTATTCCTTTATTCAATCTGTTCAGCCGTTTATACACGTACTCCATATTTTTTTCTGAGTTTTCTATCATAGCTTTACTTTTGAATATTTTGATAAAAAATCCCCGACTTTCACAAGCAGGGGATTCCATTATAAATTTAAAGTTTTTCTATTATCTAAGGTTCTCCCACTGGAGAAACGCTTATTCTGCTTTTCTGCTCACTGTTACTGTGAAAGTCTTCTTAGCAACGCCCCAGTCGTGAGTATAAGTGATTTCGAATTCAACAGCATGTTCATAAACAGTACCTGTCGGATTACCATTCCAAGTAAGAACACCACTAGCATATGTATATTCACCTGCTTCTTTTTCTGCTGCTGACAAATCGATTGTCACACCTGTAGATTCAGAATTTGTGGTATACAGAGCCGATGTTGTTTCTGTCTTAATAATATTGGCCGCATCAAATACAACCAACTTATTCCCTAATACATCCTTCAATGCAAAGTCTGTCCATGTCTTCTTCTCTTTAGCATCCAGTTTGTTGATCTGATCAATCAGATTAATCGACGCCCCTGTTGTCAAAGCGGGATCATTGAAACTCAAGTTTGCCAAAGCGGAGAATTCCTTAACAGGTGACTGAACAGTCCATTCCTCAGTCGTGAAGAATACGCGCTTGGTGTCTGTGTCACCAGCTGTGATATCATAAATATCCACATTCAGTTTGCCAACTTTGGACAAGTCTACACGAGCATTGAATTCAATCTGGTTGGCTGAAGTCCAAGTGATGTTGCCGTCCTTCATCATCTGTTTAACATATTCATTCTGCTTCTTGCTATCCAGAACAAACTTAACCGATGCATCAGCAGGAACCTTGTCATACATTTCATCGAACTTCTGAGATTTCAGAATGAATGAGGTAGGAGTACCAGAAGGTGACCATTCACCGATGATTGTATAGCTCTTGTAAGCATCCTTAATCGGACAATCGAATTCATAAGTTACAGAGAAATCATTTACTGTTACCTGATACAGCTTATTGTCGTACTTGTTGTAAACACCGAACGGAGTCTGAACACCATTAACCGGGAAGTTATCAAAATCACTATTCCAATCATAGCTACTGCTAGATCCCATTAACAGATTCATTTTCTTAAATTCTTCTTGATTTTCTCCCGGAGTCAAGATCAAGAACAAAGAGTCTTTATCTGCGTTGTCACCGCCATTCTTGAAATACAATACTGCTTCATTTGTGATTCCTTGATTTTCAAGATATTTCGCTACCGCAGTAACATCCGTAATATTTTGACTCTGCATGTTCCAGAAGTTATTCATAGAATTCCTAGAGATGGAGTTATAATTTTCCAGTTTTTCCGCATTATCATATATCGGCTTGTTCAATTGTACGAAAGTGATATAGCTATTATTATTATTTGAAATAACATCACGACCACCAATAGCATTTTCGAAATTACGTACATCCAAAGTGATAATCTGAGACTTGGCTGCATTATAAGAGAATGCAAAATCATCCTCATTGCTCAATGGTTTCAGAGCAACTGTAGCAAATTCAGGAGTTACAACCGGACGAACCGCCTTGATGAAGACAACATTCTTTACTTCGTAGTCTTTTACTTCCTCTTTCTGGGCCTTAACAATGGTTGTAATTTCTATAGCTGCATACTCATCAATAGCAGAAGCTTGGTTGTCAGACTTAACAGACAATACATTGTCATTCAACTCAAAAATGCCTTGGTGAGTTTTTATTGTTTGCCCCCGGAATTCGTATTCTTCTTCCTGATCCAATAATCTGAATGTTTTAGTATAAGAAATTCCAGTCTCTTTCAACCAAACACCACCATTAGTAATATGAAGATAAGCATCAATAGAGTCATTCAGATTATAAACACTCTTGAAATCAAATTTCCCGAATGAATATGTACTATATTCATTCCAATTATTGTCATTCAGAGTAATTGGGGATGTTTGACCTTCGGGAATAGTTGTGAAAGCATTCTTAATGTTTGTTGTAGTGGTCGTTTTTCTACTTACAGTAAAGTAATCAGAAGCAGATGTGTACTGGCCATACATAGTTACATCCAAAGACGTAGCATAATATGTTTCATTGCTAATACCTTCATTAGGAATCATAGCCAGTTTCAGAATTCCATTTTCCAAAGTGGCCGAACCATCCATGTAAACCAATGCAGGTTCCACGCTGCGTGTCTTATATGTATCAACAAACGAGAATTTGGCATTATCCAAAGAAAAGTCTCCCGGATATACCTTAAATGAAGCATACGCAGGAACAAAGGCAAACAAGTCATTGTCTACAGTCTTGATATTATAAGCATAGCACACATCATTAGCATCATCATGAGCTTGTCTTCTGTAAACCACAGTCTGCAAGCCTTTGAATGCAGAACCTTCCTGCAACAAAGTATAGTTCTGGCCATCAATTGTCACAATTACGGTTTTGGTCTCTTCATCTATAGCGATATTGGGAAACTCGTTGTTCTGTCTCAGATCTGTCAGTTTGTCACCAATCTTGATATACTCAACACCATCAACAGTTACCCAGGAAACATTGGAACCTATATTCTCGCCATCTTCGCCTTTAGCAGGTACATCGTTGCCTTCGGTATCCTTTACATTCACCCAAGTTTTTCCCTCGTCAGTACTATACTGCCACAGATTGTTTTCCACACGGAATTGAGGAATAACTGTTACGCCATCAACACCGTTCGTACCATTAGCACCATGTTTGATTGTAATCTTGGAGCCATCAGAAAAGACCAGTTCATAGCCACCTGTAACTTCGTCGCATGACTGAACGAACTTACCAGCTTTAATTGCTGCGTCCAGACTGGAGATCGTTCCTTTTACATCGTTCAGCTCCTTGTCGATGCGATCGATGTCATCATCATAATCTTTACAAGACACAAATGTTCCTGTCGAAGTTACCATCAAGGCTCCGAACAGGACTGCACTTAAAAACTTTTTGTTCATAATAAAAATTTTAAATTTATAAATTTAAAAAACTAAAAATTGGTTATACATATTTCGTTATAAAAGGACTTAATTGCGTCGTCTTATTCTTGTCATATATCTCATTGGTGTCATCCCAACTATTTTTCTGAAAGCCACATAAAAGGGGCTCTTTGATGCGAACCCACATTTTGCAACTATCTCATCCAGCCCACAACTTCCTGCACCCAACAGTTCCTTTGCATATTCAATCCTGTAACTGTTCACAAGTTCCTTGAGATTACAGTCAAAGTATCTGTTCACCACATTGGAAAGATAGGTCTGGTTTGTATCAATCATAGCACTCAACTTTTTCAGAGACAATTCTGAATCCAAGAACACTTTCTTTATTTCCAACTGATAAAGCAGATTCTTGTAAATCAGACAATCTATTTCTCTGTTGCATTTGTTTCTCATGACAAATTTCTCCTCCCAGTGCTTTTCAGCAGCTTTGAAGAGCAAATTCTTCTGTCTTTGAGAAGTGGAACTGGTCTCCCTACGTTTTAGAAATAGATATTCCATCCTGTCTTTATCCCTTTAAATTTCCTCCGCCATGCACCATTATTAAATGTTGTCTACGGATTTGTTTTTTCCTGTTTTTTAATAGACTGAAACATTATTTCGGTGCAAATATACATACTTTATCGAAACTTTGTGCATTTTTCCTATAAAAAAATATAGAATCCCGTAAAATAATTGGTTTAAAGGTTATTTTCAGAGTGTTATGTGAACTGGAATCAAACACAATATATCTTAATTTTAATAACGATAGGCGATGGAAGGGAATTTCAAGAAACAAAAGAGAGAGGCCGTTACACCTCTCTTCATGTTCATAAGCAAAACTCCTTCTTCAATCTCTGTACAGTGCTGACACTTACCCCCTCAAGCTTGGATACCATCTTTATCGGATAATTCTTGCTTAAAAGTTTAAGTACACCCGAATATTGCTCAGCTTTCTCCTCCTTTGGCTTTCTATATCCGGTTTTTCTCCCTACTTTCCCACCTTTAGCTATATACTGTGCTTTTCCTGACTGTAAACGATATTTGTAGTAAAGCATCGTGCTGAGAAGGTGGCCCGTAATATCAATAAGAATACAAGTGTGGTTATTCCGGCTCATGATGTTCCCCACTTCAAACCGTCCAGGGACTTTTCTTTAGATTAGAATGGCCTCACTATACAATTCATTACTGATCTTAGGTCGTGGAATAGGGCAAGTGATGTTCCAGAATAATGCGTTGTCCGGTTTGTTGATGCTGATCGGAATATTCCTGAATTCATGGCAGATGGGAATATTGGCTATAAGTGGTAATATAATAAGTACATTGACAGCTTATTTCTCCGGTTATGGGCGTGATGATATAAAGGATGGTCTGTATGGTTTTAACGGTACATTGGTGGGAATAGCAGTCGGAGTCTTCATGGAGTTGTCGATAGGTTCCCTGTTATTGATGGCAGTGGCTTCATGTATTTCAACCTGGATAGCACGACTTTTCAGCTTTCAACGTTCACTTCCCGGATTTACGGCACCTTTCATCCTTTCTGTATGGGGACTGTTGGGGGGCTGTATTTGGATAATGCCTGATATTCTGTTGGTTTCTGATGCGGTTAATGATACTACACAAGGGATTAATTACTTTCAGACTTTCAGTTTTGGTATCGGTCAGGTCATGTTTCAAGGGAATATCTGGACTGGTCTGTTATTTTTAGCGGGTATTCTTATCAATTCACGAACTGCTGCCTTTTATACTGTAATTGGAGCATTTCTTCCTATTCCACTGGCTGTCTTGCTGGGGATAGATGCTGAAACGTTGAATATGGGCTTGATGGGCTATAACGGTGTATTGTGTGCCATTGCTTTAGGAGATAAAAGTTGGGAAGGTCTTGTATGGGCCTCATGTTCAGTCTTGCTGTCCGTTATATTGCAGATTATAGGGATGAACTTGGAAATCACTACTCTGACCGCCCCTTTTGTCGTATCAGTATGGGTGATAATGGGAATACAGAAGTTAGTGATTCCCGGAACTGTGAAATAAATAATAACCCATACAGCAGATGTTATGGATATGGTAGGCTAGAGTAAGTTATAAACTCCCTGTCTTCTTTTCTTTTTTAACAGACTGGGAACTTTGTTATTCAGAGGATTACTGCTATCTTTGTACTTCCGTTTTTGTTATTTTTTCCGCCAAGCTGTGAAGTGTAGCGGATGATTTTCTTAACATTCCATCAGTCTGCTTTTAGTGGATTGGTGGATTTTTTTGTTCTGAATTATTTATTTTCTAATTTTGCTAAAATTAGACATATTCTTTTCTATAGATAACTTCCTTTTTTATCTATTTCATGTCACTGCTTCTCATTAAAATTAAAAAGAGCTTAGAACTTGTATTTCTTTAAACAGCTCATTTAGATAATCAAACGTCTATTGTTTTTTTAATTATGGTAAGACTCAATTTTAAATTATTTTACTCAAATCTTTATTATAAAGCATTGATTTAAAACTATTGTTATCTATTTAGGATTTTTAGCGTGATACTAATAAATACGAGAAGAAAATATAGAATATACAATTTGGGGAGATTTACAAGTGAATCCAATATATAAATTAACGTGAGTTCGAAATAAGCATAGATATACACTAAGTTTGCAGCGAGTTCCGACGAACCGTGAAACGGCGAAGCCGGATAGCCACAAACAAGAAGAAAAAGTATAGTTTATGCCGAGGTTGTTTCTTACTTTTGTTGTGTAAAAGAAAGGGACAACCATCCCGACAGGTAAAATAATGAGTTAACACTATTGATAAGTAGGAACATTGCGATAAAAGCATTAAATTTATAGTGCTGAATTATAACATTTAACGATTACCACTATGTCCTCGAATTTTAAGGCACTATAAAATATTTTGTGTAAATGGAAATACGGGATTCAGAAATGAGTCTCGTATTTTTTATTTTATACATTTGCAAAATGAAGAAGCTTATGAAAGAAAAGAATCAAGTAGTGCCTGATGAGGTTTTAAGCAAGTTTATCAGTCAGTTCAAGACAGAAGCCGATGTGAGCAAGTTTCTGAAGCAGTTGCATGCCCAAGTATTGGAAAAGATGCTTGAAGGTGAAATGGATGCCCATTTGGGATATGAAAAGAATTCTGTGATAGGAAATAACACTGGCAACTCCCGAAATGGCAGTTATCCGAAGAAAATCCAAACCGAACATGGAGAGTCTGTCATTTCTATTCCACGTGACCGTAACGGCCAGTTTGAGCCGATAGCAGTGCCTAAACATGAAAGCCGTGGACTTTCTATAGAAAAGCTCGTTATCTCCCTATATGCCAAAGGAATGAGCGTTTCTGACATAGAGGAAGAGATGCGTGAGATTTATGAAATAGAGCTCTCTACATCTGCCATTTCCATCATTACCAACAAGGTCAATCAGGCTGCCCAGGAGTGGCAGAACCGTCCCCTTGATCCTGTTTACCTGATAGTCTGGATGGATGGTATTGTCTTCAAGGTACGGGATAACGGTAAGATCATAAACAAGACCGTTTACCTTTGCGTCGGACTGAAACAGAACGGTCTGAAGGAAGTCCTTGGCATGTGGGTTGGCAAATCGGAAAGCTCTTCTTTCTGGATGGGTGTCCTGACTGATTTAAAAGCCCGTGGGGTGCAGGATATCCTGATTACCTGTACTGACAATCTGAATGGATTTACGGATACTATCCGCAGTATATTCCCTCAGTCATCCACTCAAATCTGTGTGGTACATCAGATCAGAAACTCCTGTAAATATGTGGTTTATAAAGATAAGAAAGAGTTTACGGCAGATATGAAGAATATCTATAATGCACCCAACAAAGAGGTTGCAGCCACAGAACTTGACAATCTGGAAAAGAAATGGGGAGGAAAGTATCCTTATGCTATACTTTCATGGAGAAACAACTGGGATGATTTGACTGTTTTCTTCCAGTTCCCGCTGGAAATCAGAAAAATAATCTACACAACCAATCTCATTGAAAACCTGAACGGAAAAATCAGAAAGTACACGAAATCAAAGCTTTCATTCCCTTCGGATGATGCAGTCAAAAAGACCGTTTATCTTTCACTTATGGAGATTGAGAAGAAATGGACACAGCCGATTCATAACTGGGGCTTGATTATGAATCAATTTATGCTTATTTTTGAAAACAGAATCCAGATATAAGAACAAACTTACAGCTGAATCCTGTTTCCATTTACACAAAATTTTGGACAGTGTCAATTTTAAAGTTACAGAGATTTATTGTATGGCCGATGATTTTTGTAAGGTATTTGCATTGCATCAGGAAAAATATATGGTTGAAGACAAGAATACCTGTCATCGTAACAAGCCCAATCGCATGAGTGAGGCTGGGATTATGGTTATTCTTATCCTGTTTTACTCCGATGGTTTCCGCTGTTTTAAGCATTATTACAAGGAGTATGTCTGCAAACACCTGAAACACTTGTTTTCGCGACTGGTGTCCTATAACCGTTTCATGGAACAGGAGAAGGAAGTGTAGCTTCCTTTGAGCATTTTCATCAAGAAAATCCTGCTGAGAAATGTACGGGTATCAGTTTTGTTAACTCCACTCCCTTACGTGTATGTCGTAACCAAGGAATCCTGATTCATAAGATATTTGAAGGGCTTGCCGAGCGTGGAAAATGCTCCATGAGATGGTTTTTCGGATTCAAACTACATCTGATAATCAATAATAGAGGTGAGATCCTTAATTTGAAGAACATTGCGCAGATAGAGCACTCTAGACACCGTTCTTTTAACAACGTCATTGCCAATTCACTGTTGGCTATCGCAGCATACTGTTTCTTTGAAAAGAAACCGCCATTGATGTCAATTTTATCAATGACGGGCAACTTACGATTTTTTTGATTTATATCAAACTCACGTTAAATTAGTGAGGAGATTTAATCTGTAGTAAAATACCCTTTCCCATGACATTGAGGACAAATGATGTGAGTATGCCCTGTAGAACGCAGGAAATAGCCTCCACATTCATCACATTTCACATGATAATCTTTTGTTCCATACAGTGCAGGGTAGATGTCTTTTACAATACGTTTTTTACCGTGGCATAGATTACAAGTATGTTTAGTTTGTTGACGAGATGAAGAAGAATTCTGTGTTGCATTGGAATTTATTATCGTACTACCATTAGAACAATCATTATTTACTGGATTTATAGGACACATAAATGATGCATAACCATCCGTATTGGCCCCATCTCTTTCTTTCTTACGAATAAGTGAACACGTAGTTACAGACGATGGAGCAGCTTGTCTCTTATAAACATACATAAGACTATTATTGACTATTACATTCAGGATGCTTAAATCTGCCTTAAATCGGTAAAGCACATTCCCGAAATACGAACGGCCTACATACGTTTTTGTATTGGTTGCACTATGCAGTTCGTCATAAGTCAGTAGACCGTTACCGACACTTATACCGTATTTATCTGAATCATAACATTTTTTATTAGAGAATGTTATAAACTGCCCACCTGCCGTATTAGTATATGCAATTCCATCTTGTATCTTTTTAGTCAATTTATAGTAAAAGGTTTCTTGTCCACAAATATGACTGATGTTGAAGAATGCAACTACGGCAAACAATAATATTGAAAATCTTTTATTCATAAATTACCCCATTGTTTGTATTTTGCCGACGCCTGCCTTCATCAACATAATAGTCTTTCTCAACAAGCCTATAATTAAATTCATGACTATCACTATAGCCACCAGATATTTTATGAATCATTCTTTTTCTGTCTTTAGAAAAGTACCAAAAGTCAGTCCATGACGGTAAACCATACATACCTTGACTATATCGAGAATAAACAATCCATGAAGAGGACGACAAATCATCTCGATATTTGATGTCATATTTTACCTCATATACTTGCCCTTCATAGTAATTCCTGTTTTCTTTAAGACGAGCTTTTATATAGAGGGTTGTATTAGAACCAAATGAGGTAGCCTTCCTTCCATTAAAATTGAATACATATGCATTGTTATTACGGTCAACATCTTGATAAAAATAAATTTCATCGTCATCATCATAGAATTGAGCATAGGCGTTGGAACAAAAGAAACTTAACACTGATACTATTGAAATAAAAAAAACTTTTTTCATTACCGTTTATTTATTTTAAGCACGTCCTCACTCTTTCATCTGCATAAGGTGTGCCATCGAAATTTGATTTTTTATTAGTAAACTCTCTTTCTGTACCGTAGAACATCAGCCAAGACTTTCTCCATTGCTTGGAAAACTCAATACCTTCATTAAGCAGTTTTTTGTTTTGACTGCATTCAAATAAAAATCGGTTTAGATCATGATTGTCAAAGAATAGCCATAATTCGAAACTTGTAGGATAACGAGCCAAATGCAACTTTACTTTTTTATGAAGTATCTGGTTATTTAGTATAGACTTTTCTTTATGTACAGTTTCACAAAGAAGTTGCTGATAATAAAAATCCAATACGCCATCAAATACACCAACATATTCAAGTTGACGTGCTTCCTGTACGTTGTAACGTAACTTGTTAATGAAATAGCGAACGCAATAATGAGGCTTAAAATCCAATCTGCCCCAAACCTCTCCAATCAATCTAACATTAGGAAATTTCTTTTTTATAGATCTTCTAAAGAAAAGCCAAAACCTATAATTGGGCCCGGTAGCATGGTCCAGACGAATTGCATCGAATCCCATAGCGCATAACTCTAGCGCTCTTTGAGTCAAATAAACTTGCACCTCCTTGTTTTTGGTGTTAAACATGGGCAGATCTGTTATTCCAGCAAAACATTTATATGTTCCATTACGCTTGAAGAAAAACCAATCGTTGTGTTTCCCGTCTGAGAATAGAGTACAACTTTTATGGCAATGATTGGTCACAAAGTCAGATACAATAATCATTCCCCTTCGATGTGCCTCATTTATAAGTTCGTGCAAATCCTCTTTTGTCCCGAAATGAGGGTCCACTTGCTTAAAATTCACAATATGATAGCCATGATAAGCTGCTGTTTTATAGAAAGGTGTAAGCATAATTCCTGTCATGCCAAGTCCTTGGATGTAATCAAGATGGTCAATTATGCTCCTAAGGCAACCACCTCTAAAGTCGCCATCAGCATCTTCTCCTTTTGTAGGAAAAAAGCGGTCAATCAATATATGGTAGATATGTTCTTGATTCATAAGCAATCTCTATCATATTGTCGTTTTATCTCTTTTAAGTCTTGATGAAACAAGAAAATTACAATGACCAACGCAATAAGTAATAACATAAGGATTACGATTATCACGAAAATTGATAGCATAAAACAGCAACTCATAGTCATACTACTAATGTTTGATTTATATTTTGTTTATATTAAACTTGCTACAGTTACAAGAAGAGTAAAAAACGAAATTATCAATATCCAAATATTATTATTGTGAATGAATGAAATTTCTAAAGAATTTTTTGAGGAATAACAATTCCTCTGATTTCTTCAAATATTGTTTCCAACTGGAATTGCTGAATAAAATAATCCATTCGCCTGTCCATCTCGGTTTGATTGAATAACTTTTCACAAAGTATTTTTGTAATCAGTCCACAATTCACCTCTATTTCTTTAGCATTCATTGTCTTGTATTCAATTTTGAATTTATGTAATTTACGCTTTATATAAATGAGTATACTCATTTCAAGTACTCCCTGTAACTCGTCATCTAAGTTACCAGAAAGTTCCTGTTCATACTGATCTTTTATGGGATAATACGGTTCATTAGTTTTTATATGCACAATACAGTCGTCATCTGCCCAAAACTTTTCCACTTTATTATTGCTATAGGCTTTATCCACGACACTTTTAACTGTATCTGGATTTGCCATAAAAATGTTGTCATTAGCATACAATAACCCATAAACGAAATGACTCTCAGGAACTTCTGTCGTAGTCAAAGTTCCATTCTTTTCTATCAGCTTTATCTTCTCTTGCAAATAGTCGTTTATTGGGTATAGACTTTTATTCTGAAAATAGCCAATTTGAAATTTTTTCGTTACATCACTTAAAGTATTTTGACATGCTGTGATATCCAATAATTGAACACAAACATCAACTATGGAATAAGATAGTTTTATGTCTTTGCGCTTTTTACCTTCCAGATCCCATACAAGTAAAACCAACCAATCGTGAAAACTTATTCCCTTATACTTACTGCTTGTATTAAGACTTTTATCCCCTCTTTCAAAGAATGCCTTCTTTAGGTTTACCAAATCCAATTCCGTACAAAAATCCCTGTTTGTATATATTTTTTGTTCTTGATCAAAAACCTTATCTATTTGCACCAACAGAACAAGAAAATACTGTCGACCTCTCTTGGGGACTAAATTTAATTCTAAAAGAAGTGGATTCACTATAATTTCTCTAGAAATTATGTCTTTGCTGTTATAAAGCGAATTAAAGAAAAATGAACATGGTGTAATTGAAATAACCTCACCTTCACCTCCTAACGCCCAATATGAACATCTGGCATTAGGATAATGTATGAATGAAACATCCAAAGTTTTTTCTTTTTTGCGCAATTTTATATAATTCTTCCTCAAACTATCAAGCGGAATGAAGAGTGACATAGATGCCATATAAACATTTTGCGTCATAACGTCAACTATTTAAATTATAATCAATATATATAGACTTACTCTGGTACAGAGTAAACTAAGCGCACTGTTACAAATTTTGCATCAAAAGCATTTTTTTCTTTAAGATTAGATCCTGGGATATTTCCTGAAATAGTTCCTTCTTTGTAACTTAAAATCTTACAATTATTTTCTTTATCATTCCAACATCCGCCATAAATACGGGCATCCACATTATAATCATCTTTTGAATCACAGATCAACTCACCATAATTACCAGACATATCATAGATCCCCAATTCATTCGGCATTTTTGTCGCAATATCATGAACTCTATTATTACTGTTATCCTTATACCAAGAAATATCACTTACAGTATTACTTCCACTATAATTATACCCTTTTGATTTACTGCCTCCTTTTGCAGCATAAATCCATTCCGCCGTTGTTGGTAATCGGAATTTAATTCCCGTTTTCTCTCTTAAGGTATTTAAAAATGTCCTAAATTCTGATTTAATTACACCTTTATCATGATTAGAATTCAATACTCCTATAACTTTATCGGCAATCTGAAGATTTCCACTTGGGGGAAGTTCTGTTTGCATAATATAAAATGGAGGCAGCGTACCACCATCTACCAGTATCATCTTAAACTCTTTTCCATCTATAAAATATGTCAAGTCTTTATAGTCAACTTTAGGAATGTACCCATCATCTGAATCTTCAGAATCGTCTGGGATATCCGGTTCCTCGGGTGCACCATTACCTGATTCAAGGGATGAATCTTCAACAATTGACTTGAAATTTTTCCAATATTTGGCCTTCGAATAAGCCTCCTTGCTTCCTTTGGGAACGTAAAGAGTCCATCCACCCACTAAATCAGAATCTATAATATCTTTTTCCAAACTGAGAGGTATCCCTAAATTAACATACATTTTTCCTGTTTTCACAGGGAAAAAAGGACTTCCAACTACTGTACTAAGTCCTGTTCCTATACGAATCTCAGAGAAGGAACCATTAAATGATGCATTATTAATCTCATGCGTAGAGTTAGGCAAAATAAGTTCACTTACTGAAAGTTTTGAAAAAGCACCAGTACCCACTCTCTCCAAAACTTTCATCTCACTAAATTGCGTCACTGTTGCCCCCATAAATGCCATATCCCCTATATTGATCACATCCTTTGCACCTACAAATGAAATTTTTGCCTTATCGCAATTGGCAAACGCATACGCACCTACATATTTCAAATTCTTGGGTAAATACACATTCTGAATATATTTGCAATTACTAAATGCCCCCTCCCCAATTGTAGTTATGTTATCACTTAAATGTATTTCTGATATACAGGACCCAGAAAACGAATAATCACCAATTGATGTAAGAGAGGAATATGGTAGGTCTGCTTCAGCAAGAGATAAATTCGCAAATACATAATTCCCAATATGAGTCACGCCATCATCAACTTTTAAATAATTATACTTGTACTCATTCCACGGAACACTGTTCACTGATGAATAATCAGCCATACTCCCTTTACCTTTAATATATAGACTTACATAATCGTAATACCACTTACAGTCTCCTGTGACTCCGCTAATAGAAGCAAGCCACTGCTTTTCATTGGATGATATTGAAGATTTTAAAAGTGAATATGTATCTAACATGACATTACCTGCTTCTAAATTAATTAAATGAGGAGCCCCATTAAACTCATCCGTTATATAATCAAAAGATATACAGTTATTATCTATATGATAATTAAAGAATGAAGCTACACGGGTGTATTTTGAACCAAAATCAGTATCATATTCTCTACTATGAATATATATAACCCCCTCGGAAGAAGAGTAAAAATATATTTCAGTAATATATTGAGTTATAGTTATCCAATCATCACCCAGATTCCAATCTATAGATGTTGTTGACCATTTTGTACCAACATAAGGTAAATTTTCTGGATTTACAGAAGTCTCATTTGTATCGCTTCCACTACAAGCTATGACAGTGATTGCTACATACAGGAGTATAAATACTTTTCTAACCATAGTTTATAACGTTTTATTTGTGCTACAAAAATATGTATTAAAAATCATAAATCAAAAGAAATCGAAAATTAATTTAAATATCCACACGAATTTCCCATCTAAACAACTGGTTCCATTTCTTACCTAAAAAAATGATTGCATTCCGCCAGTTCTCAATCGGTAAAGTTGAAATCCGAAATGTTGTATGTACTCAAATAGATAATAATATAGTTAAATTATGTATCATTATTTCCAATTTACCTTCATTGTATTCAAATTTTACCGAAAACGGATTTGATTATCTTTTCTCTATCATACTTTTTAGTGACTGTGAAGAGGAGAGAAAGAGAAGCTTTTCACACCTCTCTCTTAAATTAGACATCTATAAGCAAAACTCCTTCTTCAATCTTTGTACCGTGCTGACACTTACTCCTTCAAGTTTGGATACCATTTTTATAGGATAGTTTTTACCCAAAAGTCCGAGTACACCTGAATATTGCTCAGCTTTCTACGATATCCGGTTTTTCTCCCGACTTTTCCATCTCTAGATATATACTGTACTTTACCCGATTGAAGGCGATAGCTGATATTCTCTCTTTCCATCGCAGCCACAGTACCGAGGATGGCGATGAAGATAGTCAGAAACGTTTTTTTATAGAGTTGAAGATGCTTGGATTCTTTGCTAATACGGATGATATTTTAGTTGATGTTCTGATAACAAATGTAATAGTTAATCAATGGGGTGGGAAAAGCAGTGATGTAAAAGGTATGTATGATTATCAAAAATTAAAAAAGGAAACTGAGACTGATAAAAGGTTTCGGTTTCCTTCTTTTTCCATTACCTTTGTGAAAAATAGAGTTGTGATGGAAAAGAATAAGGTGTTTACAATGAAAGTTTCCAAGGTTTACCCATTATTAGTCGCAAAGGTGGAAAAGAAGAACCGGACAAGGCAGGAAGTGGACGAGATTATTTGTTGGCTGACCGGATATAATAAAGAAGGACTACAAGAACAACTGGATAAGGAAGTCGATTTTACCACTTTCTTTAATGAAGCACCACAAATGAATCCTAATTGTGGATTGATAAAAGGAGTGGTCTGTGGTTGCCGGATAGAAGAAATTGAAGATCCATTGATGCAGAAAATCAGATATTTGGATAAATTGGTTGATGAATTGGCTAAAGGGAAAACTATGGAGAAGATTTTAAGGAAGTAGGTTATAATTCAGTATCTCTATTATTTTACAGATAGGTCTGACAAACGATCTTATATCCAAGGGTTAGTCAGAGACAAAAGCCTATACGAAGTATGAGTATGGTACATAACCCGAAGGGATGTTATAAAAAAACTGACAAAACACTTATTCTTTAAGCATTTGTACCTGATTTGCAAACATTTTTATTACACTTTTGTCTTTCAGTTATGTTATACATTCCACTTACGTTTCATACTTCCGGCCCTGCCAAACTCCTGATAATAACTTGGTCTGTCAGGAAAAGAAGTGTTTTGGAACAGGATATCGGGAAATAGGAATCAAATACCCTTCAAATTTCGGATAATATCTTTATCTTTAGAGAAAGTTTTCATGAATCAACAGGTATCACAAGTATTATAGGTGTATGAAAACAGGGATGCTATATATTTTAGTATGTTGTCTTTTTCTGATTGGTTGCAATGGAAAAAGTAATAAAGAGAGTCACGCTGGTGTTACTGACACGGTCTTTGATGCAATATCTCCTGTAGATAATGAAACGGACAGTCTGATAAAACTTGAGGGAGAGAATTTATGGAAAGAGGCGAACAGGTATAAGGCTTCCATAACCGATACCACTTTCCTTAGGACAAGAGGGATAATGTCCTATGCCGCAATAGATATGTATACAGGAGAAGGTCTCAACAAGAACTACGCCTTTAACCGGATTGTTTATCTGAAAGCGTTGGATAGAGCCAGGAAGTTTCTTACTGTAGCGGATGACAGACTGAAATTCAATGTCAAATCCGGTAAAGAAATTCATATTTCAGAAGATTTATATCTGTTCATATCCGATTTGTTCAACGAATGGAATAAATGGCTGGAATCGGGCAGTCATGAAATATTGAAAGATGAACAGGAACTCTATACTGTATTACCTAAAGAAAACAACCGGATTCAACCCATAGAAATTGAAGAGGAACCCAGACAAGATCCGAAAGATACAGGAGCCATCGAAATTGAGTATATTCCTCCCGTAGATGCTACTTCTCCTGTAA
>OGGU01001124.1_pt1 | contig 17317 bp, 15 predicted proteins | sample 1571241 | NCBI WGS metagenome assembly OGGU01 (sample SAMEA2581934, study PRJEB24529) | metagenome | biome: Human gut stool | place: China | collected 2011
CTTGCATGTGTTAGGCACGCCGCCAGCGTTCGTCCTGAGCCAGGATCAAACTCTCAATAAAATGGTATCTTAAAGCCGAAGCTCTAAAATCAATTTCATTCTTCGTTCGCTCTTAGCTTAACTCAAGAATTTTCGTTGGCTATTCAAAGAATCTCATTTCTGACATTCACTGAACAACTCTTTTGGTTCTTTTTCAGAACCTTAATTGTCCAAGGTGTTTGTTCATGTTTCTCGTTGTTTAATTTACAAGGTGCACTCCGCAGTTTCGCGGGCTTTTATTGTATCACATCAAGTTTCTTTTGTCAAGAACTTTTTTAAATTCTTTCGAACTTTTTGTGATCCGCTCGTCGCTTCGCGATTTCTCGCTCAGCAGCGAACTCATTTAGTTTAGCACATCTTCATCCGTTTGTCAAGAACTTTTTTTAAATCTCTTCGAGCTTTTTCTTGAGCCCCGTCCGATTTGCTGCGCTCCTCAGAACGCTCGGCTATGATACCATCGAAAAACCAGTTTGTCAACCCTTTTTTCATTATTTTTCACTCTTTTTTATATTTACTATTACTTGTGTTAATATCGGCACGACACCCCAAAATATAGCTGCTCCCACAGCCCAGCTCCAGATCGGCAGCCGGTACGCCAGAAAGCTTCCGCCAAATGCCAGCAGGCAGAACACACCTCCGGTGCTTCCCGTTCCATTTTTCCGTCTGACAGCTCCCAGCATGCGTTCTGCCGCACACACCAGCATCGTCAAAAGCGCAAACAGCCCCAAAAGCTGCGCGACTGACAGCAGCAGCTCGAACCGCTGCATGACTGACAGCACAGACAGGCTTTTCGTCAGCGTGAGAAACGGCAGCGGCTCCTGCCGCGCCAGCTCCGGCGACAGGCAGGCCGCCGTCAGAAATGCCGGGACTGCCGGAAGAAGCGCAGATGCTGCCGCCGTACCGGGTGAAATGCGCGGTGTTTCCTCCTCCGCCGTGACAAATGCCATGCAGACCGGCCCCAGACACAGGCAGAACGCCAGCGCGGCATCCGCCGGAACGCCCTGCGGGCGGCTCCAATCTACCTGCACGTGCCGCAGGGACGCTGTGGCAATGACCGCATACAGTCCCGCGAGGCACAACGCAAGCACTGCACAGACACGTCCGGCTGCCAGCCGTCCCTTTTGTCCGGCCAGCGCCGCCAGCAAAAGCGGGATCGCGGGCAGGAACGGGCCAAGGTCGTCTTCAAACGCGATCTGACTGGCCGCAGCAGCGCCCGAGGCCGCAAACAGCAGCCACAAAAGCTCCGCCGCTGCCATGATCCGTCCGCCAACAGCTCCGAACGCGCGGGCAAACGCCTGCCGCATACACAGGCCGGAGTGCCGCTGCATCGCCTGCTGGCAGGCGGCAAGCGCGCAGGCGAGGATACTCCCGCCCAGCACCCACAGCCAGCCGCAGCCCGGCAGCGCCATCGCCGCCGGAACGCTCAGCGCGCACAGGCTCCACGCGCGCACCTGTCTCGGCGTCAGCTTATCCTGCAAGAATGATCCCTCCGTTTTCCCCCGGCAGCAGAATCGCCGGGTCGAGTGCTTCGCCGCGCAGAAGCGCGGCGTGCGCGTCCGCAAGCGTCACCGCACCGGGGTGCGCCTGCAAAAATTCCACGCAGCCGTCTGCATCCAATGCATCCATCCGCGCCAGATACAGCTTTGCCGCCGGGCGGAACTGCCGCTGCCGCACCGCTGCGGGCAGAAGCGATTGTGTGCTTTGCAGGAGAATAATATGCTCCGCCGTGTCCAGAAAGAGCGTGCCCTCCGCCCCTTCCCGCATGGCGGCAAGCGCGTCCGGGAGCGTCGTGCCGGAGCCGGATGCGCCGTTGTCGCTTTCCACGGTGATCCGCCCGTCCTCCTGCGCGATCACGAGCACCTGCGCAGGCAGGAGCTTCGCCGCGTCCGTCCCCGTGCGCGGCAGCATACAAAGGCTGACCACCGACGCGGCCGCCAGCAGCGCGATACTGATTTTATTGAGCATGACCGTCCCCCTGATTTTTCAGATCCTGCGGGTGCAGCGCCGTGTCGCGCCATTTCTGCCGCACCAGAAGCGGGCGCAGCACGGCGCGTCTTGCCCGCGCGTCGGAAAACGGCGCGAGATAGGACACATCCAGACTCGTCAGCCCCGACAGGTGGATCAGCAGTGCAATGCCGCCTGCCGTCAGGGCGAACAGCCCGCCCGCTCCCGCCAGAATCGCCAGTGCGAAGCGCCAGATGCGAACGGCGTCGGACAGATCCCGGCTCGGAAGCGTAAAGCCGCAGATCCCGGCGGAGGCCGTGACGATCAGCGCGGCGGGCGAGACGAGCCGCGCATCGACCGCCGTTGTGCCCACGACGAGGCCGCCGATGATGGAAACCGCCGTGCCGATGGCCTGCGGCAGATGAAGCCCCGCCTCCTGCAAAAGCTCAAACGCGGCAAGCAGGCCCACCACCTCGAAAACCGTATCGAACGGCACCTCGCGCTTGGATTCGATGATCGCCAGCAGCAGCTTTGTCGGGATCATCTCCTGATGGTATGTCGCCATGGCGACATACAGCCCCGGCAGCAGCAGCGCGGCCAGCAGCGCCAGATACCGCAGCACGCGCAGGCAGGACGCCGAGAGATAGTCGACCGCGCGGTCCTCCGTCGATTTCATAAGAACGCCGAGATTGACCGGGGCCAGATACCCCAGCGGCAGCCCGTCGACCAGCAATCCGACCTGTCCGTTCAGAAGGCCCTGGCAGAAGGTGTCCGGGCGCTCGGTGTATTGTAATAACGGAAAGGCTGTCCGGCGGGAACCGGTCACGTATTCCTCGACGCTTGCGGGCGTGAGCATCCCGTCAATGTCGATATTTTCCAGCCGCTTTTCCATGCGCCAGACAAGCTCCGGCGCGGTCAGGTCGGCGAGATAGCAGACCGTGACGGCGGTTTTCGTGCGCAGGCCGACGGTCTTCTGTGAAAAACGCAGCTGCGCCGTGCGCAGATGGCGGCGCAGGAGGCTGGTGTTGATGCGCATCGTCTCTGTAAACGCGTCCTTCGCGCCCTTGACAGTGTTTTCCGACTCCGGCGCGGAGGGGCCGCGCCGGGCGCTCGTTTTCGTTTCGAAGCAGAGCGCCGTGTCCGTGCCTGGAAAAATGACAGCGCAATAGCCGTGCAGCAGCTTGTCCGCCGTCTGCGCGGGACTCTGCGTGCGCTCGGCGACGGCGCAGTAGACTCTCGCCCGCTCCGCCTGCGTCAGAACCTCCTGTATGCTCCCCGGCGTGACCGTCTCCATCAGCGGCTTCAGCACCTGCTCGGCGATATCCCCGCCGGAGGTCAGCCCGTCCAGAAACAGCAGTCCCAGCCTCTGCCCGCCGACCGTGATCTGCCGGGTATTGAGATCCGCCGTATCCCCAAAGCACGCCTGCACGTCCTCCACGCCCCAATGCGCCATGGTTTTGCCTCCCGTTTGGATGATTCTTCTGTCATTTTTCCGCAAACGCAGAAAAGTATACCTGTTTTCCGCGTCACAGGTTTGCATATCCCGGCTGTTTGTGGTAGACTATAGCGAAAGCGATTTTTCAATACATATATAATATGTGTCAGGTTATCGCACATCTGCACCTGCAGGGGCGGGCGGCTCTGTCCGCCCATTCCGGGCTGTCCGGCGGGTCGGCAGAGCCGCCGGCCCCTACATCATGCCTGATAACGAACACACATAAATATTCTTCTGGAGATGTACCGCCATGTATGAATTGATCACCGATCAGACGCTTGCGGAATACGAAGCGTTTGTGCAGAGCCACCCGAAGGGCAATTTTGCGCAGAGCAGTCTCTGGGCCAAACAGAAGCCCATGTGGACATGGGACGCCGTCGCCGTGCGCGGCGAGGACGGGAAAATCAAAGGCTCTCTGGCCCTCATGACCCGCAAGGTTCCCGGCATCGGCCGGACGCTGATGTACGGCTGCCGCGGCCCGGTCTGCGATCTGGACGACCGCGAGACGTTTGCCCAGCTGCTGGAGGGCGCGAAGGCGCTGGCGAAAAAATACAAATCATATGTTATCAAGCTCGACCCGGACGTGCCGTCGAGCAACACGGCATTCGCCGCGCTCATGCAGTCGTTCGGCTTCCGGTGCAAGGAGGGCGGGAAGAATTTTGAGGCCATCCAGCCGCGCTATGTCTTCCGTCTGAACGTCGAGGGCAAAACGGAAGATGAGCTTATGGCGTCCTTCCACCAGAAATGGCGCTATAATATTCGCCTGGCCGAGCGCAAGGGCGTAAGCGTGAAGATCTGCGGCAAGGAAATGGTCCCGGCGTTCGCCGATCTCATGCTGACGACCGGCGTGCGCGACGGCTTTGTCACGCGCAAGCCGGAGTATTTCGCGAATATGCTCGACAATCTCGGCGAGCACGCGCGGCTCTACATGGCCTTTGACCCCGAGGGCGCGCCCATCGCGGGCACGCTTGCCATCCACTACGGCGACAAGGTCTGGTATCTCTACGGCGCGTCCAGCAACGAACACCGCAATCTGATGCCGAACTATTTATTGCAGTGGCGCATGATCCAGTGGGCCGTTGAGACCGGCTGCCGAATCTACGACTTCCGCGGCGTGTCCGGAAACGTCTCCGAGGATAACCCGCTCTACGGTCTGTTCCGCTTCAAGCAGGGCTTCGGCGGAGACTTCACCGAGTTTGTCGGCGAAGAGGATCTGGTGCTCTCTCCGGTCATTTACTGGGCCGTGGAGCACGGCACGTCGGTCTTCAAGGATCTTCGCAAGACCGTCTATCTCATCAAGAACCGAGACAAAAAATAACGCAGGAGGCGCAGCATGAAAGCGTATGTCGTCGACTCCGCCGCCGTGCGGAGCAATCTGCAAATTCTAAAGGACCGCGCAGGCAGCGCGGTCCTCTGGGCCGTTTTAAAGGGTGACGGCTACGGCCTCGGCCTTGTCCAGATGGCAGCGATCTGCCGGGAAGCCGGCGTCACGCACTTTGCCGTGACGGAGGTTTCCGAGGTCAGCCGCCTGCGCGCAGGCGGGTTTCAGGATTGTGACATTCTGATGCTCCGCCCGACCGCCGACGCGCAGGAGCTGACGCAGCTTCTGAACCTTGGCGCGATTCTGACCGTTTCGAGCCAGAACGACGCAGCCGTCCTGAACGGCGTGGCGGAAACGCTCGGTGTCCAGGCGCAGGTACACGTCAAGATCGATACCGGCATGGGCCGGTACGGCTTTTTGCCGGACGAGCTGGATCAGCTGCTGCCCATTTTCAAGTATATGCCCGGCCTGCACGTGACCGGCATTTATACGCATCTGCATTCCGCGTTCTGCAATCAGAAAGCGACGATTGCGCAGGCCGAGGCGTTTCAGGGCGTTCTCGACAAGCTGCACGCCGAGGGCTGCGGCACCGGCATGGCGCATATGCTGAACTCCGCCGGGCTTTTGAAATACCCCGAATACGCGATGGACGGCGTGCGCGTAGGCTCGGCCATCCTGGGGCGTGTGTCTGTGCGCGGAAATTGGGGTCTTGCCCGCATCGGCGAGTGTCAGGCGACGATCGAAGAGCTTCGCTGGCTTCCGAAGGGCCACAGCTGCGGCTACGGCGCGGGCTGGACGGCGAAAAAGCCCACCCGCGTGGCCGTGTTCTCCGTGGGCTGGTATCACGGGTTCGGCGTGGAGATGGGAAACGATCTGTTCCGTTTCCGCGACTGCCTGCGCGGCGTTCTGCGGAATCTGAAGCAGATGGTCTTCAAAAAGCATATCTATGTAACGGTAAACGGGAAAAAGTGCCGCGTGCTGGGCCATATCGGGATGCTGCACACGTGCGTGGACGTGACGAAGCTTCCATGCGCGGTCGGCGACACGGCGGTTTTTGACATCAAGCCGCTGCTGCTCAAGGGCATCGAGGTCGTCTACCGGTGAGGAGGGGCCATGTCTGATAAAATTGCCGCCATTGCCACGGGCCGTGCCCGCACGGGCATCGGCATTCTGCGCCTGTCCGGCGACGGGTGCATTGAGGCCGCAGGGCAGGTCTTCAGGCTGAACTCCGGCAGGCCGCTGACCTCCCTCCCCGACCGCAAGCTTGCACTCGGCACGCTCTTTGACGCACAGGGACGCCCCATCGACCACTGCATGGCGTTCATCTCCCGCGCCCCGCATTCCTACACCGGCGAGGATACCGCCGAAATTCAATGCCACGGCTCCCCCGCCGCACTGACCGCCGGGCTTGAGGCGCTGTTCGCCGCAGGCTTCCGGCAGGCGCGGCCCGGCGAATTCACGCGCCGCGCATTTCTAAACGGCCAGATGGATTTGACGCAGGCCGAAGCCGTGATCGATCTCATCGACGCCGAGACAGCCGACGCGGCGGCAAACGCCGCCGGACAAGTTGCAGGTGCGATCCGCAAAAAGATCGACCCGATCTACGACGGCTGGGTCGATCTGTGCGCGCATTTCCACGCCGTGCTCGATTACCCCGACGAGGATATCGACCCCTTCACGCTCTCCGGCTATGAAGCGTCGCTGACGGAAAGCAGCCGTCAGCTTACCGCGCTGCTTGCCTCCTGCCATCGGGGCCGGATGGTGCAGTCCGGCATCAGGGCCGTCATTCTGGGAAGTCCAAACGCCGGAAAATCCAGTCTTCTCAACCGCCTGTCCGGCTTTGACCGCGTCATCGTCACCGACATCCCCGGCACGACGCGTGACACCGTCGAGCAGACCGTCACACTCGGGCGGCACCTTGTCCGGCTGGTCGACACCGCCGGCATCCGCGACACGCAGGATGTGATCGAGAAGATCGGCGTCGACCGCTCGATGGAGGCCGTGAAGGACTGCGACGCAGCGCTGTTCGTCGTCGACGCGTCCAGACCGCTGACGGACGAGGACCGCCGCGCGATGGACGCGGCGCTCGAAGCGCCGGAGGCGATCGCGATTCTGAACAAGCAGGATCTGCCCGGCGCGATCGAGCCGTCCGATCTGCCGTTTTCGTACATCATCCCCGTCTCCTGCAAGGACGGCACGGGCTTTGACCTGCTGGAGCAGGCGTTTGACATGCTCTTCCCGGACGATACCCCGTGCGACGGCTCGCTTCTGACGAACGCACGGCAGGCGGATGCCATTCTGCGCGCGAAAAAGTCCGTCGATTCCGCCGTGCAGAGCCTGCGTGCGGGTATGACGCCCGACGCGGTGCTGGTCGATCTGGAATCGGCGATGGATGCGCTCGGCGAGGTCACGGGCCGGACGATGCGCGAGGATATCACAAACCGCATTTTTGAGCGGTTCTGCGTTGGAAAATAAACCACAGAAATCAGGTTTTACTATGATCTATCTCGATAATTCCGCCACCACGCACCCCTGTCCCGCCTGCGTGCGGGCCATGACAGAGGCGCTCACGGACTGCTGGGGCAATCCGTCGTCCGTCTACGCCCTCGGTATTGATGCCGCCCACCGTCTGCGGCAGGCGCGGCAGGCGGTCGCCGCCGCCCTCGGCGCGGAGCCGGACCGGGTGTTTTTCACCTCCGGCGGCACAGAGGCCGACAACTGGGCCATCCTTTCAGCCGCTGAACGTCTCGGCAAGCGCGGCCGCCACATCATCACGACCGCCGTGGAGCACCACGCTGTCCTGCACCCCATGCAGAAGCTGGAGGCAAAGGGCTTCGAGGTCACATATTTGCAGCCTGACCACGACGGCAATATTACAGTCGAGGAACTGAAAAAGGCCCTCCGCCCCGATACCATTCTCGTTTCCGTCATGATGGTCAACAACGAGACGGGCGCAGTCATGCCGATTGCCGACATGGTAAAGGCCACGCGCCGCGCCGCGCCGCTGGCGCTGTTCCATACCGACGCGGTACAGGGCTTTCTGAAGGTCCCGTTTCGGGCAAAGGCGCTCGGAGCGGATATGATCTCCGTCTCCGCGCACAAAATTCATGCCGCAAAGGGCACGGGCGCGTTATATATCCGTCCCGGCCTTCCCCTCCCCGCCTTCTTAAACGGTGGCGGACAGGAGAGCAACTACCGCTCCGGCACGGAAAACATGCCCGGCATCTGCGGCTTCGGCGCAGCCTGTGCCGATACGGATGCGAAAGCAGACATCGCGCGCATGGCGCAGCTGCGCGATCTGGCCCGGGAAAAGCTGTCCGGCATCGCCGGCCTTGTTCTGATCGGCAGCCAGACCGCGCCGCACATCGTCAATCTGTCCCTGCCCGGCCTTCGCTCACAGGGCATCATCAACTGCCTGCAGTCGGACGGCATTTACGTCTCAGCAGGCTCCGCCTGCTCCAAGGGCCACCGGAGCCATGTGCTTGAGGCCATGCACCTGTCCCCCGCCATCATCGACGGCTCCATCCGCGTCTCGTTCTCCCGTGACAACACGGAAGCTGACGTTGACGCGCTCTATCACGCGCTGCTGCACGCAAAGCAGACGCTGAAGGGCTGAAAATGACACGAATCCCCGCTTGCTTCGCTGAAAACCCCAGTGAAGCAAGCGGGGATTTATTAAGTGCTGCCCCTACTCACAAAACAGAGAGCCTTCCGTAAAACAGCCGCCTCTGCTCAGTTCTTCAGGCTCTGCATCGGAGCCGGGATTCTCCCGCCGCGGGCGATAAAGTCCGCAGAGGACTCCGGATGCACCGGCATGATAGGCGCTGCGCCGAGCAGGCCGCCGAAGGAGACTTCATCGCCGACCGTCTTGCCCGGAGCCGGGATGAGGCGCACGGCGGTCGTCTTGGAATTGACCATACCGACGGCGGCCTCGTCCGCGATGATGGCGGAGATCGTCTCCGCGCTCGTGTCGCCGGGGACGGCGATCATATCAAGGCCCACCGAGCACACGCACGTCATGGCTTCGAGCTTATCAAGCGTCAGAACGCCGCTTCGCGCGGCGGCGATCATGCCCTCGTCCTCGGACACCGGGATAAACGCGCCGGACAGTCCGCCGACAGAGCTGGACGCCATCAGCCCGCCCTTCTTGACCGCGTCATTGAGAAGCGCCAGTGCCGCCGTCGTTCCATGCGTCCCGCAGGTTTCAAGGCCCATTTCCTCCAGAATGCGCGCCACGCTGTCGCCCACGGCGGGTGTCGGGGCGAGGGACAGGTCGACCACGCCGAACGGCACGCCCAGCCGCCGGGACGCTTCCCGCGCCACCAGCTGGCCCATACGCGTGATGCGGAAGGCCGTTTTCTTGACGCACTCGGCCACCTCGTCAAAGGGCCGGCTCTTGACGCTCTGCAGCGCGTGGTACACCACGCCCGGCCCGGATACGCCGACGCTCACGACCGCGTCGGCCTCGCCCACGCCGTGGAACGCGCCCGCCATGAACGGGTTATCCTCGACCGCGTTGCAGAACACGACGAGCTTCGCGCAGCCAAGTCCATCGCGTTCCTTTGTCAGCTCGGCCGTCTTTTTGATCGCCTGCCCCATAAGGCGCACAGCGTCCATGTTGATGCCCGCCTTTGTCGAGGCGATGTTGACGCTGGAGCAGACCAGCTCCGTCTCGGCCAGCGCCTGCGGGATGGCGGCGATCAGCCGCCGGTCGCCGGAGGCCATGCCCTTCTGCACGAGCGCGGAAAAGCCGCCGATGAAATCCACGCCGCAGGTCTTTGCGGCGCTGTCCATCGCCTTGGCAAACGGAACAAAATCCTCCGTCTCGCACGCGCTTGCGACCAGCGCGATGGGCGTGACGGAAATGCGCTTGTTGACGATGGGAATGCCAAGCTCCCGTTCGATCTGGCAGCCTGTCGCAACCAGATGCTCGGCCTGCCGGCAGATCTTGTCGTGAACTTTCCGGGCGCAGGCCTCCGGATTCGGGTCGGCGCAGTCCAGAAGCGAAATGCCCATGGTGATGGTGCGGATGTCCAGATGCTGATGGTCGATCATATCGACCGTGGACATGATATCGGAATGGTTCAGCATGATCTGTCCCCTCCGTCAGATGGTGTGCATGGCAGTGAAAATATCCTGCCGCTGGATGCGGATGGACAGGCCCATCTGTTCGCCCTTTTCTGTGACGCGGGCCTGCACCGTGTCAAACTCCGGCGCGCCTGCCGTCCATTCGACGAGCATGATCATGGTAAACGTGCGCTGCATGATGGTCTGGCTGATCTCCACGACGCTGATGTGGAGTTCTGCCAGCAGCGTGCATACCTCTGCAATAATGCCGACCCGGTCGGGGCCGACGACGGTGATAATGGCTTTCATGTGTCGTTCCTCCTGTGCGCGGATATGGAAAAGGGGCCGTGCGGCCCCCTTTTTATTTTTAGAATTTCGTATGCTCGGCCAGCCAGTTCTTCAGTTCGCTGATGGGAACGCGAACCTGCTCCATAGAGTCGCGTTCGCGGATGGTAACAGCGTTGTCCGCCGGGGTCTTGTCGTCGCCGACGGTCGCAAAGTCGACCGTGATGCAGTACGGCGTGCCGATCTCGTCCTCGCGGCGATAGCGCTTGCCGATGGAGCCGGTGTCGTCGTAGTCCAGCATAAAGTCTCCGCACAGATCCTGATAGATCTTTCTTGCGGGCTCGGCCAGCTTCTTGCTCAGCGGCAGGATCGCAGCCTTGTACGGAGCCAGCGCCGGATGCAGGTGCAGGACCACGCGCACGTCGTTCTTCGCCTCGTCGATGACCTCCTCGTCATACGCTTCGCACAGGAACGCCAGCGCCACGCGGTCGCAGCCGAGCGACGGCTCGATGACGTAGGGGATATAGTGCTCGTTCGCTTCCTGATCGAAATAGGTCAGATCCTTGCCGGAAGCCTCCTGATGGCGCTTGAGGTCATAATCGGTGCGGTCGGCAATGCCCCAGAGCTCGCCCCAGTCGGTGAACGGGAACGCATACTCAATATCGGTCGTGGCTCTGGAATAGAAGGCCAGCTCCGCCGGCTCATGGTCGCGCAGGCGCAGGTTCTCCTCGCGGATGCCGAGGCTCTTGAGCCAGTTCACGCAGTAGTCCTTCCAGTATGCGAACCATTCGAGGTCCGTGCCGGGCTTGCAGAAGAATTCGCATTCCATCTGCTCAAACTCGCGGGTGCGGAAGGTGAAGTTGCCCGGCGTGATCTCGTTGCGGAACGCCTTGCCGACCTGGCACACGCCGAAGGGCAGCTTGCGGCGGGTGGTGCGCTGGATGTTCGCGAAGTTCACGAAGATGCCCTGCGCCGTCTCCGGCCGCAGATAGCAGGTCGAGGAGGAATCCTCGGTCACGCCGATGGCGGTCTTGAACATCAGATTAAACTTGCGGATGGGGGTAAAGTCGTGCTTGCCGCAGACGGGGCAGACAATATCCTCGTGTTCGGCAATGAACTTGTCCATCTCGTCGAAGCTCATCGCGTCGACGTTGACCTCATGATGCTCTTCGCCGATGAGCTTGTCAGCGCGGTGGCGGGCCTTGCACGCCTTGCAGTCGAGCAGCGGGTCGGAGAAGCTGGACACATGGCCGGTCGTGATCCACGTCTGCGGATTCATGATAATGGCCGCGTCGAGACCGACGTTGTGCGGGCTTTCCTGCACGAATTTCTTGAGCCACGCCTTTTTGACGTTGTTCTTGAACTCAACGCCGAGAGGGCCGTAGTCCCAGCTGTTGGCCAGGCCGCCGTAAATTTCGGAGCCTGCAAAGACAAAGCCGCGGTTTTTGCAAAGGGCAATGATCTTGTCCATGGACTTTTCGCTGTTTTTCATCATACTTCTCGTCCTCCTGACGTATATGATCAAGTTTATCCTATTATTATAATGAAAAAGCCCGCAAAGTCAACCGCGCGGCAAAAATTTGAAAGACCAGTTTTGTTTTTCCCGAAAATGTGGTATAATGCAGGAAGCAATTCGGAAAGGATATATCCATCTTGAAAGCAATCGGAAGAGTGATCCTATCGGCGATCCTTCTGGTCCTGACGGGCCTGATGATCGCGTTTGCAAAGGCCGCGCCCAGTGTGGTCTTTTCGTTCTACCCCGCCCTCTCCAGAAGCATCCTGTCGGCCATTTCCTCCGTGTCCGGGCTGATGCCCATCGCGCTGTGGGAGGTGCTGGCAGTCCTGCTGGCGCTGTGGTTTTTCTATACGCTCATCCGCGTGTTCACGGGACGCCGGAGCCTGCTTCGCTGGCTGGCCGGCGTTCTGCTGGGGCTCAGCACGGGCGTGTTCCTGTTCGTTGCCATCTGGGGCCTCGGGCACTTCGGCCCGTCGGTCGATCAGACGCTTGGCCTTGACGTGCGCGAATATTCCAAGCAGGAGCTGATCGCCGCAACGGCCTATTATGCCGCGCAGGCAAACGAATACGCCGAAAAGGTCGAGCGTGACGCAGAAAATCTGACCGTCTATCCGGCGTTTTCCGAGCTTGCAAAGCAGGCCCCCGGCGGCTACGCGGCGCTTGCGCAGCAGTATGATCCGTTCACGGACGGACTCGGGCCAGTAAAGCCGTTGGCTTCGTGGCGGCTGTTCAGCCAGACCGGCACGACGGGCATCTTTATCTGCTTCACAGCGGAGGCCTGCGTCAACCCGGATACGTATACCGCGTGGATTCCCTTTACCATGTGCCACGAGCTTGCCCACCGGCAGGCCGTCACAGCCGAGGACGACGCGAACTTCTGCGCCTATCTGGCCTGCATGGCCTCGGAAGACGACGATTTTCGCTACTCCGGCGCGTTCGGCGCGTATATCTACTGCCACAACGCCCTGTCGAAGATTGACAAGACCGCCGCCAGCCAGATCTGGAGCACCCTGTCAGACGGTGTCCTCGCCGACATCCGCGCGGCAAACGCACACTACGAGCAGTATGAGGGCAAGGTGCAGGACACAGCGCAGAAGGTCAACGACACCTATCTGAAGGCCTTCTCTGAGGAATCCGGCGTCCAGAGCTACGGCGAAGCCGCCGATCTGCTGATCGCGTGGTACCTGAAAAATAATGCTTGACAAACGCAGCGGGATCGAGTATAATAACCCCGCTGATGGACAGTTAGCTCAGCTGGTATGAGCACATGCTTGACGTGCATGGGGTCACAGGTTCGAGTCCTGTACTGTCCACCATAAAAAGCTCCGAAATCGCTTGATTTCGGAGCTTTTTCTTGCATTTTGCAGTCAAAAAGTTCGACCATATTTTTGAAGTCACGTTTTGACCCAAACCGTGACCCAAACCGCGATGTACGTCGGTGTACGAAACGGTACGCAATGGCACGAAAAGACCATTCCGCAGCGCATAAGACGTACATAAAATCAGTATTTTTTCACGAGAAAAGGGGCGCGCTGCCGTTTTGGCAGCGCGCCCGCTATGCCTTGCGTCACACCACTTCCCGGCCGATCATTTGACCGATGGTGTCCGCAGCCTGCACGCGCATGCTGGGCGTGGAGTGGACATAGGTGCTGAGCGTGAACCCCGCGCTGTAATGTCCGAGCATTTCGGAGAGTGTCCGCACGTCAACGCCGTTTTTGAGTGCCAAGGTCGCGAATGTGTGTCTCATGTCATGAAATCTCACATGTTCTGCGCCGATGGCTTCCAGAATCCGGTCATGCATGGCGCGGAAGGATGCCGGGTCGAGCATTTCTCCGGTTTTCGGGGACGGGAACATATAGGGATTATCCGGGTGCTTTTCGTGTTCTTCCACCAGAATTTGCACGGTGCTCTCCGGAAGTGTCAGCAGTCGCAGGGAGTTTTTCGTTTTTGGCTGGCTGACAACAAGCTGATGGTCGATGCGGCAGACGCTTTTGGTAACGGAAAGTGTTCGGTCCTTCACGTTCAGATCTTTCCAGAGCAGGGCCAGCAGTTCTCCCCGGCGCAGGCCGCTGGTCAGTTCCAGATAGAGCGGTGCAAACACGCCGCGCTGCTTCGCTTCGTGCAGATATGGCCCGATCAGTTCTTCCGGCAGCACTTTCATTTCTTTTCGCACCGTTTTCGGGGCTTTGCAGTTTGCTGCCGGATTGCTCAGAATGAGCTTTTCTGCGACGGCCTGATCGAGACTTTTCCGCAGGATCCCGAGGATGCCTTGCACAATGCGTGGGCTGAGCGTTGTTTCTTTCAGCGGAATGTGGCTGTAGTAGTGATTTCTGCCGTGCTCGCTCATCTCGTTGATCGCGCGCTGAATTTGAATGGTGCTCAGCTTTTCCAGCGGGCAGTCACCCAGCGCGGGAAAGAGATGGTTTTCCATGCAGTTGCGGTAGAACTGCTTCGTATTCGGGCGGATCTGCGGCTTGATAAACACCTCGTACCACAACGTCACCCATGTCTGAACGGTGTACTGCCCCGTGCGGGTCGGGTCAAGCTTCTGGCTTTCTTCGATCGCTGTTTTCAGCTTTTCTTTGACTTCTGCCTGCGTTTTCCCGAGAACATTTTTCGTGATGACCTTTCCGTCCTTGTCATACCCGGCGGTATATCGGCCCTCCCAGCGTCCATCTTTCCGTTTGCGGATGCTGCCTTCGCCGTTGGCTCGCTTTTTGCTCATGTAAATTCCTCCTTTTCCGGTAGCTCACACAACTACCACAAGCACAGTGAAATAGCGAGTACTTTTTGCGCTCAGGCGCATTTTTGTTCTGTGGACTGCCGGTTCAGCCAGCCGAGGAAGTTTTCCCGCGAGACAACGATGCGTCTGCCGATCTGAAACGCCGGAAAATCTGCACTGTGGGCGAGCTTGTACGCTCCGGCTCTGGAAATGCCAAGGACGGCAGCAACATCTGTCATGTTCATCATCAGGGGCAATTCTTCCAGCGAGTGATACTGTTTCTGGTTCATATGGCTTCCTTTCTCCCATTTAGGGAATCAAAATTTGTTTTTGAATGGCCGAGAAGAATTGCCCAATCGAAGTTTTTATTCTATTTTCTTCACGCCGCCACGGTGGGCGGACGCGGCGTTTGTGCGGCGCAGACCTGCACGGCTGCGCGGTCGGCCCGCAAAACCGCACACATCGGCACAACGCGCCCCACGCCGCGGAGCAAACGGCTGCGCCGATGTGCGTTTCCGACTTGTGCCGCAGTTCAACCGTTAGTCCTCCGCCTGCAGGCGGCATTGGGGTCAGGGTTTTCCCTGCAAGCCGCATTTTGGTACCAAAATGCTATGCTTGCGCTTTTCTTGCGCAGCAAGAAAAGCCTAAAACGCAGCCTGCGTCTCCTGCCGCCGTTTCGTACACCGCATATAATCTAGCTTTTTTGCACTTTGAATTCCGTAGTCGCTACATTAGTCGCTATGGAAATTTGAAATGTCCTTTACAGTCGCTACAATAGTCGCTACGGCAGCGATTCAGGCGGCATTGTCCGGCAGCAGGAGATTTCTCGCGGCGGTTTTCATTTCATTTGCTTTTTCCACGCGCAGATTTTCGCCGCCAAACAGAATCGGGGCGCAGATCTCCAAGATCCTGTCATAGATACGGGCATGTGAAAGATCGTCTGGGTGCTTGAGCGCATCCAGCGTCAGATTTGTTGTGACGATCAACGGTTTGCGGCTTCGGTATCTGGCGTCGATCACGGCGAAGACTTGTTCTAATGCATATTCTGTTCCTCGCTCTGCACCAAGATCATCCAAAATCAGAAGATCATAGGCATTCAGACTGGCAAGAAAGTCAGCACGATCAGCGCCGAACAGTCCCGTCATACGATTCAAAATCGTCGGGAAATTTGTCATCAGAACCGGCACGTCCTTCTCCAGCAGCGCGTTTGCAATGCACCCGGCAAGAAAGGATTTTCCGGTTCCCACATCGCCAAACAGGAGCAGTCCAATATTTTTCCGTGCCGCATCCTCCCAATGTTCCACATAGCGCTTGGCTTTGGCAGTCAGCCCTGGCGTTTTTCCGTTATCGTTTGCAAACGTGCAATCGTAGAGGCGGCGATCCTGTAACCCATGTGCTTTTCGACGCTGAATGCGTTCCAGACGCTCCCGTTTTTCTTCTGCTGCTTTGCGCTGTTTTTCCGCAGCACTCTGGCAGGGGCACAGGCAGCGTGGCCGGAGAAAACCTGTCCCGCCGGGAGCAGGAATGACCGTTTGCCGCAAGCCATGACAGGTCTTGCAGTGCAGCAATCCATCAGCAGGATCGAGATACTCATCATCTCGCTGTATCTGAGCAGCTGCATTTGCCGTTAAAAACGCATGGATTTCTTCTGTAATTGGCATCATACGACATCTTCCTCCGCTACTTCGTAAGTTCGGATATTTGTCCGCGCGCGCTTCTGTTCTCTAATCTCTTTATCTCTATTCTCTGGTGGACAAATGTCCGCTTTTGCGTTGGGCAGGAGCTTCTGTGCTTGTAAACGCAGCCGCTCCCGGCGTTTTCGCTCCGCTTCGGTGGAGGATCGCCCGACCAGCAGCTGGATATCCGGCATATAGTACGCGCCATCGGTCAGCAGCTCGACAAAACCGAGTTTTAGGAAGATTTGCAGCGCGCGTTCTACGGTGCCGATCTGATGGCGGGTAAACGTTGCAATGGTCTGCGGCGTGTGCGGCAGATTTTCATGCAGCAGGAGAATCCCATTGTGCTTGAGTGACATCAGATACATCTTGAGCAGCAAATTGGAATACAGAATTCCGTCCGGCATCGTTTCCAGAACAACCATCCGCTCACTGGTGAAGAAATTTTCCTTGAGCTTCATGTAGTAATATTTTTTGTTTTCTGACATAAACCCTCCATTCTTTTGAAATTGTTTCCGCCGTATTTGCAGCTCGCGCCCCGGCGATGGGGAACAGCGCGGACAGAGCTTGGCAGCTCTCACAGCTCGTGGAAGGGGTCTTGACTGCTTGCAACCCCAACTACGGCAGCCTGTCTTACGTGCAGGCCAGACGTTGTGTGTCCAAGCAGATTGGGCGGCATGATGCAGCCTGTCAAGGCTGCCCACGGTGCGTTTCTCGCTCGCCCGTCTTGGGGACCCCGCCAAGCCGGACGGCTTTGTGGGGAGAGGAGAAGCAGCGTAGTGATTGAGCTTTCGTGCTTGCACGGAAGCGAAAGATACGCAGCTTGCTTCGACGAGGTCGTCGCGCGCACTGTGCGCGTTTCCTAACCTGCGGTGTGATCCGCGTTGCTGATATAAAATTGTCAAGGTACAAAGGGGAAAACATCTCCCTACTATCCCTCCCGAAAAAACAGCCATGTGAATACCAAATTTGGAGAAAAAAGCTGCACAAATTTTTTGAACGAAGCTATAGAACAAATCGAATGAATCCTAAATATAGGAATTAGAAATAATATAATTATTGATATTATACAAAATAATCTTATAAAATCTAACTTTTTTCGATGTGTCGAAATGCTGACTGCCTTTTCTTAAAAGACAATATAAACAGCGCGGTGTAGCCTGTTTTTCAGGCCGCCCCGCGCTGTTTTACAATTTCATACTAAAATCTAGTAAAACACTTTAACCGTCTTACCAGATATGCTATAGTGTAT
>OGGU01001128.1_pt1 | contig 17251 bp, 12 predicted proteins | sample 1571241 | NCBI WGS metagenome assembly OGGU01 (sample SAMEA2581934, study PRJEB24529) | metagenome | biome: Human gut stool | place: China | collected 2011
CTTTCTTCTTGTTGTAGAATTTCGTTTTCTGGTCGTACTCGCTGAACAGCCGTTCACCGCTCTGATAAGCGGTCCCAGCAACAGCGGACTGTCCTTGGCTGCGTTTTACGATGGAGATTTTGAAGTGCGGACATGGAATAGGAATCACCTCCTTGTGAGCATTTGAAACGTTCCCTTGTAAAAAATGTGGATTTATGATACTATTATCTTGGATAAGTAAACAGAAAGCTGGTGAGCCGATGTCAAAAAGAAAATCAGAACAAGAACTGGACTTTGAGCAGAAACACAAGGAAGATTTGCAGCGGATTCGAGAGTTTCGTTTGATTGATGATGATTTTATGGCTGCGGTGTTTGAAGACCACGACTGTGCAGAGTTCTTGCTCCGAATCATCCTGAAGCGGGACGATTTGGTTGTGCGAGAGGTTCATGGACAATACAGCATTAAAAATTTGCAGGGACGTTCGGTTCGGCTGGACATTCTGGCGGTAGACCGAAACAACCGTGCATATAATATTGAAGTCCAGCGCAGTGACCGGGGCGCAAGTGAAAAACGTGCTCGCTACAACAGCAGCTTGCTTGATGCAAACCTGACAGATTCCGGTGAGGAATACGATGCGTTGAATGAAACTTATGTCATCTTTATCACAGAAAACGATATTTTGAGGGCTGGGCTTCCGATTTATCATATTGACCGAACTGTTCAGGAAACCGGAATGATCTTTAATGATCAGGCTCATATCATCTATGTCAACTCGCAGATCAAGGATGAAACGGCGCTTGGTAAATTGATGCATGACTTTTTCTGTACCGATTCCAGCAAAATGTACTATCCCATTTTGGCCAATCGAGTATGGTACTTCAAAGAAAACGAGAAGGGAGTGGCAACTATGTGCAGAGCTATGGAAAAAATGCGGGACGAAACCGCTGCTGAGCAGAACATCAAAACTCTTTTGGTGTCTGTAAAGAACCTGATGAAAAACATGAATCTCAGCCCAGAACAGGCTATGGATGCCATGGGGATTTCTGAGGATGACCGTAAGATGTTACTGCAAAGAATTTGATGCTCTTTTGATTGAACTTTATCTCTAAAAATTCAAAAGCCGACTAGGATTTTCCAAGTCGGCTTTTGTACTTTATATCGTGTTCTTCTGCAAAAGGATAGCTGCAAAGCAGCGCAAGGAAAATGCAGTTTTCCTTGGGATGGAATCGGGCTGGCGCACAAACGCCAGCTTCGATTTCATCGAGCCGTCTGCAAGACCGCAATTTCACCGGAACGGTGTATAATTGCGCCCTTTATTCTAAAGGGTTTTGGACGTTGCTTCGTTCGTGAACGTCATGCACCATCTTTGCAAGCGCCAGCACGACTTCAGGTTGACGGAATGAGATCTTCAAAAGCTCCATCACCTGATCGTCGGTCAGTTCTCCCGGACAGACCAGAAAGCTTTCCAGCATTCCGGCACGAGTGCAAAGACGATGCACACGCTCTCTCCGGTTCAGCTCCGACATCCTGCGTTCAAGGATCCTCTCTCGGTGCTGACAAGAGCGCAGCTTCTGCTCCGCTTTGGCTTTTTCGCTGCGGAGATATGATAGGTCGGTTTTCGGTTGGGTCATGGCATCACGCTCCCTCTAAATTCTATTTGATCGGAATCAACCTGTCCTCAATTTCAATTCTGTTAACCTGATCAAAATCATATTCATAGATAGATGCAATAATCAGCTGATTTTCTGAGAAGTCTCTCTTTAAGATGCTCATCATCATCTTTATATTTTCTTGATCAACTTCTTTTCCCGTGGGAGAATCCAAAATTATGGGCAACTTTATACCAAGTTCTTTTTCAACAGCCAAGATATATGCTAATCTGAAAGAAAAAACCGTTTTATGAAGAACCGCTCCTGATAATTCTTTCAGATTTGAGGTAAATAGATAAGAAGGAGAAATGGTGTCATCGTCACCCACACCCATTTCTGTTGCGTAACGAAGAATATCTGTATACAAACTCATTACAACAGCATTGTTGCTCTTTGTTAATTCTCTTATTTCAGCGCGAACACTTTTTAGCTTTTTTTCGGATTTATCCAATTCATCCTTTATTACGACAGAATTCATTGGTGTTGAAACAATGCGTTTGTCAAAAACTTCCGCAAGGTTTTCAGAGGTTAGAAAAGACATTTGTTCATTTTCCGCTGCTTTTACCTTTTCTTTTTGTTCCAGCTGATTTTCTAGAGTTGCCAGATCGGATGAAAGCATTTTGCGTTTTGAAACCAACAATTCAACGGAATCGTTGAGTCCTATAATGTTATCTTCCGTAACTGGAATCTGATTTCCAATCTCATCCTGAACAACCAAGTTCATTTCGGATACAAATTTTCGGAAATTTTTATTACTGGATAGTGCCCGGTCTACTCGTTTGAGTTCTCGCTTAATTCCACCTATTTGAAACAAAATTTGCTGAATTTCACTTGTGGCATATTCATTATAACTCTCTGGTGCAAGGCTTCCCATATCAGCTGCCACTTGATCTCTATATTGAGCAATACTGAACATTTGTTTGTACTTCGAAATGTTCCTTGTCAGTCTGTTTTCTTCTGCAAGTAGTTCATTGCAGTTGCAACCGGAAAGGCCGCGTATTAATTCCTCAATATTGAAATGAACGCTTCCAATAACGGTTCCGCGATTTAACAATGTCCAACCTTTTTCTTGATCGATATAAAAAGTTCCTAATAAATTCAAAAGAATATCGTCATTGCAATTTCCAAACAGCAATTTATGAAGCTCCAATTCTTGCGCCGGAAGAACAATGGTGCTCTTTTGGTTGTCATGAGTCAGTTCCAAGAAATCCTTACTGTAGCGTATAATAGATACTTCTCCAAGGGCATCACAACAAAGATGTGTTTCAACCTCACATTGATCAAAACGCATTTTCTTTGTGCTTGGAATATTATATCCGATAGAGTACAGCAGCAGTCTTAATAGTGTGGTTTTTCCACAGCTGTTTTTAGTGCTATGAATCAAATTCGCTCCATCAGAAAAGTTTATCGTTCGTTCAAGTAATCCCTCTTTAATGCGGATGCTTTGAAATCTCATAGATTCACCCCACTCTTCACACAATCTATCTTGTTTCTTTTGGTTATAACATTGTAAAGAATCGTTTTGATCAGGATTTCTTGCACTTCTTCATCTATACCGGTATCATCAAACATATATGTATATTTTTCCCAATATGAGTCTACGAAACCAAAAGCTGTTTCCATACAACTTTTATGCTCTGCACAGTTCTTGTATGAAATATATTCTCTTAAAATATCCTTAAAAAACTCATACTTCTCGCAGCAATCAGTAATTAAACCCTTATATTGGCTGATTACTTCATCATAAATATCTGAATCCAGGTGATCGATAAATTTTTCGCTTGTTTGATCAATATCTGTAATAATCACAAGTATTGGTCCGATGATATCTTTCTTGCTAACACGGATGGCAGCATTCTTTTTGCTTCCATTTCTTTGTAAATCATTTTGCCATGCTTGCATGAGTTTCTTCCCCATACTTAAGGAACTCAAATGGAGATCTTCTGCAAATTCTTCTACTGCTTTTAGAACATATTTATAACGTTCATCCTCATCATCTGTTTCGAAGGGAAGAGTTTGAATCAGAAGTTTTTTAGTGTCCAACGGATGTTCAATCTTAGCAAGATAATCATCAATTATTTTCTTTGATGAATCTGGCAATGAATCATAGGTTCGATATGACGGCGGCCCAGAAAAAATACCTTTGGAAGCCTCGTCGTTAAACGGATTAAAAGAGTTCGTGATAAAAATAAGTTGTTTCACATTTGTAGCCTTACTTCCACCCTCTGACAAAGTTTTCAAGGCCTTTTTTAGATTTGCACGTACATTATGAAAATCGCTGCTACCCAGTTGCACACCCTTCGCTTGTGCCAAAATTTTTTCTCCATCAGTAAGTTGGAGTTCGATATCTTCATAATTTCCTTCGATCCGAATAGTATCAAGACTTTTGATATTTCTTAGCATTAGAATGATCGCAGCATTTACCTGAAATTCAAAGCCGAACATAACTTGGTCTGCACGTCTGCTAGCAAGCTCCTTTTCGTCATCCATAATATGTATCCACCTTAATCTTTAATGTCCGAGAACTGTAACAAAGAAGCCGAGAATTTATCACCTTATACCGCAGCTTTGAGTCCTTTGGATTTTTCGGAAACAGTATGATCGATATATTTTTTCCAAGAAGGTGCTTCCAAAGCATCTCGTTGCGATTCACATTCACGTAGCAGATCACAAAGAGTTTGCGGAGTTGCCTTATCCGCTTCAAACATAGCAACAAAATATTTCTGGAACTGTGCCAATGTCAACGGCACGATATCTAGGCGCTGCTTCACGTCATCTTTGGCATACCAGATACCATGTCGGAAGGTTTCCGCCGTATTGGTATCAATCCTGACAGCAATAAACATTCCGTAGACGGGCTTATCATATTTAAGAACTGCATCAGAAACGTGGCGGCGGACAGGCTCGCCCTCCATAGCTTCCTGTCTGGAAGAAGTGGACATTGTAACCTCAGTCAAGATGGTGAAATTCTCAAATTCACAGTACAGGTCACCCTTGCCGCCACCTGCCGCCGAAACAGGCATAAAATCGGAATCGAGTTTGAAACCACGCACCTCATAGGGCATATTCACCAGATGGTCAATGGCTAATGATGCTCTCCAAAGCGTCCACTCTAGGTAAGCCGGGGTTTCGTCTTTGGGAACCTCAATGGCGTTATCCTCGTCATATACAGTTTTTCCGCCGCCTTTGATTAAAAGCGTCATATAGTCGGAAATTTCTTTCCACTGGTTGCACTGCGCTTGAGCATACTGGATTTCATCAGTTTGGGCAATAACGCTTTCAAGCCGACGACGAGCAATATTGATCTCCGTTGGAGTGTCCAACGGAAGATCAGAAATATCAAATGCAATCCGCCGTTCTTTCATCTGGCGCATCAGGTCGTTCAAAACAGATTTCGCTACATCTTCATTATCTGTAGGAAGCGGAGCACCACTACAGAGTATTCTGTATTCTTCGATAAGAGGTTTATCATTCGCTGTACTTTTTGCAAGGGCTTCTGCCAGCACATGCTTTGCAGGTGAAATAATAAGGCCACGGCCTTTTCGTTGTAAGACACCTGAAATGCGAAGATACCGCATATTCATATCAGAATAGTCTAAGAAATTATCCGACTTCTTATCATAGTCTTTAGCCCGAACAGCGATTTCCTGCCGATCAAAGGTTTTCTTTGCGGGTGCTTTTGCTCGTCGCATTCTTAAATCCAAAATATTGTCCACAACCTCAGACAAAGAATATTTAGGATTTGTAGTGTGTCCCCACAATGCAAATTCAATGCGGCTCAACTCAGATGAGCCAGTTCTTTTTTCAAGTTCCAGCATAATGGCAAGAATCCATCTTAATGGCGAAAAATACGAAGATTCGCCAGCCAGAGGAAACTGTTCGACGCTCATTGCCCGCAAAAAGCACTCTTGAACAGTAGGATAAGTGTCCGCTTTCAAAAACACACGTCCGAATGGCGTTATATCGTCCATCTTTCCAAGAGCAGCTTGTTCACCATATTTTTTATCAAGCTTCGGATAGATCAAGCCGTTCTTAGAGAACATCAGCCGCCACTTTCTGGCGTGACTTCCGGATTCGTCTTTTCCACCCTCATTTTGAATGATACCTTTCTCATTCAAAAGATTCATAAATGCAATATCGTTTTCCCGACCTCGGAGATTTCCAACGAAAGAAGATTCTGCAAATACAGCGAATCCATCCTTGATTCTATTAGGATTTCTGAGGCCAGTGTTTCCAACCAGCCAAATATCAATCGGAGTCCCCATTTTGAACTTCCTCCTTAATAGCCGACAAATAAATACTCCTGCACAGAATTTCGATGGGTTTTGGCTTCGCCTTGATTTCCAAAGGAATATTTATAGTCAACAGGAATTACTTCAACGTGCTTTTTGTACCGAGCCATAATCTCTAACATTTCATCTTGTGTCGGAAGGCTGTTGGAAGAATAAGACACAATCAGAATACTGTTCGCAAATTTCTTAAAAAGCTTATCGAACGCATCTGCCGCCCCTTTTCTGGTGGAAAAAGGGGTCGGGTAGGATTTGAATTTTTTGGTCTGGGTGTGTTCTTGAATTTCAACGCCTTTCCAATCACGGGCAAGACCCTCGACAAAATGATATCTTCTGACATATTCGTTGTCGGATAGCGGAGAATAATATGGAGGGTCCATATACACAAGGTCTGCCTTGTCTGCCCGGAGTTCCATTGCATCGCCGTGTTTAGAAAGACAGCTCATTCCATTGTCAAATACGGCAGCATTTACGGCCTCGACAGCTTCCAAGAACTGCTGTTCTAAGCTCTTCTGTAAGTCCTTACGACCGTCATTGTACCGATTCCCTGTATAGGTAAAAATTCCGCGAGGTCTTTTTTTAGTACAGGCACGAATTAAAGCTGTCATAGCAATAGCACGTTTGTAAGAGTCTTTAATACCTGCAATATTCGTGCGAAGAATGTCGATCAGTTCGTTTTCTGCATCAGTATAGTATAAATCCTTAAAGGTGGTCGCAACAAAATGGTCTGATTCTTTTTTCTTTGCCAACAGTTCTTTGGCTTCTTTTTCGGACAAGGTAACACGGCTGTTCTCAATCATTGCTTTTGTAAAAGTTGCAGACATTGCCATGTAATCGTTACTGATAACAGATTTACCCTGTGCCTTGAACATATAACCGACAATACCGGAACCCGAAAAAAGATCAACCGCAGTTTCAAACTCAAATTGCGATGCGATTGCCCAAATTTGAGCAAGCAGTTTACTTTTAGAACCCATAAATCGTGTGGGAGGATAACAAGATACCTGCTGCGGCAGAGGTTGGGGAGCGAGTTTCATAAGAGTTTTATGTTTCGGAGGAACCGTAACGATAACATCCTCGCCTTTTCTGCTCTTTCCATTGCAGGAGATGTGACGTTTCGTTTGAATCACATCGATCTTAAAGGGAGAATACAGTTCGTGAACCAGCGGATGGTTAGAGTTTGTCAATACAACAGAGCAGCCCATTTCATGCAGCCGCATCACCATCTTTGCAAGTTCCACATGATCTTCCTCATAGAACTGTTCCTTGGTATACCGTTTGAAATCAGAATATTCAGAAATTGGAAGATAAGGAGGATCCAGAAAAATAAAGTCACCCGGCTTGGCATAATGCTCTAGCACCAGCAAATAATCACCACAAACGATCTCTGCCTTCTGCAAAGCCTTAGATGCTGCATGAAGATTTTCTTCATCGCAGATTTTGGGATTTACATACTTTCCGTATGGAACATTGAATTGGCCCTTGCGGTTGACACGATACAAACCGTTAAAGCACGTCCGATTGAGATAAATTGTTCTAGCAGCAGCCTCCGCAGGAGGAAGTTCTGTCCACTCTAGCGCACGAACCTGATAAAACATCTCGCTGGTATTTTTGTGTTTTTTCAGATAGTCAATCACATCATCGAGATTATTGGCAACCTGACGATACATATTGACCAGTTCCGGGTTGCTGTCTGCTATAATTGCATTTTCAGGCTGCAAGGCAAAGAAAAGTGCGCCGCCGCCGAAGAACGGCTCAATATATCTTCCATAGGAGGAAGGAACTTTCGGCAGAAGATCATTCAACATCTGGGTCTTTCCGCCTGCCCATTTCAATATAGGCTTTGCCTGAATATAACTTAAAGTTCTTGCGGTGTTATCCATAGTATGCCATCCTCCTTTCAATCTTTATTTTTAGCAGTTAGTTCCATGATGTCACCAATATCGCATTGAAGTGCTGTGCAGATTTTCACCAGAACATCTGTTGTGACATTTTCATTTTTTCCTAGTTTGGCCATGGAAGTATGGCTGATTCCGGCTGCAACGCACAGATCTTTCTTTTTCATATCCCGATCGATCAGCAGCTTCCAGAGCTTTTTGTAACTTACTGACATTGATTTTCTCCTAATGCTTGTTTTCCATCATCTTGGAACTAAATTCCGCAATCGCTGAATTTCAAGCAATAGTATATCATCCTGACAAAGGATACTCAAGAGCCGCTAGCAAAAAAGCACAAAATAAAATTCAGCAGAAACCGAAAAGCCCTCCGCATCTGCTGAATTCTGTATTCTACCTTTTTACACAGGCAGGATTGATACTGCTACATTCCTGACCTGATACGTCACGCCGCTGGCTTCTCCCTTCGCCTTGCGGCAACACACCTCCGGGTGCCGCATAGCAAGGTCGGCAAGCTGTTTCTGTAAGTCAGGATTCAGCGTGAACACGCTGTAAGTTCCGTCCTCGCTGGCGTAGATCATGGTTTCCAGCTTACACATCGTCAACGAGTTCGTCATCTTCGGTTTCCTCAAACGTTTCAGGCCCCCAATCCTCATCACGTTCAATGTCCTGCGCCAGCTTCTCCATCCCGGCATAGCACTCCATCTCAGAACGGACAAAGTAGAACATCTGGTCATACCAGCGTTCCAAATGCAGCGATTCGTCCTCCAACTTACGGACAAAGTCGAACACCAGCCTGTTCAGATCAGGATCAACCGTCAGTCCGGCAATCTCGTAGAGCCGCTTGCGGGTCAGTGCCAGATCGGGGTTGCCGTAGGCATAGAGCAGCTTCTTTTCATCAAAAGTCAGTTTCATAGGCGTGTACCTCCGTATCAAAAAAGGGCCTGCCATGTGCAGACCCGATGTAACGAAAAGACCGCCTTGCAATCGTGCAGGGCGGTCTTGAACTCAGGATTGGAGAAAATCCCGGAGTGCCTCAGCGAAAAAGGAGATTTTTGCGATAGCAGCTATCGCTATGTAAGGTAGGGCGAAAACCACAAATGCGGTAACCAGCATTTTCAGGACTTCACCGCCGTCTGCCAGCTTCATGATCCAGCTTGCCAGAGCCACAAAGAAGAACAGTCCCGCCAGCAGATTCGCCAGGATCATGGAGAAGGTCGTGAGGAAGATGCCCACCCACTGCACCAAAATCAGCAGCAAAAGCAGCGGGAGAAGGGCAAGTTTCAACATCGGTTTCAGCACAGCCATCGCGGGCACCTCCTTATACAAAGATCAGCGCAGTCTTGATGATTTCCTCGGCACGGTTGCGGATGCTGTTCATCCGGCGCGCCCACTCCAGTTGATCGGTAGCTTTCAGGGCTTCGGTCACGCCCTCGGCTTCCTGCATCTGCCGGACGGTCAACGCAAGCTGTTCCTCGGCCTGCTTGTCCAGCTTGGAAAGGTGGTCGCTCAACTCACCGGACAGGAGCAGTTGATTGTACCGAACAGGGTGCTGCGCCTTCAGGTACGTCTTATGTAAGCGGCCCCACCGCCCGGTGGGGTGCTCTGCCGGGACTGCTACGGTCAGGTTCGGCAGATAGTGGTCATTGACAAGGGTGTAGTCCAGACCGTTGTTGCTGTCGTGGAGCGTGTTCTTTAAGGTAGTCATGCTGCATTATCCTCCTTTGGTTTCGGCGTTGGGACTGCTTCTGGGTCAGGTTTTGGATTTCCTTTTTTCTTGTGATAGAATTCCAAGGTTTTCTTGTTGTGGTTGATTCTCCTGCACTCATCGGAACAAAATTCCTGCTGGCTGTGTGTAGGCCAGTAGGAATGACCGCACACGGCACAGGTGCGTTGCCGGTAGTAATGATCTCCTCTTTCGGCTTCTCTATCTGCTTTCTTTTGCTCCTGTCTTGCCTGATTCCAGCATTCCCTTGAACAGAAAAGTTGTCGGTTGCTTGTAGGAGTAAACTCCTTCCCACAGTACGGACACGTTTTTGTTTTAATGATCTCGCCACCGTTTTCAGCGATTTTCTTTGCTTTTCGTTTTTCTCGGTAGGCTTTTTCACGTTTGCGTTGCTTTTCCATGCGCTGCTGTTCTTCCTGCTCCTTCTGCGCTTTCAATTCGGCAAGTTCTTCCTCGGTATAAGCAATATCGACTTGACCTACATAGTTAAAATAAATGTCAACCTTTTGTGTGCGGGCGTTGCCTGTACCCTCGGCTTCATAAACAACGATCTTATCGACAAGTTCGTTAAGCATTGAATCGGAGATTTCTGTTGGATTTTTGCACTTGCGAATCAGCGAAATAAAATGCTGAATATCAGCAGAACTTGATTTATCTTCGGCAATTTCGGATTTCATCGTTTCCATTTTCGATTCCAATTCTGCCTGCTCGCTATCATACTGTGCCATCAGCTGCTTGTACTGTCGTTCGGGCAACAGTCCAGACATAAGATTTTCGTACAGGCTACGAATAAGGGCAGAAAGCTCATCATAGCGTTTTTGACAACGTTTCATTTCTGATTGATTCTGCTTCGGCTTTTCTTCACGTTTCTCTTTCCAAAGGGATTGCAGTTCCAAAGCAAAGGTCTCTTCATCTTTTAGAACGAACCTTGAAAAGCGTTTGACCGATGCCAATATCAGGGCTTCAACATTATCGGCGCTGATTGAATGGGCAGTACAGCCATTCACCCGACTTGCATATCCACCACAACGATAAGAATATTGAGTAGACCCATCCTTTTTACTGTAGTGTGTTTGCAAGGTCAATCTTCTGCCGCAGTCGGCACAATACAGATACCCACTTAAACGGTTGGTGTGCGTTCCCCAAGCAGAAGCACGATTCACTCGGCATCTGCGTTTCTGAACACTATCCCAAAGTTCTTGCGGTATAATTGGTTCATGCGTGTTCTGGAAAACGTACTGTTCATCTTCATCTGTTTCTTTTCTCTTGTGAAGTTTGAAATTTGTGCTTACAGATTTTCGTAAAACAGTGTGTCCCAGATATTCCTGCCGACCTAAAATTGTTCTTACGGAGGAGGTGCCCCATAGGTACGGATCGGAGAACTTTATCCCATTGTACTGCTCTGGGTGATATTTCTGTGCGTATGCAGCAGGAATCAGGACTTTATCCTCTGTCAATAGTTCTGCGATTGCTCGTGGGCTTTTTCCTTCGTTCGCAAGAAGAAAAATGCGCTTTACGACCTCGGATGCCACCGGATCAACAACAAGTGTCTGCTTGTCGTTCGGCAAACGGTTATATCCATACGGAATAGAGCCGCTGCAACGTTTTCCATCTTTCATCCGGGCATCGAACACAGCCTTGATTTTATTGCTCGTGTCTTTGGCATACCATTCGTTCATAATATTCAAAAATGGAGCAAAATCATTGTCTGAAGCATTGTTGCTGTCAATGCTGTTATTGATTGCAAGGAATCGGACATTTTTCTGCGGGAACAGAACTTCCGTATAAAAGCCGACTTGCAAATAATTTCGTCCTAAGCGGCTCATATCCTTGACAATCAGCGTTTCGACATTTCCTGCTTCTACTTCTTTTATCAGAGATTGAAAGCCGGGACGATTGAAGTTCACACCTGAAAAGCCATCATCTGTAAAATGGCAGATGTTCTTGAAGCCGTTCTTTTTGGTGTAATCCTCCAAATACTTCTTTTGGTTGGTGATGGAATTGGATTCGCCAGCAAGATCATCATCTCTCGACAAACGCTCATAGAGTGCGGTGATTTTTTGTGTTTTCGGCATTTGCTCTACCTCCTTTCTTATGGAATCTTTCAATTTAGGACAATCAAATTTATTGTCCTGATTAAGTATAACCTTCGGGCGCAAGTTCGATGGCAGTGGTGGTCTCACCAAAGGTGGATGCCCACGCATCAAAATGGGTCAACCCTTTCTGCTGCAAGGTGTTGTACTGAAGGTAGCGCATGAGGGTGTACATCTCGGTCATGCTGTTGCTCAGGGGTGTACCCGTTGCAAAAATCACGCCACGGCCTCCGGTGATTTCATCCAGATAGCGGCACTTGCCGAACATATCGCTGGATTTTTGTGCCTCGCTCGTACTCAAACCTGCGACATTACGCATTTTCGTGTACAAGTAGAGGTTCTTAAACGATTGGCTCTCATCCACAAATAACCTGTCTACGCCCAATTGTTCAAACGTAACCACATCATCTTTACGGTCTGTGCCTTGCAGCTTTTCCAATTTCTGTTTCAAAGACTTGCGTAGCTTTTCCAGCTGCTTTACCGTGAAATGCTCGCCAACCTGCGCTTTCGCTTCTTCGATGGCCTCCTCGATTTCATCCATCTGTTCCTGAATCAGACGCTCCTGTCGTTCTGCGGACAAGGGTATCTTTTCAAACTGGCTGTGTCCGATGATAACCGCATCATAATCACCGGTCGCAATTCTCGCACAGAATTTTTTTCGATTACCGGGTTCAAAATCTTTCTTGCTGGTAACCAGCAGCTTCGCATTGGGGTACAGGCGTAAAAACTCGCTGGCCCATTGTTCCGTCAAATGGTTTGGCACGACAAAAAGACTTTTCTGACATAAGCCCAGACGTTTCAGTTCCATAGCGGAAGCCGCCATCTCAAAGCTCTTGCCGGCACCGACTTCGTGCGCCAAAAGGGTGTTATACCCATACAGCACATGGGCAACCGCATTGCGCTGATGCTCTCGCAAATTGATCTCCGGGTTCATGCCCACAAAATGAATGTGGGAACCATCGTATTCACGGGGGCGGGTGCTGTTAAAAAGCTCGTTGTACTTCTTCACCAATAAGGCACGCCGCTGAGGGTCTTTCCAGACCCAGCCAGCGAACGCATCCTTGATGGCTTGCTGTTTCTGCTGGGCGAGGGTGGTTTCGTTTTGATTCAGCACACGCTTTTCTTTCCCATCCTCCTCGATGGTATCATAAACGCGGCTATCACGCAAATTCAAGGTGTCTTCCAAAATCTTGTAAGCATTGGCCCTGCGGGTACCGTAGGTTTCGGTGGCCATAATGTCACCAAAGCCAGTAGCAGATTTATTGCTGATTCGCCATTCGGAAGTGTAAGGGGAGTAGCGAACGGTGATGGCATTGTTGTAGCGGATACGATAGGGCGGCTGAAAAGTTTCCATCATGAACTGCTGCACAATAGAGGGGGCAAGCCATGTGGCACCCAGCCGCACATCAATTTCAGATGCCTCCAGATCTTTGGGCTGTGCCTTGGTCAGTGCGTCCACATTGACCTTGAACTCCGGGTGACTTTCCGCAGCAAGCTGTGCCATCCGCAGCTTATCGCGTACATTGCCCGAAAGGTATTCGTCCGCAGTCTGCCAGCCTGCTTCCGGGTCGTCAGCATCCGCAGCAGGGTCTTTGAAAATCACGCCGGACAATTCGGTGGTGATGCGCTCGTACTCGCCGGGTGTGCCCAGCAGTTCTGCCATATAAGGCAGATCAACCTTGCCATGCTCCCCGATGGACACTGCCAGTGCTTCACTGGGGGTATCCACGCTGGTGACAACACGCTCTGGCCGAATCGTCCGCTTGGTGAACATATCTGCCTTGGACTTGAGATTTTTATTCTCGTCCAGATTCTCCAGTGAGCAGAGCAGATAGTAGGAACTGTCATCATCGAACAGGCGGGCATTTTTCTTGTCGTTGATCAGCCCGTATTTTGCAGTAAAGGCATCGTAGGCGGCGTTCAATTTTGCTTGCGATGCCTTAATGTCCTCGTCCGGGAAGTCGTTCAGCTGCTGGTCAATCAGTTCGTTGACGATCTGCCGCAACTCTATCATACCAGCTACACGGCCTTTGGCGTTGTCGGACAGTTCGATCTGCGTCATGATAGAGTTCTCTCGGTAGTAGATCTCGCCATCAACAACCGTATAGCTAAAATTCTTTACAGTCGGGTCTGCAGGCAGCGTTTTGCGCTGTGCTTCCGCATCTGCGACGTCCGGGGCAGCAATCTCCACCGCAGTGTAATTGCCCTCGATGTGCTGCACCGCCTCGGCAAGCTGGTCTGCAAGGCTGGTGCCCTCGATGGGTACAACGGTCAGGTCGTGACCATATTGGGTGCTTTCCAGTTCCAAATTTCCCAGCACCATTTCTGGGTGGTCTACAAAATAGCTGTTGAGAGTAAATCCATCCTCAGTCTGCCCCAACTGCACCCATGCGGGCTCGATATCCGCGGGGCGGTCACGCTTCTGCAAAAAGATAATGTCGCTGACAACATCCGTACCAGCGTTAGCACGGAACGCATTATTCGGCAGACGGATAGCCCCCAACAGGTCAGCACGCTCTGCCATGTGCTTGCGGGCGGTGCTGTCCTTGCTGTCCATGGTGTAGCGGCTGGTGACAAAGGCAATCACGCCGCCCGGCCGCACTTGGTCGATAGCTTTTGCAAAGAAATAATTGTGGATACTGAATCCCAGCTTGTTGTACGCCTTATCGTTGACTTTATATTGACCGAAAGGCACGTTGCCCACCGCCAAATCGTAGAAATCACGGCGGTCGGTGGTCTCAAAGCCAGCCACGGTAATGTCAGCCTGCGGGTACAGCTTTTTCGCAATGCGCCCGGTAATGCTGTCCAGTTCCACGCCGTACAGCCGGCTATCCTGCATGGTATCCGGCAGCATTCCAAAGAAGTTGCCCACGCCCATGGACGGCTCCAAGATGTTGCCAGACCGGAAGCCTATGCGTTCCACTGCATCGTAGATACCACGGATGACGGTGGGGCTGGTGTAGTGGGCGTTCAGGGTGCTGGAACGGGCGGCGGCGTACTCGTCCTCAGAGAGCAGCCCCTTCAGCTCTGCGTATTCCTTTGTCCAACTGTCTTTGCCGGGGTCAAAGGCATCTGCCAGACCACCCCAGCCCACATACCGGGATAGCACCTGCTGTTCCTCGGCGGTGGCACCACGATGCTCCTGTTCCAGCTTGAACAAGGTGCGGACGGCTTGGATATTTCTCGCATATTTCTGTTTTGCACCGCCCTCGCCCAGATGGTCGTCCGTGATGTGGAAGTTCCCAGCAGGCTCCGGCGCAGGAGTGAGATTGACAGTCAGGTTGTGCAGATGGATGTTGCCCGGCTGGCGCAGCAGCCGTTCCAGATTTTCCTTGCTTTCCGAGCGGGCAACCGGATAGACCTCATCCGGGTCACGAAGCTGGATGTTCAGAGTTCCGACAGTTTCGACCGTAAAATCCTTACCGTCCAGACGGATTGTATCGCCCACACGGTAATCACGCTCTTTTGGGAGAGCGGGAACAGGTTCATTTTCTGCCAAAAACTTTGCCTTTTCCACTGCAAGCCAATCGGCGGCGGTTCGTTCATCCGTCTCTTTTTTCAAAGCGGTGCAATAGGATTCGGCCTGCTCCTTGTCTGGAAATTGCGCCATTCCGTTGTCATTTGCATAGTAGCCCTCATTGAGATCATCCCAGATAGCAAAAAGCGAGGATGTACCTCCGACCACTTCGCGGACAGAAAAACGCTCATATTCCGGCACCTCGGATTCCTTGTAGATGGTTTCTGCCTGCGCCAGCATTTCATCCACACGCTGGCTAGGTTCATTCTGCCGCAGACCGTCCTCGAATTGTCGTTTATTGATAACTTCGTTATCCCACGACTGCCCGTGTGCGCTAGTGTCGATGCGCACATCGGTATCACCGATATAGCCTACTGTTCCTTCAATCGTTCTGGTGGGAAGGTCTACTACAACTTCGTCCCCGACCTTATAGCTGACCTCTTTTTCGGGAACCAGATCAATGGCTGCGGCCTGCTGTTCTTCGTACAGTTCTCTGATGTGCGGAAGATGCTCATTGCGGAAAATGGGCAGTCTGTTTTTCGTCAGCTCCATGTCCTGTAAGCTGACGGATTTGAACGTAAAATTAACGTGTTCCACCCGAAAATCCCGGCCATCCAGCTTGATGATGCTGCCGATTGGCAGATAATCCGCTTCCCGAAGATATTTTGTCTGGTGGTGGGAGCCATCTTTGTTCAAGCCAGCCAGATAGACGTTGTTGCCTGCTGCCCACAGCTTTTTAGATTCTGCTGCCCACTGCTCACTCGGAAAACCAGTTACTTTGACTTTGCCAAGCACATTTTCCTGTGACAGAAGATTGGTGCGCAGAATCCGCTCCACAGCAACGGCATCTTTGTCATAGAACAGATAGTTACCGTTCAGTTCAAAGCCCACGAGGGTGTTGGGATACTGTTCTTTCAGAGCAGTGTACTCTGCGGCAACAGTGCCATCCAGCATCGGAAGCTGACACTCAGCTTCCTGTCTGGCAGTACGCTGTTCCTTCTCCTTGTCGGTGAGGTAGCGGTCGGATTGGATCATCAGGTCAATATACTTTTCCACCTGCGCCCATTTCAGGGTGATTTTCTGGTGGTCGGGGTAATGATCAAATTCTAGTCCCTTCCAGTCGTGGTTCACAAAGCCGCTGCTGCCATCCAGATAATCGTGGGAGTGCCCACCGATGCCGTACTCCTTTGCCAACGCCTTGGCACGGAGTTTTCGGTCAGGCTGGGTCTGGTACAGTGCCATAATGCGTTGCTTGCCGCCGGCAAACCCTGAACCATGCCGCCGCAGCTCGTTCTCAATTTCAGCCTGCGACAAAACAAAAGCGGAGGGCGTTTTTTCGCTCTCCGCTTGGTCGATTTTTTCAATTTGCTGGGCTTCCGTAGGGATGTTAGCATCCAGAAAACTTAGCTGTAGATCAGCTCCGTCATCACCAGTTCCTCTGCCTGCGCTTTCAGACTGTTCATGTGCTGCACCCACATCAGTTGGTTCTGCGCTTTGTCCGGGGCCGGGTTCTGCTTCAGCAGTTCGGCCATCATCTGCTGCATCCGGCTCTCTGCCGTCTGCTCCAGTTCCATCAGATGCGGGTACAGCGTCCCGTTCAGGAGCATCGAATTGTACAGTACCGGGCGATACTGCTTCAGGTAATTCCGGCGCATCCTGCCGTACTTGCCCAGCGGGGTCTTCGGCTGGCTGAGGGTCAGGTTCGGGAGCTGGTAATCCCCGATCTTCGTGTAATTCAGACTGCTGCTCATATTCTTCCATCCTTTCTACGTTTCGGCGGCGGGTCGTGGTTTTCACCGTCCGCTCGATTTTGCGTAAGACCTCGCGGCTGATGTCGCTGGTAGCGGCACCCAGCGCATAGACTGCATCGGGTGTGGAAAAGGTGTGGATGGCCTGAAAGTCATCCTTGTCAAAGTAGCCTTCCGGTTCAAACCCGCATCGTTCTAATAGAGTGTAGGTGACGCTCATTGTCGCAGCGGCCTTGAACTGAAGTTCCTTTCCGCTACTATCATAATCATCAAAGAAAGAGCCGTCAACGATGTTGAGGATGTCGCCGCTGTTGTTGTCCCAATAGGAATCCACCAGCTTGCCCGTCAGGTCAG
>OGGU01001135.1_pt1 | contig 17131 bp, 9 predicted proteins | sample 1571241 | NCBI WGS metagenome assembly OGGU01 (sample SAMEA2581934, study PRJEB24529) | metagenome | biome: Human gut stool | place: China | collected 2011
AATGCTCTGCCAAGCGGCAGAGCATTTTTTGTATATCGGTACGGAGGAGATATTTATGTCTGTGAGTTATAAAAAACTCTGGAAGCTGCTCATCGATAAGGACATGAAGAAAAAGGACCTGTGTGAAAAGGCAGGTATTAGCCCAGCATCCGTCACCAAGATGGGGCGGAACGGACATGTTACCACGGAGATACTCGTGAAGATTTGCGCTGCGCTGGATTGTAGAATCGAGGATATTGTGGAGATCGTGCCGGATAAAAAGTAATCTTTGGCGCTTGCTGGTGATATTGGAACTAAATCATTACAAAGCTCTAATTATTGAGGTGGGTAAATGCAAATCATCGATAATATCAATCATATCGTCAAGAACGACCTGCAAGAAAGCATTCGGACAGGGAGTAAACTATCTATCGCTGCGGCATGCTTTTCGATTTATGCATACCAAGAGTTGAAGAAGCAGCTTGAAAGCATCGATGAGCTGCGTTTCATTTTTACCTCCCCAACTTTTGTAACTGAAAAAACACCTAAAGCACAGCGGGAATTCTACATTCCCCGCATTTCAAGAGAACGTAGTTTATATGGTACGGAGTTTGAAGTAAAACTCCGTAATGAACTGACGCAGAAAGCGATTGCGAAAGAGTGTGCAGACTGGATTCGGCACAAGGTGGTTTTCAAATCGAACGTCACCCAGGAGCAGATGATGGGTTTTATGACGGTTGATGAAAGCACCTATATGCCTATTAACGGGTTTACCACAGTCGATCTCGGCTGTGAGCGCGGCAACAACGCCTATTATCCGGTGCAGAAGACAGAGAGTTTTGAAAACGCCAACTACTTCCTCAAGCTCTTCGAACAGCTCTGGAATGACAAGAAGAAGTTACAGGAAGTCACTGACGTCGTAATCGAGAATATTTCCGCTGCATATCGTGAGAACGCCCCTGAATACATCTACTTTGTTGCGCTCTATAACATTTTCAAGGAGTTTCTTGATGACATTTCCGAAGACGAATTGCCGAATGAGGCAACAGGTTTCAAGGAAAGCAAAATCTGGGGAATGCTTTATAACTTCCAGCGCGATGCAGTTCTTGCCATCATCAGTAAACTTGAGAAATTTAACGGCTGCATTCTGGCAGATAGCGTAGGTCTTGGTAAAACCTTCACTGCGCTTGCCGTCATCAAGTATTACGAGAACCGCAACAAATCTGTGCTTGTTCTCTGCCCCAAAAAACTTTCTGAGAACTGGAATACATACAAGGGCAACTATGTCAACAATCCCATTGCCACAGACCGCCTGCGCTATGATGTGCTCTATCATACGGACCTTTCCCGTGAGCATGGACAGTCGAATGGCATTGATCTTGACCGTCTAAATTGGGGCAACTATGACCTTGTTGTCATTGATGAGAGCCACAACTTCCGCAATGGCGGGGAGGTGTCCGGCGAGGACGCAAAGGAAAACCGGTATTTGAAACTGCTCAATAAAGTCGTTCGCGCTGGTGTGAAAACAAAGGTGCTGATGCTCTCGGCAACACCTGTCAACAACAAGTTTATCGACCTTAAAAATCAGCTCGCACTCGCCTATGAAGGTGATGCTTCGCAGATGAACAAAAAGCTCGACACGGCCAAAAGTATTGATGAAATTTTCCGTCAGGCGCAGAAATCTTTCAATACATGGAGCAAGCTCCCTGCTGACGAACGAACGACGGACGAGCTTTTACGGACACTTGATTTTGATTTCTTTGAACTGCTGGACAGTGTAACGATTGCGCGGTCAAGAAAGCACATCGAAAAATATTACAACACTTCCGACATCGGTAAATTTCCAGAGCGTCTGCCGCCGATTTCTCTGCGCCCTTGTCTGACAGACATGAGCGACGCTATCAACTATAACGATATTTATAATTTGCTCATGTCGTTGAGTCTGACAATCTATACGCCGTCGAATTATATCATGCCATCAAAGCTGGCAAAGTACATTGACCTGACACACCACAAAGGAAGCAGTCTGACTCAGCAGGGGCGTGAAGAAGGTATACGCCGCCTCATGAGCATCAATCTGCTCAAGCGTCTGGAAAGCTCGGTCGCCTCGTTCCGCCTGACGATTGACCGCATTAAAAAGTTGATTGAAGATACCATCAAAACGATCAAGAGCTACCAGTCCGGGGGCTGTGTCCTGAATTTAACTGAGATTTCCGACGCAAAAGATTTTGATTACGATGACCAGAACACCGACTTCTTCTCCGTCGGCAAGAAAGTCAAAATTGATCTTGCTGATATGGATTATGTTTCATGGATGCTCGAGCTGGAAAAGGACGCGGAGAATCTGGAACTCCTGTCCCTCATGATTGCCGACATCACGCCGGAGCATGACACAAAGCTGCAAACGCTGCTTGACTTGATCCACAAGAAAATTGAGCAGCCAATCAATCCCGGTAATAAGAAGATCATTATCTTCACTGCATTCTCTGATACCGCCGATTACCTCTTTGCAAACGTCAGTAAATTCGCAAAAGAGAACTTCGGACTGGAAACGGCAGAGATTACCGGATCGGTTGACGGAAGAACAACCATTCCGAAGCTCCGAGCCGATCTCAACACGGTGCTGACCTGCTTCTCGCCGGTTTCTAAGGGCAAAGCTGTACTCCTGCCCGGAAGTACCGACGAGCTTGATATTCTGATTGCAACTGACTGTATTTCCGAAGGTCAGAACTTGCAGGACTGCGACTACCTCATCAACTACGACATTCATTGGAACCCTGTTCGCATTATCCAGCGGTTCGGACGAATTGACCGTATCGGCAGTAAAAACGACCATATCCAGCTTGTAAACTTCTGGCCGGATATGGACCTCGACGAGTATATCAACCTGAAAAGCCGCGTGGAGACCCGCATGAAGATTTCGGTCATGACCTCCACCGGTGACGACGACCTGATCAATGCCGAGGAAAAAGGCGACCTTGAATATCGTCGTGCGCAGCTCAAGCGGCTGCAAGAAGAAGTTGTGGACATTGAGGATATGACGAGCGGTATTTCTATCATGGATTTGGGACTCAACGAGTTCCGGCTTGATCTGCTCGAATACATGAAACGGCATGAGGACATTGAAACCGCGCCGAAGGGACTGCACACCGTTGTTGCGCAGACAGAAGATGCTCCTGCCGGTGTGATTTTCGTCCTTCGGAACATCAACAACAGCGTAAACATTGATAATCGAAACCGTATTCACCCCTTCTACATGGTCTACATCAGTGAAGAAGGTGAAATCGCCTGCGATTATCTCAATCCGAAGAGATTGCTCGACACCATGCGTCTGCTCTGCCGTGGCAAGGGTGAGCCTTGTGCAGAGCTTTGCAAACGATTCAATGACGAAACAGACGACGGACGCAAAATGGGTGAAATCTCTGAGCTGCTGAGCGAGGCGATTAATTCCATTATTGACGCGAAAGAAGAAAATGATATTGACAGCCTGTTCAAAAGCGGCGGAACAACTGCGCTGCTCAGTGCGGTTTCGGGACTCGATGATTTTGAGCTGATTTGCTTCTTGGTTGTGAAATAGCAATCTATCATTGAAAAAGATAGACTTAATTTCGGAAGATGCTCTGGGAGGATTACAACATGTCTAAATTGAATGTTGATCAGAAAACGATAAAAGATTTATTTCAGGATAAAAAAGCTGACTTTCTGATTCCGGACTATCAGCGCCCTTATGCGTGGGGAGAAACAGAATGCCAAACTCTATGGGATGATATTTTTTCATTCGCAATTCCTGACGAGGGCCGGGTAGAATTTGACAGCAATAGCGAATACTTCCTTGGCCCAATTGTTACCTTCAGAAATACAAATTTCAAAATGGAAGTCATTGACGGACAGCAACGGCTTACCACACTAATGCTCCTTCTAAGGGCCTTTTATACGAAGTTTGGTCATATGCAGGACAAGGCTTCCGTCGCAACTAAGCAAAATATCGAAAAATGCATATGGAAAACGGATGAGTTTGGCGAGCCGGATATGGCAACGCTAAAGATAGATTCTGAGGTGGCAACAGACAAAGATAAGAATGAATTTCTTGATATTCTTCGGACAGGTACGGTGAAACCTGAACAAAAAAGTCATTATGCAAATAATTTCAAGTTTTTCCAAGGCTGCATTGATTCCTTCTTGGCAAAATATCCAACATACTTCGCTTATCTCCCAACCAGAATTATGAATAACTGTATTTTGCTGCCAATTGAGGCTGAATCGCAAGATACCGCACTGCGTATTTTTTCAACCTTAAATGATCGCGGTATGCCACTTTCTGATTCTGACATTTTTAAGGCGCAGTTTTATAAATTCTATACCGGCAAGGGGGAAAAAGATGCCTTTATTAAGCGATGGAAGGAACTTGAGGAACTTACTGAAAAAATATTCCATCCGATAAATGGTACGCCAATGGATGAGTTGTTTACCCGCTATATGTACTTTGTTCGTGCCAAAATGGGAATCAAGTCGTCTACAACGGAAGCGTTGCGCAAGTTTTATGAGAAAGACAATTATGCGCTTTTAAAGAAAGACAGTACATTCAACGATATGATTACCCTTGCTCACTTCTGGGAGGATGTTTCCAACCAGGATAGGGATCGGTTCTCCCCGCGGATTTTGCACAGATTATTTGTGCTAAACTATGCGCCAAATGGTATGTGGACGTATTTTGTATCCGTTTATTTTATGAAAAACAAAGATGCCAATGGCATGCTTGACGACGACGCATTTTACCAGTTTCTCAATAGAATTACAGGATTTATCTGGACTTATGCGGTTACTAATCCCGGAGTAAACGCACTTCGTACTCCTGTGTATGCTGAAATGGTCAATATCGTCAATAATCGGCCAGTATCTTTTGACGGTTTCAAATTTGAACCGGCAACCGTAAAAAGCATGTTTGCAAACTTCACATTTAGCAATACTCGTCCAATCACAAAGTCTATGCTTGCATGGTGGGCTTTCCAAGATGATCTACAGGAATTGATTTCTCTGGAAACAGTTTTGGAAATTGAACACATATATGCTCGCAATCGCTTTGACAAAGACAAATCGCTGTCAGATGTAAAGAATTTGGAGGCGATCGGTAATAAGGCTCTCCTTGAAAAACGAATCAACATTCGTGCTGCCGATTATCGGTTTTCTGATAAGATTAAATACTATCAAGGATTTACGAATAGTCGAAACCAGAAAAAAGAAGGCACAAAGAATCATGAGCTGATTAATCTGGCCACAGCGGCGGATTTTACAGAGGATGATATCCGCAATCGCACGAGTCAGATTATGACTGCATTTTTGACTTTCCTATCAGAAAACAGCCTTACGAAATAGGTAAATAGGAATTACTGGGGAAAGAGGACTTGAGTATGCTTGGCTTCCCTGTATCAACGGAGTTCAACAAAAGAATACCAAAGCAGAAATTCTATGAGAATCTTGAGGTTTCCCCTGCTTTGCGCCGTGTGTTTGTCGATCAGATCCAGCTGGTGTACTGGCGTAATAAGCTGGCAGCGTCTACGCTGAACATCGCTGCGGGTGAAGCCGTGACCGAAATCGAAGTGTTCGAGGTGCGGCTGAATGATCCGCAGCTTGACGAAGCGGTGCTGAAGCAAATAGACAAGGAGATCCCGTACCACATTCTCTTTATTCTGACTTGTGACGGCAAGGCTCAGGCGTGGATCGGCTACAAGGAGGCTGCTGCGTCCGGCAGCAACGCCTTCAAGGTCAGTCGCTATTATCACACGGACTGGATGCCGGAAGACAAACTGCATCTCAGCATCGACGGCTTGAATATGGATGCCGTCTATGAAAGCCTTGTTCGTCAGATTGCCGGGGACAAGCTGCAAACAGATTCCGGCGAGAGCCTAAAAGAATCTGTTGAGCGGGATGAAAAGAAGAAGCAGCTCGAAAAGCAGATCGCCGTGCTGGAAAACAAGATGAGGAAAGAGAAGCAGCTTAACCGGCGGATGGAAATGAACGCGGAGTTGAAGAGATTGAGAATGGAGTGCGAAAGAATTAAATGAAGATAAAGAAGATAGAACTGAACAATTTCAAACGTTTCACCCATTTGAACGTTGAGGAAATACCAGAAACAGCAAAGCTGGTAATCTTAGTTGGTCCGAATGGTTCAGGAAAGACTTCCTTTATGGAGTCAATGAATCACTACTACAAATATGCTGGATATGGAAATATTGGAGACTATTATTACCTTAGCAAAACAGGAAACATAGATGCGTTCGATTATAGCAACTGGTATAACTATGCGCCAAAACTTGTGGATATTGAATTTCATAATGTAAGCTTTTCTAATGTTATTGGAAATAACAATAATATTAAGGGACATTTCTATTTTAGGAGCGCATATAGAAACGAACCGGATTTTCAAATTGATTCTATGAACAAACAGCAAGATCCTACTGAGTCGATCCGTTTAGATTCACTCATCCAGAATGACCAAACGGTTTCCGCCAACTACCAAAGGCTCATTGCCAATACCATTGCAGGAGTGTTTGACAATGCAAACGACGCAAAAGCTGTCGCTACGTTGCGTGATGAACTGATCGGAAAAATTCAAGTAGCTCTTAAACGTGTATTCGAGGATTTGGAACTCTCCTCGGTTGGTGACCCGCTGCAAAATGGTAACTTCTATTTTACTAAAGGAGTCACTAAAGATTTTAGTTATCGCAATCTCTCGGCGGGAGAAAAATCCGCCTTTGATTTAATACTGGATATGGTTGTTCAGTCTAAATACTATCCTGATGCTATTTACTGCATTGATGAGCCGGAGACACATATGCACACCAAATTGCAAGGTAGGGTCTTGCGGGAGCTGTATTTGCTTATTCCGGGTCAGTCACAGCTTTGGCTTTCAACACATTCGATTGGAATGCTTCAAGAGGCAGAGGAAATTGAAAAAGAGCACCCAGGAACGGTTGTCTTTCTGGATTTTGGTGGAAGAGACTTTGATACAGATCAAGTGATTCGCCCCGCAAAAATTGGGAAAGCGGTTATGGACAAGTTTTACGAACTCGCTTTTGGCGACTTTGCAAAACTGATGCTACCTAAAACGATCGTGTTCTGCGAAGGTGACCCAAACGGCAAAACACGCAAGGATTTTGATAAGATAATTTACAGCACTATTTTTTCAGATACGCATCCAGAGACATTCTTTATCTCGGGCGGTTCATGTAACGATATAGAGAATATTGAAAAGACACACGGAGAAATAATCAGTACACTACTCCAGAACTCCCAAATCATTAAAATTGTTGACCGAGATGATCGTAGCCCGCAAGAAGTCGCCGACCTTGCCAAAGCCGGTGTAAAGGTTTTGAAGAGACGTAATCTTGAATCCTATGTGCTCGATGATACCGTGATTAAGAAATTATGTGATAAAGCTGGAAAACCAGAAGAATATGCCGCCTGTATACAAGAAAAGCAACAAGCACTCACGGACTCTGTTTCCAGAGGCAATGCACCGGATGATTTCAAAAAAGCAAGTGGTGGGATATATATCTCTCTTAAACGCCACCTTTCGCTAACACAATGTGGGAACAACCCTGACCCATTTATGCGCGATACCCTTTCACCTTTGATTACGCCAGATATGGATGTATATAAGGAATTGGAAGCAGAAATATTTGGAACCGATTCTAATGGAGGAACGACCTAATGAACCACATGAAATTTGAATCGCCGGATATGACGGCGCAGAATATAGACCGCATTGCTGCCCTGTTTCCGAACTGCGTCACGGAGATGCTGGACGAGGAACACAGCACGCCGGAGAAGAAGGTGTACAAGCGGGCGGTCAATTTTGAGCTGCTGAAACAGATGCTTTCGCCGGATGTGGTGGACGGCGACGAGGCATACGAGTTTACATGGGTCGGCAAGAAGGCGGCTATCGTGGAAGCCAACAAGCCGATCCGCAAGACGCTGCGCCCCTGCGTGGAGGAAAGCAAGGACTGGGACAATACCGAAAACCTCTACATCGAGGGCGACAATCTGGAAGTCCTCAAGCTCTTGCAGGAGAGCTATCTCGGCAAGGTCAAGATGATCTATATCGACCCGCCGTACAACACCGGCAACGACTTCATCTATGCCGATGATTTCATGCGCTCGCAGGAAGAAGAAAACGAGCAGATGGGAATGTACGATGAGGACGAAAACCGCCTGTTCAAGAATACCGACACCAACGGGCGGTTTCATTCCGACTGGTGCAGCATGATTTATTCCCGACTGATGCTGGCGAGAAATCTGCTGACGGACGATGGGGTTATTTTTATCAGTATTGATGATGGTGAAGTGGGAAATCTCCGAAAGATTTGTGACGAGGTTTTTGGCGCAAATAATTTCCTCGCAAATCTGATTTGGGAGAAAAAATATACAGTTGCAAACGATGCACTGTTTTTTTCGGATAATCACGATCACATCCTGTGCTATGTGAAAGATGTTTTTAAGTTTTCAATAGGCAAGCTGCCACGAACAGATGAAATGAATGCAGCCTACAAGAATCCTGACAATCATCCTAAGGGACCATGGAAAGCAACGCCGTTACATGCAAAGAGTGGTTCGGCAGAAAGCGCAAATTTTACATATACATTCAAAAACGGCGTAACATTCAAGCCGCCCGTTGGAACATACTCAAGATACTCTGCTGAGACATTGAAAAAATACGACGAGAACAACGAAATATGGTTTGGACGCGATGGGACGGCGGTGCCTTCTCGCAAAACATTTCTTTGTGACTTGAAGAATACCGGAATTGTACCAAGAACAATTATCCCATTTTCTGTAGGTGGACACAATCATGAGGCAGTAGATGAAGTTCGAGCATTGATGCAAGATAATCTTTTTACAAATCCAAAACCGACCAAATTACTTCGCCATCTTGCAACAATCGCAAATTGTTCAGATAATTCTATTATTCTCGACTTCTTCTCCGGCTCTGCCACCACTGCCCACGCCGTCATGCAGCTCAACGCCGAGGACGGCGGACACCGCAAATTCATCATGGTACAGCTTCCCGAACCGTGTGATGAAGCAAGCGAAGCCTGCAAAGCAGGTTACAAGAACATCTGCGAAATCGGCAAAGAGCGCATCCGCCGTGCCGGTGAAAAACTATTACAGGATGTAACTTCCGGCAAGGGAAACATAAAGGGCGAAGGCTGGGGGTGCGGAATGCCTACAACGCAGGAAGACCGCGCTTTTGCTATCAAAAATATTCTCGACATCGGTTTCCGCGTTCTCAAGCTGGACGACACCAACATGAAGGACGTTTACTATGCACCGGATGACTACGATCAGGGGATGATCGTGGGTCTGGAATCCAACATCAAGGATGACCGCACCAACCTCGACCTGCTGTTCGGCTGCCTGATCGACTGGGGGCTGCCGCTGTCCCTGCCGTACAAGTCCGAGCAAATCGACGGCTGCACCGTCCACACCTACAACGACGGCGATCTGATCGCTTGCTTTGACGCGAATATTCCCGAAAGCGTGGTCAAAGAGATCGCACAGCGCAAGCCGCTCCGCGCCGTCTTCCGCGATTCCGGCTTTGCATCCAGCCCGGAGAAGATCAACGTGTTCGAGATTTTCAAGCTCTATATGCCGGAGGACGCGGGCGACATCACCAAGCGCGTGAGGGTGATGTGATGAACGCCGACTTGTTAGTCTATCAAGCAAAGGCATTTTATAACGCATATATAGCACTTGACCAACTAAGCCGGGACGATTCAGATACGCTGCTTTTGCTTTTTGCCCCTTTAGTTGTAAACGGCGCATTTTCTGTCGAATTAGCACTCAAGGCAATTTTAGCTAAAAACCAAATTGAATATGGAAAAGAGCACAACTTGCTAATTCTTTTTCAGATGCTTCCGAAATCCTTTCAACAGGAACTGTGGGCATACTTAATCGAAAAGGCACCGGAGTATGCGGGCTCCGAAAAAGGACTCGATGAGCTTATTTTGCTCTCAAACGCCTTCGTTGACTGGCGTTACGCATTTGAGGGAAAACCTGTACCTGCGATAGAATCTCGCTTTTTAGCGGCTTTTGCAAATGCAGCGGTTCATACAATGTTTTCTTACTATAATGCGGATTTACTTCCTGCGACTAAAACGGAATCAAACAATGAGATTGAGCAGAGGTTTCATGAAAACCGTGAAAAATGTAAGGAAATCAATTTGAAAATGATCCAAAAGAAAACCAAGGAGCATCAGTTATGAAACTCCAATTCAAACACCAAAAATTTCAGGCAGATGCGGCAAAAGCGGTTGTTGACGTCTTTGCCGGACAGCCATATCTCACGCCTACATACATGATGGACAGAGGCCTTGAAGATGGTGAGCAGCAAGCAATCGCAACGATGGACGATTTTACCGGCTGGCGGAATGAACGCATCGTGCCGGAGCTTTCCGACAAACTGATTCTGGAGCATCTGCAAAAGGTACAGCGCACGAATCAGATCAAACCGTCCGAAAGGCTGGAAGGACGCTACAATCTGACTATCGAGATGGAAACAGGCGTCGGCAAGACCTATACCTACATCAAGACCATGTATGAGCTGAACAAGCACTACGGTTGGAGCAAGTTCATCGTGGTTGTGCCGAGCATCGCTATCCGCGAGGGCGTTTATAAGTCTTTTCAGGTGACACAGGAGCATTTTGCAGAGGAATACGGCAAGAAGATCCGGTTCTTCATCTACAATTCTGCCCAGCTCACGGAAATTGACCGCTTTGCGTCGGATAGCTCCATCAATGTCATGATCATCAATGTGCAGGCATTCAACAAGTCTGTTGATGCAAATGAAAAGTTGGAAAGCGGCAAAAGAGCAGATAAAAATGCAGCCATTATATTTAGAAAGCTGGACAATTTCCGTTCGCGCCGTCCAATCGATATTATTGCAAAGACAAATCCAATTTTGATTATCGACGAGCCACAATCAGTTGAAGGACCTGCCGCTAAGAAAAATCTGAAGTTATTTTGCCCGTTGTTGACGCTGCGCTATTCCGCCACTCATAAGTCGGACAGCATCTATAATATGGTGTACTGCCTTGATGCAATGGAAGCGTACAACAAGCGGTTGGTCAAGAAAATCGCCGTCAAGGGCATCACGGAGTCCGGCAGCACGGCGACCGAGGGATTCGTCTATCTGGAAAGCATCAATCTTTCCAAAGCTGACCCGACAGCGACCATTCAGTTTGACTACATTGGAGCAAAGGGACTTCGCAAGAAAACCGCCACGGTCGGTATTGGCTACAACCTCTATGACAACTCCGGCGAGTCTGGCAAGCTCGACGAATATAAAGAAGGCTTTGTGGTCAAGTCCATTGATGGACGCGATAACTCTGTGGAGTTCCTAAATGGTATCAAAATCTTTGCCGGTGACGTGATCGGCAAGGTCAGTGAAGACCAGCTTCGCCGCATTCAGATCCGTGAGACGATTCTTTCCCATCTTGAGCGGGAACGACAGCTTTTCCATAAGGGTATCAAAGTCCTGTCCCTGTTCTTTATCGACGAGGTTGCGAAGTACAAGCAATATGATGAGGCTGGGCATCCGTTCAACGGCATCTACGCCGATATGTTCGAGGAAGAGTACAACGACATTCTCAACTCCATGCAGCGGGAGATCGGCGACGAGGACTACATCCGGTATCTGGACGCGATTTCTGCCCATGATACCCACGCCGGTTATTTCTCCGTGGACAAAAAGGGCAAGATGACCGACAGCAAGCTTTCCGACAAGAAGGAGGGCACGTCCGACGATATTGACGCCTATGACCTGATCATGAAGAACAAGGAACTGCTCCTGGATCGTGATCCGAAAAAGTCCCCAGTGCGCTTCATTTTCTCGCACTCCGCACTGCGCGAAGGCTGGGACAACCCGAATGTGTTCCAGATTTGTACACTGAAACAAAGCAGCAGCGAGGTTCGCAAACGGCAAGAGGTCGGTCGCGGGCTGCGCCTGTGCGTCAATCAGGACGGTGAGCGCATGGATGCCAACGTGCTTGGAAACGATGTGCAGTCCATCAATGTTCTTACTGTCATCGCCAGTGAGAGCTACGACAGCTTCGCAAAGGGCTTGCAGACTGAACTTGCCGATGCAGTTGCCGGACGCCCTGTGGCTGTTACCGCCGATCTGTTCAAGGGCAAGGTCATTGTGGATGCCAGAGGCAACGAGCAGGTCGTGGACGGCGATACGGCGCAGGCGATTTATTTTGATTTGATTGTCAACGGCTATATCGACAAGAAGGGCGTACTGACTGATAAATATTATGCTGACAAAGCAAACGGTACGATTCAGGTTGCGGAGGAAGTGGCAGATAGCCGTGATTCTGTGATCAATATTCTTGATTCCGTCTATGATAGCCGCGCCATGCAGCCGGAGAACGCCCGCGACAAGAATGTCGAGCTGCAAGTTGATCCTGATAAGCTCGCCATGCCGGAGTTCAAGGCCCTTTGGAAACGCATCAGCCCGAAATCAGTATATGTGGTTGATTTTGACACCAATGAACTTGTTGACAAGGCGATTGCATCCATCAACCGAAATCTCCATGTGCCAAAGATCTACTTCAAGGTTGAAACTGGCGCAATGGATGAGATCAAGTCAAAGGACTCGCTTCTTGACGGAAGTGCATTCTCGAAGTCAAAGTCATCTACTTATGACAGCAGCAAGCAAATCCGTGCCAACAGCAGTGTGAAGTATGATCTGATTGGCAAGCTGGTCGGAGAGACCGGTTTGACACGAAAAGCAGTCGTTGCAATTCTGACCGGCATTGAGAAATCCGTTTTTGAGCAGTTCAAATTCAATCCAGAAGAGTTCATTATCAAAGCAGCCGCTTTGATCAATGACGAAAAGGCAACTGCAATCATTCAACACATCACCTACAATGTGCTGGACGAGCATTACGATACGGATATCTTTACCGAACCGACCATCAAGGGCAAGCTCGGAACGAACGCGATGAAGGCGCAGCGACATCTATACGACCATATCGTGTATGATTCTACAAACGAACGAGATTTTGCGACCGATCTGGACACGAACGCAGATGTTGCAGTTTATGTGAAGCTACCGGACAGCTTCTATATTGCAACACCGGTGGGGCATTATAATCCAGACTGGGCGATTGCTTTCTATGAAGGTACCGTCAAACACATCTATTTTGTTGCCGAAACAAAAGGCTCTATGTCCTCTATGCAGCTCCGGCTCATTGAGGAATCCAAAATTCACTGCGCAAGAGAACATTTCAAAGCAATAAGTAACGGAAATGTGGTTTATGATGTCGTGGACAGCTACCAGACGCTTCTTGAACGAGTGATGAAATAACTCGCAACTTATGAGTTGAGAGTTGAATTGATGGGGAGATGCCTATGGACGCACGAAAGCACTTAATCATCATAAAAGGAAAAGATCAGACGGACTCGGTTGCGGGCTTTCAGTTCCACGACGGGAAGTGCGAGGTCGTCTATACCAGTGCGCCCAATAAGACATACAACTTTCAGAGCAGCAATGTGGAGATCCTGCCTCTGAAAAAGAAAATTGACCCTGCGCAGGTGATTGTCATCGCAAATGGGCAAGCCATCAGCGGAATTGATGAGATTCTCGATTTCAGCGGGTATTATCGTATTGTCCGCAACGGGAAGAGAGATTTATCGTTCCACAGGAGCGAAGTGCAGTTTCAGCAGAATTGCCTGGCAGACGGTAAAAATCAAGAAGCATTCCAATATTTCAATGAGACTGCCGCTGCAATCAGTCTGGTGGCGGAAAACGGCATCAACATTCTAAGTATGCAGTATGACAAGATCCAGCAGGTCAGCGAGGATACCGTGTTGGCAAGCTATCTTGCACCGCAGAAAGACGTCAAAATGCCCCAGATGCCGGAGGCAGTGATCTATCCGTTTGGCCTGAACCAGAGTCAAAAGCTGGCGGTAGAACGGGCGCTTTCCTCCAAAATCAGTATCATTCAGGGGCCACCGGGTACTGGGAAGACACAAACGATCCTGAATATCATCGCCAATGTTGTTCGCAGTGGAAAAACCGTGGCGGTTGTCTCCAACTACAATTCCGCAACGCATAATGTTGTGGAAAAGCTGGAGAAGAAAAATGCCGCTTTTCTGACTGCGTTTCTCGGCAGCCTTGCCAACAAAGAGAAGTTTCTGGATGCACAGACAGGCACCTATCCGAATATGAGCGCTTGGGAAATGCCGCCGGAGGAACGACAGCAATTAGATCAGGAAACGACTGCGCTCTCCAAAGAACTGAACGAAATGCTCAATGCCAAAAACCGCATTGCGGAAATTGAACAGGAGTTCTTGCAGCTAAACCCGGAGCAGCATTATTTTGAGGAATACTACGCAAGTTACAGTGACGTGCCAATGGAGAGCCTGGACAAACTGTCCTCGCAGAAGATTCTTGCACTTTGGATGGAATTTGAACAGCACGCAGAACATGAGAGCCGCTTAGGCCTTTTGCAAAAACTCTCCATCATGTTCCGGTTCAATCGCAATGCACTCAAATTGTTCCTCCGTTCTCCAGAGCTTGTTATTCCCTATTTGCAAAGTCAGTTCTATTCCGTAAAGAGGCGGGAACTGGAGGCCGAAAAGCAGGAATTGAACCGCAAGCTGGAACACTACGCTTTTGACGCAAAGATGGATGAGCTTACCCAGAAGTCTCTGCGGCTGTTCCGGGCGGAACTGGCGACGCGGTATCACTGGCAAAGTGACAGACGGCGTTTTGAAAAGAACGATTTCCGCTGGAATTCCGCAGAGTTTACCAGCGAGTATCCGGTGGTGCTTAGCACGACCTATTCCATCAAAGGAACGCTGAGCATCGATCATATCTACGATTACTTGATCGTGGATGAAGCCTCACAGGTCGATTTAGCCACAGGGGTGCTGGCATTTTCCTGTGCGCGGAATATCGTAATTGTCGGGGACTTGAAGCAGCTCCCCAATGTGCTGACAGAGGATGACATTCGCACCAGCGATGCCATTTGGCAAAAGTATTCCTTGGATGAGCGGTATCGCTTTTCTACGCACAGCCTGCTGTCCTCTGCGTTGGAAATATGGCAGGACGCACCTGCTACGCTGCTGCGGGAACACTACCGCTGCCACCCAAAAATCATCAACTTCTGCAACCAGAAGTTCTACCACGGGCAACTGATCGTTATGACGAAGGATCATGATGAGCCGGATGTATTGACCATGTACCGGACGACTGCCGGTAACCACGCCCGTGGACATCTCAATCAGCGCCAGATCGATGTCATCCAGCAGGAGGTGCTTCCGCGGCTGCATCAGCAAAATTTCCAGAGCATCGGTATTATCACGCCATATCGGGATCAGGTGACAGCCATCCGCAAGCAGTTGGGAGATACTTATGAGGTGGACACCGTCCACAAGTTTCAGGGGCGGGAGCAGGATGCAATCATTCTGACTTCGGTCGACAATGTCATCACAGATTTTGTGGATGATCCCCATATGCTGAATGTGGCGGTTTCCCGCGCGGTTCACTCTCTGGCTGTGATCACATCGCAGGACCCACGCAATGACCAGACCAACTATGGTGACTTGGCCCGGTACATCGAATACAACAATTTCGAGATCATCCAGAGTCAGATCTATTCTGTATTCGATATGCTCTATCAGGGTTATGCCGAGCAGCGCAGAGAATATCTACAAAAGCATAAGCGGGTGTCTGAGTACGATTCTGAGAACCTAATGCACTCGGTAATTCAAGAGATATTGTCCGATGAGCCTTTTTCCTCTATCGGCTGTGCGGTGCATTTTTCTCTTGCCACGCTGGTGAAGGATTATGCGCCACTGACAGAGGAAGAACGCAAATATGCCCGCAATCCGCTGACACATGTGGATTTTCTACTGTTCAATCAAATGGATAAGCAACCTGTTCTGGCGATCGAAGTAGACGGCGGATCTCATAAATCCGGGAGCAAGCAGGCAGAGCGGGACGCGAAAAAGAACTCCATTCTGGATAAGTGCGCTATTCCTCTGTTGCGCCTCCGTACAGACGGCAGTGGGGAAAAAGAGAAAATCAAAAATGCACTAAAGGGAGAATGATCATGCCGAAAATTATCAGAAACGCAATCAGATGTAAGAAATGCGGAGATATCATCGAAAGCAAAACTGTCCATGATTTCAAGTTTTGCAGCTGCGGCTCCTGCGCCGTGGACGGCGGCCACGATTACCTTCGCAGGTGCGGAAATCGTGAGGATTGGGAAGAACTGTCCGAAGTGGAAAAGCTGGAGAACAACGGCGCATTGACTTGATTTTGAATGATAGAAATTGAGGGATAGAACCATGCCTCTTGAAATTGTTCGCAATGATATTACAAAAATGAAGGTGGACGCTATCGTCAATGCGGCGAACGAAACGCTGCTGGGCGGAGGCGGCGTGGATGGCTGCATCCATCGCGCGGCGGGGCCGGAGCTGCTCCAAGAGTGCCGGACGCTGGGCGGTTGTCGAACCGGCGAGGCCAAGATCACCGGCGCGTACCGCCTGCCGTGCCGCTACATCATCCACACCGTGGGTCCTGTGTGGAACGGCGGTAAGTACGGCGAGCGGGAGCAGCTCGCTTCCTGCTATCGCACGAGCCTTGCGCTGGCGAAGGAGCACGGCTGCGAAACGGTCGCCTTTCCGCTGATTTCCTCCGGCATCTTTGGTTATCCAAAGGATCAGGCGCTTCGCGTGGCGGTGGACACTATCGGTGAGTTTCTGCTGCACAATGACATGACGGTCTATATCGTAATCTTTAGCCGCACGGCGTATGCGATCGGCAATAAGCTGTTCGCGGACATCGCCGCCTACATCGATGACCACTATGTAGATGCGCATACTGATTCCCAGCGGGAGCGCCTGCGCCGGATGAGCGTTCTCGAAAGCAGGACGCTGTCCGCCGATGCAGCGGCAACGCCTATGGCTGTCGGCGGATTGGACAGTCTGCTGGCACATCTGGACGCCAGTTTCTCGGAAACCCTGCTGAAGCTCATCGACCGCAGCGGCAAAAAGGACGCCGAGGTCTACAAGAAGGCCAATGTGGACCGCAAGCTGTTCTCCAAAATCCGCAACAATCCGGACTATAAGCCCTCCAAGTCCA
>OGGU01001183.1_pt1 | contig 16529 bp, 17 predicted proteins | sample 1571241 | NCBI WGS metagenome assembly OGGU01 (sample SAMEA2581934, study PRJEB24529) | metagenome | biome: Human gut stool | place: China | collected 2011
GCGTCGTCAGCCCTACGCCGTGGTTCTCTTCGACGAGATCGAGAAGGCCCATCCCGAGGTCTTCAACGCCATGTTGCAGATCTTCGACGAAGGACACCTCACCGACGGCTCGGGACGCAAGGTCGACTTCCGGAACACGATCATCATTATGACCTCGAACGTGGGTTCGCGGGCCGTGGTCCGGAAATCGGTGCAGGTGGGTTACAGCACCACTTCGAAGAGCGCCGTGGCCGACCGGACGCCCCAGAGCGAATACCGCAAGGCGCTGGAGCAGACCTTCGCCCCGGAGTTCCTGAACCGCATCGACGACATCATCCTGTTCCGCACGCTGGAAATCGCCGACGTGGAACGGATCATCGAGCTGGAGTTGCAGGGATTGCTCAACCGCACGAAGAAGCTGGGCTACAAGGTGAAGATCACCGAAGGGGCCAAACGCCGCCTGGCGACCATGGGCTACGAATCGCGCTACGGAGTCCGCTCGCTGAAACGGACGCTGATGGACAACGTCGAAGAGCCGCTTTCGTCGCTGATCATCGACGGCAAGCTCCACGAGGGCGACACCGTGGTCGTGGAGTCGGACAAGGCCCACGGCGTGAAGCTGCGCGTGGCGTAAAACCAAACAGCTGTTTATGTAATAAGGGAGGACCGTGCGGTTCTCCCTTATTACATAAACAGCTATCGGTTCAATTCAATTTCTCAATCTCAAAATTAGCATATCCACAATGACAACTCGATACGGTTACGCCGTATTTGTCTTCGATTGCCTCGATAATTTGTTTTACACTCGGTTTTGCTGATGTTCCGGTTACAAGAATCTCGACGCTCATTCCCTTCGTCAGTTTTCCAGCATTTTTGATCGCTGTCATTTTCCATAAATTTCCAGCCATAGTTTTCAATTTTTAAATGTATGATCGTTATTCCAATGAAATTGCCAAATATTTTTCAAATTCAGTTTCCTTATCCGTAACATACGCATACCGAGTGTATGTATTTATAATATCAACAAGATCGGGACCAAGATAGTCAGCCGCAGTATGGTTTACCATATCCATATAAATCGAATAAAATTCATCCGCCTCCAATTTCGCCGAAAATGCCTTTATCGTTTTCAACACGATATTACAATAATCTGAAATCCAAAACTCCGGTTCGGTTATTAAAAATCGGACCGCATCATAATACGCATTATAAACGATCTCGTATTTGTCCGAAATAATTTGAGAGTTCCCTGCAAAAAAGAGAAGAAGCCCCATAAAATCGGCATCGGCCTTGTTCTTCTTTTTTAATTTACTCAATGCCATTGTAAAATACCCGGAGATCGTTTTCGCATACATGTCCGAGTTGAGTGCCAATGAATCTGTTTTCATTAGGATAGATTTCAATTTTTTCAAATCTTGTTCATAATAATTCATCGGCTTCATTTTATCAAGAGCCGCTCTGGATGACCCTGTCATAAGGTCATATTCACTCAAGCGTATCTGCTGTGACAACTTTAAGTCCCGTTCGCTCTGCTCTCTTTTCTGCGAACAATATTCGATTAAACTCATCTGCATGGTATCCCTGAATCGGGATAAAATCCGGTTTAAATCACACAGATTCTCATAGTCCACGTTTCCGTTTTCGATTTGCATTGCTTTGTAATCGCATACGAATCGTATCATTTTATCCTTTTGGTTTTCGTAATTTTTACACCCCAAAAATGAAAGACAAAAAAATATCGACGCCCCAATTACCCTATACTGTTTCATAATTTATATTTTATTAATTTACAAATATTTATCACTAATATTACAGGAATCTATTTCCACAATTATTGCCAATTCAATTATTTTCCATAAGCACTGAGATATGCGCCACTCGGCTCCTATATGGCGGTTGTCAAAAAAGAAGTGTGGAGTCGTTCGTTTATCTGAATGGAGGTTCTGGAATACCCGTGAACAAATAAACAATACCCCACACCGGACAGTATATCGAGAATGATATAACTATACACGGCGATGAGTGTTTGTATTGCTTATTCTTGTTCACGTGAAATTTTCCAGATTTCCATTCAAGAATAAAAGCGAAACACTTCTGCCAACAATATGTCGCTGCCCATCCGGACAGCAAGACAAAGATAGAAAATGTTTTGCAGAATACAACGCTCTTTTGGGGTATTGCTCCCACAAATTTCAGCAAAAAATCCCCGAAAGTCAATATTGACCAGGAACTATGTTATTTCAACTTGGAAAAATCCGCACAAACCTTTCTTCTCTTTTCCCAGAGATTATTCGTACCTTTGCGCACCTATGTACAAATTCGCAACATACAAAGAGCAATACAAAGCCAACCTGCGGCTGGCGCTGCCCGTGGTGCTGACACAGCTGGGGCAGATCCTCACGCAGGTCGCCGACAACCTGATGGTCGGCCGCTACGGAGGCAGCGACCCCACGCCGCTGGCCGCCGTGTCGTTCGGCGGCGCCGTCTTCTTCATCCTCTTCATCGCCGCCATCGGCATCGCACTGGGCATGACGCCTCTCGTGGGCGAACTCTACGCGCAGGGCGACCGCGAGAAATCGTCGGGACTGCTCCAGAACGGCATTCTCTTCTACGGACTGCTGGGCGTGGCGATGGCCGCCGTGCAGTACGCCGTCATTCCGCTGATGTACCACCTCGGCCAGCCCGCCGAAGTGGTCGACATGGCCATCCCCTATTACAGGATGCTGGTGTGGAGCATGCCGTTCATCATGCTGTTCTTCACCTTCAAGCAGTTCCTCGAAGGCGTGGGCAACACGAAGGTCGAGATGTTCGTCACGATCGCGGCCAACCTCGCGAACATCGGCTTCAACTGGGTGTTCATCTACGGCCGCTAGGGATTTCCCGAGATGGGCGCCGAGGGCGCGGGCCTGGGCACGCTGATGTCGCGCATCATCGCCCCGATGCTGATGATCGGCTACTTTTACAGCCGCAGCAAATACCGCGTCTATCTCGAAGGCTTTTCGCCGCGCAACTACTCGTGGGCGTCGGTCAGACAACTGCTGCACATGGGCCTGCCGATCTCGATGCAGATGTTCCTCGAAGCCTCGGCCTTCGTCGGCACGGGAATTATGATGGGGTGGTTCAACAAGGAGACGATGAGCGCCAACCAGATCGCCACGACCATCGGCAACTGCGCCTTTATGATCGTCATGTCGATCGGCGCGGCCACCACCATCCGCGTGTCGCACTGCTACGGCGCGCGCGACATCGGCCAGCTGTCGCTCGCGGCCAAGGCGTCGTACCACCTCGTGCTGGCGTGGAACGCCCTCGCAGCGCTGGTTTTCATCACGATGCGCAACGTGATCCCGACCTTCTTCACCACCAACGCCGAGGTGATCGCCATCGCCTCGAACCTGATGGTCTTCGCTGCGCTCTACCAACTGTCGGACGGCATCCAGAACGTCTCGGTGGGTATCCTGCGGGGCATTCAGGACGTGAAGATCATCATGCCGATCGCCTTCGTCTCCTACTGGCTGCTGAACCTCCCGGCGGGCTACCTGTTCGGTTTCACGATGGGCATGGGTCCTTCGGGGCTTTTCCTGGGCTTCTCGTTCGGACTGTCGGCCGCAGCCGTGATGATGATCGTGCGCATCCGCCGCAGCATCAGCCGTTTGCATGCAAACGGGAATTCACAATCCACAATTCGCAATTCATAAATTCAGTTTGCAGGCATAGTTCCCGAATAAGCCAAAATTGTGAATTCTGAATTCTGAATTGTGAATTATTTTGTATCTTTACGCAAATTATACCCAATCATGGATACCGAAAAACGACATACGGGCGCCTGCAAACCCGAAGTGGGCCGCGGGTGCGCCTTTTGCAACTGCGGCTCGGAGCCGGAAGCCAAACTCTGCGACGGGTGCTTCAAGCTCCACGAAACGGCCTGGCTCGACGAGTACCCGGTCAACATGCCGAGCGACATCGTCGAGGTGCGTTTCAAGAACACCCGCCGTTCGTTCTACCAGAACGTCAACAACCTCGACCTCAAACGGGGCGACATCGTGGCCGTCGAAGCGTCGCCGGGTCACGACATCGGCGTCGTGTCGCTCACGGGCGACCTGGTGGCGCGCCAGATGCGCCGCACGGGATTCAACCCCTACAACGGCGAATACAAGAAGATCTACCGCAAGGCCAAACCCTACGACATCGAAAAGTGGCAGGAGGCCATCGCGCTGGAGCACGAGACGATGATCGCCTCGCGGCAGATCGCCGCCGACATGGGCCTGAACATGAAAATCGGCGACGTGGAGTATCAGGGCGACAAGATCAAGGCCATTTTCTACTATATCGCCGACGAGCGCGTGGACTTCCGCGAACTAATCAAGGTCTTCGCAGAACGGTTCCACATACGTATCGAGATGAAACAGATCGGCGCGCGGCAGGAGGCGGGACGCATCGGCGGACTGGGTGCCTGCGGACGCGAGTTGTGCTGCGCATCGTGGATGTCGAGTTTTTCGAGCGTCACGACCGGCGCCGCCCGCGTACAGGAAATTTCGCTCAATCCCCAGAAACTCGCCGGACAATGCTCGAAGCTCAAGTGCTGCATGATGTACGAGTACGACACCTACGTCGACGCCCGCAAGGAGTTCCCGCGTCTGCGCGAACCGCTGCAGGCCATGGACGGCGAATACTATCTGGTCAAGAACGACATTCTGGCCGGCACGATGACCTTCTCGTCGAGCAAGGATGCGATGGTCAACGTCACCACGCTCTCCATCGCGCGCGTCAGGGAGATCGTCTCGCTGAACCGCGCCGGCAAGAAGGTAGACCGGCTGCAAGCTGCCGAGGACATAGCCCCGGCGGCCGAAGAGCCGACCTACCGTTCGGAGGAGGACAGCATCACCCGCTTCGACCAGGCCAAACGCCGCAAGCGCGGCGGCCGCAACAACAAGGGCCGCGGCGAGCAGGGACGCCCCGCAGGGCAGAACGGACAGACGCCGCAGGAGTCCGGCGGAGAGACCCGCCAGCCGCGTGAAGGACAGCCCGGCCGTCCCGACAGGCAGCCGCGCCGCAACGACCGTCCGCGCAACGGAGGCAACGGAGGGGAGCGTCAGAACGGCGGCAACGGCGAGCGTCCGCACAACGGCCGCGGCGACAATAACCGAGGCGAAAACAACGGCCGCGAGAACAACGGCCGCGAACCCCGTGAAAACAACGGAGGCGGCCGCGAGGGCGGAAACCGCAGCCGCAACAACCGCAACCGCCGCCGCGGAAACGGAAACGGAAACGGAAACAACGGCGGAAACGCCCCGGCCGGCAATAACGGCAACGGAGGCGGCAGCGAAGGCGGCAATAACGGCGGAACGCATCAAAACCAATAGCGCGGTGAAACGCTCGGCAGGGCATATCGCGGCCGTGGCGGCCGCGCTTCTGGCCGGAAGCTGCGTCTCGCCCCACCAGTCGGCGGTCACCGACGTCAACCCCGCCCGGTGGGACTCGCGGGCCGAAATCCGCCTGCCGAACGCAGACACCGTGTCGCTGCGCGACGCCGTGATCTTCCTGCGCTGCAACGACCGCTTCGCGGAGGACACGTTGACGGTCCGCATCGCCACCGTAACCCCCGATTCGCTCCGCTTCGGGGAGTGGTTCCTGCTCGTCATCCCGCACCCGAAAGGTCCCGCGGCCCTGATGCGCGAGGCAGCGATCCCCTACCGCCGCCGAATCCGCCTCACGCAGCACGGCGACTACCGCTGCTCGGTCACGCCGGTCCGCCCCGTCCGCGGGGTCGAAGCCGTCGGCGTCGACCTGCAGCAAAGCAGATAACCGAAAACACATTACCGTCCTGCCGGCCCCGCAGTCCGGCGGAACAACAGACCACTATGGGCAAAGACAAGCTCCGCAGGTTCCGCGAGAACCTGACTTTCGAATGTTTCGTGCAACCCGAATTCGACGAGGTGTTCCACCGCGACCACCCGCTGAAAGGGAACTGGAACCGTGATTTCTTCCGCAACGACAATCCCATCGTACTGGAACTGGGCTGCGGCAAGGGCGAATACACCGTCGCGCTGGCTCAGCGCGACCCGCAGCGCAACTACATCGGCATCGACATCAAGGGCGCACGCATGTGGCGCGGCGCGAAGACCGCCACGGACCGCAGGATGCACAACGTAGGCTTCCTGCGCACACGCATCGAGTTCATCGACGCGCTGTTCGCCGAAAACGAAGTGTCCGAAATCTGGATCACCTTCCCCGATCCGCAGCTCAAGACCCGGCGGGCCAAGAAACGTCTCACCTCGCCGCTCTACCTGGCTTGTTACGCCCGCCTGCTCCGGCCCGACGGGTGGATCAACCTCAAGACCGACTCCAAGCACCTCTACGCCTACACGGGCGAGGTCATCCGCCATTACGGGCTGACTTGCGAGGTCTCCGAACCCGACATCTACGGTTCGGGGTTCGCCGACGAGGTGCTTTCGGTCAAGACGGCTTATGAAACCCGCTTTCTCGAAATGGGACTTCCGATCACCTACACGCGCTTCGCGCTGGGCGGCCGGCACGAATTCCCGTGGTTCGACTGGGAGGAGGACGACAAGGAGGAGAAAGACAACGAGGCCGAACGGCAGCTACGATAGCCTCGCCCCCAGCTCCGACCACCCCGACCAGGCCTCTCCACCTCTCTTATAAATATAGGTATCAATTATTTCGGGCTTATCTACTAAATTTTTAGATCGGAAATTTGTTTTACTAAAAATTTAGTAGTAATATTGTGTCGTAAACCCGAAACAACACGACCTATGAATACCAAGATTACGGAACTGACTCGCGGCGAGGAGGAGATCATGCAGATTCTCTGGCGTCTGGGCGACGCGGTGGTCAACGACATCATCGCCCGGACCGACGAACCCCACCCCAAGTACACCACCGTCGCCACGTTTCTCAAGATTCTGGAGAACAAGGGCTTCGTCAGCCATACGGCCGAGGGCAAGAGCCACCGCTATTTTCCGCTGATCGGCCGCGAGGAGTATGCCCGCGGCGTCATGTCGTCGATGCTTTCCAGCTATTTCGACGGCTCGCTGGCCCAACTGGTGTCGTTCTTCTCGCGCCATGAAAACATCCCCGCCCGGGAGATGGATGAAATTCTCGAAATCATGCGCAACGCCAAAAAATAACCGCCGTGAAAACCCTCGCCATCTACGCCCTCGAAGTGCTGGCTTGCAGCGGCGTGCTGCTGGCGGCCTACGCCATCCTGCTCGAACGGCACGTGCGGTTCGGCTGGTGCAGGGCCTACCTGCTCGCATCGACCCTCCTGGCGGCGGTCATTCCGCTGCTGCGCATCCCCGTCTGGCCGGGCGAAGCGGTCGAGGTCATCCCGACGGTAGCCCTGCCCGAGGCCGAATGGACCGCCGAGGTGATCGAAGAGGCGACGCCGGCCATTACGCCCGAAGCGATATGCCTGGCGGTATACCTGATCGGGGTCGGGCTGGTCGCGGGCGTCATGCTGTGGCAGGTCGTGCGCATCCGCCGGCTGCGGCGCGGCGCGGCGATCACCCGCACGGAGCGTTTCACGCTCGTGCGCACCCCGCAGCGGATCGCGTCGTTCTCGTTCTTCCGCTCGATCTACCTCTGGGACCAGATCCCGGCCGGAGAGTTGCAGGCCATCGTAGCCCATGAGGCGAGCCACGTCGCCCACCGCCACTCCGCCGAGCGCGTGGCGATGGAATGCATGAAGGCCGCGCTGTGGTGGAACCCTTTCGTATGGCTCGCCGCACGGCGGCTCACCGAAGCCGAGGAGTTCGAAGCCGACAGCGACGTGCTGGCCGAAGGGTACGACATCGAACATTACATGAAAACCATATTCAGGCAGCTATTCGGTTATAGTCCGGAAATAGCCAACGGGCTGCGGGATTCCTTAACCAAAAAACGCTTTAAAATGATGACAACGAAAACTTCCGGCAGGCACTCCCTGCTGCGGCTGGCGGGAACGCTTCCCGCCGTGATAGGACTCCTGTGCGCTTTCTCGCTGACCACGCGCGCCGCCGAGGTCCGGATTGCAGAGACCGAAAAGGCCCCGGCCGACGAAACGGCGTCCCAGGACGCAACGAAGAAAAAAGTCTCCGTAACCGTCTTCCAGAACGGCCAGCCGCTTCCGGGCGCAATCGTACTGATCAGCGGATCGAACGTCGGAACCGTGACCGGCAAGGAGGGCACGGCGCAGATTTCAGCGGCTCCCGGCAATGAACTTGTCATCTCCTACGTCGGCTGCCAGACCCGGAAAGTCCGCGTCTCCGACAAATCCGGCGCAGAGAGTTTTGAAATCACCTTGGAGACCGAGAGCAACAAGCTCGACCCCGTCAGCGTAACCCCCGGCGACCAAAAAACGCCCGCGCCCCAAAGCGCCGCAGGAGCCGAAAAGGAGCGGAAAGCCAAACCGCTCTATATCGTCGACGGCGTCGAGCGGACGAGCATCGACGACATCGCCCCCAATACGATCGAACGGATCAGCGTCCTCAAAAATCAGTCCTCCACCGCAGTGTACGGTTCGCGGGGTAAAAACGGCGTGATCGTGGTCACCACAAAAGGCGCAGCCAAACCGGCGGCTGACGAAGCCGTTTTCAACGAGAAACCCGGATCGGTCGAAATCGCCTCCGCGTCCACGGAAGACATGCCGTTTCTGATCGTCGAAAAGATGCCTTCGTTCCGCGGCGGCGACCTCAACGACTTCCGCGCGTGGGTGCAGGAGCACCTCCAATACCCCGCCGAGGCCGTGGAACGGAACATTCAGGGCCGCGTGGTCGTGACGTTCACCATCGAAAAGGACGGTTCGGCAAGCAACATCCTGGTATTGCAATCGCCCGACAAACTGCTTGCCGACGAGGCCCGCCGCGTGATCGCCTCCTCGCCCGCCGGAGCATGGACGCCCGGCGAGCAGCGCGGAGAGAAGGTGCGCGTGAAATATACGCTGCCCGTCGATTTTTACCTCCAAGGCAGCGGGGACAAGCTCTCCGAACGGCCTGAAAAACCCCAAGGCAGTCTCGACGGAATCCTCGTCGTGGGCTACGGCGCAACCCAAAAATAACCCCCTTCTTACCATCAGCGACGGGCGGCGTCCACCCCAAGTTCAGCGGATGCCGCCCGTTTTTTGCCCTGCCCGCCGAAATCCGCCGCAAAAACACGGCATTCCGGGAACTTTTTACTACATTTACACGACTTTAACCGCTCGTAACATGGATGTAAAGATAGCCCCCGACTGGAAGGAACTCCTCGCCCCGGAGTTCGAAAAACCCTATTTCGCGCAGCTCACGGAGTTCGTACGGCAGGAATACGCCTCGCGGCGCATTTTCCCGCGCGGCAGCAACATCTTCCGCGCCTTCGACAAATGCCCGTTCGACCGCCTGAAAGTGGTCGTCATCGGCCAGGACCCCTATCACGGTCCCGGACAGGCCAACGGGCTTTGTTTCTCGGTCGCGGACGGAGTTCCCTTCCCGCCCTCGCTGCAAAACATCTTCAAGGAGGTCTCCGACGACACCGGCACGCCCATACCGTCTACGGGCAACCTCGACCGCTGGGCCGAACAGGGAGTGCTGCTTTTGAACGCCGTGCTCACGGTCCGCGCTCACGAAGCCGCGTCGCACGCCGGCCGCGGCTGGGAGACCTTCACCGACGCCGTGGTGCGCGCCATCGCCCAGCGCAAAGAGGGCATCGTCTACATGCTCTGGGGCAGCTACGCCCAGAAGAAAGGCGCCATCGCCGACCCGCAGCGCAACCTGATCCTCAAAGCCGTGCACCCTTCGCCGCTGTCGGTCTACCGGGGATTCTTCGGCTGCCGCCACTTCTCGCGCGCCAACGAATACCTCCGCTCCGTGGGCAAGGAGCCGATCGTGTGGTAACAACATTTAACAGAATCACCTAATTAGACAACTCGCACTTCTGATCACAATCATGCTGTTGGAGCCTGCTCCCCAGCCCCACCGAACACACGGTTACGAAAACGCCACGGTCCATTAAGACGCGTAGCCATTTCCTTTTTTTAAAATTCCGAAAAAATTTGGAATATAAAATTATCGCCCTATATTTGTAGTGTACTACTACACTAATACACAAAAACAATAACAGCCATGATTGCTTTTCAAAACGTTTCTTTCGGTTACAACCGTCGCCGGAAGGTTTTCGCAGATCTCTCGCTGACGTTCGGCGAAGGGCACATCCACGGCCTGCTGGGACGCAACGGCACTGGCAAAAGCACGCTGCTGCAACTTATCTGCGGACTGCTCGAACCCGATACAGGGCACATTGCCGTCGATGGATTCACCCCGCGGCAGCGGAGCGTGGATCTTCTGTCCAGACTGATGCTGATCCCGGAAGAACTGAGCCTGCCGAATATTCCACTCCGCCGTTTTGCCTCACACACAGGTGTCTTCTACCCCGGTTATTCAGCAGAAATGTTCGAAAGTCATTGCGAAGCACTCGAAATCGATCCGTCACAAAATCCCCACGACATGTCCATGGGCCAGCGCAAAAAAGGCTACATCGCCTTCGCACTCGCCTGCAATCCACAGTTCCTGCTACTCGACGAACCGACCAACGGTCTGGACATCCCGTCGAAAACAATCCTACGCAGCCTGTTGGCGGCCTACGCCGACGAGAAACGCACCATCGTGATCTCGACCCATCAAGTCCGCGAAGTCGAGAACCTGATCGACAAAATCGTCATCCTCGACGAACAGGGCCTTGTGCTCGCCGCAACCACGGAAGAATTGTCGCACCGCCTCACGTTTGGGCCGTTGCCCGCAGACGCGAAAGCGATTTACAGCACCCCCTCGTTCTCGGGCGAAGAGGGCATCGCCCTCAATACGACCGGCCGGGAAAGCCGTCCGGACCTCGAACTGATCTTCGCAGCCACCACCCACGACCGCACGACCATTCCCTCGATTCTTCACACAAATCCCACCAATCATGAATAACTCCATCTCTTTTCGGCGCACTGTATTATATGCACGCAAACATTACGTTGAAAATGCCCGCTACTACGGCTACGGCCTGCTGGCAATTCTGATTCTGCTCTCTGTCTTCGCGTGGTTTTACGGATCAAGGCGCAGTGATCCGGGGGAATTCCGCGTAACCGCCTGCTTCACGATGTTGGGATTCATGTATTACGTCACCCGCTTGAGCTGCCGTAACCTCTACAAGCGGCTGCCGATGGTACGCTCCTACACGCTGCCTGTCACGGCGGCGGAGAAATACCTCTTCATCTGGTTCAACACAACGGTTATCGCCACCCTGCTTTTCAGCCTCGTCTTGTGGCCTGTCACAGCCGCGGCAGACATCCCCGACGGCAACATCATCCGAATCATGATCTATCCTACATGGCTGACGATCTTCACGGTGCAGGCCGGGCTGCTGCTGGCCTGTTGCTGGGGCAAGGAATACCCGATGAAAATATTCCTGCTGCTCGCCGGAGCTTTCATCCTATTCTTCATCATCTACTACTGGGTACTGATGCCATCAGACGGATTATTCGTCCGCATTCCCTTTTCCGAATTCACTGTCAACATACACTCCGACACCGCAAGGCTCTCTTTTCCGCTCCGGAAGCAACTCCCGGAATACGGCGCCTACACGATGATCTTCGGATACTGGACTCTCGTAAGCTGGGTGACCGGATATTTCAAGCTCCGGGAAAAAACTCTCAAATAATCCGGCCATGCAATTCAACGACAACCAGCCGATCTGGCTCCAGATCTACGACCACGCCTGCCGCGCCATCGTCTCCGGCCGTTGGCCCGAGCGGGAGCGCATCCCCTCGATACGCGAACTCGCCGTGACACTACAAGTCAACCCCAACACGGTGATGCGGGCGTACGATAAACTCGGAAGCGACGGACTGATCCTTATCCGCCGCGGCATGGGATTCTTCGTCGCCGAAGGCTCGCAGGCTCGGACACTCGAAGCCCAGCGACACGAATTCATTCGGGTCGAACTGCACACCATGTTCGCCCGCATGGACGAACTGGGCATTGACATGAACGACCTGCAGACTCTCCACAACAACTATTTAAAACGGAAAAGTCATGAAAACAAGCAATAAAATCCTCTCGACGGCATTTGCTGCCTACCTGCTCTTTACCGCCGGCAACAGCGCGGCAATCCTGAAGGAGTACAAACGGGCCGAAGCATCGGGCAAAGCGCTCATTACACAACTGGAAAAGACTTCGATCCACGTTCTCTCGGTCGAAGGCGACAATTACATCCAAGCCAGTCGGGGACGAAAAAGTTCGCAAACGCTCGGTTTCTGGAGCCCATTCGATCCAGAGACCACGCCCCTACGCATTTGCGGCGATACGCTCTACATTTCGGGAACGTCGTACGGCTACGTCACACTACCCGACCTGAAAAGTTTCCTGCGCAACGGCAAGCCACAACCGATCAACGAAGATTAGACACCAAAAAACCGGTCGTGTATACAACACGACCGGTTTTCTAATCCCATAAACTTTATCCCAGATAGGATTTCAGGAGTTTCGACCGCGACGAATGCCGGAGGCGGCGAATCGCCTTCTCTTTGATCTGACGCACGCGCTCGCGCGTCAGGTCGAACTTCTCGCCGATCTCCTCGAGAGTCATCTCCGAGGTTCCGATGCCGAAGAAGTACTTGATGATGTCGCGCTCACGCTCCGTGAGGGTCTCCAGCGCACGGTCCACCTCGGTCGACAGCGACTCGTTGATCAGCCCGCGGTCGGCGTTGGGCGAATCGGGATTCACCAGCACATCCAGCAGCGAGTTGTCCTCGCCGTCGGCGAACGGAGCGTCGACCGATACGTGGCGGCCGGCGACACGCAGCGTGTCGGTGACCTTCTCCTTCGGGAGTTCCAGTTCCGTAGCCAGCTCTTCGGGCGACGGCGTGCGCTCGTGCTCCTGCTCGAAGCGTGCGAACGCCTTGTTGATCTTGTTCAGCGAACCCACCTGGTTGAGCGGCAGACGCACGATGCGCGACTGCTCGGCCAAAGCCTGGAGAATCGACTGACGAATCCACCACACGGCATAGGAGATGAACTTGAAACCGCGGGTCTCGTCGAACTTCTCGGCGGCCTTGATCAGCCCGAGGTTGCCCTCGTTGATCAGGTCCGGGAGGCTCAATCCCTGATTCTGGTATTGTTTGGCGACGGACACCACGAAACGCAGGTTGGCTTTGGTGAGCTTCTCAAGCGCTTCCTGGTCTCCTTTTTTAATTCGCTGGGCGAGTTCCACCTCCTCCTCGACCGTGATAAGCTCCTCCTTGCCGATTTCCTGCAAGTACTTGTCCAGCGAGGCGCTTTCGCGGTTGGTGATGGACTTTGTAATCTTTAATTGACGCATATTTTTTTCTAACTATCCTAATAATACTGCAATCCATAAACCCGCCCGGGCTGCGATTTACTCCACCAGCGTGTAGCTTGCCGAACGGCCGTTGGGATAAACGCCGTCGATCGAACGGACCTTCTCCGTCATCCGCTGCATGTCGCCGAGCGAATAGACCGGGCGGTCGTTGATGTGAGTGATCACAAATCCCTGTTTAACACGGGCGCGGGCCAGAATTCCGTCGGCCTTGATGCCGACCACCTGCACGCCGCCCTTGATGTCAAGTTCGCGGCACAGTTTGGCGCCCGCATCGGCGAACTTACCTCCGAGCGCATCGACAACATCGACGTCCTCCTTGGTAACCAATTCCGTTTTACCTGCTTTATTACGCAAAGTAACGTCAAATTGTTTCACCTTTCCGTCTCTTTTTACGGATAATTTAACCGTATCGTTGGGTCGGCGTTTGGCGATCTGCTCCTGAAGCGTCGAAGGCTCAACAATTTTCACGCCATCAATGTCCAGAATCACGTCTCCCTTGCGGATTCCGGCCTCCGAAGCGGCTCCGCCCTCGACAACTGCGGCCACGTAGGCGCCGCCCAGATCCTTGATGCCCAACTCTTTACCCTCCGTATCGAGGAAATCCTGATCCACGACGCGGAACTGTACGCCCAGCAGGGCGCGCTGCACGACGCCGAACTCCTTCAGATCGACCACCACCTTGCGGACGATCGACTCGGGAATGGCGAACGAATAGCCCACGTAGCTTCCCGTCTGCGACTTGATCAGCGTGTTGATGCCCACCAGCTCGCCGTGGGTGTTGACCAGCGCACCGCCCGAGTTGCCGGGGTTCACCGCCGCGTCGGTCTGGATGAACGACTCGATCCTGAAATCGTTGGGAATGGCCCCCAGCTGCCGCGCCTTGGCGCTCACGATGCCGGCCGTGATGGTCGACTGCAAGTCGAACGGCGAACCGATCGCCAGCACCCATTCGCCCAGACGCAGCGCATCGGACGATCCGAAAGCCAGCGTAGGCAGCCCCTTGGCCTCGACCTTCAGCAGCGCGAGGTCCGTCGCCGAATCCTTGCCGATGAGTTTGGCGTCGAACGAACGCCCGTCGTTGAGCTTCACCTTGAGTTTCGAAGCCCCGTCCACGACGTGGTTGTTCGTCACGATATAGCCGTCCTCCGAAATAATCACGCCCGAACCGCCGGCCCGCTGCTCGCGGTACTGCGGACCTCCGTCGCCGCGGCCGTAATCCTGCGGGATTCCGAAGAACTCCAGAAACGGATCGTAGCCCCGGCGCTGGGGCATCTCGACCTGCTGGATGGCCTCGATGTTCACGACGGCCTTCACCGCATTCTCGGCGGCGTAGGTGAGGTCGGGATACTGCTCGGCCTGGTAAGACGTAAACTGGGTTCCCAGCGCGGGCGTACGTTCCACCTCGCGCTCGATATATTGTACGGAGCCTTCGCGGCCCCCGGCTACTGCCCATGCCGTAAGTCCGCCCGCGGCGGCCGATACGGCGACTGCTCCTAAAATCAAAAATGCCTTTTTCATAATGAATTAAATGTTTTGGTTCTATTAATCAGAGGCAACTTCATTACATAAGCTGTACGTTTAGATTTCAATTTCGAAGGACAAACGCACAATAACGTCCGGTTAGTATGTCCTTTTCGCACAAAAATCGGGACATCCTGCGCGGACGCCCCGATTTTTCAGCGTATCCGGACGCTAAAGGCCGAACTCCCGCTTGATCTGCTCCACGGCATCGAGTTTCTCCCAGCCGAAGAACTCGATTTCGCGCTCGGTCTCGACGCCGTTCTCCCAGACCTTCTCCACCTTCGTATAAGGACGATTGCCGAAATGCCCGTAGGAGGCCGTCGCCTCGAAGATCGGGTTTTTCAGGCCGAAACGCTTCACGATGGCCGCGGGACGCAGGTCGAAGAGCTTCCCGATGCGGCGGGCGATCTCGCCGTCGGTCATGCCGGCCAACGCCGCGGGACGGGGTGAATTGTAGGTATCGACGTAGATCGACAGCGGCTGCGCGATGCCGATGGCGTAGCTCAACTCGACCAGAATCTGGTCGGCGACGCCCGCCGCCACGAGGTTCTTGGCGATGTGGCGCGCGGCATAGGCCGCCGAACGGTCCACTTTGGACGAGTCCTTGCCCGAAAAGGCGCCGCCGCCGTGCGCGCCGCGGCCGCCGTAGGTGTCGACGATGATCTTGCGGCCCGTAAGTCCCGTGTCTCCGTGAGGCCCTCCGATCACGAACTTTCCCTTGGGGTTCTCGTGCAGGATGTAGTCGTCGCCGATCAGTGCGGCCAGCTGGTCGCCGGCGCGCTCCAGACGCGCCTTGACCCGCGGAATGAGAATCGTGCGCACGTCCTCGCGGATTTTGTCCTGCATCTGTTTTTCCGCCTCCTTCTCGCTGCGGCCCTCGCCCGGGAGGATGAACTCGTCGTGCTGCGTCGAGACGACGATCGTATGCACGCGCTTCGGACGATTGTCATCGCCGTACTCGATCGTCACCTGGCTTTTCGAGTCAGGCCGCAGATAGGTCATCACCCGGCCCTCGCGCCGAATGGCGGCCAGTTCTTTCATCAGCACATGCGAGAGAATCAGCGAAGCCGGCATCAGCTCACGGGTCTCGGAGCAGGCGTACCCGAACATGATGCCCTGATCGCCCGCGCCCTGCTCGTCCTCCTCGGCGCGCACAACGCCCTGATTGATGTCCGACGACTGCTCGTGGATGGCCGACAGGATGCCGCACGAGTTGCAGTCGAACTGGTATTCGCTCTTGGTATAGCCGATGCGGTCGATCACACGGCGCGCCACGCCCTGCACATCGACATACGCTTCGGAGCGCACCTCGCCCGCCACGACCACCAGTCCCGTGGTGCAAAGCGTCTCGCAGGCGACTTTCGAGTTGGCGTCACGACGCAGGAATTCGTCGAGAATGGCGTCTGAAATCTGATCTGAAACTTTATCGGGATGTCCTTCGGACACCGATTCCGATGTAAACAAAAAGCCCATTGTTATACATTCAATTATGAGACGGTACCCTCAGCCGTAATGCCGGCATGCGGAAACACGCTCTCGGTTAATAAAAAAATAAAACGTATAAAATGGGAAAAATTGGCTGTTGGAATAAAAAATAAGCTGTTTTAGCGATTTTTTATTGTGGTTGCAATCAGTCAAATCTTTCCACATTTCCCCGCTTGACAGACGGGATTGCAAAG
>OGGU01001184.1_pt1 | contig 16523 bp, 20 predicted proteins | sample 1571241 | NCBI WGS metagenome assembly OGGU01 (sample SAMEA2581934, study PRJEB24529) | metagenome | biome: Human gut stool | place: China | collected 2011
ACTGCGCCGCGCCGCCGTGGGCGATGAGCAGATTGTAGATGGCGTGGAGGGTGATGGCCGCGCCCAGCAGCCCGCAGGTGCCCGCGATCTTCAGCCACGTCCGCCGCCATGTGTATGCAAGCCCGCCGCCCACGATCAGACCGCAGAGGACGTGCATTGCTCCCGTGCCGAAGCCCCGGAAGAAGATGAAGGAGAAGCGGTCTGCGCCGTTTTGGATCAGATAGCACACATTTTCGAAGGTGGCGAAGCTCAGGGCGAGCGTGATGGCGGCGGGCTTAATTCTCTCGCTCTCCGGCTCAAACACCAGAAGATAGAACACCAGCGGCAGCAGCTTCATCATTTCCTCCACCACCGGCGCAATCTCCGCCGTGGCGGCAAGGGCGTCCGCCTGACATACCGCCGCGAGGAAGGTGTTGATATAGGCCGAAAGCAGGCACACCCCCATCCCGGCAATGCAGAACAGGAAGAAGCGGAGCTGCCGCCTGCCCATGCACAAAGCGGCCACCAGCAGGGGAGATACCATGCAGAGGAAGATGTTTTCGATGTAGGTCATGCGTCCACCGCCTTTCTCGTGGCGGGCAGCAGCCCCAGAATCGCAAGCGTCAGCAGCATATCGCACCAGAAGGTGGGGCTGGCCGGTGAGGTATCCGGCCAGAAACAGCCCACCGTCCAGAGCAGATACTCCGCGAACGCAAAGCACAGCACGCCGATATGGAAGTACCGCATATTCCGCGCCGTGCCCGTCTGCGTTTTCGCATAGGCAAGCCCTCGAATGGCGCAGAAGGAGAGCCAAATCATCATGCCGCACCAGATCAGGTTGGAGAGGATGTCCCCGAAGGTGCAGTAGAACGCCAGTAGCGGCACGCCGAACGCAGGCGCGAGCCATGCCCTGCGGCAGCGGAAGCTGCGCTCGTCCTGACTGGTGAGCGTTGCTTGCAAAATGCGCAGGAAAATGACGCTGGCCACCCAGCCGAACTCCGACACATAAAAGACCCGCGGCGTGGTGTCGAACAGCAGCAGGTACAGCGTCCAGTAGAGCGCACCGAGGGCAAAGCAGCCGTAGAAGCACAGCAGCAGGAAATACGCCTGCCTGCGGCTTTTGCGGTAGGCGATACCCGAAAGCACCACGCCGACAAACGTGACCAGCAGTTGCAGCAGGTTCTCAATCAGCTCCATGCGCATCCTCGCTTTCCTTGTCCTGCCCGTCCTCACGGTTCATCTGACGCAGCCGGAAGCACAGAACGGTCACGCACACGCCGAGTAAAAACGCCAGCAGCCCGATGACGATGTATCCCAAAGCCGCACCGCCGCCATACATGCTGGCCGCCGTTTCAAAGCCGGAGTAGTCGCCGATCTGTATCCGCGCGGCAATGCCGGGCATGGCGAGGGACGCGCATACAAGCAGCGCAAGGCACGCCGCCACGGCGGAAGCCATAGTGACCGTATTACGCCGCAGCCGTTTCTCTCGTTCCATTTTGGCGATGCGCCGCTTCGTCTCCGCGACGCGCTCCTCATGACTCCGCATTTGTGATTCCCTCCCGTTCCAGCAGCCTTCGCAGGCTCTCTTTTCCACGATACACCATATTGGTGATCTGTTTTACCGTTTTCCCCGTGACCTCCGCCGCCTGCGCGTAGCTCATGCCTTCAAAATAGGTAAGATACAAGACTTCCCGATAGTCCGGGTTCATTTCGCCCATACAGAAATGCAGGACGCGGTTTCGCTCCTCCGTCCGGATGACCTCCTCCGCCAGCAGCCGTCCGTCCGGCTCGCCGGTCAGCATATCGAGGCTGAACAGGGGCTTCCGTTTGCTCTTATGGCGCAGCGCCATGTGCCGCGCCGCCTTATAGAGATACGCCTTGAAGCCGCCGTCCCGTATCTTCGGCTTTTTGGTGAACAGATAGGCGAAAACGTCCAGCATCAGCTCCTCCGCCTCGTGAACGTCGTGCAGATAGCCGTCGATATACAGGGTCAGGGGGTCGCCGTATTTTTTCATCAGGGCATTGAGCCCTTCGTCGTCGCCGTTCAGATATTGGCGGTACAAGCTCTCGTCGCAGGCCATAGCGTTCACCTCCTTTTTGCGGATGCTTCCCATGCAGAGGGGTATCCGTCAGGTGCTTGTCCTGCCGGAATCGCGGTGCTGTCCTTGAAAGCGCGGGTCGGACGGTTTCTCCGCATTTTCCGGGATCGCCCATGAACGCCCGAACCGGGACGCGCCGGGGATCCGCCCTTCGGCGCAGTATTGGTTGACCCGCCGCTCTGACACGCCCCAACGGTAAGACGCCTCCCGAATGGAGATATAGCCATTGATCCCGTTCATACCGCACCTCCACATGGATAATACTCAACACGATACATTATATACGAATATCCGAATAAAAGCAAGCCCACACGGACGTTGGTTTTAACGAATTGTCGCATTTTCCTCACATCAGGGTATGTATTGGCTGCCCTCGCAGGCAGCCATTTCCCTCTTTTCGCGCAATACCGTGCAGGCTAATACTGAGGCACTCCGTACCCAAGCACCTCATAATGCCCTACGCTGTACTGATTGACACGGCAGCTATCGCCGGAGTTGCCCTCCACGGTATAAACGATGCCGTTTTCTACCTTTTGTACGATGCCTACATGGTCGGATAGTCCGTCCTGCGGACCTGACGAACCTCTATTATCCCAATCAAAGAAGATAATCATACCGGGAACAGGCTCGGCAGAGCCGTCGATCCACTGCCCACGGTCTTTGAACCATTGAACACCGTTGACGCAGCCTGCGAATTTCGGAATCACGCCGGTTTCAATATAGCCGCACTCGTTGGCGCACCAGCTCACGAAGCAGGCACACCACTCCACACGGCTCCCGAAGCCGTACCAAGACCAGTAAGGCTCGCCGCCCACATTGCCCACCTGCGACAAGGCAACGGTCACGATCTGATCGTCGCCGTAATGGATGCCGTAGAGGACAGCCGCCCAAAGGGAGTTGTTCTTGTCCTCCAGCAGCTCCGCAAGGTATTCTCGCTGTTCTTCATTGAAGCCGTATTGGTCAGCCATTTCCTCCACCGGCTTATGCGACACGGTTATATACAGTGTCGTTCTCGTTTCGGTGGTTTCGGTCTGCACGATGTTGCCGTTGCCGTCATCGGTTTCGGTGATGACCGTTTCCGAATGGCTTTCCGTGCGGGAGGATATATCGTTCATCTCCCAGAATATATCCTTGAGAAGCTGCTTTTTGGTGTCGTCCATCGTGGCAACCTCCTGCGGGTTGTCAGGATCGGTGTTGACCTTGACCGAGTAAACCGCAAGTACCTCCTTCCATACGGCACGGCTTCCCGACATTTCAAGTGTATCATAGGAAGTGCCGTTTCGTATCCCCAACAGCCGGTTGTCGTAATCCGTGTTGATCTCCTGCACGGCTGTCCGCATGGACTGTCCCGTGCCGGAATCCTCACCGGAGAAGAATATCCCAAACACAGAACCGCAAATCAAGGCAATCAGGCAGATGACAATGATAACCACAACGGCGACCCAGCCACCTGCGGCAATGGCCGCTACCAATGCTTTTGCTGCCGCTATGATCGCCTTGACCGCCGCAACGGTTGCTTTGACGGCGGCTTTCACACCGGCTGCGGTCGCTTTGGCTGCGGCTTTGGCGGCCTGCGCCGCTTTCTGTGAAGCCTTAACCGTCGCCTGTGCGGTTTTCTGCGCCGTCTTTGCCGCCTGCCGGGTGGTTTTAATGGCGGTCTTTGTGGTCTTGACCGATTTCTGCGCCGCTTTCGTCGTGCCTTTGCCTACTGTCTTGACGGTTTTCTTCCCGGCAGAACGGGCGGATTGCTTGACGGTCTTTTCCGTTTGCTCCACCGTCTTAATGGTCTTATTACCGGAAGCACGGACAGACTGCCTTTTCAACGATTCTGCCGCCCGTTTCTCTTTGAACTGCCTGATGCTGTCCTTTGCCTTGGATACATTCCGCTTGGTTTCAGCCAGCCCCTTGCGTCCCTGCTTATCGAACTGATGCGCCGCTTCGTGGGTTATGCGGTCTACGCCGCCCTCGATGCGGCCGGAGGCGTATTCCTCTGCGCTGTGTTCTTCGGGATGGGTGGCGTGTTCCGCCTTCTCCTTGGTCTGCACATAGGCGGAGCGCATCCGGTCGGCAGCAATCGCCGCCTTGTCTATCTTCTTGATCGTGCCTTTCACCACATCTCTTGTTTTGATTTTAGGCATTTTCCCTCCTTTCCGGGGCGCATCAAAACGCCCCTGAATTGAAAAAGAGGGGCAAAGGTATCAACACCTTGCCCCCCAAAGTGCGGGAGCTGAAAAGCCTTGCTGTGACTGACTTTCTCAGCCCCTATTTTTCGACTCTGCCCGTTTCCTGTGGGCGTACTCTGCCTGCTGCTTTTTGTAGGCTCTCACGGCGCATCTGTCGCAGTATTTCTTGCGGTTGCCTTTCTTGAGGATAGACGCACCGCAGGATACGCACCGGTCAAGGCGTGTGCCGAGAATATTAGCCTCCAGCATCGGCTCTGCCGGCAGAACGGCATTGCGGAAATACTTGCACAGCAGCGAATAGGAAATGCTCTGCACACAGACGCAAGGCTCGCCGTCATCCAGCGCAAGGCAGTTGCCGCCTTCATAATTGGCGCACAGCCGTTTAATCAGGGCGTTGGCTCTCTGCCGATGCTTCGGCGTAAGTCTGGGCAGCATCCGCATCACCGCCCTCTACTATACGCTTTGCCACCACCACAAGGCGGCTGTTGTTGCGGCTGTACTCGCAGGTGGACAGGGTAATGAGTTTGTCGCCGTATGCGGCGGTCACACCGGTATCGTAGAAGGACAGCTCCTTGCACTTGGCAATGAAGCTGTCAAACTCGTTGGCATTTCCCGCATCCACGAAGCGGTAATACTTGAACGCATCGGGGCTGTCGGTGTAGACCACCGTGCGGAACACGGCAACGATCTCATACTCCTGCCTGTCCGTCAGCGTGTTAAAAGCAATGGTCTTATGCTCTCTCCAAAAGCTCTCGCTCTTGAATTTGTCGAGATGGGCGAACATAGAGCCGTTTTTCATGTGATGCCCGTAGATAACAAGGTTGTCGGAGGGCTTTTGCACATCGCAGTCCTCCTGCACATAGGGACAGCCGTACTCGGAGTATTCCTTGTCAAAGCCGTGCTTCAGGTAGAAGTTCGGCTCGTTTACAGACTGCATCACGGGATAGTTGATGTTGGTATCCGCAATGCTGATCCAGCCCACCAAGTCGCCGTTCTGCCCGAACAGCTCGGCAAGCTCCGGCAGAATGGTCTTCTCCTCGGAATACGGAATCGGCTCGGTGGGTTCCGCTTCGGCATCCGTCTGCGCTGCGGCCTCCACCACGGAGGCAAGGTTGTGATATAATTCCGCCTGCTTGTCCGCCTCCTTGTTGTGCCGGACAATATAAAAGGTGCTTGAGCCGAGGACGGCAGCAAACACCGCAATGAGAATAATTGAAATTGTCTTTTTCATTGGATTTCCTTTCTTTGTTGCCAGCTTTGTCAATTCGCAATGTCGGATAATTTGGTGGTCATCAGCTTGTAGAGCTTTGTGTTTTTGGGGAACTTGTTGGCAAACGGCACAAGGCTGGAGCCGACCTTGATGAGTCCGTGTCCTGCGTCCACATTGGTGATATACGAAAGCTGGGTGTCCGAGATGTTCAGGAGCTTTGCCAGCTCAATGCGGTCGGTGGACGCCTGATTGAGCATAATGATGAACTCGGAGTTTGCCAGCATCGTTCTCGCCGTATGGCTCTGCAAGAGGTCGTCCACATTCTGCGTAATGCCGGACGCATAAGCACCGTACTTTCGTACTCGCTTCCAAAGCGTGAATAGGAAGTTGGCGCTGTATTCATGCTGGAACAGGAGATAGATTTCATCAATGAAGATGAAGGTATTTTTGCCCTTTGCACGGTTCTGTGTAATGCGGTTGAGGATGGAGTCCAATACCACCAGCATCCCGATGGGCATAAGCTGCTTGCCGAGGTCAAGGATGTCGTAGCAGATGAGTCGGTTGTCGGTATCCACATTGGTGTGCTTGGCAAAGGTGTTCAAAGAGCCGTTGGTAAACAGCTCGATGGCAAGGGCGATCTCCTGCGCCTCCGGCTCGGATTGTTTGAGCAGCTCCGCCCGGAAGTCCTGCAAGGTGGGAACCTCTCCCTTGTAGTCGTTCTGCTGATAGGTGCGGTAGACGCTTGCCGTACAGCGGTCGATGATGGATTTCTGCACTGCACCAAGGTTGTTGCCGCCGATGAGCTGCTCACACAGGGACATAATGAACTCGGATTTCAGGATGACGGGGTTTGCACCGTCACCGTACTCCCGGTTCATATCCATCGCATTGATGTGGGTGGGAGAGGTGGCGGAGATGTTGATGATCTCGCCGCCCATTGCCTTTACAAGCTGCGAATACTCCCGTTCGGGGTCGATGATGATAATATCTGCATTGCCGGAGAGCATCTGATTGATGATCTCACCCTTTGCGGCAAAGGACTTGCCGCCGCCCGACACGCCGAGGATAAACTCGTTGCCGTTGAGAAGCTGCCTGCGGTCGGCAATGATCATATTCTTGGAAATGACATTCTGCCCGTAGTAAATGCCGTTTTCGTGGTAGATGTCCTGCACCCGGAATGGGATAAACACCGCAAGGCTCTCGGTGGTGAGGGTGCGGAAGGTGTCGATCTTCCGAGTGCCGAAGGGCATCACCGTATTCAGCCCGTCAAGCTGCTGGAACTTCAGCACACCGAACTGGCAAAGGTGCTTTCTTGCGGTGGTCAGCAGGGCTTCGGTGTCGCTGTCAAGCTGCTCCTTGCTGTCCGCCGTGTGTACCATCGTAAGGACGGCGAACATCATACGCTGGTCACGGGTGGTCAGGTCATCGAGAAACTCCTTCATCTCCTTGCGCTGCTGTTCAAGGTCATAGGGAACCTGTGCGGAGAAGTTGTTGTTGGAGTTCTGTCTGCGCTGCCAGTTGGTCACATTGGTTTCCACGCCCAGCAGACGGTTCTCCGCTTCCCGGACGGCTTCATCGGTGGGGACGGGAACTACATCAATGGACAGCATCAGGTTGCGGTTGAGGTCGGTCAGCTCCGCCACCATAGCGTCCTTGATATACGACGCATACTCACGCAGGAACAGCACCCTGCCGTAGCGTTCCCCGATCTTGAAATAGTCCTTTTCAAATTCCATCGAGTCGGGGCAGATGAAGTCCTTGAAGTCGTGTCCCTTTTTGCGGGTTTCCTTCATATCAAAGCGGAAGCTGGTTTCCTCGCCCGCACGGTAGAAGTCATGGAAAATGCGGAGGCGTTCGTCGGTTTCCATCTCCACGCACTTGCTGCCAAGCCTGCCGAAGTGGGCGATCAGGTCTGCGCCCACACGGGCAAAATAGCTTCTTGCTTCCTCCACATTCTTCTTGTTCACGGAGATGGTAATATACTTCTCCTGCGTATAGGCGTTTGCGCCCGTCGCTCTCTCAAGGAGCATTTTGTTGTATTCCTCCCGGTACTCGTCGAGGGCGTCGCCCTTGAGGGGCATAAGGATGGTCTTCTCAAAGTCCAGCCGGTTCAGACGGCGGTTGTTGATGGTGATCTTGGTGGTCGCCCCGCTGTCAAGAGAATTGAGCAGCTCGGAGTATTCGAGGAACATCGCCTCCTTGTCCTCACGGCTGGCGACGGCATAGTTGATGTCGGTGAACTTGAAGGATCTGGTGAACTTGTCCATGCCCACCTGAAAGATACCGTCATCGTAAATCGCTTTGACGGGAATGACATCCTGTACGCCCTTGGGTACGACGAAGCGTTCCTTGTCCTGCTTGAGCAGGATATTCAGTGTTTTAATCATTGGCTTTCAATACCTCCTTCTTCTTGAGTTCCATACCGGGCCTCATCAGCTCAAAATAGGTGTTGGCGGAGCGGAATACGAGCTTCTTCGGCAGCAGAAACTCCGATTTGATCCACGCCCACACAAACTTCTCTGCGGTCATTCCGTTGTACTTAATAAAACCCAGCGCCGCAAAGGGTGCGGCGGCTAAAATGCACATCCACGATACCGTTTCCGTGCCGAAATGGGGCTTGAGCAGGAAATACACGCCCACCGCAACGCCGCAGGCAAGGACAGAAAAAATGAACTGTCTGAGGGACAGTCCAAAGAACATCGCTTCCGTGTAGTTGCGTATTTCACGGTTGATTTTTACTTCCAAGATACAGTTCCTCCTTCGTCTGTTGGATTCTTGTTTTTGCTGTCTCGCAGTATTCGGGGTTCAGCTCGATGCCGAGATAGCGGCGGGAGAGACGCTTGCACACGGCTCCCGTCGTGCCGCTGCCGAGGAACGGGTCAAGGACAAGCCCCTGCTCCGGCGAGCCTGCCAAAATGCACGGCTCGATCAGCCGTTCGGGGTACATGGCGAAGTGTCCGTAACCCCTGTGGGAATTGGTGCTGACGCTCCACACATCCCGCTTGTTGCGCTTTGTCGGCATATCGCTGTGGGAACGGGGCAGAAAGAGCGCCTGTGGCTTTGCGCCGCCGACACCCTTTGCGTATTTCGTCCTATCGCTGACCGCCCGCTTGTTGCGCTCCACCGTGACCGGTGCGACCGGCTCGGAGATCGCCGCAGTATCGTAGTAGTAGTGGGGCGATTTGGAGAGCAGGAAGATATGCTCATAGGATTTGGTCGGCCTGTCTTTCACAGCCTCCGGCAGGCAGTTAGGCTTCTGCCAGATAATATCGCTCCGCAGATACCAGCCGTCCGCACGAAGTGCAAAGGCAAGCTGCCATGGGATGCCGATCATATCCTTTTCCTTAATGCCGTCCCATTTCTTTGGGAGTGCGGCGTTCTCATCGGTATTGAGGCTGTGGTAGGTCTGTTTGCTTTTGGGGCGTTCGGCAAGGCTTTTGCTCCAAACGCCCTTGCCGCTTCCGGCGTAGCTGTCGGCAATGTTCAGCCAAAGTGTCCCGTTGCTTTTCAGCACACGGCGCACCTCACGGAAGATTTCGGTCAGGCGGTCTATATATTCAAGCGGCGTTTGTTCACAGCCGATCTGTCCCTCGGCACCGTAGTCACGAAGCCCGTAGTAGGGAGGGCTGGTGACGCACATCTGTACGTACTCGTCAGGAAGCCTTTTCAGCATCTCCAGTGCATCGCCGCACAGGACGGTGTTTTGTAATTCGTCTTGGTTCATCGTCTTTTCCTTTCCCGGCGGCGTGCTTCCTCAATTTCGCTTTTGCAGACGCACACATCGGCAAGGCAGAGAACCCTCCGCCTGCGTTTGCCGCCGTAGTAAAGACAGTATCTGCAATCGCAGTCCTCAAGGGTGTATCCCTTGAAGGGTGAATAGATTTTTGTGTTTCGTTTCATTGCACACTCCTTACAGCCCCATCATCTCACGGATAATGCGGTCGCTCATCTTGACTGCGCCTACGAGGACGAGCATATTAAAGAGCAGTTCTCCCACATAGCTCCACACCTGCGTGACCGCCGCTGCATCGGGATTGACCACGGGCGGCGAGGATGCAAACAGGGAGAAGATGATGCAGGACAACACAATGACTGCGCCCTCCAAGCAAACAGCACAGTAGCTTTTGATGAAGGACTTGCCCACATTCTGCGAAGGCTCACCGGCAAAGGTAGACAGGGGGATGGGCGCAAGCGCCGTATACATATACAGCTTAAAGAAGCGCCCGTACACGGTCATAATGAGGATGAAGGACATCACGGTGATAAACAGCCCACCGATGAGCGTCACCGCCCATAGTGGGATTGATTCAAAGAAGCCGCAGTCCTCGATGGTGGTGATCATTTCAGCCGGCAGCGTTGTCTGTTGCGGCGAAGAAAAGCCCGCCGAACTCATAATGGTAGAGATCGTCCCCTGCACGATGTTGAACAGGGCGAGCATCAGTTCCATACCGTAGGTGATGGCTCCTTTGGCAATGGCAAAGCGTATAAAGAGCTTCAGGGCGTGTTCCGGCTTCTTGACCTCCGTAAACGATCCGCAGGTCTTTACCACGCCCACAACGAAGAACAGCACAAGCAGGGCAAGCCCGATTGCCTGCACCGCACCATTGATATTGACGATCACGCCCCAAATCCCGCCGCCCTTGAAGTCCTGCGGCGTTGTCGTGATGAGCTGCCAGATCTCGGCTAATTTTTCATTCCAGGTTTCCAATGCGTTTTCAAGGTTCTGTACGACCCAGTTGTCGCTCACGAAAAGCACCTCCTTTCAAAGAATTGGGGCGTCCCCGAAAGTCCGGGAACGCCCCACGGTGGGTTTGCTCAGCCGACGATCAGGTCGAGGATCTCCTTGGCAAAGGTAATGATGACGCCGCCCGCAAGTGTCAGAAAGCCGTTGGCTCGCTGGGAGGGGTCGTGGGACTTGAGGGACAAGCCGACCTGCACCACGCCGAAGCCCAGCAGGATAAGACCGATGGCTCGAATCAGCCCGAAGATGAAGCTGGACAGGTTGTTGACGACGGTGATGGGGTCGCCGGCAGCGAATGCCGTGACCGAGGTGCCGAGAATGAGCGCAGCGCCCATAATGGCGGTGCAGTAGATGCGGAAGCCCTTTCTGACCTTGCCGGTCATAGGGAGCTTGTTGGTATGCTTTTCGGTGTCTTTCTTAAAGATGTTCATATTCGTTTCCTCCGTTATTTTGAAGATTGGTTTTCGTCAAAGTCCTCATCGGACAGTAACACATAATCGGTTTCCGGCACTTCCGTGTCGGGCAGGGTTTTGGGATCGAGGTATGTGACCTCGATGGTCGCAATGTCGCTCCTGACAGCACCGTGCTGATAAACGCCGGCTTTCCCGTCTGCGGTCAACGCCACATTCGGATGCTTCAGGATGTCGTACTTGAAATCAAGCACCGGACGCTCGCCACGGATAAAAAGGATGGCGTATTGGTTGTCCAGCATACGAACCTCGTCGGGCGTGAGAAGCTCTCTGCCGCTGATTTGGTAGTTAGTGCTGTAATTGCCGCTGCGTCCTGAGCTTTTGCCGTAGGTGTTGGTGTCGATGGTCGATTTCCCCAGCAGCTCCGATACATACTTGTGCGTGGATTGCTCATTGCCGCCGAGATAAAGAAACTCGTCGCAGTTGCCGACGATGGACTCCCATTGCTTTTCAAACAGGGCTTTTAGCTGCGCCAAGTTCTGCAAGATGATACTGACCGACACGCCACGGGAGCGCATAACGGACAGTATCTTGTCAAAGTCGTCCGGCAATGAAACATTGGCAAACTCGTCCATGAGAAAGTGGACGGGTACGGGCAAGGCTCCGCCGTGGATGTGGTCGGCGGAATAAAACAACTGCTGGAAAAGCTGGGTGTAAAGGATGGACACAAGGAAGTTGAAGCTGGAATCGTTGTCCGGGATGATGGCAAACAGCGCCACCTTTTTCTCGCCCATTGTGGCAAGGTCAAGCTCGTCGGTGCAGGTCAGGGAGGCAAGGCTTTCAAGGTTGAATTTTTCCAGTCTTGCTGCAAGGGTGATCTGAATGGATTTCAGTGTCTTAGCCGAGCCTGCGTGATAGGAGCGATAATACTTCAAGGCAATATGGTCGGGCCTGTCCATCTCCAAGTCGGCAAACAGGTAATCCAGCGGCGTTGGTCTGGAATCCTCCTCGTTTTCGATTGCGCCGGCACGGAGCATCTCCATGACCATTGCAAAGTTCTGCTCGTCCTCCGGCGCTTCATAGTGAAGGTAGTAAACCAGCGCCGACAGCAGCATGGAAGCCGAGGTGTCCCAAAAGGGATCATTGGATTGACTGCCCTTCGGCGTGGTCGCCTTGAACAGATTGGTGACAAGCCGTTGGATGTCGTTGTCGCTTTGCAGATAGACGAAGGGATTGTAGCAATGGCTCTTTTCCATAGAGATCAGGTCAAGCACCCGGACTTCATACTCTTTCTGTGACAGCAGCTCGCCCACATCTCGAACGATCTCCCCTTTGGGGTCAAGCACGAAATAGGAATTGCGGCAGCACTGCATCAGATTCGGCTTGCAGAAAAACCTCGTCTTGCCGGCACCTGAACCGCCGATTACCAGCGTGTTGAGGTTTCGGCGGTGTTTCTTGGCGTTCAGCCCGATTGCCACATTCTGCGTCAGCAGCTTGTTTTCGCTCTTGGGCTGCTGTGCGTACTTTTTGTTCACGGCACTGGCGCTGCCCCATTTTGCCGAGCCGTGTTCCTCCCGCCTGCGGTAGTTCCTGCGTGTGGAGAAGTAGATGCCGACGCCCATTCCGTAGCAGAGAAGCAAAACGAGGACAGCTTTTACACTGTCCTCGCAAAGCTCGATATGGAACGGGGCGTTCATCGCGTTCATCAGGCTCGTCAATATCTCCGGCAACCCGCCCTTGACGGACGGAGCGATGAGAAGTCCGAGCCATACCACGGGAATGATACCGATAAGGGAGAGGATGACCGCCGCCCGCCGGTCGTTACCTTGATTCACGGCAGGAGCAGTCCTTTCTCTCAACCACCTTGAACTTTTTCTTTGGGGCATAGCCGAACTTGATGATGAGGTCGTCCACTGCGTCGGTGGTCTTGCCTCTGTTTTTCAGCTCGGTCTTGGTGTCGTTCAGGGAGCGGATGATAATCCCGTGTTCGTAATCGTCCAAGGCGACGTGATAGCGTTCCTCTTTCATCTGATGCACCTCATCTTTCCTGTTCCTTGCTTCTCTCTGCACGGCGGCGGTAGATTTCCTCCGACACACGGGAGCCGATCTCGCTCATCGCAGAACGGGTCTTGGAAAGCTCCGCACGAATTTCCTTGGGGGACTTGCCCGCCAGTTCTTCCGGGATGCGGTCAATGGCGAAGTTCTTCACATCCACTCCGAACTTGCGGCAGAGCATATAACCGACGCAAACGGCAGAGAAGCCCATATCTCTGCGGCTGTATGCTTCGCAGTTCATTGCAAGCTGAGCGTGTCCAAGCTCCTGTGCCACGCACTGGCAGAGTGCAACGCTGTCCCCAATGTCCCGCTTGATATAAAGGGTCTGATCCTCGTTCTTATAGAACGCTCCCATATTGGGAGAAGGCAGCTCCTCCACGGTGCTCACATCAATGGGAGCCGTATCAAGCATAATCGCCACAAGTTTTCGGGGGTCACGGTCAAGGGTGGGTGCAGCAGGCTTCTTGCCGCTGGTCTGTGCCACATCGAACACCTTCTTAACATTGTAGGCAATACCGGTAGAGCCATCGTTCTTGGTGTACTCCACGGGTTCGAGGATGGACAGACTCTTAGCACCCTTGTTGACCTTCACGCCGTCCTCCTGCCAGTCACGAAAATCCTTGAGCTGAGTCGCCTGCGGCTGCTGCTTATAAATGAGCAGAGCGTTGGCGGCAGAGTAGCGATCCATTCGTGCCTGTGTGTCCAGATAGCTCCGGAACTTTTCAGGGGCATTGACGATCTCGGTCGCTGTATCGTCGATCATCTGATATACGGCGTCCTTCTCCGCCTTTTTCTTGGCGACGTATTCCTCCGGAGAAAGCTGCGGTCTTTCCGCAGCGCCGGACTTCTTGGGATTGAAATTGTTGGTCACAGTTGATTACCTCTCTTTCGGTTTTTTGGTTCTTTTCGGTTGACGGTGAACCGTCTGTCGGGACGGTTCGGGTGTTTTCGGTCTTTCTTTGGCAATCGAAGGCTCGGTGCGGTCTGCTTCCTTATCAGCCTTTACAGCAGCCTTGTAGCGTTCCAGCTTTTCCCGCACGGAAGGCTTTTTGTCTGCCTGCTTTGCTGTACCCCGGTCAGCATTTGAACCTCCAATCGTTGAGCTTCGCTCGGACGGAGGGCTTTTTTCCGTCTTTGCGACCGTAGGGTTTTGGTGGGACTGCCCTTCTTTCTGCACGGGATCACCCATTGCTTGCTCCACGATGATCTCGCCCCTTGTCTTGGTAGGGACTTCCTTTGCCACGGCGTCCCGGTCTGCCTTGTCCTTTTCCGCTTGGGAAACGACCCCCGCCTTGTCGATCTTGCCGAGTTCAAAGCGGTCACAGATCCGCTGGATTTTGGAAGCGTCCTCGGCACGGGCGATAATATCCACCGGTGCATCGCCCGCCCTTGTGTTTTTGTCCCGCAGCAGGCAATACAGTACGCCGTAGCGTTTTGCCTGCTCGGTAAACTTCTGAATGTCCTTCTGCGGCAAGGAAAAGACCTTGAGTTCCTTTCCGCTGCGGAGCATACTGTTGAGCCTTGTTTTTCCGCGTGTCTTTTTCTGATCCTTCAGCACCGCATAAAGCAGCACTGCCAAACGCTCAGCGGCTTTCCCACTGATTTTTGCAGCCACCTCAACGCCGTTGAGCGTCATCCTCACGACCTGCTCGGCTGCTTCTCCTGACGAGTAACTCATTTTCCGTTCTCTCCTTTCGTTCGATTTTCTGCTGCTCGATTTGCTCAAGATTCTTACGAACCTGTTCCGACCTGTCAGCGATGTCGCTGCACAGCGTAATTTCCTTTCGGCAGGTTTTCAGCTCTGTGGTCAGTTCCGCGATCCGGGCTCTTGTTGCTTCAGCACTTTGGAAATCTTCTTTTCTTATGTGCCGCTTCAGTTCATTTTTCAGTTCCGTGCGCTGCTGCGTCAAAGCTTCCGCCTGCTTTTCCTTTTCGGCTTTATAGCCAGAAAGGGCCTCCACAGTTTCAAGTCCTGTTTTGGCAAGGAAATCCGCCTGAGCAATGTATCTGTCGAGCTTTGTCACATCCTCACGCAAAAAAGCCGACACCTTTTTTACAGATGCCGGCTTATGTACGATGATGTGAAGCTCATAACAGTAATATAGGTACAGGGCGTAAAGGCCGGAGACCTTCTTTGCTTTCTCCTTGTATTGGTAATAGGGCGCTTTCGTGTCCTCCGCCACCTCGGGGAAGGGCGTCTTGCGGCGGTAGTTGTTCTGAATCCGCTGCTTGATGGAATCCAGCTCGTAGTATTCACCCAGCTTGTCCAAGCGGAAGTTCTTCCCGCCGTCCACGATCCTTACAATGGGGTGGACCCTCGGAGAACCCTTCGGCGTTTTTGTAATCACCTCGTAGCCCATTTCCTTCATGACACGCTGGAACTCACGCTCCGTAGTCGAGGCGAGGATCGCCCTGTCAATATCCTCTCGTATTCTGCTGCGCATGGTCGGCTTGCCGTTCTTTTCGGCCATCCATTCTCCGTAATTGGTTCTGCGGTTGGCAGGGTACTCTATCACGGAAATCTTGGCTTCCCGGCACAGCCGGTCGGAGACCTCCCGCATCCGTCTGTAATCCGCCGGTGAGTTGTAGAACTTCTTTCCGTCCACATCGGAAACGGAGTTTATGACAAAGTGATTGTGATAATGCCCGGTGTTGCAGTGGGTAGCGATCACGACCTGAAAGCGGTCGCCCCATAGCTCCTGAGCCAAGGCAACCCCGATGCTATGGGCCGTGGATGCGTCAACCTCGTCCGCCTTAAAGGACTGATAACCGTGATAGCAGGATCTTCCGCCCTCATTATGCATCAGCCGCTTTGTCTCCATGAACTCCTGCGCCGCCGTTTCCTCGCTGTGGCGATTGAGGCAGGTGACATAGGCTCTTTTCTCGGTTTTCATCTCGTCGGCAGCATATTCCACCACACCTTCGATTTCATGAAGCTCCGAGAGTCTTTCCTTGTCATGCGTTTTCTCTGGATTGCGGGCGTAATTGATGACCTTGTCCACCCGTCCTTTAATGGGCCAGATCGATGTAACCGCCATTACTGATAATCGGAGGTGTACGCATCAGACACCATTTTCGTGGCGGCTCTGATTCCCTCCAAGTCCTTTCTGAACTGGGGCATATCCGGCACATTGGTGGTGTTGAATCTCTTCAAGGTCTGATCCAGATTGTACCCTGCCTGACGCATGGCCCGAAGCAGCAGGGGAATATCCGCAGGCGGCGCTTCCTTAATTTCCTTATCTGCTACGCTGCGTCGAACAAATCCGCCGATGGACAGCCCTGCTTTCTTTGCTTTTTTGGAAAGCACGGTCAGCTCATCCTTGGTGAAGCAAACCTCCACTCTGCAATTTCTTTTTCTCAAAAACACTCATCCTTTCTGTTGGGGTTTCAGGGGCATTGCCCCAGACAAGCGGAATCTGTACGGACAGATTCGTTGCTTGTTAAGACAATGCCACCAACCCCACGATTCAAATTACTTCGACACTTCTGAGGTACGAAACGCCCTTTGCAGAGAATTGGAACGAAACACTTACACGGGTATTAAGAGGAATATCAGCCAAACCCAAATAGTTCTTTTCGCTCCACGCTGATGTCATGATCTTTCTTCCGTCATCGAAATCAAGATATACCAACAGGTTTTTGTTCCTATCCCAGCGTTTACAGGCGATCGTTGCTGCAAAAGTACCCTTGAAATCGGGGAACTGATATTCACGACCGTCAAAGCCGGACTCCACGAACTCCCGCCAGGACAATGCGCGCTTTTCCTTTTCCATATCGTTTTCACCTCCATTCCAAAGTGGCTCCATTTTGGAGCCACCGATCGTTTGGGCAAGAAAAAACGGCTCC
>OGGU01001204.1_pt1 | contig 16333 bp, 20 predicted proteins | sample 1571241 | NCBI WGS metagenome assembly OGGU01 (sample SAMEA2581934, study PRJEB24529) | metagenome | biome: Human gut stool | place: China | collected 2011
ATATCCGGGCGGCTTTCTGCATTTCCTCGCGGTATTGGCGGCAAAGTTCGGCGTAACGGTCTGGGTTGATTTCTCCCTGCTCGTCGATCATCACCTCGTAATGACCGCCCAGCCGAGGATCGTCCACCATAACGCGCATACGCTCGGCCATGGCTCCGATGTGCTTTGCATACCCGTACTGCCCTAAAAAGTTCTCTTTTTCTATCCCGACCATGTTTTCGAAGTGCCGGATGTTTATACGATGGGGATTCGTTTCGCAGATGTCCCCGGCATTGTCGCGGGGTTCCTCGTGCAAAAAGCGATAATAGGCTTTGTATAACGCAAGAGCGTCTATTTGCTGATCTTTCATCGGCCTAAATTATGAATTTGGGGAGTAAATATTTTTTGTCGGTTGCCGTGCCGTATTGGTCGATGAAGTGTCGCACCGCGTTGTATTTATCTTCAAGATCGCTATCGTCCCAAGCAAAGGACGAATAATCGTAATTATGGAAAGGGGACGCTTCTGTTTGGCAGATTCGCAGAATGTCGTTCAATTCCGCCCAGAATATACGTGTGCCGTTATCCTCCAGCCGATACATTTTCAGAAACAGCCGCCGCAGGGTGTACGCCGAATATAGGCGTACACTCTTGTCGGTTATGGTATTCAAACGGTTGCGGCTACCTTTCCCCAAGTTTCCTGCGCAGACAAAACCGAGGTTGCGAGCTTGCGCTTCGGTGCGGGCTTTATAGTCGGCGAATCGCTTTTCTGCGCGGTCTACTGACCGAGTGAAGTAGGGGATTTCTTTCATTTTCATAAATTGGGTGGATTACAAGTTAAAATAATTGTTGTTGTGTAGCATGTTCGGGCTGTGTTTCTGCCGATGGGACGGGCGAGATGCGCCCGGATAGGTAAGCATGTAAGGTGTTTAGAAACTGCTCCCGATATACCGGGTCGATACGGCACTTGTCATATTGTTCCCGATGGTTGGTAATTGCTCCGTCTTTTTCGGCTGCTTCAATCGCTTTCGGGAATCTGCTGCCGCCCTGCATCAACCCGGAAAAATAGTCGAAAAGGATTTCCATTTCTACGGCCTTGCGGCCTTTCTCCCGCAAAATCGCAGTTAGCCTTTCCGATTTAGCTTCCCGATATTCCAACGGCCAAACGTTACTGGCTGCGCTGTCGATAAATACCTCTGTTCCGATTATGGAAATGCGCTTTACTTTTTCGTGCGACATAGTTGCAAATTTTAAGTTAATACGACTGACTGCCCCGGCCTGCGTTGAGCAGGTATTTTTCGTGCAGGGCTTGTTCTGTGGTCTTGCCGCTGGCCTGTTCGATACGGGCGACGCGGCGGGCGATTCGCTCCTGTTCTTTCTGCCAGCGGTTTATAAGGTCGAAATCGGCCAGAAACGCCGGATTCTCGTTGTCGATGCCGGGGCGGAACCCGCGGCGATACATGCCGCCGAAAACCTCGTCTATCGCTTTGGAATAGCGGTTGCGCTGCTCGTCGAGTTGGCATAGCTTCCGTGCGGCAGGATTTTGCGGGTATCGTTCCCGCAAAATCCTGCGCTCGGCAGCGGCATAGCGGTTGTTCTGCTTTTGCTTACTTGTCATATTCCGAATATTTGAGGAACGGATGTTTTTTCGTTGGACGGAATTTCCACAAGTCGGCCAGATATTTTAGGAATGTCTGCGGGTCGAAATGTTCGCCCGTGGCGCAGGAATGGTAGTTCCGAATATCCACGGCGTTGATGTGGCCCTCGAAATCGAAAAAAGTTGTGTATTTCCCGGATGCGTTCAACTTGGTAAGTTCTTCAAGTATTTCAATAAATATTTTGTCCATAATAGTTTGGTGTTGTAGGCGGGGACGATGCCCCGCCCGGATTTATGCTTTTTGGCTGATGTAACGGATAAGTTTCTTTTCGTTGGTGTAGTCGAGTGTGTCCAATAAGAATTGTATGCTGCCCGTTCGCATGGCCCGCCATAGTCTATTGTATAGGCTTGGATTGCTTTCGGGAGTTTGGCCGAATATTTCTTCCATGTAGTTTTCCGGCATGTGGGTACGAATACGCCAGTCGAGGGCTGCGGTTGCTCGTATTATTTCTTCGTATGATTTCATAATTTCGGGTATTGTGGGCGGAGCGAACCCCGCCCCGTTATTATTCTGTTTACGCGGCTGTTTCGTCGGGTTTGGCGTTGCATTGCTCTACCCGGTCGGCAATCATCGTCGCGGCCTTGTTCGCGTCGATAAGGATTTCGAACAGGTATTCGGGTTTCTCTTTCAGCCCCCGCAGCCAGCTTGCGAGGTAGGCGGCGTTTTCCTGCTGCGGCGTTGTCGCAAGCCCGAACCGTATGCCGCAAAGTGCGGCGGTCATTTCGGCGATCAGTTCCTCGCGGGCATAGCTGGGCGAACCGAAAAACCCGGACATATCCCGGTTGAGCCGCGACGGGTGGCCCGTGCTGTGGGCGACCTCGTGCAGCAGCGTCGAATAATAATCCGCACCTTTGGGGAATTGTGTTTTCAGCGGGCACACGATTATATCGGCGCTGGGGCGATAAAATGCGCTGTCGGATTCCAATACTTCGATCCTGCAATACCATTTCCCGGCATCGACCATGTGATCGACTTCGGCGCAGGTCGTTCCGTCCGTCTGCGGCATCCCTGCGGCCTGCTCCAACAGCCGTGCATAGCGTTCGGGGTTCTTCTCCGGCATATCGGTCTGGTCGATATTGAATACCGAATAATAGCGCAGCAGGGGCAACAACTTGTAAGCCTTTTTCTGCTCGTCGGACAGACGGGCGTATTTCTCGTATGGCATGCCTTTTCCGTCTTTTTGGTCTTTGGGAATGGCGTACAAATACCAGAAATAAACCGGAAACGATTTTTCGCCTTTCTTCACGTTGATTTCTTCATCCTGCGCTTGCTTGTAGGTTAGGAAAATAGGCGTTTTGTAGCGCTTGTATTCGGTCAGCAGAAGAAGCATGAACAGGTTCCCGCCGTTGTAATACCGTCCGGCCAGATTGCGGGGGCATCCCTGCGCCATCGAAACCCACGGCTTGCTCCAGCCCGTTTTAAGGTTCTGTATTTTTTCAATCATCAAAGCCGTGAATGCCGGGGCGATTGCGTCTATAACTTTATTATTGTTCATCGTTCTGATTTTAAATATTTACTTCCATGCAGAAAAACCACGTTTTCAGATTTTTGCTATAACCTACATTTACTCGGTCGCCTTCGTTTTTGTACTGGTGTTCCAGCCGCAGGCAAACCAATCCGGATGCGAGGGCGTAGGCTCCGCCGGCAACGATTTCCACCGTTACCGCTTCATTGGCCTTATGCGACCAAAGGCGTGATAGATATTCTTCATATTTTTGTTTCTCGGTTTTGGGCGCCTTGTTTTCAGATTCCATCCCAGCGGCTAATCCTGCCCCTGTTCCTTTCCGGTCATTTTTCTGTATGTCCTTTTTTGTTGCCATGACTTTTTTTTATCCCGTGCGGAGCACCCACCGCCTGACCTTTCCGTACTCAAAAACCTGCGGCGAGATAGGGAAACAAGGTTTTTTTGAAAAATCCTGCTGTGCGCGAGGTCCGGGCCTGCCGCTGAAATCGGACACGATCAGGCCCGGCCGCAGCGAGGCGCTACCTTTGAGTACGGAAAGGTCAGGCGGTGGTTGCTTCGTACACCGATTCCAAAAAGAGGAATGGCGACAAAAAAGGGCGCAATACAGAAAACTCCCTTTGTCCCGTGCGAAGCACGGGACACCGCGGTCTTAATGCGTAAGAAATACGCATTAAGACACCCGCTACCATCCGAAAAGTGCGTAACATCGCACTTTCCGGCAATTTTGCCGACAGAATAAAGCAGGGGAAACATCTGTGCGGGAGGCAATATGTGAACGAACCCGACATTAATGTTTTAATCAGGTCGTTATGGAGCGTATTTTCAGTCGATTAACAGTTCAAATAATTCTCCGGAATCCAAATAGGACATAGGTTCGTAATTTTTGGACATGGGTGAATTTGTAGTTAGATTTGCCATTGGGACGCTCCTCGGATAGTCCCGGCACGGCAAAACAAAAACTACTATGACAGACAGAAAAATGGAGTTGTACGAGCGATATTTCGCCCGTAAACTGGACGATTATTTGGCGCGTAATCCTGCGGAGAATCCGGGTATTGCGCAAACACGCATTTCAGCAGCTTCGGCGGTTTATCTTGCGGACAGACAGGTTGCGCAACACCCGGCCGTCGCATTGGATAGGGCGCTGGGAATCCTCTATATCGACTTCTCCGGAGATACTGAAATCCTTTAACTTTTCGTAAACCAAACTCGAAAGGATGAAACCAGAACAGAACTATTTTTTGTTAGGGAGTGAGAACCCTATACGGGTGCGACGCGCGGGTGTCCGAAAACCTCCGGTAATACGGCGCACTTCGGGCAACCGTAGCGCAGAAGTGGATTATTATACCACGTTGCTTATAGAACATTTGCAGGAATATTTTCCCGGTGAAATGTTGTTGCTGAAAGATTTGCGGGCACGGGCGCGTATAGCCTATAAAGAAAGCGTTCGGACGAATGTGCCGATTGCGGATGCTCTTGCTAATGCCTTGCGTTACTTGTTTTTCGGGTTCGAAACATCGGGCTTCGAACGTTTAAAATCGGAAATCTGGATGCAGGGCTATTATTCGCAGGCGAAAGGCCGACATATCGAGCTGCCGGAAGTCGCCCTGCAAATCTTTGCGGGCGAATTGTCGCTGCAATGCCGCGAATTTTTGGCGAAGTACCCGACCACAAAGGACCGGGAAACCCTGATCGCCCGCTATGGCATCCGGGAGATCGTCGGCGAATACCTGAAACGCAGGTGGGGCATATAGTTCCGGCCCGCGTATGAAAGGCGGCAGCCGCACCGAATCCGGTGCGGCTGCCGTCGTTGGGTCATTTGGTCGGGGGCAGTATTTTCTTCAACCGCTGCGGCCGGGTCGCAATTTCCGCAACGTTCACCATCTGCTCCAGCGTATAAACTTTTCCGCCCTGCCAGAACGTGCATTTGGGCGCGACTTTGGATAGTGTCTTTTCAAAAGTCTTGTAGTCGATTTTCAGGAAGTCGCACACGTCCTGCGGCATCATCATAAACTCCAGTTTCTTTTTGCAGCAAATAGCCCCATGAAAGTTGCCGAAACTACAGCTGTTTTACATAAACTCCAGTTTCTTTTTGCAGCAAATAGCCCCTAAAAGCGTAAGCATATACCGCATCCGGCATTGCAGATTCATCAGCTCGATCAGTTTTTTACGGGTGATAACGATTAAATCGTCATTGGCTTGTTTTGTCATATATTCAGGTTGCATAATTTATCCTTTTGATTGAAATGTTCCGCCAGAAATTTCTGCACTACGGATCGCCGGAAAAACACGCGCCTTTGAATGATTACGGCTTCCAAAATTTTCCTTTTCCGGTAGTACTGCAAACTCTTTGGCCGGAGATCGAGAATTTCCGCAAGCTGGCGGTTTGGAATCAGCGGATCGTCCGCATTATGATCGCCGCCTTGTTTCAGCAAATTCATTTCGCGGCGGGTTTCCTGTATCAAATTCAGAATAAGATCGAGTTGGCGAAACATGCGCTGTACATCTGCATCTTTCATAAACTACTAATGTTTAAAGGTTTGCCCGTTTTTATGCTGTGTATATTGCCGAACCTCCGGCCGGGGCATGAGCCTGCGAAATTCTGTTGCCGTATGCCCCAGACGGAAGTAGTCGGATATATCTTTTTCCTGTTTGGTTCCTGCAAGCGGAAGTTCAATTCTACTGACGTTATATTCTGCAAGTTCCTGCTGTAATGCTATGGCCTGCTTTTTTCCCGTCGCATCCATATCATAGAGCAGTATGATGTTTTGGAAACGCTGTGACAATTCTTTTATCAGTCGGTGCGGTATGCGGACCGTTTCGCTCCCGAAACAGATTGCCGGGAATCCGTGGGCGGCCAATGACAACACGTCCTTTTCCCCGCCTGTAATAAACAGCGTGTCACCCGTGGCGGGTAGTTGCTCCTGCCCGAAGCAATAATAATCTTTAAAACTGCCGCCGAATAGGAATCGGGACTGCGATTGGGGGCGGTAAACCTTTATTCCATTCTGGCGTACATACCCGAACATGGGTTCGGACGGGGATGACCGAAGCGTATAGGGATGACCGGAATTGCTGACCCCGCAATATTCTGCCAGCGAAACAACACCATACCGATTAAGTGTTTCAGCGTTGATGCCGTATTGTTTCCACCATGCCTGTTCTGCGTCTGAAAAAGTCTGTACGCGGAACTTATAGGGAGTGGGTGTTTTCCGTGCGGGTTCAGGTACAAATGACCGGGGCCGTATTATGGGCTTGTTTGCAGTCGCTTCGTCAGAAAGCCCCAAACATAGATCGCGGTTGATAATGCGCAGGATTTCTACAAAATCATCTGCTTTCCGACACGACAGATTGTGTAACGTCGCCACCAGATCGAAACAATCGCCTGCATAATCTTCATTCCCGAAATCCCGATACTTGTATACTCCGCTCCGGCGGTCGAAATACAAGCTGCATGAAGCGTGTGTATCTTGGTAAAAGGGATTGCGGAACTTTCTGCCAACACGCAGTCCCCTGCCGAGGTAGTGGCGAAAAATATCCAATCCGCCATGGGTCGCATTAATTATATCGTTTCTATTTAACACAATTTAAAGCATATTTTTGTTTAAACTGCATAATCCGTTCATAAGTGCATGGAATAGTTTTGTCGTCAAGCAATTTACAAATGTCTTTCACCTTATATCTACACCGCCGTCGCACGTATGTATAGGACAATTCACCCTCAGCCCTCAACCGTTGAAGTGTTCGTACGCTGATATTCAACATATCAGAAACCTCCTGTGAATCGACCCAAATTTCGCTATCCGAAAACGCATACAGCAATGGACGGCTATTGCTAACATGCTCGTAAATTGCATCGAGTTTACTGGCGATCTCCTTAAACGCTTTCGATTCTATCGTTATAACTTCCATAGGCATATTAATTTGTTGTTCGCAAAGATGGCACTATTGAAAAATAAAAATGTTGGAGTCAATATTGACTCCAACACGATTATCACACGATTCCCTACCCTATTTATCCATTTCATCCATTTTATCCGTCAGCGAATCATAGATTTGTTTCAGGTATTCTGCCCGCTCTCCTTTACGGTTGCGAATCGACAAAAAGATATTGGCATGGTTCGATAAATCAACACGGAATAAAATGCCAATGCCACGCATTAATTCTTTAAGTTGTGCTTTTCCTCTGTCTACCGACCCTTTTTCAAAAACACCCCGAACCAATTCTACCAAGTCGCTTTTCTGATCGGTCCAATGAAATACAGGTAAAATTTCATCTGCGGCCTGCATTACTGGCAAATTATTATTGAACATGAACACGCACATTTCAATCTCAATATCGAGTAACGCAATCAATAAATCGGTCTGCATTTGTGATTTAGCAGGCACAGTTTTTTTTTGTATACTTTACATATACCTTAATTTGTTTTAGCCCCCGCAACCTATCAATAGGATTAGAGGTGATTTCATTTAGCTCGCAGATCAGTTTACTGAAACCCTCTGCTAAGACTTCTGGATTTTCTTCAAATTCTTTACTTTGAAGATACTGCAAAACTTGTTTCAACATTTTGCAGTTCAATGACGCAACATTCATAAGCTATGGATTAAGGAGTTATGTGTGTCAGAACTTTCACGCATACATAACAGCTATCCCATAATAATCATAGTCCCTATCTTAATTTCAATTTACAAAAATTTCAACCCAAAAACAAATAATTAAGATGACTTTACAGCATAATGAGTTTGTTCATATCAAATATGACTATTCAATTCTTTTCAGATTTTCATTTTCTCTATCAGAATATTAGTTTTTTTCAGTAACTTTTATTATCTTTGTATCTGTAAAAATTGCCATTGAACGGCCAACGGCCGGACAATACAAACAAATACGTTCTTTCCCGGTTTTCGTAACTAAAAACGTAACCAAAGAAATAAGTGTATAGATAAATTACAACTATTCAATTTATTAGGTTAGTCCCCCTCAACCCCCTGAGGGGGTACAAAGCAAAAGACTGATAATCAATGATTATCGGTCTTTTTGTTTTTGTGTACCTGCTCTTACTATTGGCCGTTCGAGGGTGAAAAGGGAGTATTTAAGGGGAAATGTTTACCTTTTTGTTTACCCCGTTTCTCGGAGGGTAAACAGAAATGCCAATCTTCTGCACAAACTGCACGGTCGGCGAATATCTGAAACAGACCATCGAACGGCTGGAAACACTCGGCAAATACGGCTCGGCATCCAAACACCGCTCGTTGTTATCTCGTCTTTCGCAATTTCGGTCGCTGAATATCCGACTTGACGAAATAGACCTTGCATATCTTCACGACTTTGAACTGTTCCTGCGTAAAGAGGGTAACACAAACAACAGCATAGCCACCCAATACGCCATTTTGCAATGTTTGTATATTCGTTGTCATGGAGGCCTGTGTCCTCTTTTTCGGACCCCATCAGAATCAACGCAAAAGCAGCCTGACCATATGGTCAGGCTGCTTTTGGACTTCAACGTCATCGTATTAGAAAACCCGCAGCAACGCACCGGAAAGCGCGGAGCGCACTTCGGGAGCGTTCCGCACCTCTTCGGGAATGGCAGTTCTCGTATAGACGCTCTCCTCGGCCTTATCGGTCTGGCTGATCATCGTCAGCGTTTTTCCGTCTTCGCTCAACTCAAAGGCGTAGCTGGCGCCCCAAGGCTCACCGTCGCGGTAACGGCCCGAAAGCTGCGCACCGTTGACCGCAAAATCGCCGGAATAGCACACAAAGGTCGGAGTTTCCACCTTCTGGAAGATGTTGAACGTCCCGTCGGACAGAAACTCGACGTAGACATCGAAATCCGCATATGCCTCGTTGCTCCACTTCGTCTGGCGCCACTCGCCCACAACGCCCGAATCAATGTTTTTCGAGCCGTCGTCATCCTTCGAACAACCGGCTGAAAACAGGAACAAAACAGCCGCAAACAGGGAATAAATATATTTTTTCATTGTATTTTAACTCTATCGTTTATAACCAGCCTCCGTTTTCAGCACCCGTTTCGCGGGCAATGACGGCAAACGTCTTGGTAATTTCGATGCCGCCCATAACCGACCCCGTTCCGGGCCTGTTGCCGCCGCCCACCGCCTTCACGGTGATGTGCGCAACTCCCGGCTTCGTACATTTGATCATCAACTGACCATTGTACATCTTCGGTTCCACGGCCATGCCGAGTTTCTGCATATCTTCCGCCGAGACTTCGACACCCATATAGGTCAGATCCTTGGCCGAACCTCCGAAATGTTTCGTAAGGGTGACAAGCTCCAGTTTGCCGGTCTTGACTTTCAGACAGGGCGTTCCTTCGATCTGCATCAGCAACTGGTAGGCATCGGTCAAACCCGTACCCATTTTGCCGCGGTATTTTTCGAGATTGATCGTCCCGCCGGAGGTTTTGGACCCTTCAAACCGCGAGTCGATGTCGTTCACCGAGGTGAGCAGCATCGAAACAAACTCCTCGCGCGTGAAGTGTTTGCCCTTGGCCAGCGCATAGGAAAGCCCCAGAGCGGCCACTCCCGAAACATGCGATCCGAGCCTGCGATTTTGCTTCCGGGGGAGCGAAGGGCGGAAGGGAAATCGGAAGCCCGACAGTTGCGCCCGAACATCGCAATAAAAAGTAACTTTTTCGACGCTAAAAAGCTCCGATTGTAACAAACGAAAAGAAAAAACGGGAAAAAGCGGCATGATTGTCGCGAATTTTTATTACTTTTGAATAAAGTATATAATCCGAACCAAATACGATGAAAAACCGCTGGATCGTTGCGGCCTGCGCCGCCGTTTGCTGGACGGCCTCCGCGCAGACGACTGCGCCCTATGCCCCGGCGCCTGAAAACCTGCAAGCCCGGACGGCGTTTCAGGACGCCAAATTCGGCATTTTCCTCCACTGGGGACTTTACTCCATGCTCGGCACGGGCGAATGGACGATGACCAACCGCAATATCAATTATCAGGAGTACGCCAAGCTGGCCAACGCGTTCTATCCACACGATTTCGACGCGGCGGAGTGGGTCTCGGCCATCAAATCCTCGGGTGCCGGATACGTCTGTTTCACGACGCGCCACCACGACGGCTTCTCGATGTGGGACACCGCGCAGACGGATTACGACATCGTGGACGCCACGCCGTATAAACAGGATATTGTAAAGGCGCTCTCCGGCGAGTGCGCCCGCCAGGACATCCGGCTGCACCTCTATTATTCGCTGATCGACTGGTACCGCGACGACTGCCCGCGCGGCAGGACCGGACTGGGAACGGGCCGCCCCGGCACGGCGATCAGCTACGAGCGTTACTACGACTTTATGAAACGCCAGCTCACGGAGCTGCTGACAGACTACGGCCCGGTCGGCGCCATCTGGTTCGACGGGGTGTGGGACCAGGACCAGAACCCGGATTTCGACTGGAAACTCCGCGGGCTGTACGACCATATCCATGCCATCCGGCCGGCCTGTCTGGTGGGTAACAACCACCACCTCGTTCCGTTCGAAGGCGAGGACATCCAGATTTTCGAGCGCGACCTTCCGGGCGAGAACACCGCCGGGCTTTCGGGGCAGGAGATCGGCCGCCTGCCGCTCGAAACGTGCCAGACGATGAACGGCATGTGGGGCTACAAGATCACCGACCTCGATTACAAATCGTCGAAGACGCTGATCCACTACCTCGTGCGGGCTGCGGGCCGCAACGGGAACCTGCTGCTCAACATCGGTCCCCAACCCGACGGGAAACTGCCTGCGACGGCCGTCGAACGGCTGCGGGAGATGGGCGAATGGCTCGCCCGGTACGGCGAAAGCATCTACGGGACCCGCGGCGGCGACATCCCGCCCCACGACTGGGGCGTAACGACGCGCAAGGGCGACAAACTCTATGTGCATGTGCTCGATTTGCAGGACGATGCGCTGTACCTGCAGCTCGCGCAACGGGTGAAGAGCGCCCGGTGCCTGAACAACGGCGAGCGGGTGAAGTTCGACACGCTCCGGGGAAAAGGGATCGTCCTGAATCTGGAGCATGTTCCCGAGGATACCGACCGAATCATAGAACTCACTTTACGATGAAAAAAACGACACAGCTATTCGCCGGTCTGCTTATGCTCACGGGCGTGTTGTCGGCGTGCTCCCCGGCCGGCAACGAGGGTTTCATGCGGCGCGTGGAGACCGATTTCCGTCACAAACAGGAACTGCTTTCCCGGGGCGATCTGTTCGGGATATTCGACGAACCGATGACGCGGCAGGAGCGCGAGGCCATGATGTTCCTTTATGCCTATATGCCCGTGGGGGACATGACCGACTACCCGGGCGATTTTTATCTGGAAAACGTGCGCAGCGCGCTGGCCACCCGCCGGGAAATGCCGTGGGGAGACATCGTTTCCGACGAACTGTTCCGGCATTTCGTGCTGCCCGTGCGGGTGAACAACGAGAACCTCGACGATTCGCGCCGGGTGTTCCACGACCAGCTGGCGCCGCGCGTCGAAGGGTTGCCGATGTACGACGCCATCCTCGAAGTGAACCACTGGTGTCACGAAAAGGCCAACTACCAGCCGTCGGATGCGCGGACCAGTTCGCCGCTGGCCACCGTGCGCACGGCCCACGGCCGCTGCGGCGAGGAGTCGACGCTGCTCGTCGCTGCGCTGCGCTCGGTGGGCATCCCGGCCCGGCAGGTCTACACGCCCCGCTGGGCGCACACCGACGACAACCACGCCTGGGTCGAGGCCTGGGCCGACGGACGGTGGCATTTCCTCGGGGCCTGCGAGCCGGAACCGGTGCTCGACCTGGGGTGGTTCAACGCCCCGGCCAGCCGCGGGATGCTGATGCATACCAAGGTCTTCGGCTATTACGACGGTTCGGAGGAGGTGATGAAAACCACGGCCAACTACACCGAAATCAATGTGATTTCGAACTATGCCGCATGCGCTCCGCTCACCGTGACGGTCACCGACACGGCGGGCAGTCCCGTGGAGGGTGCGACCGTGGAGTTCAAACTTTACAATTACGCCGAGTTCTTCACCGTGTCGCGCAAAACGACCGACGGCCGGGGACAGGCGTCGCTGTCGGCAGGACTGGGCGACATGCTCGTCACGGCCGTCCGCGACGGGCGGTTCGGCATCCGGAAGGTCTCTTTCGGGCGGGAGCCGCAGGCGACGGTGGCGCTGGATCATGCGATCGGCGACGAATTCTCCTTTCCCGTCGACATCGTTCCCCCGGCCGAGAGCGCGAATTTGCCGGAGGTGACGGCCGCCCAGCGCGCGGAAAACGACCGCCGCTTCAACCGCGAAGACTCCATCCGCAACGCCTATATCGCCACGTTCCCCGCACAACCGGCCGTCGATTCGTTCGCCCGCGCCATCGGAGTGAAGCCCGGCCAGATCGCCCGGTTCATAACCGCATCGCGAGGCAATCACGGCGAGATCATGGATTTCCTGCGCGAAGCGAGCCGGAAAGGATGCACCGGGCGGGCGCTGCAACTGCTCGCCACGCTGTCGGAAAAAGACCTGCGCGACACGCCGTCGGCGGTGCTCGCAGACCATCTTTATAATACGGACAAGGATGCCGACGCCGCGACCGTGCTGGCTCCGCGTGCGGCCAACGAGATGCTCACCGCCTACCGGTCGTTTCTCCGGCGTGAAATCCCGGCGGCCGATGCCGCGGCATTCCGCCGTGACCCGCAGCGTCTGGCGGCGTGGTGCCGCGACAGCCTGACGCTGCGTCCGGAACTCTGCACCGTCTCCACGACCATCTCGCCCGAAGGCGTGTGGCGCAGCCGGACGGCCGACAAACCCTCGCGCAAGATCTTTTTCGTTGCCGCAGCCCGTTCGCTCGGCATTCCGGCGTGGATCGCCCCCGTGACCGGGAACCTCTTCTACCGCCACGCCGGAAAGGATGTGCCCGTCGATTTCGAGTCGGCGAACGACCGGCAGCTGGAAACCGGCCGGCTGAAACTGCGCTACGAGCCGAATCCGCGTCTCGACGATCCGGAATATTTCAGACACTTCACGCTCTCGCGCTTCGACGGGCAGTCGTTCGCGCTGCTGAACTACCCCGATTTCGAGCCATGGAGCGCGCGCTTCGACACACCCACCGACCTGGAAACCGGCTACTACATGCTCGCAACGGGCAGCCGCCTGGCCGACGGCAGCGTGCTGGCAAACGTGTCGTTCCTCAACATCGGGCCGAACCGGACGACCGAAACCGATCTACCGATGCGCGACAACTCGGAAGCGGTCCGCGTGATCGGCAGTTTCAACTCCGAATCGAAATTCATCGACGCCCGGACCGGCCGGGAGACCTCGGTGCTGCTCACCGCGGGACGCGGCTATTTCGTGGTCGGACTGGTCGGCGTCGGGCAGGAACCCACCGATCATGCGCTGAAGGACATCGCCGCCAAGGCCGCCGAACTGGAGCAATGGGGCCGTTCGATCATCCTGCTCTTCCCCGATGAAACGGCATACGCGAAATACGCGGCGTCACCCGCTGCCTCGCTGCCGCAAACCGTCACGTTCGGCATCGACCGCGACGGCTCCGTCCGCAGACAGATCCTCGACGCGATGCATCTGCCGGGGAACGTTCCGCTTCCGGTGTTTATCGTCGGCGACACGTTCAACCGCGTCGTGTTCGAATCCCACGGTTACACGATCGGCCTGGGCGACCGTTTCCTGCACACCATACACCAATTATAACCGGATTATGACGACTGAACTCTGCACCTATACCCGCAATGCATGCGACATCGCCCGGCGGACGGGCGTTGAGCGCATCGAACTCTGCGCCGCTCCCCTCGAAGGCGGCACGACCCCTTCCGCCGGACTGATCCGCTATGCCCGGAGCCTGCCGGGCCTGCGGCTGAGCGTGATGATACGCCCCCGGGGCGGAGATTTTCTCTACACCGACGACGAGGTGGCGCTGATGGCCGAAGAGATCCGCCTCGCCCGCGAATACGGAGCCGACGGGGTGGTTTTCGGACTGCTGACACCGGCCGGAGAGGTGGACGAGACGCGCACGGCGCAGCTCGTGCGCGAGGCCGAGGGGATGGAGGTGACGTTTCACCGGGCGTTCGACATGACGCGCGATTCCCGGCAGGCGCTCGAAGCGGTCATCCGCACCGGATGCCGCCGGGTGCTCACCTCCGGAGGCCGCAACACGGCGCAGGAGGGCATCGGAACGCTGCGTGCGCTGGCGGCGCAGGCGGCCGGACGCATCGAGGTCATGGCGGGGAGCGGCGTCGGTCCGTCGAACGCCCGACTGCTGGCCGCCACAGGGGTCGACGCCCTGCATTTCAGCGCCCGCCGGGAACGCGAAAGCGGCATGCGCTTCCGCAATCCGCAGGTCTCGATGGGCGGGTGCGCCGGCGTTCCCGAATACACCCTGACCGATGCCGACGAGAGCGTCGTGCGGCAGATCCTTGCCGAGCTCGGCTGACGCAGGAGATTCGGGCATCGGAGGCCGCGGCACCCCGGCAGAAAAAGAATAACAGCACGGCGGGAACGACTCCGAGGAGGTCTCCGGCGCGTTTATCCGTCCTGGGAAACCAGCGCCCTGTTCACCCACAACAAGGAATCTGCGCTGTTCAGCGGGCCGCCCCGAGGGAAGGGGCGGCGGGCGGTGTAAAATCCGACTTACCCGATAATCAGATCTTCCACACGGACTTTAGGGACATAGTGTATGCCGTCCTTGCGGAAATAACGGTGATCGTCGTTTTCGGAAATCTCCACCAATTCGATTTTCTCGATGCCTTTGCCGATGGCCAGGATCAGCAGCGGCTCGGACTCCCGATGGAATTTCTGCCGGATCCGCTCTTTGTCAAACGCGCCGATACAGATGCCGTTCAGTCCGATTTCAGCCGCCTGGAGCAGCATGCTCTGAACCGAAATACCCAAATCAATATCGACATAACGATCTTCCGGAACCGTCGAGCAGACGATGATGAAAGCGTTCGGCCCGGTTCCCGGAAGCGGTAAATGAAGCTCGGGCAGGGCCCCTCCGAGGCGGATTTCGGCCAAGACCCCGGGCGCTTCGTCCGCCAGGACGGGCCGGAATCGCAGGACCTGCTGATTCCGCGCCGAGGGGATGCGGGTATTGAACCCGATAATGCGGCGAAGCTGGTCTTCGCGCACGATGAAGCGGGGATCGTAGCCGCGATGGCTGCGGTTTTTCAGCAACAGCCGGCTCAATGTTACCAGCGGCCGGCGACTGGCCTGGCCGGATGCCGAACGGGCCAGGTACTCTTCCATTTTTCGGCCTAAATAATCATCTGCCATTTTTCATCGGATATATAAACAAGGACAAAGATACGCAATCCGTTCGCATTCCCTCAATCCGGAAGAGATTTTCAACCGCCAATACGCGCCGGCAGCCAACCGGGCCTCAACCTGCCGGTATGAAACGCCGGATTCGACCGGCAAAAAAGAAATAATTTGCATTATCTTTGCGTCCGTCCGACAAACGCCCGATGTCCCAACGCAAGATTATCCATATCGACATGGATGCTTTTTACGCATCCGTAGAGCAGCGCGACCGTCCCGAATACCGGGGCCGTCCGATCGCCGTCGGATATGACGGACCGCGCGGGGTCGTCGCCACGGCAAGCTACGAAGCCCGCCCCTATGGGGTTCATTCGGCCCTCTCGTCCGTGCTGGCGAAGCGGCTGTGTCCGGAACTGATCTTCGTTCCGGCACGGTTCGATGTCTACAAAGCCGTTTCCCGACAGATCCGCGCCATCTTCGGCGAATACACCGAACTCGTGGAGCCTCTCTCGCTCGACGAAGCGTTTCTCGACGTGAGCCACGTCCGTTCGGCGACGCTGGTCGCCCGCGAAATCAAAGCCCGCATCCTCGCCGAAACCGGACTGACGGCCTCGGCCGGAATCTCGGTCAACAAGATGCTGGCAAAGATCGCCTCCGACTATCGGAAACCCGACGGACTGTTCACGATCCCGCCGGAGCGAATCGAGGAGTTCGTAGCCGGACTGCCCGTCGAACGCTTTTTCGGCATCGGCGAAGTGACGGCCGAAAAGATGCACCGCCTCGGCATCCGTACGGGAGCCGACCTGCGGCTCTGGAACGAAGCGGCACTCGTGCAGCAGTTCGGGAAGGCCGGACACAGCTATTACGGCTATGCCCGGGGCATCGACGAACGGGAGGTCACGCCGAACCGGGTCCGCAAGTCGCTCGGAGCCGAAACGACCTTTGCCGAAGACACGGACGACCGGGAACGGCTGCGGCTC
>OGGU01001208.1_pt1 | contig 16263 bp, 13 predicted proteins | sample 1571241 | NCBI WGS metagenome assembly OGGU01 (sample SAMEA2581934, study PRJEB24529) | metagenome | biome: Human gut stool | place: China | collected 2011
ATGAACATGTTGGTTACAAAGTGTGCCTGCCAAGCTACCTCAACGATGAAACGGATAGCCATACGGGTATCTTTGTTTGCACCGCAGAATGCATCAACTACGAAAAGTCTCTTGTTGGAGAGCTCTTTGATAGCGATGTCCTTTACTGCATTCCAGGCTTCCTGGGTAGCCGGGTGGTTATCATTCTTATACTCATCGGAGGTCCACCATACAGTGTCCTTGGAGTTTTCATCTACAACGATGAATTTGTCTTTTGGAGAACGACCTGTATAGATACCGGTCATAACGTTCACTGCACCCAGCTCGCTGACCTGTCCTTTTTCGTAGCCTTCCAGCTCCGGTTTGGTCTCCTCTTCAAATAACATCTCATAAGAAGGATTGTACACAACTTCTGTGGTTCCGGTAATACCGTACTTGCTTAAATCGATTGTTGCCATCTTATTAAACCTCTTTCCTTTCATATTTATATGGTAAACACCTGCGGATAGCAGGCTTTACGATATCTTTTCCGGGATGCTGGAATTTGCCAACTTCCCCTACCATAATTATACATAGTTAACTCATAAAATCAATAAAAAATTGTTAAAATTTTAGCAAATTCTGTATATAAATGGGAGAGGAAAAGAGGGGGAACCTGCGGCGGGAGGCGTTGACAGTGCAGAAGGGATTCGGTATAATCCAAAAGAGTTCAAAACAGGAGTTTATCGGCAGAGATACAGAGTTCCATGGAAAAGAGAGGCCGCGGCAGACAGCCGTGGCTTTTGCACTGTAATATAGAAAGAAGTGGGTTTTAATTATGAGGTATCAGATCAGACACGCACGCGTCCAGTTCGGTGGGGATGTGATCCTGCGGGACATCAATTTTGAGGTACACGACAGGGAAAAAATTGCGATTGTGGGACGCAACGGCTGTGGAAAGACAACCCTGCTAAAACTGATTGCCGGGGATATAGAGATGAGCAACCCAGACAGTGACGATGAGTCCGGTAACACGCTGGCGGGAGGGCAGGAGATCGGTTTCCTGCGGCAGGTCAACTTTGTGGACGCGGAGGGGACCGTGGAGGGCGAATTAAAAAAAGTTTTTGCACCGGTGTTTGCCTGTGAGGAGCGCATGAAAGAGCTAGAGGAGCAGATGAAGACGGCGGCAGAGACAAAGGAGACTGCGCCGGATGGGGCGCTCCTGCGCGAGTATGACAGATTGCAGAAGCAGATGGAGGCGATGCGGGGATATTCCTGGCGCAGGGATATGGAGACGATGTTCCAGCGGTTTGGATTTGCACTGGAGGATCTGCGGCGTCCGATCGGCAGTTTTTCCGGAGGGCAGCAGACGAAAGTGGCGTTTATAAAGCTGCTTCTGACGCGCCCGGATATCATGCTGCTCGACGAGCCGACGAACCATCTGGATCTGCCGACAATCGAGTGGCTGGAAAATTATCTGAAAGGCTACGACAAAGCGGTCGTGATCGTGTCGCATGACCGGATGTTTCTGGACAAGGTGGCGGATGTGACCTATGAGATCGAGTATCACGAGATGAAGCGCTATCCGGGAAACTACACGTATTTCATGCAACGCAAGCAGGAGGATCTCATCAAGCAGGAGAAGGATTACGAGGAACAGCAGAAAGAGATCAAACGGCTGACGGACTGGATTGAAAAGTGGAAGAACACACCGACCAAGGTGGCGGCGACGCGCTCAAAACGCATGGCGATCGAGCACATGGTGAAGATTGAGAAGCCGAGACGCTTTGATACGCGCGCATTTCACGGGCGGTATACGCCGCGTATCGAGAGCTACACCAATGTAATTCAGGCAAAAGACCTCTCCATCGGCTATGATGCACCGCTGGCAGAGGTGTCTTTTTTGCTGCAGAAAAAGGAGCGTCTGGCGATCATCGGGGAGAACGGCAAGGGAAAATCTACATTATTAAAGACGTTGATCGGAGAACTGCCGGCACTTGGCGGCAGCTTCAAATTCGGGCAGAACGTGGAGTGGGGGTATTTTGACCAGCAGAAAGCGGTGATGGAGCAGGCACCGCCCCAGCAGACCGTGCTTGAGAATTTCTGGGCAGCGTATCCGGGGTACCTGCGCGAGGAGGTGCGCAGCGCGCTCGGCGGCTTTTTATTTTCCGGGGAGGATGTGGAGAAAAAAATGGGGCAGCTCTCCGGCGGGGAGAAGGTGCGTCTCGCACTGTGCAAAATGCTTCAGACCAGACCGAATCTTCTGATCCTGGATGAGCCGACGAACCATATGGACATCATCGGAAAAGAAGCGTTAGAGCAGATGCTGCGCGAGTACGAGGGCACGGTGCTGTTCGTGTCGCACGACCGCTATTTTATCAGCAGGATCGCCACGGGCATTCTGGAATTTTCCGGGGACACCGTGAGGCAGTATGCGATGAATTATGAGGAATACCTCGCAGAGAAGCAGAAGTGTGCAGGCGGCGTGGTAGCGAACGCGGGAAGTGCCGCAGGACAGGAAGCCGATGCGGGAGGAACGGCGGATGCCGGCAGTGTTCCGACGCTCTCGGATGTTTTTGACAAGAAGGCCTATTACAACCCGGGCAAGGTGCGCTCCCGGCTGCAGCGCCAGAAGGAAAAGTATGAGCGGATGCTTGCGGAGAGCGAGGAGAAGCTGGCGGAGCTTCAGATGCAGATGTTAGACCCGGCGCTTGCAAGCGATTATCCGAAGCTGATGGAACTGCAGAGCGCTGTGGATGCGGAGGAAGCCAACCAGGACAGCCTGCTGGAGCGGATGCTTGAGACGGAGACAGAGCTGGCGGAGTACGAGGAAGCATAAGAGATGAATGCAGTGTGTGTGATTACAAAGACAGCAGGGAGGAACGGGTTATGCTTCTTTTTCCATCCGCTTTAATTCCGGCAGCACCGTAAACAACATTGTTATAAAGCATAGACTTCCACCGATGACGTTTGACACCGGTTCTGCGGCAAAGACACCGTCTGTTCCCATGCCCAAAGCATAGGGAAGAAGATAGGTCAGCGGCACGACGATGAATACTTTGCGCAGCAGGGAGAAAAAGATGGCGTGCTTCTTCTTATTCAGGGATTTGAAGACGGTCTGTCCGATGTACTGCAGATCCATAAAAATAAAGGCGGCAAAGTAAAGCTTTAATGAGGGGATGGCGTCAGCGACCAGTGCGGCATCCGAACTGAAAATGCCGATCAGCGCCCGCGGGGCAAGAATGATGATGCTCCACATGACGGCGGTATAGAGCAGAATCAGGACGGCGAGGGCTGTGATCGCCTTTCGCACGCGGCCCGGCCGTCTTGCGCCGTAATTGTAACTTAGGATCGGTGAGGTTCCCTCATTGATCGCGTAGATCGGCGTCTCCACCATCTGCCGGACGCTTGAGATGATGGTCATGACGGAGATGTAGACATCGCCGCCGGTTGCACCGAGGACATTGTTGCAGAAAATGGATACCAGACTGTTCGTGAGCTGCATGATAAATCCGGCGGTGCCGAGGCTTACGATGTTTTTTGCTTCGATCAGACTGGCGCTCCACTCATCCGGGCGCAGCAGCCGCACCTTATATTCCGCGCGCCGGTGCAGAAAGCGGATCACATAGAGCGCGGACAGCGTCTGTGAGAGAACGGTGGCAAGTGCGGCACCGGTGATTCCCAGATGAAAGACAAATATAAAAAGCGGATCCAGGAGGAAATTGGTCACGGCGCCGATGGCAACCGAGAGCATGCCGGCGACCGAGTAGCCCTGCGCGTTGATAAAGGGGTTCATACCGGTGGCAATCATGGACGGCAGTGTTCCGAGCAGATAGATCATCAGGTAAGGATAGGCGTACGGCAGGGCGGCATCCGAGGCACCAAACAACTTAAGAATTGGCGCTGCAAACAGCAGACCAGCTGCCATCAGCACCAGAGCGCCGGCGCACAGCATGGTAAATGAGGTATTCATGATCTGACCGGCTTTTTTTGTATCTCCGCCGCCGCGGCTGATTGAGAAAAGCGGGGCACCGCCGCTGCCGAAAAGATTGCTGAAGGCGGTGATGATGACAATGATTGGAAAACAGAGTCCGACGGCGCCGAGCGCTGTGGTGCCGACATCCGGGATGCGGGCAATATAGATCCGGTCTACAATATTGTAGAGCAGGCTTAAGAGCTGTGCGACCAGCATGGGAAGGGCGGCGCCTAAAATATTTCCGGTAATGGTTCCATGTTCAAAATCGATTCGTTTCATATAATAAACTTCCTTTGTGTATCTGCGCGGATTTGTTGTTGCTTTACGCTGCAATCCAGTATACCATGATTTGGAACAGATGAAAAATATTGTTTGGATGAGACCTGATCAGACGGGAAGAGAGTGGAAACGGAGGATGGGACGGGGACCGGAAAAGTTACCGTGTACCCGGTGTTTTCCGAAATTGAACTGTACTACAATGACATGCACATGGCGTACTGCAACAAGGAACAGAAGACTGTGTATGGGACTGCCCTGTTTTCTTACTAATAAAAATAGAAAAACAGGGCAGTTTTTTGTGGAGGGAAAGGAGAGAGAGATGGATGTGGAGATAAAAAAGTGAATGCGATTGTGGCTCGCATGGAAGAAAGGATAACAGACACAAGTTTAATTGTGGAAAACAGGAACACCTGTGATGACAATTCTCAGACGGTACCGCTGACGGAGAAGCAGATTGCAGAATTACGTGCGTGTGCAGCAAAGTAGGTTCTGATGTGTCCAGGAGTGCGTTCTTTCTTTTTGCGTAGGAGTGTGCTATACTCGGTGACAAATGAGGTTTGATGAACGGCTTGCTGCGCAAAAGCGGGAGAGGAGCAATATGTTATATTACCGGGAGATCAGCTTAAAAGATCAAAGAAAATGTCTTTTGAAAAATGCGGAACGGGCGGATGCGGCGGCGTTTCTGCATTATTTTACACAGGCACACGCGGAGACAGATTTTCTGACAACGTATGCGGACGAAGGGACGCACTCGGTGGAGGACATGGAAGAACGGCTTACCGCGCAAAAGGCGAGCCGCACGGAGATTGAGATCTGTGCATTTGTGGATGGCATCCTCGTGGGATCGGCGGGAAACCATGCGCTTAGTACACGCGAGAAGCTAAGGCACCGCGCGGATTTCGGAATCAGTATCCTGCGGGAATACTGGGGACAGGGAATCGGCGCGGCGCTGACCGGCGCCTGCATTGACTGCGCGAAAGAAGCCGGATTCCGGCAGCTGGAACTTGAGGTGGTCGGTGACAATGAGAACGCAGTGAGACTGTATAAGAAGTACGGGTTTGTGGAATACGGAAGAAATCCGCGGGGATTTCTGACCCGCGACGGCAGATGGCAGGAACTCGTGCTGATGCGGTTGGAACTGGAAGATGCGGGTGCGCAGAAAAATAATGCGGTCTGAGCTGGAAGATGCGAAGGTGCAGAAAATAATGCAGGAAATGGAGAGAGCAATGTTTTTTAAGGAAGATACGACATTTAATGATATCCGGGATAAATCGCTGCAGCAGTGGCTGGATGAGATGGAGCAGCATGAGGACGTGGCGGTCCGGGGCGGTGTGAAGCTGACAAGAGAGTATGTGCAGTATCTGAAGGATGAGATCGGAAGACTCCGGCATGAGAATGAAGTAAAGAATGCATATCTGAAAAAGCTGCGGGAGAAGAGGTAGGAGGTACAGAACGTGCCAGAGAATACAAGCGTCATTTTCTTTGATGAATATAAAAAGCTGGATAAACTTTGTTCGGAAATGTACGGTAAAAACAGCGGCGGCGTTACATGTTATCTGAATGATATGATGGCTGTTCCGGTCATGCAGAGAAACAGGATTCCGGAATGGAATCAGACATATGACAGGCTTAGAGAACTAAGACATATAAGGAATCAGATGGCACACGGGGAAGGTTCGTTTGAGGATTATCCCTGCAGCGAAGAAGATGTCTTATGGCTTTTCGAGTTCCGGAGTAAGATCATGCATATCTCAGATCCGCTGGCTGTATATCGAAGACAGACAGAGGAAAGCACGCATGCCACCCGCGCAAAAGGAGAGCACCAGCTGGCTGTAGATCGAAGGCAGACAGAAGAAAGTATGCATGCAGCCCGCGCAAAAGAAGATTTCCAGCTGGCTGTAGATCAAAGCCAGACGGAGAGAAATGTTATAGATCATCAAAGAATGAAAATGGATAACGTGGAAGTGATCGACGAGGAAGAAGACGATTCTTTTGAGAAAAAACACAGCATGTTAAAGGAAATTGCTGTTTTCGGACTGATTGTGCTGATCGTTGCAGCTGCCGTGTTGATCTTTGGCAATGTGTATATGAAATATTTTCTGCTTTCATAATTAACGGAGTGAGGAAATGGTAAGCAGGTATCAGGAGAAAGAGGGTTAAAGCAATGAAATATCAGTCGGTTGCCATTCTTGGCGCAGGAGCAGTGGGTTCTTATGTCATGTGGGGGCTTGCAAAAAAGAAAGAGATTGATCTGTGCGTAGTCGCATCGGGAGCGCGGAAGGTGCGCTATGAGAGGGATGGCTTTGTCATTAACGGGCAGGTATACCACCCCGCTGTCAGGACGCCGGAGGAGGCTGCAGGTGTCGATCTTTTAATCGTTGCCACCAAGTATCAGGCGCTTCGCCCGGCGCTCGGCGATATTCAGACCGTGGCAGGCGGACACGCGACAGTGATGAGCCTGATGAACGGTGTGGACAGTGAGGAGATCATCGGAGAGGTCATTGATCCGGTCCAAATTGTCCATTCACTGATCAAGGTTGCCTCGGAGCGAAAGGGCAATCAGGTGGTTTTTGATCCGGAGACGACTATCGGTATTGTATATGAGAGGCGGATCTTAGCAGAGGCACCGGACGCATTGAGGCGCTGAATGATCTTTTCGCGGATACAGGGCTGCATTACCGTGCGACGGACGTTATCCTCACGGAGATCTGGAGCAAATTCCGGCTCAACGTGCCGAACAACCAGGCACAGGCGATGGTGGGCTGCGGGGTGGGCGCCTACCGTGACAGTGAGCATGTGGCATTTTTGCGGGACCGGCTGCGGGAAGAGGTGGACCGGATCGCGGAGAAAAAGGGGATCGATTTTGACAAGGCTGATACCTCATCCACCTTCGGCAGTAAGGTGCGGGATCGGGCGCGCTATTCCACGCTGCAGGATCTGGATGCGGGGCGGCACACGGAAGTGGACATGTTCGCCGGCGCGGTGGTGCGCATGGGGCGTGAACTGGGAATTCCGACACCGTACAATGAGTTTACCTATCATATGATTAAGGCGCTGGAGGAGAAAAACGACGGGAAGTTCGATTATGAGTAGGGGATGGGGAAAATAGGATAAGAAGAATGACGGGAAGTCCGATGGGAAATGATCGGATTTCCCGTTTTAGACTTGATTTTCGGCATTTTGCACAATGGTAAATATGCACAATGTAAATACGTTAAATGTTTGTAGTTATACGTTCCTGTTTAAGGGGAAGACGTGTTGGAAAAAAATGCACAACAAATAAGCCTTTTTACGTATGTAAAGAAGGATAGAAGATAAAATTAGTGATTTTTTATGAAGACATAGCAATAAAATGGGGGTATTCTGCTTAGTATAAAATATTTAATTATTAAGGAGGATGTAAAAATGATTAGAGCAAAGGATATTAAGACGATTTTAGGGCAGATATCAACGGGAACAACATTGACAGTAGGTCAGATTCAGAATTTGGTTGCAAACAAGTATTTGTTGACTAGTGAGGATTGGGAGATTCATACTAACACAAGACCTACGAATTATAGAAAGTGGCAACATAGAATTCAGGCTGTTCTTTCTGAATATAAGAGAAAAGGAATTGTACAGCATCATCCCCAAAACTGTTCATATACTTTCTGATGTGTAGTGGATTACAGAGATTGCTTTCTGGTTAAAGGTGAGAAAAGAAAGAAGCGGGCTTATGTAATAGGTGGCATATATGCTTTTATATAGGTATGTGTATTTCGGAATTTTGCAGCTTTACAATCAATAGTATCGATTTGGAAAACGGGATTGGAAATATAGATCATCAGCTTCGACGGTTATTCAATATGACGTTGGTTATTGAGTCAACAAAAATCTCTGCCGGAACAAGAAAACTTCCGATAGCAGAGGATGTCGCAAAATGCTTTCAAGTTATGATTAAAGAGCGAGAAAAATTAAAGATAGAAAAAAGTGGTGGATGGATACACAGGGTTCCTAGCTTTGAATGATAAAGGTCCGTCATTGGTGGCAATGTATTAGGAATATTCATTTAAACGCATGATGAAGAGAAACAACCATATCTATCGAGTGCAGATACCGGAGATCACATGTTTACAGTCATACGTATTTTAGTAATATGGTGAAATCCGGTATAAATCCAAAGATACTGCAGTATTTTATGGGACATATTGATATAGGAGTTAAACTTAATACCTACACGCATTTGGAATTAGAGGATGCTGAGGATGAAGTGAAAAGGCTGGAAAACTTGCAAAATGCCAGAAAAGAACTGTAACGTATGCAAGGGAAGAGATAGGTGCCGCAGAGGATGTTTAAGACAATTTGATGCGGAAGATAGATGGAGTTCCGACTTGGTGTCAGGGGTGTTGTTTTTGCTCCTTGTGATGTTAAAGTTATTGTATATGTTATAATACTTACATGATAGAATTGGATAATTGTTAATAAAACTTGGGTGTATATTAAAAAATTGAATACAAGGAGAAAAATATGGGACAGGTACATGTAAAGGAAGGATACGAACTATATCAAATTATTACGGATTTTGGAGACCCGTTGGAGATATTTAGAGAGGGAATACAAAACTCGTTTGATGAAGGCGCATCAGAGATTTATGTGAATGTTTATGAAAAACAAAAATTAGGAGGCGATAATTCGTTAATTATAGAAATTATTGATAATGGAAGAGGACTGCCACAAAAGAATATTGCTAATTTTTTTGATGTGGCAAATTCTACCAAGGTTACTAATGACTTTATTCCAAATTCGAAAACTAAGCATGGATATAAAGGACATGGGGCAAAAGTTTTTTTTAATGCAAATGAGGTCATGATTTGTTCAAAAACAAAGCAAGGAGAGTATTGGGCAGCACAATTGAAGAATCCTATAGAACAAATTGCTGATGGAGGTAATTTGTTCTACTCTGAGTGCAATAATCCTGACGAATTAAATATATCTTTACCCGAAGCATGGGAATCTGGATTTATGGTAAGAATTATTTCTCCTCGACATTTTAAAACACAACATACGCGATTCAAATTGAATCACATAAACCTGGGGGATTATTGTAAATGGTACACTTTGGCAGGAACCGTAGAGAATTTGTACAATAAAGACTTAGTGGATAAAAATATAAAGATATATTTAAGCGGTCTGCTTCGAGATGAATTTGCACAAAAGTATGATAATCAAAATATATGTGACCCAGTTCCGATATTTAAAAATACAATATTTGGAAAATATGAAGAATTATCTTTAGGTCATTACTTTCCACCGGAACGAACATCGGATTCTTCTATGAAAAAATATGCTGCTTCTATTGGAAGTAATAAACCCAAGTATATGTTTTATAGTAAACTTGTTTATAATGAAATAGTTACAGTTGGAAGTATTGCATTTCGACTTATTATTTCACTAGAAGGATATGAAACCAAAAGACGATATGATTTAAATTTATCCAGACAAGGTAAAGCTAGTGAAGAAGGAACTCATACAGATGGACAAAGATATGGTATATGGGCATGTAAGGGGGGCGTTCCAGTAGAAAAAGTAGATGATTGGATTGAGGGCGGAAGAGGTGTTGGCACTTATACGTATATGCAAGCATTTATTGACTGTGATGATTTTCAGTTGACCGCTAATCGAGGTTCTATTATGAATACTGATATAGAAAAACTGGATATGATAAAAGCAGAAGTTAATAAGATATTTAAAAGTAAGACTGTAAAGAATGCTATGCAAGAAAGACTTGATTGGGAGGAATTAGAAAAAATTGAAAAATCTTTGGAAGACGACCGTGAAGATTTACAGAAAAGATTCAGGGCAGGTAAAAAAAGAAAAGTAATTCGTTTTACTGATGGAACGGAAGTGCTTGAACCGACAAAAACAAAAAGTGGTTATTCTGAATCAGAGACATTTGTTGTGCTAATGACTATAATGCAAAAATATCCAGATTTATTTTCTTTCAATTTTATGGATTATAACACAACAAAGGGAATAGATTTTGTTGTAGATCATCTTGGAACACCAAAATACATTGAACTAAAAGGTACATTGACGAAAAAGATAAATCATCCATTTCGATATACATATAAATTTATATGTTATGATATTGATGTTAACAAAAACGAAATAGTAGAGGATAAAGAAGGATTGTATACAAGGTTACAAGTTATTGAGGATGCCAAGTTCGAATCAAATAATATATCATATAACAAAAAAGCATTTACTGGATATAATTTGTTGCCTGAAAAAACAACAAGCATACAGAGTATGGAAATAATTGTGTTAAAATCTTTTCTTACGGAAGTTCTTGGAGCTGTTATTGTGTAGATATATTTTTCATTCCTATAATTCCAAGGCATAATTATTCTATGATAGGGATGTATCATGTATTGCTATATTTTTGACAGTGCTATATTTTTAGTATGTGTATGAATATATGCAATAAAAAGAGAGCGATTTGATAATTAGCTGTGCAATATTTGACCTAACGGAAAGAATATTTGGAGAAGAGTATTATATCGTAAAAAAGTTAATTTATTAAGGAATTAGAAAGATTAGTCAAGCTGATAGGTGAATATCTTGAATTATGTCTAAGAGTGTTATACCTGTAGTAAGAGGGCAGTAGCGACCTATTCACTTTTTACTACGATTGCTGTACACATTTTGCAATATTTTGCAAAAATTTGCATTGTATGTATAGAAATGACCGATACATAAAGAAAAAATACACCGCGCAAAATGTTGTGAATAGCAGCAGAAAAGCGCATTTTGGAAGGAGATAGAGACTTGATACGAGTCCTCTTCATCTGCCACGGCAATATTTGTGTATTCGCATGAAATGCTTGTAAAATCAGGGCTTTCAGAAAATGACAGGGAGAGTTTACCCCTGCTTTGCCCCTGAAATAGTAATGGAATTATAGGGCTACCCGATAAAAAATGTAATATTTATAATTGACATGATACAATTCGTATATATATAAGAAATATAATGGAGAAATAAAAATGAATGATACAATATTAATGTTAATTCTTCTAGGAGTATTAGTGATAGCTATCCTGTATTTAATATGGGAAATTAATTTTTGTTTAAATACAGTTATTTATACAAGACAGAAAAAGAAAATGTTTAAATCGTTAGAAAATATTTTACTAAGTTATTATAATAAAAATGATACCACGGCATGTTTTAAAGAAATAAACTTGATATTTAAGCATATTATTGATAGAAATGAAGAATTAAAAAGAAATTATGCAAGCGTGGATTTCCTTTTGGAAAAATACTTAATTGAATTAAATGCTCAAAATAAAAAAGTTGTAAATGTTAATATCCAGGATATAAATAATCTGAAGGCATATATTTTGCAACTGATAGATGAATTTAAGAAAAAAAATCCAATGGAACAAGTAAAGGGAGCAAATTTTGTTTTGTTTAATGATATTATTCAATATTTTCACCATAACGAAAGTGACAAGTTTGATGAAGCTATTAATCAATTAGCAATTGAAATGAAAAATTTGCAGGATACTTTGTTTGAAAAAGAAAAAAATAGTAAAAAACAAGATGTGTTAACAATAGTCGGGCTTGTTCTTTCTGTTTTATTTGGAATAATGACATTTATACAGTTTTTTATTTGAACTCATATTTACCAACTATCGTAGTTTGATGGTTGGTATTTTTTATACAAAGAGTTTGGTTTAAGTGAATTGTAATCTTAACTGTACAACATTATTGGGATAAAAATCACCTTTTTAATATTATTTGCGTTGGTCAATATTATTCAACACAGTTGAATGACTCAAAAAAATATTGAAGAACTCAATATAATCAAGTATACGTATTTAAGTAAATGGGTTACAGAACTATGGGACTGTAACGAGTTTATTATTAGGATAGGAAGAGAGTATGTAATTGAGCCAACAAAAACGAATGCCGGAACAAGGGTTATTCCAATGACAAATGAAGTGACAGAGATGTTTCGAGCAATTATTGAGGATAGACCAGATTATAAGGTTGAAAAAGTGGTAGATGGTTACACGGGATTCCTTTTTCTGGACAAGGATGGAATGCCACTTGTAGCCATGCATTGGGAACACAGATTCAATCATATGGTCAGCAGGTATAATGAAATCTATAAGGTTCAGATGCCCAATATTACTCCTCATGTTTGCAGACATACATATTGTTTCAATATGGCAAAGTCCGGCATGAATTCTAAAACACTGCAGTATTTGATGGGACATTCGGATATAGCTGTGACGCTCAATGTGTATACCCATGTAGGACTTGAGGATGCAGAAAAGGAACTTCAGAAGATGCAGGGATTGGAAAATGCCAGAAAAGAGATGGGAATTTCAGATACGGATGATAAACCTTTGAAACAGAATATGTTCAAGGTGATATGATAATACAATAAGGAAGAGATTTTGAGGACACTCAGGCTGTATTGGCCTGAGTGCTTTTTTGGTGCTGGTGAAAACGGGAGAAATATGATAAAATTTTAGGGAAATATGTCGACTTTTATATGAAATTTTATCTGTAATGTTGAAAATACAATGTAGATAGTGAAATTAGTTGCGTTTGATGAAAATACCTAACAAATGGACACTATGCCTAGAAAAGGAGAAAATGCGATGGGAAAAAAGTTAGCTGTAGATGATTGGACGATAAATGATATTTTAGAATTGTATGTTGCAAATGGATTGTTTGTTGATCAAAAATATCAGAGAAAATTAGTTTGGAGTTTAGGCGATAAGGAATTGTTTATTGATTCATTAATAAAAAAATTTCCGATACCCAATATTATGATGGTGGAATATAGTGAAAATGATGATGATATTACATATGGTATAATAGATGGGCTTCAACGTATTAATGCAATAATATCATTCATGTTAGAAGAATTTCCAATTACAGTGGATGGGAAAAGGGGTTATTTTGATATAACGGCAACGCCCAGTACATTTGATTTGAAACAGGAAGGAAAATTAAAACAGAAAAAACCTGTGCTTGACAAACAGATTTGTATAGATTTTAGAGGATACAAATTGCCTATAATATCTACTTCACATGATACAAAAACTATTGATGAGATATTTAAACGCCTTAACTCTACTGGAACAAAACTTTCAAAGCATGATTTGAGACAAGCAGGGGCACTGAATAAATTTTCGCAGTTAGTAAGGGAAATATCAAGTATAGTCAGAGGAAGTAAAACTTTGTTTGATATTGTTACATTAGAAACTATGCCCAAAATTAGTTTGAGTAATAGTGGGTTGGATTATGGAATAAATATTGAAAAGGTGTTTTGGAGAAAACATGGGATTTTAACAGAGGATTTGTTGCGCAAGTCGAGAGATGAAGAAATAATTGCTATATTATTAGGTGCTTTTTTATTGGACAGACCGATGGCTGTAATTAGCTCTTCTGTGTTGGATAATTTGTACAATGAGAATACAGAAGATGGCAAAATAGCAGATAATAAATTAAAGAAATGTTATGATAATATAAAAACTCTGTTTGTACAGGTTTTTAATGAGATGGATTCAATTTATGATGAAACTAATATTAGTATTTCAGAAATGCTATTTGCAAGTGATAGAAAGAAAACAGATATATTTATGTTATTTTTTAAAACAATGTTGCAGATGCATTTTGAATGTAAGGCAATAGGTGATTATCAGGACTTTGCAGATACCTTAAAAAATTCAAATGGCTCTATTCTAAATAAATTTGAAGAGAAAACATCTTCAGATTATTTAACAGAGAATATAATTGGCTCACATTTAGTTAATGCAGAAAGTGATTCTACATTAGTTAATGAAGTAGTTTCGAGATTAAACCTTGCCTCAACAGAAACAAAATACACCGAATATAAAATTGGATTTACATATTTCAATACATCTAGTAGATATAGATACAACGAAGGCAAATTGAATTTTAGTAATGTTAGTCAAATTGCAAAAGTTGCATCAGCAATGACCAATATTAAAAGAGATTCACAGAATCCTGGAATGATTATAGTGGGCGTAGCCGATAAAGAAAGTAGTTATAAACAGTGGTCGGATTATTTTGGAATGAGTGCATATAGATATAATACACATAGAGTGGTTGGAGTAGATGCAGAGGTAAAATCTCATTATAATTCTGTTGATTGTATGATGAATGCGTTTAAAGATAGAATAGATATGGAGCCAATTTCAAAGGAATTAAAAGATGATTTGAAAAATTACGAAATTATATCCATACAGAAAAGAACATTGATTGTGTTCACTATAACCGTGGAATCAGGTCAACTATATAACGGGAAAAAGTATATTCGTGAGGGTTCAGATCTTAGAGAAATCAGTGAATAAAAATGTATTCGATAATTAGTGAAAAAATTTTGATTTTAGTGGTGCACACCCCCAGTCAGTAGTCTGAACCCCCTTAATTGACTACGATTTGACTACTACACATTGCCTTGAATTGCACCGGTTTGAAGTATTTTGAAAAAAGTGTAATAATTAACAAGAAAAATTTGATGCCCAGAAAAGCTGATAAAACAACGCAAAACTCGGGATTACAAGGCATTTTGAGATAGGAGAATTTTATGATACGAGTACTTTTCATCTGCCACGGCAACATCTGCCGTTCCCCCATGGCAGAGTTCATCTTAAAAGACAAAGTCGAAAAGCGAGGTCTCACCTCCCGTTTCGAGATTGCTTCCGCCGCCACCTCCACAGAAGAGATCTGGAACGGAAAAGGCAATCCGATTTATCCGCCGGCGCAGGCAGAATTAAGACGGCGTGGGATTGGCGGGACGGCGTACACGGACTTTAGCGGAAAGCGTGCCAGACAGGTGACCGGGGAAGACTATAAGCATTATGACTATCTGCTCTGTGCAGATACTGCGAATATCCGCAATACGATCCGGATTACGGGAGCGGATACGGAGAGGAAGATCGGGCTGTTGTTAGATTACACGGACAGACCGGGGTGCTCGATCGCAGATCCTTGGTACAGCGGTAATTTTGAGGATACCTACCGGGATGTGGATGCCGGATGCGAGGGATTCCTTGCGTACTTAAAAGAAAAAGGCGTAATATAGAAAAGAGGCCGGCAATGCACGGTGTCGCACATATTTTACAAAATATTTGAAAAAATATCTTGAAAACCCCAGAACGATGTGGTATAAATGTTACAACATTAAATTGTTAAAGCATGAAAGGCTATGAAGGAGACTCTTATCTTCAGACATCGACAGGAATACAGCGTCACCGACTGAGAGCGCTGTTTGGGAGAGAAGATAACGGGAACACTCTGGAGCAGACTGGTTGAACAGGCGGTTATCCTGCGGGTAGAAGTAAGAGTGGGACGGCAGCGGTAAAGTAGGTCAGTACGTTGGTGCGCGTTAAGCACAAAGAGTGGAAGAATGATTTTTGTGAATCATTTTTCAAAGCGGGTGGTACCGCGGGAATACAAGCAGAAGTTGCAGAAGAAGATCCCGCCCCGGAAAGACAGTTTGTCTTTCCGGGGCTTTTTTGTTCTATTTAGGAAATATTGCATCAGGTTAAATGAGAAAGCAGTGTGTCCTATAGAGCAGAAGCCCTGACAGGCGGGATATGCACCTTGCGGAAAGGCAGAGAGTGCTCTGCACACCGCATCGGGCAGCCAGCCAAGGCTGGCATAAGTGTGCGGCAAATGTACACATGGTTTTTGAAAAAGCAACCGATGCACGAAAGAAATCCCGTCCCGCACCTAGATCAATCCGGCAGCACCGGACGAAAAGGAGCGTACAATATGGAATATGTAACAGGAGTGAGCAAAAAAGAAACGGTGGAAATCAGTGAAATCCTTTCCGGGGATTTCGAGGGAAAACAGGTAAAAGTGAATGGCACCGTCCACACCATCCGCGATATGGGCGAGGTCGCATTTGTGATCCTGCGCAAGAGAGAGGGATTACTGCAGTGCGTATTTGAAGAAGGAAGAACAAAGTTCGATTTAAAAGAACTGAAGGAAGCGTCGACCATCGAGGTGGAGGGAACCGTGC
>OGGU01001214.1_pt1 | contig 16183 bp, 16 predicted proteins | sample 1571241 | NCBI WGS metagenome assembly OGGU01 (sample SAMEA2581934, study PRJEB24529) | metagenome | biome: Human gut stool | place: China | collected 2011
ATGGTATGACACATGACCAGATTATTGAAGCATTTAAGATATTAAAGAGCAAGGGTGTTAAGCATTTTGGTATTCATTCTTTCCTTGCAAGTAATACTGTATCTAATGAATATTATCCAACACTTGCAAAAATTCTTTTTGAACTTGCAGTAGAGTTAAGAGATAAGACAGGCGCAGATATTAAGTTTATTAATCTTTCAGGTGGTGTAGGTGTGGCTTATAAGCCAGAGCAGACTCCTAATGATATAGCAGTTATCGGTGAAGGTGTACATAAGGTATATGACGAGGTGCTTACACCAGCAGGAATGGGCGATGTTGCTATATATACAGAGCTTGGAAGATTTATGCTTGCACCTTACGGCTGCCTTGTAACTAAGGCTATCCATGAGAAGCACATATACAAGGAATACATCGGTGTTGATGCGTGTGCAGCTAATCTTATGAGACCGGCTATATATGGTGCTTATCATCATATTACAGTTGCAGGAAAGGAAGATGCACCTTGCGACCACAAGTATGATGTTACAGGTTCACTTTGTGAGAATAGTGATAAGTTTGCTATAGACAGAATGTTACCAAAGATAGATATGGGTGATTATCTTATTATCCACGATACAGGTGCACACGGTTTCTCTATGGGCTACCAGTACAATGGCAAGTTAAGGTCAGCAGAGCTTCTTCTTAAGGAAAATGGAGAAGTACAGATGATAAGAAGAGCAGAAACTCCTAAGGATTATTTTGCTACATTTGACTTCTGTGATGCTCTTGATAAGCTTAATCTTAAGTAGAATAAAGAATATGGGAACAGGTATATGAAGAATTTAGGGTATATTGCTAGTGAAATAACAAAAGGAAAAAATCTTACAGAAAATCTTGAAAAGTATGGAAAGGGGTTGTCATCACTCTATAACGGTCTTGCTTATATTAAGCTGTCAATGAATTATTATACAATTCTTAATATGATTAAGGACAATGAGATAGATGATGAGCAGTTTCTTGCAATGTTTGAGAAGGTAAATGAAGTCATAGAGCTTTCATCTATCGGCTCATCCATTGCGGATAAGGCTGTACTTACAGAAAAGATAGATGCTGTCAGAAATGAACTTATAAGTATAATGGAAAGTGTTACTGATTATGTTGACAAGTTCAGGATATATGAGCACGTTCTTAACAGGGTGGAATACAGGTTCAGGGATGATGCATTTGATAGTGAGTACTATAATACATATATGACAAATGATATTATGCATTATATATTCTCAGACAAGGATAATGTGTCAATTAATGCAAGAATATCTGATATAGTAGGACAGCTCCCGGTAAGAATGTCAAAGGGTAAGTTCTATGACCATATAAGTGAGGCATTTACTCTTTATCATGGTGCGCAGAAGAAGACTATAGATGACTTCTATTATTCTTTAAGTACAAGTGCCATGTTAGGAAAGGCAGCTATGGACAATGGCTTCTTTACTGATATGCATGATATTTATGTGACTTTAGACAAGGCAGATTATAAGAACATTGACAGTGCAGAGTATACAAGGCTTAAGGGCGCGCTCGACATTGCTACAGAAAAGATGAGTAATGCAGCAGATATATATGTTTTACTTGCACAGATTGTAAATGACCTGTATACAATTATATTATCTGAGAATAATACAGTTGGGGACAGCACAGAGGTAATGACTTCAAAAGATATTATAAAGAAGTCAAGAGCTGTCTTTGAGGAAGAAGAGGACTTGGATGAGATAGCAGCGTTATTTGAGGTATTTGAAGGAAAGCAGGAGCATATACTTGAAACTATTACGGCAGCAGACTTTGCCACTCAGTATGCTACAGGCAATCTCAAGGATGAGCTTACAAAGCTTGCTATAGATGAAATGTATGCTGACCTTGAAGTTATACAGAAGTTACAGTCAGGAAGTGACTTTGTTGATATAACACCTAAAGAATATTTTGATGAGATACCGGATGATTCATATGCTGATATGACGGCAGAAAGGTTTATAAAAGAGCTTGATGAATTGTTTGCATCAAAGGAAGTAAGTGTAAGAAGGGCTGTTATGGCGGCTGTATTATCTATGCTTCCAGTATTCTTTAACAATACAGAAGAGATACAGGATTATATAAACAGCTCACTTATCCAGTGCAGTGATGAAGCTGAAAAGAAAGCGGTTGTCGAAGTTATAAAAATGATAGTTAATGGCCAGTAGGCGTATAGGAGTATATTGTGAAGTGGTATAGAGGACTGTATATGGGCGAAGGTGCCAGAAAAGCTAAATATAAGGTTTTAGGGCATGTTGTAAAAAAGAAGTTTTCTTTTGATACATATCTTATTACGCTGCCCTCTAACACTTCCAATATACTTGATATATATTCTGCCAATGTGCTGTTGCAGCCGTATTTTAAGAAAAAATGTATACAGGATGAAATCTATGTTGTTGGCATAGCTAAAGGACGAGATGAGGCGTATGAGCTTGTCAGGGATATAGTTGACGAGGTGTATAAGAATACTGGTGGGTTTAATATAAGCCGGTATCTGAAGTTTGGAAGTAAACGTCAGGAGGGGATTGATTGATTCATATCTTATTATTGATACTTAAGATTATCGGGATAATCCTCCTTAGCGTTATTGGGCTTTTGCTGCTGGCAGTTCTTTCGGTGCTTTTTGTTCCTGTGAGGTACAAAGCGAAAGGGGATTATCATAAAGAATTTACGGGAAAGCTTCATATAGGGTGGTTTCTTAATGCCTTAAGGCTGGATGCCAGCTTTGATAAAGAGCTGAAAGCAAGAGCAAGGGTGCTTTTCTTTACGCTGTATGACAGTGATAAGAATAAAGATGAGGCAAAGGCTGGGAAAAGCTACAATACATCTGATACACATAGCTCTGGCGATAAGAATAGAAATAAAGATAAAGAAAAAAATGTCTTTGATGATATGAATGATGAGACAGCGGGTGGAGATATTGCTGTTTCTGAGGCAGGCAGCGTAAAGCGCAGCGGGCATGAAAGTTATGGCGATGCGCAGAGGACAGCAGAACCTGTGGAAAAGGAAAATGAAGCGGGAGCAGGGAAAGTTTCTGATAAAAATAAAGTTGGACAGACTGAATGTGCTGAATGTGTTGGAAATGCAGAAAAGCCTCCTTCTGAGGTGAAAAAAGCCGAAAATGGCACCTCCGTTATAGTAAATAAGGTAAATGGAGAAACAGGTGCCAATTCGGATGGTAAAATATCAGAAAAACAGCCGGATATCACTTCTGCAAAGAAGACCCCAGGCATAATAGCCCGTCTGAAAAAAAGAATATATTCATTAACGGATAAAGTTAAGAGTATAATTAAAAAGACAAAAAGAAAAATAAGAGCTGTTATAAGGTCAAAGGATAAGCTTAAGAAAAAGATTGATGATATTAAGATGATTATCAATGATGAAGCTAATAAAGAGATGGTGCGTCTTTTATACAGCCAGCTTAAAGCTCTTTTTAAGGAAATAATGCCGGTTAAGTATAAAATTAATATACATTATGGGTGTGATGACCCTTACAGGACAGGACAGCTTCTTATGTATATTTCAGTCTTTTATGGACTTAGTGGTATAAATATGAATATAACCCCTGACTTTAATGAGAAAATACTTGAAGGGGATATATATATTAAAGGCAGAGTAAGAATATACAAGCTTCTGATGATAGTATTCCGTGTATACAGGAATAAAAGGTTCAGGGAGCTTGTGCTTAATAAATAGAATGGAGGAGTGTATATGGCAGAGAGTAAGAATAACTTTGATGCAACAGTTTCATCACTTTTTAAGGGGATGGATTCATTTTTGTCAGCAAAGACAGTTGTTGGAGATGCTGTTCATGTAAATGATACAATAATACTTCCACTTTGCGATGTTAATTTTGGTGTTGGTGCAGGTGCATTTGCGGATGATAAAAAGAATAATGCCGGTGGTGGTATGGGTGCAAAGATGTCGCCAAGCGCAGTGCTTGTAATCCAGAATGGCACTACAAAGCTTGTTAATATCAAAAATCAGGATACTGTAACAAAGATACTTGATATGGTTCCAGATGTTGTTGACAGAATAACTGGTAAGTTTGGCAATGTAGATATGGATGATGATATCGATGAAGCCATAAATAATGTCACAAAGGAAGACTGACTATAATTTATTGTAGTTATATATGTATTCAACAGAACATATATTTTATCAGAGAGTACCCTGCATATCAGGTTTGTTATACAGGGCTTTATTATGGCAGTATGGAGGACTATATGTGCCGGATGCTTGGATTTATTATGTTCTGGATAGCTATTGGTATGATAATAGCACTTTTCCTTGCAAGTAATCTTTTTTTATGCATATGCATTATTATTATATTGATTCTTGCAGGATATAATATGTTTTGTCACTGATATCAGGGCAGATAAAAAGGGACTTTATGACCTTTTGCGTAATTTTCTTGAAAAAAGTGTTGCAAAATGTATTGTGTTCTGATACAATAAGTTCTGTTGTGGGTAATTTTACCCAATACCGAATACCGGTAAGGAGGTGTAATTGATATGGCTAAATGTGCAGTTTGCGAAAAAGGTGCTCACTTTGGTAATGCAGTGAGTCATTCTCATAGAAGATCTAATAAGATTTGGAATTCTAACGTTAAGTCTGTTAGAGTTAAGGTTAACGGAGCAACAAAGAAGATGTATGTTTGCACTTCTTGCTTACGTTCAGGCAAAGTAGAACGTGCCTAAGAATAAATTTATAATTTATTTCTGCTATTAATTTTCGAAAATTTATATCAGTACATTAAAGTGAATTGCCCAGTTTAATAAAATTGCGTGATTCACTTTATTTATTTTAGCTTTAATAGTATAATGTCTATATGATTAATTGTGTCTGCTATTCTTAGCTGTCGGTAAAGTTGCGTGTAGCCTTGAATAGTAACATATTCGGAATTCGCAGATTATATGTGAAAGTTTTTTCCATAATGCGAGGAAAGTCTGGCTGCGTGGACTTTCTGCGATAGTGTCGCATAGATTCCTTAAAATACAAGTCGCAGTATGGAGGCTAGATATGAATGGAATATTGAATAATGAGTTGGGTAAAGTATCTATCTCGAGTGAAGTTGTTGCCCAGTATGCTGGTTCAACAGCAGTTGAGTGCTTTGGTATCGTTGGTATGGCAGCAGTGAGTATGAAGGATGGTCTTGTAAAGTTGTTAAAAGGAGACAGTCTTACAAGAGGTATCAAGGTTGAGATAGATAACGATAATAAGATAGAGTTAGACTTCCATGTTATCGTATCTTACGGCGTAAGTATTTCAACAGTTGCAGATAACCTTATTGAGAATGTAAAGTACAAAGTATCTGAATTCACAGGTCTTGAAATTAAGAAAATCAACATATATGTTGAAGGCGTGAGAGTTATAGATTAATTGTTTAGTATAGAATTATTTACAGGCCTTTATTATGGCAGAATGGAGGAATAAAGTGGCTACTACTACTATAGATGCAGCACTTGTGCAGAAGATGTTTCTTGCAGGCGCTAAGAATCTTGAATCAAAGAAAGAATGGATTAATGACCTGAATGTGTTCCCTGTACCGGATGGTGACACAGGTACGAACATGACACTTACTATTATGTCAGCAGCTATTGCTAATCCTACTATGGAAAATCTTGCAAAGGCAATATCTACAGGTTCTTTAAGAGGAGCAAGAGGTAATTCAGGTGTTATTCTTTCACAGCTTCTTAGAGGTTTTACTAAAGAAATGTCACAGGTTAAGGAAATAACTGTAAAGACACTTGCTGTTGCAACCAGCAGAGCTACAGAAACAGCTTATAAGGCTGTTATGAAGCCAAAGGAAGGAACTATTCTTACTGTTGCAAAGGGAGTTTCAGATAAGGCGGCTGAGATTGCTGATACGGTTACAGACATAGAAGAGGCATTATCAGTTATTATAGATTATGCAGAGGAAGTTCTTGCAAAGACACCGGATATGCTGCCTGTATTAAAAGAGGCAGGAGTTGTTGACTCAGGCGGACAGGGACTTGTTGTAGTATTAAGAGGTCTTTATGATGCACTTACAGGAAAGGTTACAGACTTTACAATAACAGAGCCTAATGCAGAATTTAAGGCTGGTTCAAGCATGCCGGGAAAGGGCGCTGCCATTGATAATGCAGATATTAAGTTTGGTTATTGTACAGAGTTCATTATTATGCTTGAGAAGCCATTTGATGAGAATACAGAGGCAGAATTCAAGAAGTTCCTTTCATCAATAGGTGATTCTATTGTATGCGTTAATCTTGATGATATTGTTAAGGTTCATGTACACACTAACCACCCAGGTCAGGCATTTGAAAAGGGTCTTGAGTATGGTCAGCTTACTAAGATGAAGGTTGACAATATGAGAGAAGAACATAACCAGAAGGTTATTGCACAGTCTGAGTATCAGTCAGCAGTAGCGGCAGATGCAATGAAGAAGCGTGAGGAAGAAAAGGCTGAGAATACACCTAAGAAGGACTTTGGTTTTATCACTATAGCAGCAGGTGAAGGACTTGCTGAGATATTCAAGGGGCTTGGTGTTGATGAAGTTATTCAGGGCGGACAGACTATGAATCCATCAACAGAGGATATTCTTAATGCGGCTGAGAAGATTAATGCAGACACAATATTTGTTCTTCCAAATAACAGTAATATTATTCTTGCATCTAATCAGGCAGCATCAATCATTGAAGATAAGAAGCTTGTTGTTATACCAACAAAGACTATTCCTCAGGGTATAACAGCCATGATTAACTTTGAGCTTACAAGAAATGCTAAAGAAAATGAAGAAGCTATGCTTGAGTCATTATCAACAGTTAAGTCAGGACAGCTCACATATGCAGTCAGAGATACATCTATTGATGGCAAGGAGATAAAGAAGGACAACTATCTTGGTCTTGGTGATAAGGGTCTTGCAGCCGTTGGAACAGATATGGATGATACAGCTCTTGCCATGCTTGCAGAGTTTGTTGATGAAGAATCTGAACTTATCAGTGTATACTATGGCGAAGACATAGATGAGAGTAAGGCAGAAGAGTTAGTAAAGAAGATAGAAGAGAAGTTTGACGGAGTTGATGTTGAGCTTCAGTACGGCGGACAGCCAGTATACTATTATATAGTATCTGTAGAATAAGCTGTTATATAACAAGTCTGAGACTATTATCTGAGGTTGATGTATGGATATTACACAATTAAAAGGAATAGGGGCTAAGACTGCTGCCAATCTGAACAGGCTTTCTGTATATACAGTAGAAGATCTCGTAAGATTATATCCTAGAGACTATATTGTGTATGAGGAGCCTGTTTTTATTAATTCACTGGCAGACTGTGAAAAGCCGGTCGCAGCCATAGAAGCGACAGTTATAGCAAGCCCTAAGATATATGGTAATGAGCGCAAGAGCATATTATCAGTAGTTGTAAAAGATGAAAACTTAGATACTATTAAGTGTCTGTGGTATAATTCACTTTTTCTTAAGTCTAAGCTCAGGGTTGGGATGCATTATATATTCAGGGGCAGGATTGTTTTAAAGAATGGTGAGTATGTATTAGAACATCCGGATATGTATACAATGGCAGGCTACAATGAGATTAAAAATCATATGTCGCCAGTGTATCCTCTGACAAAGGGACTGTCTAACAAGATTGTGACAAAGGCAGTAAAACAGGCGGTTGATAAATATCTTGCAGGTATGGAGCATGAATTTATACCAGCATGTATTATGGATAAATATGGACTGTCAGAGCATAATAAAGCAATGCACAACATACATTTTCCAGAGTCTATGGAGGATTATGTTGATGCAAGGCACAGACTTGCTTTTGAGGAGTTCTTTTTATTCGTGCTTGCAACACTTAATCTTAAGTCAGCCAATGAGCGTATTCCCAATTCATACGTTATAAGAAATGATGAACGCACGGATGCATTTATAAAGAGCCTTCCCTACAGCCTTACAGGGGCGCAGATAAGAACGTGGGAAGAGATTAAGGCTAATATGGCAGGAAAGCATGTTACAAGCAGGCTTATTCAGGGTGATGTAGGTTCGGGAAAGACGATAATCGCGATATTGTCGCTTATGAATACAGCATTTGCAGGCTATCAGGCAGCTATGATGGTTCCGACAGAAGTACTTGCCAACCAGCAGTATGAGTCGATAACGACACTCTTTGATAAAGCTGGCATAGACTTAAAGGTAGGTCTTCTTACAGGTTCGATGACACAGTCAGCCAAAAGAAAGGTATATAGGGAGCTTGAGTCTGGTGAGCTTGATATAGTTGTCGGTACGCATGCTCTTATACAGGAAAATGTTGTATACAACAATCTTGCACTTGTAATAACAGATGAACAGCACAGGTTTGGTGTAAACCAGCGCAAGAGTTTTTCTGATAAAGGTGAAAATCCACATATTATCGTTATGAGTGCGACACCTATACCAAGAACGCTTGCGATTATACTGTATGGCGACCTTGATATTTCTATTATTGATGAGCTTCCGGCGAACAGACTTCCAATTAAGAACTGTGTGGTTGATACTTCATACAGGATTAAGGCGTATGCATTTATAAGCAACCAGATAAAAGAGGGAAGGCAGTGCTATGTCATATGTCCTATGGTTGAGGAAAGTGAGAATATTGAGGCAGAAAATGTAGTTGACTATGCTGCCAAGTTAAGGGAAGCCATACCAACGGCACGCATAGATTATCTGCATGGAAAGATGAAACCGTCACAGAAAAATGAAATTATGGAAAAGTTTGTACGTGGCGATACGGATGTTCTTGTTTCAACAACTGTTATTGAGGTAGGTGTCAATGTTCCAAACAGTACAGTTATGATGGTCGAGAATTCTGAGAGATTCGGGCTTGCACAGCTTCATCAGTTAAGAGGCAGGGTAGGACGTGGAAAGCACCAGTCTTACTGCATATTTGTGACTGTTGCCAAGTCAAAGCAGATAAAGCAGAGACTTGAAATTCTTAACAAGTCCAACGATGGTTTTAAGATAGCAGAGGAGGACCTTAAGTTAAGGGGTCCCGGCGACTTTTTCGGCATAAGGCAGAGCGGCGATTTTGACTTTGGTATAGCTGATATATATACCGATGCGGCTACATTAAAGGAGGCATCTGATGCGGCGAAGAGCATAGTGGATGGTCTTGTAAATGTAGATACAGAGCAGTATGGTTACTTAAAAGCAAAGGTGGATGAATATACAGTTAAATGTCTTGAGAAGATTAATCTATAGAAATGAGGATAGTGTGAAAAATGAATTTTTCACACTATGCGCAGAAAACGTGCGCAGAAATGAGGATTATTATGCGACAGATGGAATTCACAATGAGCAGACCTAATCTTGTCAAGCCGGGCGATGAGGTTGAGATTACAGAAGGAAAGCTTCCAAGCAGCTATTATACTATTGAGCCGGCAGTTGCGATGTCTGGCAATTATTCAACACCAGAGAGATTAAAGTCAAGACATGGCATTGTTAAAGAAGTCGGAGAGACAAGCAGGGGATATTATGTCCTTGCTGAGTTTGATGAATAAATAAAAGAAAGGTCTGGATATTAATAATGAATAAAAAAGAGAGAGGAAGTTTTACGGGAGGAATAGGTTTTGTCCTTGCTGCTGCCGGCAGTGCAGTTGGTCTTGGTAACTTATGGAGATTTCCGTACCTTGCAGCACAGTATGGTGGTGGTATATTTATTCTTGTATACATTATACTTGCATTGACATTTGGTTTTACACTTATGACAACAGAGATAGCTATAGGAAGAAAGACAAAGTTAAGTCCTACAAGAGCCTATAGCGAAGTCAATAAAAAGTTCGGTTTTATAGGACCTATAGCGTTCATAATTCCTGTTATTATTCTTCCATATTACTGCGTAATAGGCGGATGGGTTACAAAGTATGTGACAGTATTTGCAACTGGACAGAATATTGCAGCTGCCGATGATTCATTTTTTGGCAGCTTTGTAAGTCAGGAATGGTCACCACTTGTATTTTTTATAATATTCCTTGGACTTACATCACTTATCGTTATACTTGGTGTTGAAAAGGGAATTGAAAAAGTGAGTAAGTTCCTTATGCCTGTACTTATAGTGCTTGCTATTGTCATATGTATATATGTTATTACAATTCCGGGTTCATCAGAGGGTATAAAGTATTATCTTCTTCCTGATTTCAGTAAGTTTTCTTTCAAGACAGTATGTGCAGCCATGGGACAGATGTTTTACTCTATGAGCCTTGCCATGGGTATTATGATAACTTATGGTTCGTATACAAGAGATGATGTAAGTCTTGTAAAGTCTGTAAACCAGATAGAAATATTTGATACAGGCATAGCACTTCTTGCTGGTATGATGGTAGTTCCTTCTGTATATATATTCAGCGGTGAAGCTGGTACACAGGCAAGTGGAGCTGGTCTTATGTTTGTAACACTTCCTAAGGTGTTTGGACAGATGACAGCAGGAAGAATTATCGGATTTTTATTCTTTGCACTTGTATTCTTTGCAGCGCTTACAAGCTCTGTTTCAGTCATGGAAGCAATAACATCGATGATTATGGATAGATTCGGAATAAGCCGTATCAAGGCATGTGTGGGAATAATTATATTCTCAGTACTCCTTGGAATACCTTGTTCACTTGGTAATGGAGTATGGGCAGATGTAACTATACTGGGAATGGATTTCCTTACATTCTGTGACTTTATAAGTAACAGCCTGCTTCTTCCAGTTGTTGCGTTCTTTACATGCATACTTATCGGATGGTTTGCAAAGCCTGAGTATGTTATCAATGAAGCGATAAAGAATGGCGAAACATTTAAGAGAGAGCTTATATACAGAATTATGATTAAGTATATAGCACCAGTGCTTCTGCTTATCATACTTATATTCTATACACTTGCACAGTTCGGTGTTATAAGTTATTAAACCGCCTCAATATGGCAATCATAATTATATTACCTCCTGAATATACATTTATAAGTGTATATTCAGGAGGTTTTTGTTATGGATGGAAATAGACCTTATACAGACACAGGTTTTGATATGTACAACGACATAAAGCTTCGTACCAACGGTGAGATATACCTTGGCGTTGTTGGTCCTGTAAGAACGGGTAAGTCGACATTTATAAGAAGATTTATGGAAATGTGTGTGCTGCCTGTCATGCAGGATGAAAATGAAAAAAGAAGGACGGTTGACGAACTTCCACAGGCATCTGGTGGTACAACGATTATGACAACAGAGCCTAAGTTTATACCTAAGGAAGCGGCACTTATATCACCGTATGACGACATATGCATAAAAGTACGACTTGTAGACTGCGTTGGATATATGATAAATGGGGCTAACGGACATATGGAAAACGGCGTTGAGAGAATGGTAAAAACGCCTTGGACAAAAGAGGAGATACCATTTTCAAAGGCAGCAGAAACAGGAACCAGAAAGGTTATTACAGAACACTCTACTATCGGCATAGTTGTGACTACTGACGGAAGCATAACAGGAATAGAAAGAAGCGACTATATTCCAGCGGAGGAGAAGACAATAAAAGAGCTGAAAGAAATTAATAAGCCATTTGTTGTGCTTCTTAATTGTGTCAAGCCATATTCCAAGGAGGCGGCAGCGCTGGCAAATGAGATGTCGGATAAATATGATGTATCAGTCATTCCTGTAAACTGCGACCAGTTAAAGCAGGAGGATGTCAACAGGATATTTGAAAATATATTAAAAGAATTTCCGGTAAAGCAGATAGATTTCCATACGCCTGCGTGGACAGAAGTGCTTCCATCACAGCACTGGTTAAAGAAAGAGCTGTGTCAGGTGGCAGCACAGGTACTTGACGATATAAGCACGATAAAAGATGCGGATAAGTATGAATATAATACAGATAATAAGTACATAAAACAGCTTACGATAAGTGATGTCAATATGGCGGAGGGACTTGTAAGTGTTGATTACGATATGAATCAGGGCATATATTATGATATATTAAGCGAGCTTACGGGAACTGATATAAGGAATGAATATGAGCTTGTTAGTACGATAAAAGAACTTTCAGTAAAGAGGAAAGAGTATGAGGGGATAGGTGATGCCATGGCACAGGTGAACCTGTCAGGTTTTGGCGTTGTGACGCCTGTAAGAAGTGCTATTGAACTTGATGAACCTGTTGTAATAAAGAATGGCAGTAAATATGGTGTTAAGATAAAGGCAAGAGTGCCTTCGGTCAATCTCTTAAAAACACAGATAAATGTTGAGATTGCACCTATAGTCGGTACAAAAAATCAGGCGGATGACCTGATTAACTATATTAAGGATAACACCAGTGATAATCCTGACGGCATATGGGATACTAATATATTTGGAAAGACCATCGAACAGATAGTTGATGATGGCATATATGAAAAGACACACAATATAACGAAAGAAAATATGGATAAGATAAGCGAAACGATTGAAAAGGTTATGAATGAGAATTCGGGACTTGTATGTCTGATTGTATAACCGGTGCTTGATTGTATGAGAGAATTCTGATAAAATTAATTGTAATTAATGTACTTTGCTCAATAAAAGGCAAATAGGAGGACAATATGAAAAAGGTTGAAGATTATGTAAGAAGTATTCCAGATTTTCCAGAGAAAGGAATTATATTCAGAGATATAACTTCTGTTATACAGAGTCCTGAGGGCTTAAAGCTTGCTATAGATGGTATTAATAAGTCACTTAAGGATGTTGACTATGATGTTGTAGTAGGTCCGGAGTCAAGAGGCTTTATATTCGGTGTTCCAGTTGCATATGCAAACGGCAAGGGCTTCGTTCCTGTAAGAAAGAAGGGAAAGCTTCCTTGTGAAACTATATCAGAGGATTACTCACTTGAGTATGGAACTGCAACTATTGAGATGCATAAAGATGCAATAGTACCGGGACAGAAGGTTGTTATTGTTGATGACTTAATCGCAACAGGTGGTACTACAGAGGCTATTATAAAGCTTATCGAAAGACTTGGCGGTGAGGTTGTAAAGGTTGTGTTCCTTATCGAACTTGAAGGTCTTAATGGAAGAGAAAAGCTTGCCGGTTATGATGTTGATTCTGTTATAAAGTACGCTGGAAAGTAAAATAATGATGAGGCTGTATGTTTGCTGGAGAGTGCGTTAATGGTGCTTCTGACAGGATGCAGCCTTTGTTTGGATATGGAAGGGGTGATGTTATGGCAACACCACATAATACAGCTAAAGCAGGGGATATAGCAAAGACAGTTATAATGCCGGGTGACCCTTTAAGGGCTAAGTATATAGCTGATAATTATCTTGATAATGCAGTCCAGTTTAATGTTGTAAGGAATATATATGGTTATACTGGTGTATACAGGGGTACTGATATATCGGTTATGGCAAGCGGTATGGGCATGCCATCTATGGGAATATACAGCTATGAATTGTTCAAGTTTTATGATGTCGATAATATTATAAGAATAGGTTCTGCGGGAAGTATATCTGACAAGGTTGACTTAAGGGATATTGTGCTGGCCATAGGTACAAGCACTGACTCTAACTATGCCAGTCAGTACAATCTTCCCGGAACATATGCGCCTGTGGCAGATTTCGGGCTCTTAAACTGTGCATATGAGCGGTCAAAGCTTTATGGAATTCCAGTTGAGGTTGGAAATGTCGTATCAACAGATGTCTTTTATAATGATAATCCAGAGTATAATAAGGCGTGGAGTGATATGGGCGTGCTTGCTGTTGAGATGGAATCGGCAGCGCTTTATATGAATGCAGCACGTCTTTCAAAGAGGGCTCTTGCAATGTTTACGATAAGTGATAATCTTATGAATGGACAATCCCTGTCGGTTGAGGAAAGGCAGGAGGGCTTTGATGATATGATAAAGCTTTCATTTGAAACTGCAAGATTATATAATATTGAAGGAGGCGTATAGTGAACAATTCTGGTTTTATAGATATGTCAAGCATACAGATACTTGTATTTTTTGCTCTTGTTATTATCATTGCTGTATATGTCACAGTTACGAATAATAAAAGAAAACAGCAGACTATTATTAAAAAGCTTAAGAATGGCTGGGGAAAGCCAGCGCAAAGAAAGTATTCCAGCGAGGACTATGAGTGTATATCACATTACTTTAAGAGAAATGCAGATGAGAACTCAATAGACGATATAACGTGGAATGACCTTGGCATGGATGATGTATTCCGTATGATGAATAATACGAATTCATCGGCAGGACAGGAATATCTTTATAAGATGTTAAGAAGTCCTTCTGCTGATATCCTGACACTTAAGAAGCTTGATAAGCTTGCTTCAGATTTTGATAAAAATGCTGACAAAAGACTTGATATACAGAAAATATTTGTATGGATAGGACGTGCAAAGCATATATCAATAAGTGATTACTGTGATGTTGTAGTAGGACTTGAGAAAAAAAGTAATATACTTCATTATGCTTCAATGCTGTTCATTCTTGCAGCTGTTATATTTACATGTGTTGTAAGCCCTGTTCTTGGAATATGGCTCTGTATCGCAGCGATTGCATTTTCAATAATAACATACTACAAGTATAAGGCAGGTGTTGACAAGTACTTCATATGTGTTAATCATATCGTGAAGCTGCTTATGGGCGCTAAGAAGATAACAGCAATGGATGTCGATTTCCTTAAAGAGTATAATGATAAGTTAAAGAAAATATCAGAGGAGCTTTCAGACATAACAAAGAGGTCATGGCTTCTTGAAACAGGCAATGTTGATGGCTCAATAACTGAGATGGCACTTGACTACTTAAGGATGCTCACACACGTTGATCTTATTAAGTTTAATAATCTCATAAAGCTTTTTAATGATAAGGAAGAATATATATATGAGCTTATAGACACACTTGGTTTTATAGAGGCATCCATGGCGGTAGGTTCATTTAGATGTATGCTTAAGGACTGGTGTATTCCTGAGTTCAGGGAGGATAATGATATGCAGCTTGAGGCAAGAAATGTATATCATCCGCTTATAACTGAGCCGGTAGCCAACTCCATAAATACAAAGCGCAATGTACTTCTGACAGGTTCTAATGCTTCGGGTAAGTCGACATTTCTTAAGACAATAGCGATTAATGCGCTTCTGTCACAGACTATATATACAAGTGTGTCAGACTATTACAAAGCGCCTGTATACAGAATATATTCATCAATGGCACTAAGGGATGACCTTAGCAGCTCTAACAGCTATTATATAGTTGAAATAAAGTCACTTAAGAGAATGCTGGATGCAGTATCAAAGGATGGACATCCTGTGCTTATGTTTGTTGATGAGGTGCTTCGTGGAACTAACACGGTTGAACGTATTGCGGCATCATCAGAGATATTAAAGAGTGTCAGGACGGATAAGGCACTTGTGTTTGCAGCAACACATGATGTAGAGCTTACATCGCTTCTTAAGGGAAGATATGATAATTATCATTTTCAGGAAGAAGTTACGGATGATGAGGTTATATTTGACTTCAAGCTGTATACAGGTCCTGCAACCACAAGAAATGCTATAAAGCTGTTAAAAACTATAGGTTATGACAGTACTATTATCAATGCGGCTGAGAGAAGTGCAGGCTATTTTCTTAATAATGGAAAGTGGAATGTTGAAAATTAATATCAGCTATGGTAAAATATTAAGTTGTTTATAGCTGCTGCAAAGCCGGCAGTAGCAGAAAGGAAGATTGATTATGATAGGACTTACATTAGTTTCAGAGATTATATTCGAAGCGGCAAAGTTCGTAGTTATGCTTGGACTTTTAGTTCTTGCAGTATTTGCCGGCGGTAAGATAAGAAAAGGATTAGATGCCAAGAAGGCAGCTAAACAGGAGGATAATTAAAGTGCAGTACAGAGGCGTAAATGAATTAAGAAGATTATATCTTGACTTCTTTGAAAGCAAGGGACATTTAAAGATGAAGAGCTTTTCACTCGTTCCACATAATGATAACAGTTTACTTATCATCAATTCAGGTATGGCACCATTAAAGCCATATTTTACAGGTCAGGAAATTCCACCTAGAAGAAGAGTAACTACATGCCAGAAGTGTATCAGAACAGGTGATATCGAGAATGTAGGTAAGACAGCAAGACATGGTACATTCTTTGAAATGCTCGGTAACTTCTCATTCGG
>OGGU01001216.1_pt1 | contig 16165 bp, 17 predicted proteins | sample 1571241 | NCBI WGS metagenome assembly OGGU01 (sample SAMEA2581934, study PRJEB24529) | metagenome | biome: Human gut stool | place: China | collected 2011
GGTTCGCCCGTGGCGAGCGGCGTGGATATCTTTTCGTTGCGGTTGCCCCGCTGCGAAATTACGCCCGCGAGCGCATCCTTGTAGGAAGCGCCCTCCCACGAAGAGGTGTCGGCCGCAAAGGCATAGAGCTTGGCGTCGGCAAGAATCTGCGTCGGATCGCCCGATTTCTCCTGCTCCAGCGGCTTGAACACATAGGTCGTCTTGTACGAGACGTCTTTGAAACCCCCCGTAAACAGCGCGGCCGCGGCAAGAAACAGTATGATTCGTTTTGTCTTCATCTCCGGAATTTACTTGTTACGAAGCTCTTCGAGCATCTCCCCCACGGTCCGCCCCGTAACCGGATGACGGCGCTGGCGCATGATCTCGCAGAGCGGCACGGTAAGGCGTTCGCTGTCGATCACCTCGTCGTCGTAGAAGAGGATGTCGATATCGATCGGCCGCGAGGTATAGTTCACGCCCGTGCGGGCTTTCTCGACAGCTTCGGCGGCGCGGTTGCGGCCCAGCTCCCGTTCGATGGCCTGCACGGCGTCGAGCACTTCCAAAGGCAGCAGGTCGGTCGAGACCTCCAGCGCCTGATTGGAGAAAACCCCGTCGGCGTCGAAGCCCCAAGGCTTGGTTTCGTAGCGGTGCGAACAGCGCAGCACGGCGCCGACCTTCGCGTTGACGAGCTGCTGGGCCGCCTGAAGCGTCCGTTTCACATCACCGGAATTGCCGCCGGTCAAAAGTACTACACGTGCCATAACTCAAAGTCGTTTTATCATTTTGCTCACCGAAAGCGCAAAATGGGTGAATACGATCGTCGGATTTCCGTTCTGCGAAATCTGCGCCAAAGCGCATTCGATCTCGGCAATGAGCGGTTCGATGTTCTGCGATCCGACGAATGGGGCGAATTTGGAACAGAAAGCCAGCTCCTCGCCCCAGAGGTAGCTGATTTCGTTTATGCCCGCATGGAGCATGTAACTCTCGCGCAGCAGGCGCGAAGCGTCGCGCAGGAAGGCCCGCTGCTGCTCGCGCGAAAGCTGTGCGGCCTCCTCGGCCCACGTCACCAGCTCCAGATGCCTGTCATTGTAGCTCAAACGCATCAGCCCGCAGAAGAGTTCGAAGTTCTCTTTGCGCAGGGCGTCGCTTTCACCGGCCACGAGGTGCTGCAGCTCCACCAGATCGCCGCCGGCCAGACGGGCGATGTTCCGGGCCTTGACCGGGTCCGTAACGCCCCGCTCCTGCGCCGCGCGTTCCAGCACATCGGGCGCGATACGCGGTACGGCGACCTCCTGCGTGCGGGAAATGATGGTCGGCAGCAGCCGTTCGGGCTGTTCGGAGATCAGCAGGAAAAGCGTCTTTTCCCACGGCTCTTCGAGAATCTTGAGAATCTTGTTGGCCGCCTCCTCGTTCATCGCTTCGGGCAGCCAGATCAGCATGGTCTTATAGTCGGCTTCGAAGCTCTTGAACGACAGTTTGCGGATGATCTCGTCGGCCTCGCGGGCCGCGATCATGCCTTTGAGCGTCTTGCCCAGGTCGAGGCGTTCGTACCAGTCCTGCGCCGAGAAATAGCCGCCGCGCTCGGCGAAAAGCCCGCGGAACAGCGGCAGGAACTCGTCGCTGCGCATCACCTCGCCCGACTTCTTGCCCTGTTTGTTGACCGGGAAGACCAGATGCAGGTCGGGATGGGCCAGCGCAGCGATCTGCTTGCAGTCGGGACACTCGCCGCACGAATCCCCGCCGCGGCGGTGGCGGCAGCAGAGGTACTGCACATAGGCGACCGCCAGCGCAAGAGCACCCGCCCCGGCCTGCCCCGTGAAGAGCTGGGCGTGGCTGATGCGTCCGGCGTCCACGCTCTGCACCAGATGCCGTTTCAAATCCTCCTGTCCTGTAATGTCCGCAAAACGCATTTTACTCCTTATTTTTCATCCGCCGGAAGGTCTGCACCCCGGCAATCGTCAGCAAACCCGCGAAAACCACCGCGAGGATCACGGTCCGCGCCGTGCCGCGCTCCAGCTGGAGCGCCCCGGCCCCGCAGAGGAAAAGCGCGAAACTGGCGCCCATCACGGCGATTTTTCCGGTCGTCTTCTTCATGTTCAGTCTATTTTCGAACCGCTTCGGCCCGGATGATCCGCACGTCCTCCAGCGGCCGGCCGACCGAATCGGTCGCCACGCCCTGAATGGCCTCCACGATCTCAAGCCCCTCGGTCACACGGCCGAAAACGGTGTACTGTCCGTCGAGGAACGGCGTGCCGCCGGTGGTTTCATAGATCGTCCGCAGGGAATCGGGGATCACGATCTCCCCGTTCGTCGCAGCGGTCACGCTCTGCTGAATCCGGTCGAGCGTCGCTCCGTCGAAGGGCTTGCCCCAGACGATGTAGAACTGGCTGCCGGAGGATTTCCGTTCGGGGTTCACCTCGTCGGAAGTCCGGGCCGCGGCCAGCGCGCCGCGCGTATGCGCCAGCGCCGGATAGACGATCTCGGCGGGAATCAGGTAGCCCGCATCGGACTCGCCCAGCATCGTGCCCGCCGGGGCGCGGCGCGAGGCGGGATCGCCCGCCTGGATCATAAAATCGGCGATCACACGGTGGAACAGCACCGAATCGAAAAACCCTTCGCGGGTCAGTTTCAGGAAATTGTCCCGGTGAAGGGGCGTCCGCCCGTCGAGTTCGATGCGAATGTCGCCCGCCGTGGTATGCAGCAACACCTCGGCCGGGCCTTCCGGACGGGACTGGCCGCAGGCGGCGAGGAGCAGGAGGGCCGAAGCCGCGGCTGCGATTCTGGGGAAAAGTCGTTTCTGCATACTCCGATTCACTTTTTACCTGTGCAGGAATGCGCGCAGCATCGCCCCCAGGTCGATCCGCTCGCGGCGGACGAGGTAGGCGGCATACAACGCAAAGAGCACTATATTAAACGCATAGCTTACAAACATATTGTCCGCAGAGGCGGTCAAAGCCTCGCAAACGGCGAAAACCGCGAGCGCCGCGGCGACGTATTCGCCGATGCGCCGCCAGTCGTAGGGCGTCGGGTAATAGCGGCGGTTGAGCCACCAGCTGACGGCGACCATCACCGTTTCGCTCGCCAGGCGCGCCCACGCGGCCCCGTAGTAGCCCCACAGCGGGATGAGCCAGAACCCGAAAGCGACGATGGCGACCAGTCCCGCACCCGTGACGACGATGGCCAGCGACGTGCGCTCCTCGCGCTTGTACCAGAACGAGAGGTTGAGCCACACGCCCGTCAACACGTTGGCCCCGAGCACCACCGGAAGGATGAAGATACCCTCGCGGAAACTGCGCCCCACGATCAGCGCAAACACGTCGCGGAACAGCGCGATGCCGAGGAAAATCAGCATCGAGGCCATGACGTAGTATTTCAGCGCCGCGGCGTTCATCGCCACGAAGTCCGATTTCCTGAAGTTCGAGAGGAAGAACGGCTCGGCGGCCAGGCGGTACATCTGGTAGAAGAGCATCATCACCACGGCGATCTTCGTAATGGCGCCGTAGATACCTACCTGCGCCATGGCTCCTTCGGGCACGAGGTATTTAATCAGCTGCCGGTCGATGAACTCGTTGGCCGTACCCGCCAGTCCGCCGACCAGCAGAGGCAGCGAATAGGCGAAGACCGCGGCCAGCAGCGCCCAGTTGATCTTGGGCACGGTGCGGTCCACAGTGGCGAGAATGACCAGCCACGTCACGACGCTGGCGATCAGGTTGGCGACGAAGACCCATCCCACGCCGAAGTCGGTGGCGAACAGCCCGGCGGCGCCGAACCCGAAGGCCAGCGCCACGTTCAGAACGACGTTCATGGCTTTCAGCCCCACGAACGTCATGGCCCGGCCCTGTTCGCGCAGCCGCGAGAAGGGGATGCAGGCCCAGACGTCGAAAAGGATGATCAGGCCGACCCAGACGACGTATTCGGGATGCGCGACATACGCCTCGCCCATCATGCGGGCGATGCCGTCGCGGAAAAAGGCCGTCGCCAGGAAGAACACCGCCGCGGCGAGCGACGTGACGCCCCACGTCGTGGCGAAAAGCCGCCGCTTGGCCGCCTTCACATCGCCGCCCGCCTCCTCGGCCTTGGCCGAAAAACGGAAATAGCTCGACTCCATGCCCATCGTCAGCAGCGTGAGCGCCAGCGGGATAAGGGCGTAGATGTCGGTGACGACGCCGTAGGTCTCCTGCCCGAACACACGGGTGTAGTAAGGCGTGAGCAGGTAGCTCAGGAACCTTACGACGATGGTGCTGATGCCGTAGACGGCAGTTTGTTTGGCCAGTTTTTCGAGCATGACGGAGGCTTATAGCCCGGCAAAGATACAAATTTTAGCCGGAAACCCCGCATTGTTTCCCCTTCTTTCAGAGAAAGAAGGGAAAGGCGGCCGCGCCTTTTCGTCGGCCGGGAAGGGAACCGCATCTCTTCCGGAACGCCTTACCGCGACGCCGCGAGCGACGAGGGCGTGACGCCCTGCGAGTCGCGCGCCCAGTCGCCGCGGGCGCGGAGCACCTGCTCGACGATGTCGCGCACGGCCCCTTCGCCGCCCCGGAACTCCGAGACGTAACGCGACGCCTCGATCACCTCCGCCGCCGCGTCCGCCGGGGGCTTTTGCAGGAGGTGCAGGCGCTTCTGGACGGGGGCCTTCCCCGGGACGCCACGGCCCTGCAGGCCATCGGATACAAGCAGTTCCTGGCGGTGGCCGACGGCACGGCCACGGCGGAGCAGGCGGTGGAGGAGGTCAAGCTCCGCTCCCGCCAATATGCCAAGCGGCAGCTGACCTGGCTGCGGCGGAACCCGGCGATCCACTGGATCTACTGGGACAAGGAGCCGGATTTCCCGGCGGCTCTCCAGAATGCGACAGATTTTCTCACAGCCCATGGCTTAGGATAAGGGCAGGCGGACAGCCGTCCGCACAAAGAGAAAAGGAGCATTCGTTATGCAGAAAAACAACCTTCAGGACATCTTTTTGACCAAAGTCCGCAAGCAGAGCCTGCCTGTGACCGTGTTTCTGATGAACGGTTTCCAGATGCGGGGCAGCGTCACCGGCTTCGACAGCTTCACCGTGGTGCTGGACACCGACGGCAGGCAGCAGGTGATCTATAAGCACGCTATATCTACGATTGTCCCGTTGCACCCGGTGGTCCTGTATGACCCATGCCTGCCGTCGGAGGCGCAATAGCGCCGCCGCCCGACAGGGCGCACAAGCGCTTTGCCGCAGGCAAAGCCTTGGGCACGGAGAATTTTTGAGACATGCCCCGGCGCGCGGCAGCGCCCCAACACCATCACCCGGCCACCAAAGGAGGTTACGCCATGAAATCCACCCGCGTATTCAAAATTCTGTCCATTGCCCTGGCGGCGGCGGTGGTGTTCTATTTCCTGGTCCAGGGGGTGCGGTATCTGACGAACCCCTACGCCACCACCCGGGTGTATACCAGCACCACGGAGGACGCCGTGGAGGCCTCCGGCTGGTTGGTGCGGGAGGAGGAGACCTTCCGCACCGACGCCGGGACCCTGAGTCCCACCCGGGAGGAGGGGGAGAAGGTGGGCCAGGGCCAGGTCATTGCCGCCACCTATGACAGCCCCGGGGCCCTGGAGGCCGTGGCCCAGATCCAGGCCAAGCGGCTCCAGCTGGAGCAGCTGGAGTATGCCCTGTCCTCCTACCTGAACCCCGACGCCGCCCTGAAGCTGGACGGCTCCATCTCCGACGACATCATGGCCCTGCGGAAGAACCTCACCGGCGGGGACTATACCGCCGCCTCCGGCGACCTGTCCCAGCTGAAGGCCGCCATTGTCAAGCGCAGCCGGGCCTATACCTCCAGCCAGGAGATCAAGGCCGAGATCACCGCCGTGCAGGACGAGATCGACTCTTTGCAGGCGGGACTCACCGGCGCGGCCAACATCACCGCCCCCCGGGCGGGGACCTACTCCGCCGTGTGCGACGGATACGAGTCCGTGCTGACCCCGGCGGGGCTGGATGACCTGACCCCCAGCGCCCTGGACAAGCTCACCGCCGGGGAGAATAACGCCAACGTGGGAAAGCTCATCTACGGCAACACCTGGTACTATGCCGCCGCCGTCACCCAGGAGGAGGCCCAGCGCATCGCCGGCTGCGGCAGCGTGTCCCTGCGGCTGACCAAAGGCATCACCGATGACATCGCCGCCACGGTCCACTCCGTCGGCCCGGCGGAGGACGGCCGGTGCGTGGTGGTGCTGGCCTGCCGGGAGTATCTGGCGGAGACCACCCAGCTGCGGCACCAGACGGCCCAGATCGTGCTCCACAGCTACACCGGGCTGCGTCTGCCCTCCGTGTGCCTGCGGCAGCAGGAGGACGGGACCCTGGGGGTTTACTGCGCCCAGGGCAGCTTCTCCCGGTTCAAGCCGGTGGACATGGTGTACCAGGGAGATGACTATGTGCTGGTGTCGGTGCCCCAGAACACCGACGGACTGGACACCCTGCGTCCCGGGGACGAGGTCATCATGACCGGCGTCACCCTGGACGGCTCACAGATATTGACAGGAGATTAATACGGGAAAGGAAGGCTTTCACTATGTCTATTGCGGAGAACATTGCCGCCGTCCGGCAGCAGATGGACCAGGCGGCCCGGGAGACCGGCCGCACCGGCGCCGACATCATCCTGGTGGGCGCCAGCAAAATGAACGACGCTGCCGCCTGCCAGGAGGCCATTGCCGCCGGTATTGACGCCCTGGGGGAAAACCGGGTCCAGGAGATGACCGCCAAGCTGGCGGAAAACGCCTATGAGGGCCGTCCCCTGCACTTTATCGGCCATTTGCAGCGCAACAAGGTCCGCCAGGTGGTGGGCAAGGCCGATCTGATCCAGTCTGTGGGCAGCGCGGAGCTTTTGCAGGAGATCGAAAAGGCCGCCGGAAGACTGGAGCTCTGCCAGGATATCCTGCTGGAGGTGAACATCGGCGGCGAGGCCGCCAAAAGCGGCTTTTCCCCGGATCAGATCCACGCTGCGGCGGAGATGGCCCGGGCCCTGCCCCATGTGCAGGTGCGGGGACTGATGACCATCCCCCCGGTGGCGGCGGAGCCCCACGGAAATTTGGCATATTTCGAGAAAATGCGTTGGTTATATGTTGACATCAATGCAAAAATATACGATAATAAGATGGAATATCTCTCAATGGGCATGAGCGGCGACTTCGCCGACGCCATCCGGTGCGGCAGCAACATGATCCGGGTGGGCACGGCGATCTTCGGCGCGCGGGACTATACGAAATAAAGAACAGGAGGGACGCATATGAGCCTGAAGGATGAGTTCAGAAAGTTTATCCACCCCTATGACGAGGAGGATGAACCGGAGGAGTATCAGGAGGAGGAGCGCCCGGAGCGTCCCCGCCGGGACGAGGAGCGCCGCAGCGACGACCGCCGCAGCAAGGTGGTGAACATCAACTCCGCCGGGCAGCTGAAGGTGGTGCTGATGAAGCCGGTGAAGTTTGACGAGGATGCCAACACCATTGCTGACCATCTGATGGAAAAGCGCACGGTGGTGATGAATATGGAGAACACCGACCCGGATATCGCCCGGCGTCTGCTGGACTTCGTGTCCGGCGTGGCCTACGCCACCAGCGGCAACGTCAAGCGCGTGGCGGCCAAGACCTATATCGTCACCCCCTATTCGGTGGACCTGATGGGGGACCTGATCGACGGACTGGAAAACAGCGGCCTGTATATGTGACGGACCGAGAGAGAATACGGAGGGATAGAGCATGTACACACCCCAGGAAGTTTCCGAAAAAACCTTTCCCAAGTCCACCGGCCTGACCAGCGGCTATAACATGACCGCCGTGGACGAGTTTCTGGACGGTCTGACGGAGGATTATACCGCCCTGTATAAGGACAACACCACCCTGAAGGCCAAGCTGAAGATGCTGGCGGAAAAGGTGGAGGAATACCGGGCCACCGAGGACGCCATGCGTTCCACCCTGCTGGCGGCCCAGAAGATGGCGGCCCAGATGGTGGCCGACGCCCAGGCGGAAAAAGAAAAAACCATCGCCGATGCCCAGGCCCAGGCGGAGCAGATCCTTGCCGACGCCCGGGGCGAGGCGGATGTCCAGGCCCGGCAGCTCCAGCAGGAGATCCGGGATTCCTGGGAGAAGCTGGCAACGGCCCAGAGCGAGACGGCGGACTTCATCCAGCGCAGCCGGGACCTGTGCGCCCAGCAGCTGGCGTTTCTGGATTCTCTGCCGGAGCGCAATGCCCCGGAGCAGGAGGACCAGGAGCCGGAGAACGAGGCGGTGACCCTGCCCGCCCCGGAGGAGAACGCCGTGCCCGTGGCGGACGCGGAGCCTGTTCCCCAGGAGGAGGCCCCCCAGCCGGAGTCTGCCGCCGAACCGGAGCCGCAGCCGGAGTTTCAGGAGAAGAAAGAGGAGGAGTCTCCCTTCCCCCTGGATTTCAAGCTGAATCTGGAGGACCTGCAGTTTGGCCGCAACTACAACGGCGGCGACCGGCGGTGAATCATTCTGTCAAAAGCGGCCCGGCGGCCGCTTTTGCCTTATCTGCAAGGAGGTGGCAGTATGACGCCCATCGTGGCCCTGCTGTATGACTTTGACAAGACCCTGTGCACCACGGATATGGAGGACTACGCCTTTATCCCGGCTCTGGGCTATACCCCGGCGGAGTTTTGGAAAAAGGCCAACGATTTCGGCCGGGAGAACCGCATGGACGGCCTTCTGGCGTATATGTACACCATGATCGCCGAGTGCCGGACCCAGAACATCCGGCTGGACCGGGAGTTTCTGGTGCGCTGCGGCCACAGCCTGGAGCTGTTCCCCGGGGTGGCGGATTGGTTCGGCCGCATCAACGCCTTCGGCCGCAGCCAGGGGGTGCAGGTGGAGCACTATGTCATCTCCTCCGGCCTGCGGGAGATCATCGAGGGCAGCGGCATCGCCCGGGAGTTCCGGGAGATCTACGCCTGTGAGTTCTTCTATGACCGGGACGGGCTGGCCTCCTGGCCCAAGCTGGATGTTAATTTCACCAATAAGACCCAGTTTGTCTACCGCATCAATAAGGGCGTGCTGGACGTGTCCGACGACCGCACCCTTAACGCCTCCATGCCCGATGACAGCAAGCGCATCCCCTTTACCAACATGATCTACATTGGCGACGGCCTATCCGACGTACCCTGCATGAAGATGATGCGGTCCTACGGCGGTGAGGCCATCGCCGTGTATCAGGAGGAGAACCGCCAGGGGGTGGAGGACCTGCTGGCCAAGGGGCGGGTGGACTTCATCTTCCCTGCCGACTATCGGGAGGGGACGGCCCTGGACGCCACCGTGCGGAACATCATCCGCAAAATGGCCATTACTGACGCGCTGACGGAGGAAAACGCCGCCCAGCGCCGGAATATCGGCCAGGCGGGCCTGCCCTACCAGGCCAGTCTCTTTGAGGAATAAAATCACAAAAGTGCGGCAGTTCACGAGAACTGCCGCACTTTTTTCCGTGTAAACGGTAAGTTTTCCTTGCATCCCGGGGGCTTTTCCGATATAATATCATGCGCGGCAGTTTTGGAAGCGCCGCAAAAGGAAGAATTGGGGAAAACTCTTGCTCAAATCGCCGCCGGGCCCGGCCCGGGGCCTTAACGTAAGGAGAAAAGCAGCAAATGAAGGTAAAGATCACCTCGGACAGCACCTGCGACTTATCGCCGGAGCTGATCGAAAAGTACGACATTGCCATCACCCCCCTGTCGGTGCACTGCGGCGACAAGGTGGGCCGCGACGGCGTGGAGATCACGCCGGAAATCATCTATGACTATGTGGACGCCAGCGGGCAGCTGCCCCGGACCAGCGCCGTCAACGTGTTTGACTATGTCCGGGAGTTCCGCCACTGGCGCCAGCAGGGGTACAGCATCGTGCACTTCTGCATCAGCAGCGACTTTTCCAGCTCCTACCAGAACGCCTGCATCGCGGCGGCGGACATCGGCCAGGTGTATGTGGTGGATTCCCGGAACCTCTCCACCGGCCAGGGTCTGCTGGTGCTCCACGGGGCGGAGCTGGCCGCCGCCGGACAGACGGCGGAGGAGATCCAGAAGGCCTGCACGGACCTGGCTCCCCAGGTGGAGGCCAGCTTCGTCATCGACCGGCTGGACTATCTGTACAAGGGCGGCCGCTGTTCGGCCCTCAGCGCCTTCGGCGGAAACCTGCTGAAGCTGAAGCCCTGCATCGAAGTGAAGGACGGCAAAATGATCCCCGGCAAGAAGTATCGCGGCCCCATCGACAAGGTGATGCTGCAGTATGCCGACGACCGGCTGCGGGGTCGGGACGACATCAACAAGCACCGGGTGTTCATCACCCACACCCGCTGCGCCCCGGAGGCGGTGGAGGCCGTGCGGCTGAAGATCCTGGAGCTGGCCCCGGACTTTGAGGAGATCATCGAAACCACCGCCGGTTCCACCGTGACCTCCCACTGCGGCCCCGGCACCCTGGGCGTGCTGTTCATCCGCACCAAATAAGTCTGAAATTCCCGGAGCACCGCTCCGGGAATTTTTTTTAAAATTTTTTGAAAAAACCGGTTGCAGCTTCACCGCTTTGGTGTTTCATGAGTATAGGGGGCGAAAAGCGCCCTATCTGCGGGATCACCTGTGCGGGGACCGACCCTCTCCTGTACGGTATCCATAGAAAAATACCGCCGGATTTTCCGGCGGTATTTTTTGCTCGTTTGCGTATCAGAAGGCCCAGGTGCCGTTCCGGAACAGGGGGCCGGTTTTCCCATCTTCGCATACGCCGTCGATGGACAGGTCCGCCGAGCCGATCATGAAGTCCTCGTGGACCATGGAGTCGTTGACGCCCAGGCTGCGGCACTCCTCCAGGGTCTTGCTCTGGAAGTCCCGGATGGTGTCGGCAAAGCCCATGCCCAGGGCCAGGTGGCAGCAGGCATTCTCGTCAAACAGCGTGTTGTAGAACAGCAGGCCGGACTGATTGATGGGGGAGTCGAAGGGCACCAGGGCGCACTCGCCCAGATAGCAGCTGCCCTGGTCCATGGTGATGAGCTTGGTCAGCAGGTCGTTGTTGACCTGGGCGTTCCACTCCACGGCCTTGCCCTCGTGGAAGCGGATCCAGAACTCGTCGATGAGCTGACCCTGATAGCTCAGGGGCTTGGTGGAATAGACGATGCCCTCGGCCTGGCCCTTCATGGGGGAGGTGAAGCACTCCTCGGTGGGGATGTTGGGGTTGAAGAAGATCCCCTGCAGGCTGGTTTCGCCGCCGCCGCAGAACTGCCCCTCCGGGATCAGCCCCACGGTCAGGTCCGTGCCGTTGGCGCTCTTATACTTCAGCTGCCGCAGGTGCAGGCTGTTGAGATACTGGCACCGGTCGTGAAGGTCCTGGTTGTGGGCGTCCCAGGCGGCCAAGGGGTCCTCATCCACCCGGCTGGTGGACAGAATGGCCTCCCACAGCTTCTCCATAGCCTGGCTGGTGCGCAGGCCCGGGAACAGCTTCTTGGCCCAGGCCGCGCCGGGCACGGCGGCGATGCACCACTGATACTTGTTCTCGATCTGGTCCCGGTATTTGCGGATGGTGGGATAGAGCCGCTGCTGGGACTTGGCCATCTTCTCCTGGTTGATGCCGTTGAGGCCGTCGGGGTCCTCCGACAGCAGATAGATGCGGCAGGGGATGGTGTCCACATAGTGCTGCCAGCGGGCCTCCTCATAGTTGTCCAGCTTGGACAGGGTGGTCATGGTGCGATAGCGGTAGTGCAGCTTTTGCAGGGGCTGATAGCTCCAGTCCACCACCACCTTCTTGGCCTTGCGCTTGTAGCACTCCTCCACCAGCATCTTCACAAACTCCGGCTGATCCAGGTCGGCGGCGATGAACACCTCCTGGCCGGGCTGCACGTTGACGCCGGTCTGGGCGATGAGCTGGGCATATTTGCGTAAAACGGTCTTTTTCATGGCTGTGATTCCCCCTGTAGTACAAAATAATGGAAACATTATACCACCGGCGGACAGACTTGAAAAGGGCTTTTTGTGAAATTTGAAGAAAGCCGCCGCGTCACTCCGCCTGGCGGGCGATGTCCAGCAGCCAGCGGACCGCCTGCACCGGATACCGGCCCCGGGCCGTTTCCCCGGTAAGCATCAGGGCCGACGCCCCGTCCAGCACGGCGTTGTACACGTCCAGCACCTCCGCCCGGGTGGGGGTGGGGTGCTCCGTCATGGTGTGCAGCAGCTGGGTCACCACCAGGAAGGGCTTCCCGGCCCGGCGGCACCGGGCGGCGATGTCCTTCTGGGCGGCGGGCAGGTGCAGAAGCCCCAGATTGCTGCCCAGGTCCCCCCGGGCCACGGTGACCACGTCGCAGGCGTCCATCCATTGGGGCAGACTCTGCCAGCCCCGCCGGTCCTCGATCTTGGCGAATATCGTGAGGTGCTCCAGACCCCGGCGGGCCAGGGCCGCCCGGACCTGCTCCAGCTCATGGCGGCTGCGGACAAAGGGCTGCATCACCGCCGTGACCCCCTGTCCGGCGGCGGCGTCCAGGTCCAGCAGGTCCTGCTCCGTCAGGGCCGGGCGGCACAGCTCCACCCCGGGCAGGGTGATGCTTTTCCGGCTTTCCAGCACCCCGCCCCGGGTGACGGTGCAGGTGACGGCCCGGCCGCAGGACTCCGCCCGCAGGGCCATCAGGCCGTCATCCAGCAAAATCTCCTGCCCCGGGGCCACGGCGGCCAGGATATCCGGCTCCACCGGCAGCCCGCCTGGTCCCAGGATCACGGTCTCCCCCGCCGTCAGGGTCACGGGACGGGACAGGGGCCCCATCCGCAGCTCCGGACCACGCATATCGACGATCAACTCCGCCGGACGGCCGGAGGTCGCCCGGGCCTGCTGCACCGCCTCCGTCCAGGGACGGCAGGCCGTCAGGGTGGTGTGGGACAGGTTCAGGCGGAAGCCCGTCAGCCCCATGTCCAGCAGTTCCGTCAGCAGGTCCGCCCGGCAGCAGGCGGGGCCAAGGGTGGCGTAGGTTTTCACGGCGTCTCCTCCTTGTGAAAGTGGTCGTATACCGCCCGGGCGGCGGCCTTGGGCAGCACCGCCTCCAGCTGCAGAAGCTCCGCCTGCTCAATGGCCCGGACGCTTTTGAAGTGCTTCAGCAGGGCCTTTTTCCGGACGTCTCCCACCCCTGGGATGCCGTCCAGCCGGGAGGTCAGGGCGGATTTCGTGTGCTTTTCGTGGTGATAGGTGATGGCGAAGCGGTGGACCTCCTCCTGCACCCGGCCCACCAGGGCAAACAGCGGGGGGCTTTGCTGGATGCCCAGCTCCTGCCCCTGGGGCGTTACCAGGGCCCGGGTCCGGTGGCGGTCATCTTTTACCATGCCCAGCACCGGCACGGTGAGGCCCAGCCTTTCCAGCACATGGCAGGCGGCCTCCGCCTGCAGCTGGCCGCCGTCCATCAGCAGCAGGTCCGGCAGGGGGGCAAAGTGCTTGTCTCCCTCCAGATATCGCCGGAACCGGCGCTCCAGCACCTCCTCCATGGCCCGCAGGTCGTCGGCGTGGTCCAGAGTCTTTACCTGGAACCGGCGATAGTCCCGCTTCAGGGGCCGTCCGTCCGCGAACACCACCATGGAGGCCACCATGTCCTGCCCGGCGGTGTGGGAAATGTCGTAGGATTCCAGCCGCCGGGGGGCCTCCGCCAGCCCGGCCAGGGTCCCCAGCTGCTCTAAGGTCTTGCCGGTGCGCTCGGCGTCGGAGGTGATGCGCTCCACCTCCTCCCGGGCGTTGCGGCGGGCCATGCGCAGCAGCTCCGCCCGCTCTCCCCGCTGGGGCACCCGCAGGATCACCCGGTGCCCGGCCCGGCCTGTCAGCAGGGCGGCGAAGGTGTCCATATCCTCCAGCTCGCAGGGCACTAAAATCTCCCGGGGCAGGGCCTGGCGGTCCAGGTAATACTGGCTCAGCACGGCGGAGAGAATGTCCGCCTCCTCCTGGTCGGCGGCGGCGGAGAACACCTCCACCTCCCGGCCCAGAAGATTGCCGTCCTCAATGTGCAGCACGGCGCTGCCGCAGCGGACCTGGCCCGGGTACACGCCCCACACGTCCGTGTCGGCGCAGACTCCGGCGATGACCTGCTGGGTCTTGCCCAGCACGGAGATGGCCCGGATGCGGTCCCGCAGGGCGGCGGCCTTTTCAAAGTTCAGCTCCTCCGCCGCCTGCTCCATCTCCTGCTGCAGCTCCGCCGTCAGCTGGCGGTAGTGGCCGCTGAAGATCCGCACCGCCTGGCGGATCCGGGCCTGATACTCCGCCTGGCCAGGGCCGTCCGGGCGGCAGAAGCCGTCGCAGCGGCCGATGTGGTGGTTCAGGCAGGGCCGCTCCCTGCCGATGTCCCGGGGAAACTGGCGGGCACAGGTGGGTAGGTGCAGGGCACCGCACACCGCCTCAATGGCCAGCCGGGTCTCCCGCCGGCCGCCGAAGGGGCCGAAATATTTCGCGCCGTCGTCCGCCGTTTTTCCCACCAGGGAGAAGCGGGGGTAGGCCGCGTCGGCGTCCAGCCGCACAAAGGGATAGCCCTTGTCGTCCTTCAGCAGGATGTTGTACCGGGGCATATGGCGCTTGATGAGAGAGTTTTCCAGGATCAGGGCCTCGAACTCCGTGGAGACGAAGATGGTGTCGAAATGGTCCACTTGGGACACCATGGCCCGGGTCTTTTCGTTGTGGGAGGCGGTGTCCTGGAAATATTGGCTGACGCGGTTTTTCAGCTTTTTGGCCTTGCCCACATAGATCACCTTGCCGGTTTTGTCCATCATCAGATAGACCCCCGGGGCCAGAGGCAGATCGTTGGCCTTCTGCCGCAGCTCATCCTTGGTCATGGCGACCCTCCTTTCAGGGTTTTCCCCAGTATAGCACGTTTACCACCGGAAAGGAAGTTTACATTTTCCTCGACAGAAGGTATAATAGGGGGAAAAGACACCACTAAGGAAAGAGGGAGAATCCGTATGCATAACAAATGGAACAGCGCCAACGTGGATCAGGTGCTGCTGCGAAAAGGGGAGGAACATCTGCTGTACCGGGGCCCGGAGGGCAGCGTGGTCCGGAATGACCACCTGGTCATGAGCGATATCGCCGACGGACCGGCTCTGGCGGCGCTTCTGCGCCGCCTGGGGCTGGAAAACGGGGGGCTTTTCTGCGTCCCCCAGGGGGCCAGTGACGAGGTGGCCCGGGCCTTTAGCCTGAAAAAGGGCGTCCCCTGCACCCAGTGGGTCTATGGCGAAAGCCAGCCGCCCCGGGTCCCCGCCGCGGAGGTGCGGCCTATAACGGAGGAATACCTCCCCCTGTGCGCCGCCCACTATCACCCGGAGGACGACGAGGCGGCATATCTGCGCAGCCGGATGGAGGCGGGGCAGCTATGGGGCCTGTTTGAAGATGGGCAGCTGGCGGCTTTCATCGGTGTGCACCACGAGGGCAGCATGGGCATTTTAGAGGTCCTGCCGGAGTATCGCCGCCGGGGCCTGGCCATGGCCCTGGAGGGCTGGCTGATCCGGTGGCACCTGGAGCGGGGCTGGACCCCCTTCTGCCATGTGTATGAGGACAACCCCGCTTCCCACGCCCTGCAGAAAAAGCTGGGCCTGACTCCGGCCCCGGAGCAGGTGGTGTGGCTGCATCGTCCCCACGGGGAGGACGAGGAATGACCGCCATTGCAGCCGTCTGCGAAAACGGCGGCATCGGCCGGGAGGGGGCTCTGCTGTTTCACATCCGGGAGGACCTGCGGCGGTTCCGGCAGCTGACCCTGGGGAAAACCGTGGTCATGGGCCGCCGGACCCTGGAGAGTCTCCCCGGGGGCCGGGGCCTGCCGGACCGGCGGAACCTGGTGCTGACCCGGGATCCGGATTTCACCGCCCCGGGGGCGGAGGTGATCCATGACCTGGCGGAGGTGCCGGAGGACGCGGTGGTCATCGGCGGGGAAAGCGTGTACCGCCAGCTGCTGCCCCGGTGCAGCACCGTGTATCTGACGAGGATCTTCGCCGCGCCCCAGGCCGACGCGTTTTTCCCCGATTTATCCCGGGACAGTGCGTGGACAGAGGCGGAACAAAGCGAGACATTTACCTCCGGCGGCGTGTCATTCCAATATGTGACCTACCGCCGGAAATAAGAACGAAGGAGGCGGTCTTATGGCAGACCTGGGCACCAATGTGCGATATATCAAGGGCATCGGCGAGGCCCGGGCCGCCGCCCTGGAAAAGCTGGGCATTACCACCCTGGG
>OGGU01001225.1_pt1 | contig 16100 bp, 22 predicted proteins | sample 1571241 | NCBI WGS metagenome assembly OGGU01 (sample SAMEA2581934, study PRJEB24529) | metagenome | biome: Human gut stool | place: China | collected 2011
ATTGGCTGATTGATGAGGAAGCGGCTACAGTCGTCCGCAGAATTTTCCATTTCACAATAGAAGGCTGCGGACCTTATGACATAGCCCGCACGCTGTTTGATGACAAGGTTGAAACCCCGGCTGTTTACTTTACAAAAAAGGAATTGGAATAAGGAAAAACAAAAAGGAGTTTACCCACCCGTTCAGTTGGAGCGGATATGTTGTCCGCAGTATTCTTGCAAAACAGGAATACTGCGGAGACACCGTAAATTTCCGTACGCACAAGGAATCATATAAGGACAAAAGCTCAGTGAAAAATCCGCAGGAGAACTGGCTGATATTCAATGACACGCACGAAGCAATCATTGACCGAGAAACTTGGGAGCTTGCTCAGAAACTGACAAAAACGCCGAGACGTGTTGACACCACCGGAGTGGCGAATCCGCTGACGGGTCTTGTTTATTGTGCCGATTGCGGTGCAAAGATGTATAACCCCCGATTTTTCCGAGCTTACTACGCCGATGATAAATGAGTTTATCGACAAAATTTTAGTTCACGCTCCGTATTATATTGACGGAGAACGTATGCAGGAGGTTGAAATCTATCTCAATTTCATCGGCAAGTTTGAAATTCCTCAACCTCAGCTGAGCGAGGAAGAAATTAAGCGGCAGAAGCAGCTGAAACAGCCCGTCTAAAAAGCAGGGAATGCTATCAGTTGATAAAGGCGAGAAAACACAAGGTTGGCGAGCCGTTTTCACTTAGCTGCAAGGGCTGTGACAAGGTATTTGAATCCAAGCACAGCAATGCTTTGCTAAGATTGTGCAGGCTCAGTCAACAGATCACCACCAACCCTGCGTGAAAGGCTGATAATCATCAACTATCATATTCGACACACTCAAACCGGCAAGTGGAGCATAACGGATTATTCAAAGTCTGTAAAGGAAACTTTGGCGCGGTATAAAGCCGCCGTAAAGCAGATAAACGAAAAGAAAAATGAACGGAAGGGACTTCAAAATGAAAAGAAATCCACTTCCGTTTTTAATATCGCCGCACAGTGAGATTGACGGCAAACTGAATGATGAAATCAATGTGCAAGCTGCCCGTGAATATGCCCGCCGCCGTTGCAACCAAACTCAGACGAGAAATACAATGCGGCCGCTGGCCAAGGTAAATCGCGTTAGTTTACCGTTAAAAGGAAATTTAAATATTTTTTCAAGCTTGAACAAGAAACGGATTACGACACCTTGCTGTATTGCAGTTTTGCGTTAATCAGATTTTCGTCATGATTATACAACGAGGCAACTTTTCAATGTCCAAGTAATTCAGCACTAATTATGCTAAACCAACATTGTTATTTATTTGACCAATTTAAATATCTTGAATTTAATTAAATTTGACTTCTGACATTATTTTTTGAGGATATAAAGATGATACCAAATAATACGTTCTGTTTCTAATATCGGTGGAATCATAATTGAGAAATTGTTCAGAAGAGATAGGAACGGGTGCAATAAACGTTTTTTGTTCACCTTTTGAAAGTTTAATATACATTCCACAATCATTGTAATACATAACGAGCGGGTAATAAAATTGTAATGAAAAAGCACCTGATTCAATATGAAAAGCTGTTAAATCAACAGTTATTTCATCATCTGTTGTATTGGAAATTATAATTTTTATTAAGCCAAGATTCAAATCTTCACTTTTCAAATAGTCAGAATTTTCTTCCAAATATTCTGATAAATCATCATCATTCATAATGTCCATACGCTTAAGCATGTATGTATCTGTTATAGTGAATTTTGCATTTTGACAAACAAATGAATCGCCCATTTTATATACAACTTTTTCGTTTTGCGGATATTTTGAATTGATACTAAAAAACCTAATGACACCACATATACATAATACTGTTACAATAAGGAGCGTTACAATAACTTTTAAATTATTTTTCTTTCTCATAAAGACTATCTCTCCTGATGATTTTACCCTGCGCTAATTCTATAGTTTCGTCGCAAAGAGCGTTAATCTGATTTTTGTCATGACATGACAGCAACACAACTCTATCGGGAACTTTTGCGGACAAAATCATTTTTTTGACATTTTCACATGAAGCTTCATCCAACGCATTAAAAGGTTCATCTAAAACAAGTATTTGAGGGTCTTCCATCATCGCTGCTGCTATTCCAAGTTTTTGTTTCATACCAAGTGAATATTTTCGGAAACTCTTCTTTTCGTTTGGGTCAAGCCCTACCATTCTCATAGTATCCACTATTTTTTTATCGTCTATTTTCTTTTGTATTTGAGCGAGAATCTTCAAATTTTGAAAACCGGAGTACTCAGAAATGAACCCCGGATTTTCAATTAAAGCCCCAACACTATCAGGAAACGATATGTCTTTTCCTATGATTTTGTTATTTATTTTTACAAAACCACTGGTAGGTAAAATCAGTCCGCAAATTGCACGCATAAGCATAGTTTTCCCCGAACCGTTCTTACCTACAAAACCGTAAATTTTTCCTCCGGAAAGTGATAAATTTATATTTTCCAGTACAAGATTTTTTGATAACTTTTTTGTATAATTACAAATTTCTATATTCATAAATCTCTCCTACTTTAAATAATGTTTTTTCTTTTGATAATTGGCAAGCCTAAAAATAAACATATAACGATTATTAAAAAGGCAACCTCCAGTTCTGTATATATTGATATATTATTTATGGCGCAAAAATCAGTTCTTATCAACATTGAAAAGTTAAACGGCAAAAATTCGCTGCAATAAAACACAGATGTGGTCATAAGGCAGACTATCATCAAAAACGCGACAACAGGTCCAAATGTAATACTGATAATTGCATCAAATGTCATGTGACAAGTTGTAATCATCCAAGGTAACAGTACTGAGGAAATGAAAATTTCTGTCATACTTTTTCCATAAGTGCTTAGCTCCAAAAATTCTTCAGTTATTAAACTGTTTTGAGTTAATGAAAAATTACCGGAAAACAATGTAAAAGCTGTCGAAATTACAAAAAACAGTAAATAGTACAATGTTGAAGAAACAACACACCAAACTATTTTACTCAACCACCATAAATATCGGGATTTTACCCGCAAAATAAAGGTATCGGCACTTGTCTGCAAATCGTTTGTAATGTATAATCCCACAAACAAATAAGGAAGTACATTAAAAGAAAACCACGTTATGGGAATATCTACACCCTTATTTGCCTCCGGATCAAAAGGGTCACATCCGGCAAAAACATTCATAAAAAAATCCAGAACACCACAGTCTACAACCGAATTATAATCACTAAAATATAAGCTAATATTATGCCAATACACGAAATCAATAAATATGAACAGCAACGCAGCAAAAATAAAAAATTTACGATTATGTATGATTCCCTCTGTTATATCATGCGAAAGCAAACGAAAAAAAAGACGAACTTTCAATTTAAAAAATCCTTTCTTTTCATGAACAATAAATTTAGTACGAATACTATAATTGTCCCAAAAATCAAGAGCCAAAAGTCAACATTCCAATCACCATCAAATGAAACTGCAATACATGTTGTGACCGTCACTAAGAACGGAAATACTTTGTTTATTATACAGCCAAAAGCACATATTAATTCAGAAAAAAATATTGTAGGAATTAAAAGACATACAAAAGTTTTCATCACTACTTTTGCAAAGCCTACATTGCTTATGCATCCTTCACACAGATAATAATAGCTTTCATATGAATTCCAATTAATTACTGTTCGTGAAAAAACTCTCGACATACCAAGAACTGCGACGAGGAATAAAATGCAAAAAGCCACAGAAAAAGCAAGAACTTTCAAACTATTTCTGACAACCAGTGTATTTCTAAATCTAAAGCGAATATAGGCATTTGTAAAGTTACTGTTTTTTTCGGAAAATATCGTTGAAAGTAATGCGGCGGTTGGTACAAAAAAGATAGTTGTCGTGTGACCCCCGGCGGCTTCCACAAAATCTGCCATACATATGTTGTCTGTTATATCCATCATATTCTTTTTTAAAAAAGCAAAAAAGTAAAACAATACAAAACTGCAGAGTAAACAGAAACCAACCAAATATTTAAAATATGTCATTGCAAGAAAAGTTTTTCTACACGCTTTAAAAAACATCTTTTTTCGCTCCAATAAAATAATACGGAAAAAATGAAAGGCAAAAGAAAATCAAAAATAAAATTGTTACAGAAAAGGTAGTCCCACTTTCGCTTGTAGTCGTGACAAGATTTCTGATACTGTAGGCATCAAATCCCAACATTTCAAGACAAAATGATGAAAAAATGTAAATGAAAAAAGGAAAAACAAAAGTCACAAATTTTCTATCTAAAAAGAATGTAATAAACAATGACAAACTTGCTGTTACTCCCGAAAACAAAAATGTGATAAAAATATATATCGATGTATATAATAACGGTTGCACATAAAATAAATCAGCCCACTTATACGCAGGATATATGTTAGTAAATGTATAAGATGCTTCAGGAAGCATTGTCGGTAAAAATATTGAAGAAATGAGAAAACTAAGAACCATTGGAATAGCAACCACGCAACCACCACTTACGAAAACAGCTATGTATTTTGCCACAAGATAATATTTTTTCTTGGCACGAACGCACACATTCCTTGCATATCCCCTGTTTATATCATCATAAAAGGAACTACCAAATGGCAAAGTGGCGAGAATTGGAATAGCCATATAAAAAATGTTTTGCTGAAGATAGATATTATGACTGCCAATCCAGTTTGTATATGAAATTTCAAAAAATCCCATTAAATTTTCATCATTTAAAAATTCAGAATTCAACTGCACACAGTATGGTATTCTTTCAATCGAATACCATGTTACCAATGCTAATGAAATTAGCAAAGAAATTAAAAACAGCCTGTTTTTAAAACTTCTTTTCAGTTCGAATTTAATCATTCTTTGCATTTTATCATTCTCCATTTATTATTTTTCGGATTTGATGACTTGCATAGTTCCTTCTCCTAAAGGATTGCCTGAGAGCACTGTCATCAAATAAAGTTGGTCTTTGTACTCATTAAGTTGTTTGTCCTCAGCAACATATGCTACATTAACATTCAATTTTTTACCGGGTTCAAGTTTTTCTACAAAATAATTTTTTGAAGTCTTTTTCTCACTTGAATTAAAACTTCGTGCTTCGTTATATCCACCGTCTGTACCAAAATGCAAAAGTAAGCTGTTCAATGATACCTCCACATTTTCATTTCCTTTATTCATCATTGTAATGTTAAGCACTACATATGAATATTCATTTGTAATATTTCCTTGGCTATCTTTAATTTCATCCCAGTCCTCAAATGTGTCAAATTCGGGAAGTTCAGCCTTATTTTTTGAAATGCTTATATCATTTAATTTAACATAAATGCTTGTTCTATCGTCGTACATAGTATCGTATTCAGCACCTTCCTCAAGCAGAACACAACTTTTCGATTCAACTGCTGAATTTTCTGTGGAAGAAATAGAACTTTCATTTGCGACCTGTGTGTTTTTTGCATCAGCATTAGTGTATATATCGTTGATGTCAATAATATCATTTTTTATCAAGTATAAGATGGAAACTATTATAGATGAAGTACAGATGATAATCAAAATAATTACGGTTGTTATTTTTTTATTCAATATATAAACACCTCTATAAGCAACTCCCTACCGCAGTCTAAAAGTCATGCTCTGCGCGCATATATAAAGTCAAAACTTCATTAAAAGGCACAGAGCATAACTTACAAAGCCACAAATATTTTATATGCTGTCAGGACTCCATGCTATGTGGTAACTCACAGCTTCCTTATTCATAATGTAGCCCAAAGTAGCATATTTATAGCCGTCTTCTTTAACATAGTTAGGCAAATAATAATATGTACCCTTTGGTAAATTTTTCATATTCTTAGTTGCCCCATTATAGCTCCATGAACCGTAATATCTGTCTACAGTTTTTACGGAGGAAGTATTCTTATTATTTGTACGCTGAACCCAAGCACTCAGAGAACCTCCTGATGTGCTCTTGTTTTCGCACCAAACAGATGTATAATCTTTCTTCTCACGCCAAATAGATCTGCACGGAGTACCTCCGTTGTTACTTCTCGCACTAATGTTGATAATTGTATCTGAAACATTACCGGCAGAGAATACTGAAAAAGTAAGAGCAGACATCAAAGAAAGAACGACCATACCCAACACAATCATCTTTTTTACTTTCTTCATCTTTTACCTCCTGTTAATAAAAATGTTAATAAAAAATTAAAAGTTTTCAAAATTTGAAATATTAAAACACCGGACTCATCTCATCTCTATTATAGAATATAGTGGTTCAGTTGTCAAGACAAAAATCTAATCATTTTATAATGAACTGAACCGATATAGTAGAAGTGGTCTTTCATAATATTTATTATCCTGTTTGATAGGTTTTGGAGCAACTACAACCTGTTTACCTGTGATTGTTTCCACCACTTCAATAAAGCTATAACCTTTAACCTCAATTAGATAATTGAGAGCTGTTGTACCTCCAATCCCACGAGAAAGCCACATCCATTTTCCGTTTGAAATTTTCAAGCTATCGTGTGTTCGTGTGGTGTAATTGTTCTTATCAAGTCTTACAAGTTCGTGTGGCTCAAAGTTTTTAAGATAGGTTAGCAAGTCCATTTTCTTTGCTTCAAGCACTACTTTAGGGTCTATATATGGCACTTATTCATACCTGGACTGATATAATAAAAGTGCAGTGGAAAAAGCCCAAAAATCTGATAGAATAGAATAAAAAATGAAAGGAAAAAAAGAAATGAATTACAGTAAAGAATTTAAAATAGAAGCGCTGAAGCTATCAGATGAAATAGGTGTGAAAAAGGCTGCACAACAGCTTGGAATACAGTATTACACACTAGCCGATTGGAGAAAGAATCGCAAAGCAAAGGCTAACAAAGTAAAATCAGAAATGAGTGACGAAGAAGTACGCAGAAGAAATCTTGAACTGGAAAAAGAAAATGCAGAACTGAAAAGAGCAAATGACATATTAAAGGACGCACTTGGTTTTTTCGCAAAAGACCGGAAGAAGTAAAAGCCAATCAGCTATATCCATTTATTCGGAATAACAAGAAAAAATATCCTGTAAATGCGATGTGTAAGGTGCTAAAGGTCAGTGAATCAGGCTATTACAGATGGTTGAAAAATGGCAGTAAGCCAAGATCGTGGCAACTGCTTCTGGTCGAAATAAATAAGATATTCGCAGAACATCCCGATAACGATAATTACGGCGTAGAGCGTGTAAAGACCGCACTTGGACTCAAGGGAATAAAAGCAAGCAAAAGCAAAATTTATCGTGCAATGAAAGCCGGCGGACTTATTCACAGGTGCAGAAAATCTCACGGAATAACAAAGGCAGACACAGAAACGCAAGACAGAGAAAATCTGATAAAACGTGATTTTTCTGCCGATAAGCCGCTCTCAAAGTTGCTGACAGACATAACGGAAGTAATGTGTTCATACGGAAAGCTGTATGTTTCAGCAATCCTCGACTGCTTTAACGGAGAAATTCTTGCACTTGAAATGAGAGATAATATGAAAAAAGAGCTTTGTATAGATACCTTGAAGCAATTAAAGTCTAAATACGGAGATATAAGCGGAGCAATATTCTACAGCGACAGAGGCTGTCAGTACACAAGCTATGCATTTAAAGCACAGCTCAGTAAATATGGACTGTTTCAGAGCCTGAGCGGTACAGCTCATTGCTTTGATAATGCACGTATGGAAAGCTTTTTTTGCTACGCTTAAAAAAGAAAAGATATACCGTATCCCAACTTACAAGATGACTCGCAATGAGGTTAAAACTATCATTTTTCGTTACATATTTGGATATTACAACACACAGAGAGTCAACAGCTTTAACCCAAATGGCTTGCCTCCTGTTGCTTACAGAATCGCCTCCAACGGCAATCTGATTGCAGCCTAATTTATTTACCTTTCAGATTTTTGGGTGTTTTTTATTCTGCACTTTTATTGACAATTCCAAAGCGCTAGATTTCATTTATCACAAAGGACGCCAGATTGAGAAATTCACTTCTACAGTTTCCGTCAGCAGTTACCTGATAACTAACTTTATCCTTTACCCATGCATGAGGTATATTGCTTGCCGTATGCAACTATGTAAATAATAATCATAATTTGCTAAAAGCAGCTAATATGTTGGTAATTCGGAGATTTTGCATACAAATACCAAGCCTATCCCCATTAATAACAAAAAGCTGACAGAGGTTTTAATTCTGCCAGCTTTTTATGATATATTCAATTTAGGTATATAATTGTATCTTATATACCATAACACAACTTTTTTATATCTATTTTTTCTAAAATTTTTTTATGTTTTAAATAAAAATTATCCCTTAATATTGAATAATAATACAAATCATAAAATCTATTATTATAGTAACGATAAGCTGTTAATTTGCCTTCAAAATTTAAAGCTGCCGTTTTATGTAATGACATACTTAATTTATTGTAAGAATAAACAGATGTAAAAATTTTATTTAAACTATAATAAGAGAATAAGTAATTACAAAACATTATACTAGCCAATGCTCCATATCCTAACATACGATAATCATCAAAAATAATAACAGACATCATTGTATGCCTATCATTTGGATAATAATCATGTGAATACACTATACCAACCATATCATTTTTGTAATTCTTGATTGTAAAAAATTCATGATAATAGCCTTTAAGCCTGTTATCAAAATAGCTAGTAACCTCATCTTGAGATTGAAAACTGTGTTGTGATAACCAATCAAATAAATTTTTACTTGATAACATATTATTAACAATTTTTTCTTTATCAGTATCACTATATCGTTTTAAACTTATTGAAATCAAACTTTGTTCACCTCTTAATATTTTGAATTATTTTTATGCTATTCAGTAAATCAGATTCACCACAGTTCATTTGTTCAGAAACATATTCAAGACCATACTTTTCTATTTTTTTATATGCAAAGTACGAATTTGCAATTGCAATACACTTATAGAAATCGCATAAAGTTGAATCTCTTTTTGATACATCTCCGTTAAGCAAGAAATTAGCTCCATAGCATGTAGGACAGATTGACTTAATTCTACATCTTTCACATTTTTTATCAAAGAATAAATCATCGGATTTAAATAGAATTTTCTTTATTTTATCATCAGCGTTGTATCCTAATGTTATAGGCATAAAAAAATGACATGGGTATATTTTTCCGTTAATATCATAAGTCCTCATATGCTTTCCAGCACCACACCATCTGTTTTTTGTTTCATAACATACATTATCTATTCGCCAATTAAGTAAAGAACAAGGAATAATCTTTTCATTACTAATATAGTAATCTATAAGTGTTATTAACTGCTCTTTCAAAATTTCTAAATTACCTTTAGACCAGTCTATTCCTTGGGCAAAATTACATAATACTGCAAATCCGATATCATGCAGATATTTAACTCCATTTGACAAATTGTTTAATGTATCACTAGATATTGTCATTTTAACAGGCTGTTTTGGCCAGTTCTTTTGAAAAAAATTAAGATCAATTTTTTCAAAAGAGTTACATCGATTTATATTATGCATTTTAGGAGTACCATCAATACTAAGGCTACACCAAAAACGATCTTTATTTTCTGTTAGCCATGATTTCATATTACTGTTTAGTAAAGTTCCATTTGTGGTAGCAAAGCAAATCCATTTTTTATTCCAAGAATTGTTACAAATATATTCAAAGCAGTTTTTTATTAACTCAAATTCGCTAAAAGGTTCACCGCCGAAGAAATCAATTACCACTTCATCGTATCCATCGTTAGCTGATAATTCGTTTTTTAATATTTGTATAGCTGTCTCTAATTTCATTATCTTGTTGCTTTTATAATGTTCATAACAATATATACAGGATAGATTACAATATTCAGTTATTGACAATGTTATATATTTTTTCATATTTAAAGACTCCATTAACAATACAGTGGGCGTAAATAGACGCCCACTGTATAAGTGATTATCTTCCTGCTTGACAATTTCCTGTACATGATCCATAACATGAACCAGAACAACCACCTGCATAACAGTCTCCGCCACCGCCACCACCATAGTGGCTTACGTTTCTTGAATTATTGTTATTATTTTTAACAATAAGCCTATCTAAGTTTTTCATTTCTTCTACTGTTAGATACATATTCAGTTACTCCTTTATTATATTTTATTGCAAATTTATCAATGAAGATAAACAATTACAATTAATGTAATATCATTCGTCCAAAAACATATATTTTATACATTGCAAACACACATATTAAAGAATTCATCCATCCTATTTTCTGAAACAAAGGTATCATAATCTATTACTTCTCCATTTTCAAGATTCATTACACTACCCTGATAGACAAGATATTTATCAGTTATAAATGAATCACCATCATCATAATCATAAATATCATAATCAAGAGTTCCTACTACTTTTTCTTCTCTTGTATTTCTATCTACTCTAATAATATCTGTCAATGTTTGAATTTCACCATTTAATTCATCAACTTCTTGCTTTGTTTCTCCATAGTAAAAGATATTATTAGGCAGAAAATACATACTATTAGGCAATACTTGGTATTGATTACTCCAATATTTATCACCATTAGAATTAGTTTTTCCTTTACCTCCTATTATACCGACTTCTTTTGTTGTGGTCAAGCTTTTTTGTAACACTCTGACCTAATTTTTATTGCTATAGGGTTTATGCCCCGTAGCGTGCCTCAAAAGGCGTTTTATAGTTGTTATAAGAATGCGGGCCGTTCGTGATTGTAATGAACATACGCAAATTCTTCAATGGATGTATATAATTCTTTCTCAGAATGATAGTAATGATGATTAATCAGTTCATTCTTGAGAGTATTGTAATAACGTTCCATAGGAGCATTATCATACGGATATCCAGCCTTACTAATGCTTTGCGTTTTCTTGTACTTGAAAATAACTGAAGCCCTGTATTCATGTACTTATGGACAGTTACACAACTGATGCTGTATCCCTTGCGAAGAAGATAAGCGTGCACAGTTCTGTAACCATCAGTGCCGTTGTGAGAGTGATAGATGTCCACAATTTCATGCTTGATTTTTTCCTTACGCTTATGATATTCAGATTTCCTATTCTTCAAAAAATTATAATAAGCATTTGGTAGGATGCTCAGTCTTTTCAATAACCAACGGACACCGTATTTGTGCCCATACTGCTGAATAAATCGATAAGCCACTAATCGATTTCCTTCGCAAAGAATGCCGCCGCTTTTTTTAGGAAGTCATTTTCCTTTTGGAGTTCTGCAAGCTGTCTTTTCAGTTTAAGGTTCTCCTTCATATAATCATAATCCGCTTTGGCTTCTTCATTTGTTTGGCATTCTTCACGGAACTGTTTTACCCAAATAGATATATTTGCCTTGGATACGCCATATTCGGCAGCAAGGCCTTTGAGGGTTCGTCCCTCTTCAAGATGAAGACGTACAATCTTCTTTTTGAATTCCAGTTCATATTGTTTACTCATTTGTAACATACCTCGTTTCCTCCTAAGATTATATCTTATTAGGTCAAGGTGTTACAACTATATTATATCACAACACTTTTACGACCTAAATTTGGGTATAAAAAAAGAGCCTACTGGCTCGTAACATAACTATTTATAATTCGACATACTTCTTTATGTATAATTTGTTTTGACTCATACGATGGTACACTTTTAGTGAACTACTCACCTGTTTCGGGTTGGATGTTAGATTACTTCTATAAATTTGCAACGGGAACATTTAAAAGCGGAATGAACTCAGAACAGGTTTCGGGAGTGTTTAACAACCTTATGGCATCGCCTGTTGAGATGATTATATGGCTTGCGATAATCGTTGTATTCGGTTTTTTTGTATGCAGTCGAGGACTTCAAAAAGGCATTGAAAAGGTCAGCAAGGTTATGATGGTTGCGTTGCTTGCACTGATTATTATTCTTGCAATCAACAGTATGATGCTTTCAAATGCGGGAGAAGGCTTGAGCTTTTATCTTGTTCCCGATTTCGGAAAGGTTAAAAATGTAGGACTCGGCAAGGTAATCACCTCTGCAATGAGTCAGGCGTTTTTCACACTCGGACTCGGAATCGCATCAATGGAAATTTTCGGCAGTTATATGAACAAAGACCGCACGCTTTACGGTGAGGCTGTTCAGATTTGTGCATTAGACACTTTTGTTGCAATTGTTGCCGGACTTATCATCTTCCCTGCTTGCTTTTCATTTGGCGTTCAGCCCGACCAAGGACCTGCCCTTATTTTTGTGACGCTTCCGAATGTTTTCGTAAATATGACGGGCGGTCGGATTTGGGGTACGCTTTTCTTTCTGTTTATGACATTTGCAAGCTTTTCAACGGTTATTGCCGTGTTTGAAAACCTTGTTGCTTTTCTTACCGACACATTCGGCATGAGCAGAACAAAGGCGTCAATTATCAATGGAATTATTATGTTCTTTGCGTGTCTGCCGTGTATTTTTGGATTCAACATTTGGAGTGACTTCAACATTCTCGGCAAGGGTGTGCTTGACCTTGAGGACTTCGTTGTCAGCAACCTTCTTCTTCCGATTGGTGCAATGGTTTACCTCCTGTTCTGCACAACAAAATTCGGCTGGGGCTTTGACAATTACTTTGAAGAATGTAACACGGGTAAAGGTCTTAAACTTTCAAGAGTGCTGAAGCCGTACCTTAAATACGCACTCCCCGTGCTGATTGTTATTGTGTTCGTTCAAGGCTTTATCGGGTAGGATTAACAATCCCCTACGGCTCAAATTGTGCAAATTCACACAATGTTACATTCCGACAAAATAACATATAAAACAAAAACTGTACAACCATAATCGGCTGTACAGTTTTTTTAATATCTTGTATTACTTTTTAGACTTAGGATTTGTTTTTATAACTTCATTCAAGCCTATAAAGTGCATACCTTTTCTTTTTGTTTTTTCAAGATGAATTTTTTCTGAATCAGCAAGCAAATCAGTATAGGGACTGTTTTCAGATTCGACAAAACAGAATATTCTGAATTTTCCGAAAGTTACGGTTTTGTCGGCTTTATGTGCAGAATCGGAATATGCAAGAATATTCGTTTCTCTATTCGGAACTGCTGCGAAAAGAACCTGTTCACCTGTTTTCTTGTCTTTTACTTTGCAAGTTCTGATAAAGGTATATTCACCTGAATAAGTATCGTCCGAAAGTTCAATGTGTTCAAATGCAGTATATTCGGCATTTCGGTTAATCATAGAAATTCTGTTGTTTTGCTTTGTATAAACTGCAGGAGAAACTAAATTAGTTCCTTTGTCAAGCACAAGTGCAAAACTACTACTTGGCAAATCCATTAAAGAATCATAAACAAAATGTTTAATTCTGTTTTGTCTTTTATTTGTAAAAGAAGTTTCCACCTCAACAGAATCAAATTGTCGATTATCTAATATATGTGAAACAATCAATTTTGATAATTGAAACAGAAGCAATAATATTAGAAAAACTATGCCAAACGGATTACCCTCTGAATAAAAATAAGCTGCAGTATAATTCAACATCATCCACCCATTCAAATTGTTGTTCATGTAATTATCAATCTGTTCGCCAATCGTATTTATCAGTTAAAACATTAAGTTCAACATCATTTATTACCACAACCTCATCAGATTTCCAGTATAAAGAAACATCTTCCTGATGATATTTCCAATAAATATTACGGCATTTACTTGTTTCGGAATCCACTACCTCACATCTTACCGAAAAATCCGTAGTCGCATTTCCTGAACAAAGATAAGCATTAACCGTATATTTTCCATTTGGAGATACTGAGGAATCAATCAATTCGCCTTTAGGCAAATTATCTAAGCCACACCCTGAAAGGAAAGCACATAGCATAATCATCAAAACGGCAAGAAAGTTTGTAATAATGCGTTTACTTTACATTTTAATGCCACCCTAAAGCACCAACCTTTAATCGTATTATACACAATGCAACAAGTTATAGCAATACTCATATAACAAATTATTTGCTCAATATACAAAAACTGTACAACCGAAAAAGGCTGTACAGTTTTTTATTTTGCGGTAGAACCGCATTACAGAAAGGCTTATTTAATTGAATCAATCCATTTTTGAATTTCAGACTTTGGTGTACGCAGAACCGATTCATCAAAACGGATATTCATTCCCTGCTTTACATCGGCTGTACCGCAGGCATTTGCAAAATCTTTGAATGTGTGACCAATCCAACCGCCGTTGGTTGCAAACGGATAAACCGTCTTGCCCGAAAGGTCATTTTCCTTGAGAAATGTGTGCATTGCGGGGGCAAAAGTGTACCACCAAACAGGTGTTCCGAGAATTACCTCGTCATACTTGCTAAGGTCAATATTAAGCGGTTTTATTTCGGGACAATATCCGCTGTTCACTTCATCCTGTCCTTGATTTACAACCGAGTTGTAGTCTCCGTCATACGGAACAACAGTTTCGATTCTTGCAATGTCATCACCCGTGCTTTTCTGAATCATCTCGGCAATGCTTTTTGTGTTGCCACGATAGGAATAATAAACGATAACTTTTTTCATATTCAGAAGCCGCCTTTCGATTAACCGAGTTTATTATATTCTTCATCGGTTACGGGTTCGCACCACTCGTTTGAACATTCTTCGCCCGGCATTTCAGTTGCGATGTGTGAGAACCAGCTGTCCTTTTTAGCACCGTGCCAATGCTTAACCTCGGCTGGAATTACGATTACCTTACCCGGTTTAAGGCTTACAGGCTCTTTGCCCTCTTCCTGATACCAACCCTCACCTGCTGTGCAGATGAGGAGCTGACCGCCGCCGCTCTTTGCGTGGTGAATGTGCCAGTTGTTACGGCAACCAGGTTCAAATGTTACATTTAAAAGGTGAAGTCCGTCCTCGGGCTTTGTGAGTGGATTTAGGTATGACTCTCCGATAAAATACTTTGCATAAGCTGTGTTGGGAGTGCCTGTGCCGAATGCATTCTGCTTTTCAAATTCATCCTTGTCTGCAATTTTCATAATATTATCTCCTTGTGTAATTAAATTTTTTTAATCCAATCATTAACAATGCCTTCTGCCTTATCGGCATCACTTCCGAACAAGGAAAGTCCGTTTGTTACGGTTGCACCTTTGGCAGTATTTTTAATATCATTGACTGTGTTTGAAAGTCCGCTTCCCTCGTGAGTGCAGAACGGATGAATTGTTTTGCCCGTAAAATCAAATGCTTCAAGGAAAGTATAAACCACCATAGGCATTGTTCCGCAGTAGTTTGGATAGCCGAGATAAATTTCATCGTAATCGTCAAGATTCGGCAACGGCTTGCCCATACTTTTAATTGCGTTTTCAAGTGACTCTCTTATGCCCAATGCGCTCTCGCTGATTGTGCCGTCAAGGTCAAACAGATAATATTTGTACTTATTCATCAAACTTGCTGTCCGCCTTCATCTGGAATTTTTCTGATTTTACGCTTACTCTTGTGTGAGTGCCTCTTGCAATTTCACCCTTTTTATCTTCGGCAAAAACTTCAAAATTAAACATTCTGCCGTCAACGCTTTTGAGAACGGCTGTTGCCGTAACCTCAGCACCGAGAGGAGTAGGGCTTGTGTGCTCAATTGAAATCATCGTGCCGACAGTTGTAAGCTCATCGTTGTCAAGAACCTTGTCTGCAAGAGCTGCGGCGGCATTTTCCATAAGAGCCACAACGCACGGAGTTGCAAGCACACAAAGACTGCCACTGCCCATTGAAACGGCAAGATTTTCTTCTTCCACCTTAATTGTTACAGAATATGTATTTATTTCGCTCATAAAAATTTCCTTTCTTATTGTTTAAAGCAATTTTATGTGATATACTTAACAAAGTGTGCATTACTCGTCTGTGAATTGACAGAGTAAGTATCCATACGATATAATAATACAATATTCAGTGAAAATAGGCAAGCATTGCCCGAATATTATTTGAGGTGAAAATAAATGAAACTCGGAATCGTCGGACTTCCAAATGTCGGCAAAAGTACACT
>OGGU01001234.1_pt1 | contig 15983 bp, 16 predicted proteins | sample 1571241 | NCBI WGS metagenome assembly OGGU01 (sample SAMEA2581934, study PRJEB24529) | metagenome | biome: Human gut stool | place: China | collected 2011
GCATAAGTAAAGACAGCGATTTGTGCGCAAGCGCCCATCGCTGTCCTCACTATGCCTATGCGCGGCTCATTGCTCGCGTAAACTCTCAATTTACTCTACAGAAACAGTATAGTAATAAATAGGTTGTCCACCATACTGTAATTCAATATCGCAGGCGGGATAAGCCTCCTCCAGATCGGCACGCAGTGCTTCCGCAGCATCCTCTGCCACGTCACAGCCGTAGTATATGCTGATCAGTTCGGAATCTTCATCCACAAGTTCAGCGATCATATCACGGGTTACTTTTACCATGTCGGTACCGACGGCTACGATGCCCTGGTCAGCGATGCCAATGAAGTCGTCTTTCTTGATCTCTTTGTCATCGATCACGGTATCACGCACCGCATAGGTCACCTGACCGGTCTTGACATTTTTGATCTCGCGAAGCATGGTCTCTTCGTTCTCTTCCACAGACAACTCCGGCACAAAGTTGATCACAGCAGTGATACCCTGAGGAATGGTCTTGGTAGGAATCACTAAAAGCTCCTTATCGGTCATCAGTTCCGCTGCCTGGTTTGCTGCCAGAATGATGTTTTTATTATTCGGAAGGACAAAAATGGTCTTTGCATTTACCTTGTCCACTGCGTCTAAAATATCAGCCGTACTGGGGTTCATGGTCTGTCCGCCTTCGATAATATAATCTACACCTAGGCTCTTGAACAGTTCGCTCAAACCGTCACCTACGGAAACTGCCAGAAATCCTACCTCCTTGGCAGGCTGTGCAGCCTTCTCTTCTTCCGCTTTTTTCTGTGCAGCTTCTTTCTCGGAGAGCTTGAACAGCTTTTCCTGATGCTCCAAACGCATGTTGTCGATCTTCATATTGGATAATGCACCATACTTCAATGCCTTCTGGATTGCCAGACCGGGATCATTGGTATGTACATGTACTTTGACAACATCTTCATCCGCAACACATACAATAGAATCACCTATGGACTCTAAGAATGCCTTGAAATCCATCTCTGCTTTTACATTGAAGGGCTTATTCAACAGAATAATGAATTCGGTGCAATAGCCGAACTTGATCTCTGCTTCTGCCTGTACTTCCAGAGAACTCTTGGTGTCTTCTGCTTTCGCAGCAGCGGGAGCTACGGTCAGATCAATCTCCTTACCTAAAAAGGCATCATAAGCACCGCTTAATACTTCTACCAGCCCCTGTCCGCCGGAATCCACAACGCCGGCCTGCTTTAATACCGGCAACATTTCGGGAGTCTGACTGAGCACATAACGTGCGTGTTCAATGACAGTACCTAAAAACTGCTCCAGATCATCCGCACCGTCCTCACAAAGTTCCTTTGCCTTATCGGAAGCACCTTTTGCTACGGTCAGAATCGTGCCCTCTTTTGGCTTCATAACAGCCTTGTATGCAGTTTCTACCGCTTTTTCGAATGCACAGGTCAGAACAGGAATATCCAGAACCTGCTCTTCCTTAATACTTTTGGTAAATCCACGGAACAACTGAGATAAAATAACACCGGAATTACCTCTCGCCCCGCGAAGGGAACCGCTGGAGATTGCCTTACATAAAGCAGCCATATCGGCATCGTCTCCCAGTGCGGAAACTTCTCTTGCCGCAGACATGATCGTCATAGTCATATTGGTACCGGTATCTCCGTCGGGTACGGGAAATACATTTAACTCGTTGATCCATTCTTTCTTATTCTCTAAATTCTTGGCGCCGGCTAAGAACATCTTGGAAAGCATCTTAGCGTCGATTTGCTGTAAAGCCACAATTACTTCCTCCTTAATCAATCACTCTTACACCTTCAACATAGATGTTGATCTTTTTGATCTCAATACCGGTAAACTCTTCCACCTTATACTTTACGTTGCTGATCAGATTGTCGGTGACAGCCAAGATGCTGACGCCGTAAGCTACGATCACATGGAAGTCCAGAACCAGTTTATTGTTGTCCAGGGACACGTTGATACCTCTGGTGATGCTGTCCATTTTCAGCAGCTTTACCAGGCCATCTTTCATGCTGACTCCGGCCATACCTACGATACCAAAGCACTCTACCGCCACACTGCCGGCATACTGTGCAATGACTTCATTATCAATGACAATATTTCCCATATGGGTATTCATAGAAGAACCTTTCATACAGAACCTCCTTTATATTCGGATCAATTGTTTCTTCCGATATCTCCGGCCGGATTTTCCCGGACTCAGACATATATAAATGTATTTTAACAGCTTTGTCATGAAAAAGAAACATAAAAATAAAAAAAATAAATATTTTTTGCTTGCTTTTATTTTGTTTTTCTGTTAATATATCAATGTTGTGAGCATTTCACATATGTTTTATTAAAAATTTTGATTAAAAGTAAGCGTAAGATGCGCGTTAGATCGAGGAGGTGTCAAGATGGCTAAATGTGATATTTGCGGTAAGGGCGTTCATTTCGGTAACAACGTAAGCCATTCTCATAGAAGAAGCAACGCAATTTGGAACTCTAATGTTAAGAGCGTTAAGTGCAAGGTTAACGGCGGAGCTAGAAGAATGCATGTCTGCACCAGCTGCTTAAAATCTGGTAAAGTTGAAAGAGCTTAATCTTCTACGATAATATTGGATTTTAGAAAGCCAGAAATGATAAATTTCATTTCTGGCTTATTTTTTTACCAAAACCGCTCTTCCTGTTTCCTTTTTAAATACTCTTTGTTGATTTGTCCAGCCAGCTCTCCGTCACCGAAAAGGTTGTCCGGATGAAAGATTTTGATCAGATCCCGATATCTCTTCCGTAATGCCAATGGATTATTGACACCGCGAAATAAAAGCTGTACTACGGTAAGGGTATTCTCGGTGCCGTCTTCGTCAGAAGCTTTTGGACTGACCTCTTCTTCCCGGAGAAGTCGTCTCTCTTTTTCCAGCTTTTTCCGATCCTCTTCCAACTGGCGGAAGCCGTCCTGCAGAATTGCCATTTTTTTCTCAAAAAACAGACTTTCTTCTTTCAGACGTTTTCGTTCCATAACCGTACGACGGTTCAAAGCATCCAGTTCATCCCGAAGTGTTACACGTTCCTCGAGGAATTTGTCCTTTGCCTGTTCTAATTCGGTACGCTCCTGCTGCAAACGCATATTCTCTTGAAACAGCCAAAGCTTGGCTTCTTTCAGTTCCTCTGTACTTTCTGTCCTGATGATTTCTTCCCAATCAATCATGCTCAACCCTCTTACTCACAACTGCTGAAAAGATAATACCCTGCAAACAACAGAAGTGCCAATATGATCAATCCGATGAGTCGATTGTGGATCACCATCATCAACAACATGCCGATAGCTACAAAAAATAGAATCAGGCCAATGATTTTTTTCATAAAAGACCCGCTATTCATATTCTCATCTTATTATATGCAGAGTATAAAAATTATTACTTATCTTCGGAAGTCTTTTCTCCGTCTTCGGGGAATGCAATATCGACAACTTCGGCATCCGACATTCCTTCTTTTTCTTTCGGCTGGGTAAATTTATCTACAATATCGGGAATCATATCCAGAATCTTGGTAACAGTATCCTGATTTTTGATATTGACCAGCTTGGTGGAACCGTTTTTGATCACCAGTACAGCACTGGGAGTCATTTTACCGCCCAGACCACCGGCTCCGGATGCGGATCTTTTCTCGGAATTATTCCCCGCACCGGCTCCGACACCGAAAGTAACATCTACTAACGGTAATATAATGGTATCTCCGATCTTGGTAGCTTCGCCTACTACCGTCTTTGTGGAGAGCACGGTATCCATTCCTTTTAAAAGAGATTCCACAACCCCCTGAAACTGATTATCTTTTTCTGCCATATTAAACCTCCTGTTTTTAATCTGTTATTCTTTTTCTTTATTTTGAAATTGTCTGATTTTATGCTGCAATAGCTTAAGCCGCTTATCCATAAGCAGGCAAATGGTATGGAACAATACACACGCTAAGGTAAAATGGCCGGATGTTTTAAAATTACCCTCTAAAATTGCCTGTTCAAAATCCGGAGTGATACAGATGTCTTTTCCCAATTGAGGAAGTATCATACCGTAGATTCCGTACAGGTAGCCTGTGGTATCCGGTGATCCGGTGCCGATGCGGGCCGTAAGTTCCAGTTTTCGCGGACGTAATGATTTCAGAATATGACCGATACGGTTTCCGGCATGCCGGAGTAATCCTCTGGTCTCCGGGTCATTCCATAAATCTTTATAAAAAGTAATGTTATTCAGAATATGTTTGATTTTATCACATATTTTACCGACTGTGTACCGGATTTTATTAAAAAAGCCTCTTTCTTTCGTGCTTTTTTGCTCCGGAATCGGTTCTTTCACAGATGGCTGCGAATCGGAAGCGGAAGGCACAGCTTCCTGTGGTATTTCCGTTGTGGGAGGAACCACTGCTTTTTTTGAGGACTTCCCGGTGGAAACGTTCTTTTTCTCTTTTCTCTCGTTCGAGGAATCATATACGGTAAAAAAAAGGACCTTTGCCAAAAGCTTTCCCGGCTGCGGATAATCGTAAAAGATTCGCACCAGACCAAATAACCATCGGACTTTTACGGAAAAACGCATTTCATCGACACTCTTCTGTCCGGATGCCTTATAACAAAGAGGGAAAAACAACACCAAAAGTATTACCGTAAGTGCAATCCCCAGAAGTACCAGCAACAGAATTCCTAAAATGCCCAATATTTTAAAAAGAATCGTTAACATAGTAAATACTCCCGAAGATTACAGTCGCCTCTGGCATCCAGACATTCTCCTGTGATCTGTTCGATCAGCTGCAATGCCTCCTCATATCCCGATGCAATACCAAGAATCAGAAATTCTTCTTTTTTGTAATGAGGCTGTATGAGTTGCCTGGCATCAAAAATATCTAGCTGATCGGCTGGATTCCTCGCCGGAGTAATGAGATAGACATTTGCCAAAAGAGGTTTTTTTTCCAGTCTCTTTTTTAGTTTATCCAGTTTTTCAGATGCAATGCTTTCTCCCAGATAGAGATTGGGAGCAAACGTAAGCTTTCCTGCCATAAATAAAATCCTTTTTGTTAACCTGCCCTGCAGCATAGTTTATTGCTGCCAAGATGTGCTTATTATAGCATAGATTCTTCTATATTACAATTTTTGTCGCTTGACTTTTCCGGATGATATTTTATACTGTAATCAGCACTAATGAGGAGGAAAAACCATTGAAAGTTATAACGAAGATGGAGCTTCAGCCGGATATGGTTCTTGGAGAAGACATTCAGGATCAGAATCATGTCATTTATCCTGCCGGTACCACAGTAACTCCGCAGATCATAGAAAAATTAAAGCGATACAATCTGGTATGCGTTACGATTATGGAGGATATTGATTTCGCCACGACCCATTATGAGAAAATTCGCTTTGATTCCAATTTTAAGGCATTTGAACGTGCTTATCCGATTTTTCTGGCTGAGTATAAACTGGCCATGAAACAATTATTGGTCATGGGAAGAAAGCCGGCGGATATTTTTCTACTTACCATATATCAAGAATTATACTATTATATTACTTCCGGATCCGTATTGCTGGATTATCTGTATAACCTTATGCCCAGTGAGGATGAACTGACGTATACGCAGGGCCTGAATGCTGCACTGCTGGCAGGTACGTTCGCCGACTGGCTCTCTATGTCAGAAGAAGAAAAAAACACTTTGATTCTTTGCGGATTCTATTATGATATCGGAAAGCTACAGCTTCCTTATGAATTGTTGTGGAAGCCGGGAAAACTCACAGAGGAAGAATTCAAGATCATCAAAACGCATCCGGTGGTAGGCTATACTTCCGTACGTAACCAGGATTTAAACGAACATGTTAAAAATGCAGTGATCATGCATCACGAACGTCTGGATGGCAGCGGTTATCCTTATCATATGTCGGGGCAGAAAATTGATGTCTATGCCAGATATATGGCGATCATTGACGCTTATATTGCGATGGCATCGCCGAGAACTTACCGCAACGCACTTACACCGTTACAGATTTTGGGGAATTTCGAAAAGAGTCTGGACAAGTATGATGTGGAATTGTTAATGCCAATCATGAAACGGATCGCAGACGCACAAATCGGTACCAATGTGCAGTTGAATGACGGAAGTGTCTGGGAAGTCCTGATCATTCATCCCAATAAGTTCTCCCGCCCGATTCTGAAAAATGAAAAAAATGAATTTGTGGATCTTTTGCAGAGAACTGATCTGGAAATCGTTAAAAACGTATAAATATAATAAATAAAAATAAGAAGCGGGAATAATCAATTCATCCATTGATTATTCCTTTTTCTTTCCTGGTATTCCGCATAAGCTTTTTCCAAAATCTGTTTTTCGTTGGCAAACTTCAGTAAATGATATGCTTCATGATATTTATAAAAACCGGAATCCGAAAAATATTCTTCTCTCTGCGGTTTACTGTAATAACTGTCGGTACTCATAAGATACCAGTGAACCTCTTTTGCTACCACATCCTCCGGTACGGTAAATGAATATTCACTTCTACCGACGTAGTCCACGATAAATGCCCGGGAACCACTCTCTTCCAATACTTCTCTCAATGCGGTCTCTTCATGGGTCTCACCGGGTTCCACCGTTCCTTTCGGAAGAACCCAGCCTTCGTATTTGTTTTTGATATTCTTATAGAGCAGTAAAATCTTTCCGCGAAATATTACGACTCCGCCGCAGCTGATAGCCTCAATCATGTTCCTTAACCTCCGATTACTGTTTTTCGCTGAAGTACGCGTCAAAAATACGTCTTGCAATGGGCACGGCGTAATCTCCGCCGCTGCCGGCACCTTCCACAATAATGGTTACACACACTTCCGGATCTTCTGCAGGAGCAAATCCGGTAAACCATGCATGACTGTCACCTTTAATATTATTATATTCCGCGGAACCTGTTTTTCCGGCTGCGGTATATTCAAGTCCTTTTAACTTGGAAGCAGTACCCTCCTGGACCACATCAGTCATCAGTTGTCTGAGGATCGCAGACTCTTCTTCTGACATCAGACTGCCGTATTCGCTGGGTTTGAAACTTTTAATGACAGTTCCTTCATCATTCTCCACGTGATCGATCGCGTACGGTTTCATGAGGACTCCGTTGTTGGCTATGGCACAGGTGATCATGTTCAGATGCATGGGAGTAATCTGTGTCTTACCCTGACCGATAGAGGTCTGCATCATTTCCGCCGGAGGAGTATCATCGGATACCAGCGCTGAACTTCTGGCATAATTCAGTGTCAATGGCAGCTCTTTGTTAAACAGAAGATCATTTAATGTCTCCTGAAAAGCAGTCCGGTCCAGGCTCATTCCGATATTAGCAAAGGACGAATTACAGGATTTTGCAAAAGATCTGGTAAAATCCACCGTCCCATGACTGGAGCCGTGATAACAGCTGATCTTGCTATTGCCCAGGCGAAAAGCTCCGTTGCAGGTATAAGAATAATTTTGGTAGGTATTCGGATTTTCCCGAATATATTCCAATGCCGTCACAATTTTAAAGGTAGAACCCGGAGGATACAATCCCTGTGTAGCCCGGTTGACCAGTACGGTACTGGAATCGTTATCTACCAGATCCTCCCATATTTCTCCGATGGAATTGGGATCAAAATCCGGATGGGATACCATGGCAAGAATCTTCCCGGTAGACACTTCGGTTACAATAATGGCACCGTGATAGATATCCAGCTGATCATTTGCCACCTGCTGAATTTTAACATCCAGTGTAGTGTAAACATTATCCCCGGGATTCTTTTTTCCGGCAGTATCGTTTTTCACCTTGTTACTCAAGGAAGTATTTGTATTGATCAAATAATAATTGGCCAGCGCTTCTACACCCATTCTGCCCTGTGTGGAATAGCCAACAATGTGAGAAAACAGATTTTTGTAAGGGTAGTTACGGCTCTCTTCTTCCTCATTATTCAAGATTGTCTCCGCAAGTACCTCTCCATCTCTGGAATAGATGGATCCCCGATAATTTCTCGACAACAGTATCTGCTGTCTTGAATTATAGCTGTTGTTGATCATGTCCTGTTCACTCGTGGCCACAAAATGTCCCAGATAGAGAAACAGACACAGAAACAGCACACCGACTGCACCTGCAGAGATCCAGATCTCCCGCTGGTTTCCCATACGTTTGTGATTTTGTGTTTTTTTATTTTCTGCCACTTCTGCGCTCACCTTCCTTTTGAAGCCGGATGTAAATTCCCTGTATAATGAAAAACATGATCATCGTAGTCATAACGGAACTTCCGCCGTAACTGATAAACGGCAACGTTACACCTGTCAGAGGGATAAACTTGGTTCCTCCGCCAACCGTCAGAAAAATCTGAAAAATATACATAATACCGATGCCATATACGATCAGCTGATAAAAGCGGTCGTGAATTTGTACCGAAATCCGCATCATTTCCAAAAAACTGCTGATACAGATCAGAATCAGGCATATCCCGAAGATAACTCCCAGTTCCTCACAAATGGATGAAAAAATGAAATCCGCTTCCACATACGGAATCGCGGTAGGATTACCTTTTAATAATCCCATGCCGAACCAGCTTCCGCTTCCGATGGCAAACAGCGACTGTGTGATCTGATATCCTTTACTGTCGATGTATTTCCAAGGATCCTGCCATGCCAGAACTCTGACCCGTACATGATCAAACAACAGATATGCCAGATAAGAGGCTGCGCCTCCGCCGATCATTCCGGCCGCCAGATAGAGATAATTTTTTGTGGCGGCAAAAACAACGAATACAAAACCGATGAAAAAGATCAGCGCACTTCCCAGATCCTTGGATACGACCAGGACAACTACATGAGCTCCTGCAATCACAGCAGTCAGTAACACCCGCTGAAAGGACACATTTTCCCATAATGCACCCGCCAGGAAGAAAAGGAACAGGATCTTCACAAATTCCGAAGGCTGAAATGTAATTCCTCCCATGGTAAAAGATATTTTGGACCCATGGGTTACCTCTCCGAGAATCAATACCGTACTGAGCAGACCAATTCCCAGTGTTGCGTATAACCAGGTGATTTTTTTGAAAAAGTGAATTCTGCCAAGTAAAAAAGGTATAAAAAGCGACATGATCAGTGATACCAGAACAATCACATACTGTCGGATCGCTTTATCAAAAGAAAGTCTGGATACCATACATAAGCCGATGCCCAAAAGCATGCACATGTTATTGAGCAAAAGCCTATTGATATTCTCGTAGATCAGAGAAACCATAGTAATCGTTGCGAACAGAAAAATCAGTATAAATGCAAAGAAAAATAAATACTGAAGATCTCCGCCGGTAAGAGACAGATCCAAAAAACAAAGGACCTGTACCAGAAACATTAAAATATTCTGCAATATAAAGATTCCTTTGGAATATTCGCCAACCGGGTAGCGGAAAGTATAAAAACAGCTGCCGGTATAGAGCACCATAAAAAGGGCTATGAAATATTTAGATAATTCTATTACATATTCCTGCATGAATTAGGGATCCCTTTCTCTATTCTACGCCACGTTTTTCATGACCGGTGGTATATTCCGTATAAGGCAGATCCGTTCTGCTTCCGTAAAAATACTCCAGTACATTCCAAGTCTCATTTTCCGATTCTGTCGTAAATTCCAGACGACAGCAAAAACTGTCCTTCCATTTTGCAGCTGTTTTGTGCAGGGAGAAAGGAACACTGTTATAGATAATATTATAGCAATGCGTACAGTTTCGCATTACCGGAAACACTTTATGGTAACGATCTGTCAGTTCTGTGATTCCGAAACCTTCCTCGCGGCGACAATGATCGGTAGTCTTCGTCACACAGTTAGCCGTCACCATCATAGGAATCCGACCGTACAAAAATTTCTCAGCAGGAAGAATCCCATTCACGAGCTGCCTCTGCTCCGCATAATTCAGTTCTAACGGTAGGCAGAATCCGTCCAGATAATCCGTCCAGAATTCTATACTGCGGCAATTCCAAAGATACAGACCATGATCTGCGTACCTCTTTTTTGACTGTAAAAAATCCCACTGTTGCAGAAGGCCAACGTGTTCCAGGGAACTTATCAAAAATCCGTCAACAGCTTCTAAATTGTCACGAATGCTTTTCTCCAACAATTTCAGATACCGACTGTCGCGTAAGCGAATGATTTTAGGCAGAGCGAGCACTGTCTCTGCTGGAATTTTTTTTAATATTTGTAAGTGCTCTGCGATAGAATCCCCCCAGGTAAGGAACAGATCACTGTCAACATAAATTCGTAACGAAGTATGTTCTTTCGGTTTTTTAAGAAAAGACGATCTCAGAAACCCGTTCCACTGCTCTGCGGTTCGGAGATATAACGAAAATCCACTTTGTTTCTGCATATGTCCGTTATGTGCTCCGGTAATGTCAAAAGGTTTCTGTACCTCTCTGGTATAAGGGAAGCCGTTTGCTGTAATCAGTTTCTGCTCTAACAGCGATAGCCCTTTTCTCCGGAGCTCATTCATTGTCTTCAGAGGATAGAATGCATTTTCACTTACCCGGATATCCATGGTGCCATCTAAATGGAAATTACTTCCTCCCAATTTTCCCAATTGTTTGGAAATATTTTCCACAGTAATCGGCTGTTTTGCTGCTTCCTGGACGGTCTCTCCGGTAACGGTTACCTCTGTCTGATCACAACGAAGAGTCAGTTTAGCAACGGTTCCGGTGAGAAAAGAAGCCTTCATTTGTACCGGAAGTGTCAGATGTTTGTATAAATATTTTTCGCGAATCTGCTCCAAAACCTGCTCATCACTGCCACTGTAGGCAGGATTGTTCAGAGTCACCATTTCTTTGCCGTTATGTTTATGATAATAGCCGTTCTGCCGTTCGCTGCGAATATAAAGGCAGGATAACCGATGAAGGTCTTCCCCTGAAATGGAAAGCTTTTCCCCGGGCTTCTCATAATATTTATCAATATATTTCCGATAAACAGCGGTTACACCGGCGGCATATTCTGGTTTCTTCATACGGCCTTCTATTTTAAAAGAATCGATTCCGGCATCTATCAGTTCCGGAATATTCTCAATGGTACACATATCCTTCAGACTTAAAGGATAACATTCACGGCGGTTACCACCTACGGTATACGGCAGTCGGCATGGTTGGGCACATCTGCCGCGGTTGCCGCTTCGCCCGCCCAGGATACTGCTGAAGAGGCATTGACCGGAATAACAGTAACACATGGCACCATGGATAAAACATTCTATTTCCATTCCGGTTACTTCTTTGATACGACGAATCTCTTCCAGACTCAGTTCTCTGGCGGGTACCACTCTGCAGGCACCCTGCTTTTTCAGAAATTCTGCACCATATTCACCGGTGATCGTCATTTGGGTACTTCCATGTAGTTCCATCTGCGGAAAGACATCACGGATAAAGGCAAATACACCCATATCCTGAATGATGACACCGTCCAGGCCAGCGCGATAATAAGGCATCAAATATTCATAAAGCTCAGAGAACTCGGATTCTTTTACCAGGGTATTTACGGTAAGATATACTTTTCTGCCCAACAGGTGAGCATATCGGATACAGTCCACCAGTTCATCTTCCGAAAAATTCTCAGCATATGCACGTGCGCCAAATCGATTTCCTCCCAGATAGATTGCATCTGCTCCCGCGTGTACGGCTCCGTAAAATGCTTCCGCATTCCCGGCGGGAGCAAGTAATTCCACTTTTTTATTTCTCATAGACATCCTCTGTTGCGTATGATACACGCTTATACAAATAGCTGCCCGAAAACGGACAGCTATCAATTTATTTATCCTTTAGTTCTGTCTCCAGACGAACAATTTTTTTGGCATCTTCGTTCAACTGCTTCTGTAGCTCTTTTCCCTGTTTTTCCGCATTTTCCAGCTTGATCTGCGCGGAAATCAGCTCATGCTTCAGATCATAGAGTTCCTTTTCTTTCCCCTGCAGTTCTTCCTCCAAAATGGAAATCTGCTTTTTGGCTTTGAAATAATCATCTGCAATGTTCAGCTGAAGCAGAACGCTCTGTCTGTCCAAAGACTGTCTTCGAAAGCTGTCCAGTTTCCCATACTCAGTCATTTTATTATTGATGTAGGAAGCAATCTTCTGCATGTAATCTTCGCTTTCATAGCCGCTTAAAGTAAATACTTTACCACCTATGAGCACTTCAGTATCTGTTTTCAGAGACATTGTCAACACCCCTCTTAACAATCTTTTGGAAACACAATATGTGCTATATTGTAAAAAATATAATACAAGATTTATTATATATCAGATTATATCGAGTGGCAAGCAAAAAATAACTAATTATGCGTTATGATTTTCTAGAGCTTTAACCCCAGGTGACGATAAGTCAGGTCTGTTACCACACGCCCCTTGGGCGTTCTGCTCAGGAACCCATTCTTGATCAGATAAGGTTCGTAGACATCTTCTATGGTGCCGGCATCTTCTCCGATGGCAGCTGCAAGGGTATCCAGTCCCACAGGACCACCGTTAAATTTCTCGATGATCGTCACGAGGATATTCCTGTCGATATGATCTAAGCCCATCTTGTCCACATCCATAAGATCCAGTGCGGTTCTGGCTACTTCTTCTGTAATGATTCCGTCGTATTTGACCTGTGCGAAATCGCGGACACGCTTCAAAATACGGTTGGCAAGTCTGGGCGTTCCACGGCTTCGCCTAGCCATCTCTTTTGCTCCGGCAGGTTCGATCTCTACATCCAGGATTCCTGCGGAGTGCATGATGATCTGCTGCAATTCCTCTATGGTATAGAATTCCAGATGATGGATCATTCCGAAGCGATCCCGCAGAGGTGCTGTCAAAAGTCCCGCCCGGGTCGTCGCTCCTACCAGCGTGAACTTCGGTAATTCCAGGCGGACGGACCTGGCACTGGAGCCCTTACCGATCATAATATCAATACAATAATCTTCCATGGCGGGATACAGTACTTCCTCCACCTGACGATTCAGACGATGTATCTCATCCACGAACAGCAGATCTCCTTCTTCCAGATTGTTTAAGATGGCAGCCATCTCTCCCGGCTTCTCGATCGCCGGTCCGCTGGTCACCTTCATATGGACTCCCATCTCATTGGCAATGATCCCGGCAAGGGTGGTCTTACCAAGTCCGGGTGGTCCGTAGAACAGCACATGATCCAGTGCATCCCCACGCTGTTTTGCTGCGGTAATATAGACCTTCAGGTTCTCCTTTATCTTGGACTGACCGATATAATCGTCCAGCGTCTGGGGACGTAAGGAGCCTTCCAGTTTAATATCTTCTTCTGTGATATTTGTCTCTATCATTCTTCTGGACATAGTCGTTGCTCTCATTCCTTAAAACAATTTTTTCAGGGCAGCCTTTAAGATTGCTCCGGAATCCATGGCCTCCACATCTTCGATGGCATTGACAGCCTTTAAACTCTCTGCCTGTCCGTAACCCAATGCCACCAGGGCTTCCACCGCTTCCTTTTTCTTCTCACTGTCAATATGCAGACTTCCTGCGGTCAGGATGCCTTCCGCACCGCCTGCTGCAATCTCTCTGGAAATCAACGTATCGTCAATGGATATCTTATCCTTTAATTCCAGGATCAGCCGCTGCGCCGTTCTGGTGCTTACGCCCGGTGCCTTCGATATCGCTTTGGCATCCCCGGACATAATGGCAAACCGCAGAGAATCCGCATCCATAACAGATAATATGGCCAGTGCTCCCTTAGGTCCGATACCACTGACCGTAATACAGAGCTTGAACATCTCCAGATCGCTCCTTGAGAGAAATCCATATAATAAAAAGGCGTCTTCCTTCACATAGGTATATGTATAGAGTCGTACCTGCTCTCCGATTCCGGGAAGTTTCGATGCTGTGTCCGCGGAGATCCGGACATTGATTCCGAAGCCGTTGACATCGATCACCGCGTTATCTACCGTAACATCTTCCAAAAAGCCATTTATATATGCAAACATGTATGTTAAATCCTCGTCTTTCCTGGCCTGCCAAATCATAGCACATAAAATTCGGCTACGATATGTTTATCATACCATAGCCGAACATATGTTTCAAGTAGTTTTAACTCTGGATCTGTTTTAACTGGTAGAACTCTCCCTTCAGAGCCATCAGTTCATCATAGGTACCATATTCCGTACAATGTCCGTCGGCGATTACAGCAATCCTGTCGGCATCCCGGATCGTTGACAGTCTGTGTGCCACAATAAACGTTGTCCGCCCCTCCGTCAGATTGTTTAACGCCTGCTGGATCAGTTTTTCGGAGATACTGTCCAATGCCGAGGTTGCTTCATCCAGCACGATAACCTTCGGATCCCGGATCAGTGCTCTGGCAATAGAAATACGCTGTCTCTGGCCGCCGGATAGCTTGCCGCCGTGTTCTCCCACCATAGTGTCGAGACCTTTTGGAAGGGATGCGATCAAGTCTGACAGATTCGCAGCCTTGATCACATTCTGTAATTGTTCTTCTGAGACATTTTCACAGCCGTAGGTAATATTATCGCGGATCGTTCCGGAGAACAGAATGGATGTCTGAGGTACTACCGCTAAATGTTTTCTGTATGTTCTAAGATCGATTTTGCTTAAATCTTTGCCGTCGATCAGGACTTTTCCACTTTCCGCCTGATGGAAACCGATGACCAGGTTTAAGATCGGGGATTTTCCGGCACCGGACTCGCCTACCAGTGCAATGGTCTCTCCCGCTTTCACATGAAGATTTAAGTGGTTCAATACGTTATGCTCGTTGTTTTTGTAATGGAAACATACATCTTCAAAGTCAAAAGTACCGGTCACCTGCTCCAGTTTTTCCTTGCCTTCGTTGTCTTCGATATCCTCAGACAGCAATACCTCACCGATGGAATTCACGGATTCGATACCTTTTGCAATAGTGGGCAGCAGGGTAACGATAGAAGATACCTGATTGACCACTGTAGCAAAATAACTCTGATACAGTGTGATATCACCGGCCTGGATCTTCCCGCCGATGGCGAGATATCCGGTAAATGCCAGACAGATCACCTGAAAGATCTGGAATACCGCCCAGCCCACTGAGCCAAACAGCGCCTGGATCAGATCCAGCTTATAGCCCTTCTCAGCCACAGCAAACAGCTGCCCGCTCATTTTGGATACTTCTTCATCCTCCAGGGCATGGGCTCTGGTTACGGGTACCAGTTCCACCATTTCCATGACTCTGGCGGAGGTCTCTTCCATTTCCTTACGGAACTCCGTATTTCTCTTCTTCATAATATTCCGGAAGGTAACCATGGTAATTGCCGCCACCGGTGTGGTCAACAGGAAAAATATAAATACGATGCGGCTCTTACTGATAGTGACCACCAGTGCAACGCCGATATTCAGGGCAATATTTAAAATACTTAAAAATAACTGTGTGGAAAGACCTTCCACTGCTTCCACATCACGCATGATCTTGGACTGCAGTCGTCCGGACTGGGTCTCCACATGATAGGAAATGGACAGCTGCTGCAATTTCCGGATCAGTGCTTTCCGGAGTCCTGTCTCCGCATAGCGGGTCGCCAGGCTCTTATAGGAAGTGTACAGATAATTCATGGGAATATTAAGCAGGATCAGTCCCGCTTCCAGAATACTGTAAAATATAATATTCCGGAAAGTATCCGGATTGTGCGCCGTCACATCGTTAATAATATTCGCTGTGATGATGGGCAACACCCAGACACAGGCATGCTTTGCGAAAAAGCAGATCACTGCCATGACAAATTTATGATAATTCCCCTTATACAGATGCATCAGTGTCCGCAGGGGATGTCCCTGATTCTTCCGATAGCATTCAATAAACCAGCTCTCGGTGTCCATCTTTTTTTTCGGAGATGTTTTTGCTTCAAAGTCTTTCATGTTTACAGGATACCTTTCCCATTTGTTTTTTCACTTCATTTTAGCGCAATTAATATGTATTTTCCAGTTTATTTTTGCGGTTTTCACCTATAAACAACTGCTTTTTTGCCAAAAATAAG
>OGGU01001239.1_pt1 | contig 15910 bp, 15 predicted proteins | sample 1571241 | NCBI WGS metagenome assembly OGGU01 (sample SAMEA2581934, study PRJEB24529) | metagenome | biome: Human gut stool | place: China | collected 2011
GGGGAGGACGTCGGGCAGGTGCCGCCCGAATTTCGGCGTGTCGACGAATTCGGCGGGCGACGCCTCGATCTGGTCGCTTATGAGCAGGAAATTGAAGAAGCTGCGGATGCCGCACAGGCAGCGGGCCTGCGAGGTCTTTTCGCGCCCGCGGTCGAAGAGCCATGCCATATAGCGCTCGATCATCGTTCCCTCGACCTTGCGGGGGGCGACGTCGTACTGGCGGAGGATGAAGTGCGCGAACTGGCGCAGGTCGCGCATGTACGATTCCACGGTGTTTTGCGAGAGACGTTTTTCGAGTTTGATATAGGTCCGGTAACGACGTCCCGTCTCTTCCCACTTTTTCGTATTTTCTGCCATCCTTTGCCTGCTATATTCCGAGATTATCGCTAACTTTGTCCGGGCTAAGATATATAAATTTTACATAATATGAACTATATAGCGTTGAATATTGCCTTTTCGGAGGATGAGCAGGCCGAAATACTGACCGCCGAGCTGGCCGACTATCCCTTCGAGAGTTTCGAAACCGAAGACGGGACGCTCAAAGCCTACATTCCGCAGGAGCGGCTGGCCGCCAACTCCGCGGCGACCTATACGGTGAAGATCTCCGGCACGGGCAACCTTACGTTCGTGCAGGCCCCCAAACTGACGCTCCCCGCTTCGTTCGAGCAGTATAACGTCAAGACCACCGAGTCGATCAACACGTCGGCCTCGGGCATCTCCGGCTACCGCCAGTTCGAATACCCCTTCATCGCACGGGCCGAGGGCGCTTACGACCTCGAACCCATCGAGTTCACCTACTTCGACCCCCAGCGGGTGCAGTACGTGACGCTGAAATCGAAGCCGCTGACGCTCGAAATCACGCCCGATGCCCGCGGCGGAGGCGATGCGGTGGTGATGCAGGGGCGCGGCATGTCGAAGGAGGAGGTGAAGATGCTGGGCCAGGACATCCGCTTCATCAAGCTGGGCGGGGCGCAGCTGCGCTCCGAGCGCGTGCCGTTCATCTTCAGCGCCGCCTACTGGATTCTTCTGTTAGGTGTGCTGGCGCTTTTCACGATGATCTACGTGGCGCTGCGCAAGCAGATCCGCGAATCGCAGAACGTCGCCCTCGTGCGGGGCAAGCGGGCCAACAAGGTCGCCGTGCAGCGGTTCCGCGCCGCGAAGCGGTATATGGAGGAGCAGAACCGGCATGCCTTCTACGAGGAGATGCTCCGCGCGCTGTGGGGGTACATGAGCGACAAGTTCAACATCCCGGTGGCCAACCTCACCAAGGAGAATGTCCGCGAGGAGCTGCACAAACGGGGCGTTTCGTCCGAGGACTCGCAGCGTTTCACGGACATCATCACCCGGTGCGACGAGGCGCAGTATTCGCCCGTCGAGTCGGCCCGCATGAACGACGTCTATTCCGAGGGCGTGAACCTGATCTCTCGCATCGAATCGGTGATAAAACGATAGTGTTATGAAACGATTGACCCTATTCCTGATCCTGCTGTCCGGCATGCTCTGCGCGCATGCGCAGGAGGGAGCCGACACGCTGGCGCAGCCTGCCGTGACGGCGGCTCCGGAACCCGCTGCCGAGGCGTCGCCCGAGCAGTTGTGGGACCGCGCCAACACGGCCTATATCAATGGCGACTTCCACGCCGCCGCGGAGTTCTACGAGCAGATTCTCGCCCGCGGATTGAGTTCCATGAAACTCTATTACAACCTGGCCAACGCCTGTTTCAAGGAGGGGCGGCTGGGCAAGTCGATCCTTTTCTACCACCGGGCCTTGCGGCTGGCTCCCGGCAACGACGACATCCGCTATAATTTGAGCGTCGCCGAGGCCCGCACGAAGGACAACATCGAGCAGATACCCGAATTTTTCTTCACCGAATGGATGCGCGGCGTGCGCCGTCTGATGAGCTGCACGGCGTGGAGCGTCTTCTCGCTCGCGGCGTTGGTCTGCGCCCTGGCGCTGTTCCTCGCCTACCTGTTGGCACAGCGTTTGCCGTTGCGCAAGGCGGGGTTCTACGGAACCCTCGTCGCTGCGGCGGTCTTCATGCTCACGAGCTGGTTCGCCATGGGCGAGCGGCGCGAGATGCTCGACGACACGCAGGCCGTCGTGATGTCGCTCTCGACGGCCGTGAAGAGTTCGCCCGACAAGTCGGCCACGGACCTCTTCGTGTTGCACGAGGGAACGCTCGTCGAGATCACCGACCGCCTCGACAACTGGTGCGAGATCACCATTGCCGACGGCAAGAAGGGGTGGCTCGAATGTAAAACCGTCGAAACGATTTAAATGTCGAAACTTTTACAGGACGTCGTCGGCGAGCTTTCGAAGCTTCCGGGCGTGGGACGCCGCACGGCGTTGCGCCTGGCCATCCACATCCTGCGCATGGAGCGGGATTCGGTGGCCGAGATGACGGAGAGCATCGACCGGTTCCGCAACGAGATCCGCTACTGTTCGCAGTGCAACAACCTCTCCGACGAGGAGGTGTGTCCGATCTGCGCCGACCGGGAACGGGACCATGCGACGATCTGCGTCGTGGAGCAGGTGGCCGATGTGCTGTCGGTCGAGAACACGCGCCAGTACCGGGGGATGTACCACGTGCTGGGCGGCGTCATCTCGCCCATGCAGGGCATCTCGCCCTCGGACCTGAAGATCGACCTGCTGTGCGAACGGATCGCCCGCGGCGGGGTGAAGGAGGTGATCCTCGCCATCTCGACTTCGGTCGAAGGGGAGACGACGCTTTTCTACCTGATGAACCGCCTGCGGCAGTTCCCGGGGCTGAAAGTTACGTCGATCGCGCGCGGTATCGGTTTCGGCGACGAACTGGAGTATGTCGACGAACTGACGATCACCCACGCGCTGATGAACCGCCGGGAGATCGAGTAGCCGGCCCGCTCGGGAGGCGGGTTTTAGGGGCCGAATTTGTGGTTTCAATAAAATAACAACACTATGGACTTTGTAACGAACGAGAAACTCACCATCGTGGGTGCGGCCGGCATGATCGGCTCGAACATGGCGCAGACGGCGCTGATGATGCGCCTGACGCCGAACATTTGCCTCTACGATCCGTATGGACCGGCGCTGGAGGGCGTGGCCGAGGAGCTTTACCACTGCGCCTTCGAGGGGGCGAACATCACGTGGACGACCGACATCCGCGAGGCGCTGACCGATGCGGCTTACGTCGTGTCGTCGGGCGGCGCGGCCCGCAAGGCGGGCATGACGCGCGAGGATCTGCTGAAAGGCAACGCCCAGATCGCCGAACAGTTCGGCAAGGACATCAAGTCCTATTGTCCGGACGTGAAGCACGTCGTGGTGGTCTTCAATCCGGCCGACATCACGGGACTGATCACGCTGATCTATGCGGGGCTGAAGCCTTCGCAGGTTTCGACCCTCGCGGCGCTGGACTCCACGCGCCTGCGTTCGGAACTGGCCAAATATTTCAAAATCTCGCCCGACGAAATCCGCAACTGCCGCACCTACGGCGGCCACGGCGAGCAGATGGCCGTCTTCGCCTCGACGACGCTCGTCGCCGGACGTCCCCTTTCGGAGCTGATCGGCCATGAAATGCCCGAAGGCGACTGGCACGACCTGCAGCAGCGTGTGATTCAGGGCGGCAAGCATATCATCGACCTGCGCGGCCGCTCGTCGTTCCAAAGCCCGGCCTACCTGTCGATCTGCATGATCGCTGCGGCCATGGGCGGCAAGCCGTTCGGCTATCCGGCCGGCGTATTCGTGCACAACGATGAGTTCAAGCATATCCTGATGGCGATGGAGACCCAGATCACCAAGGAGGGCGTCAGCTACAAGAACGTGCAGGGCACGGCCGGGGAGCGCCAAAAACTGACGGAGAGTTACGAACACCTCTGCAAACTGCGCGACGAGGTGATCGCGATGGGCATTCTGCCTCCCGTCGGCGAGTGGGGCCGCCTGAATCCGCACCTGAAATAGCGGGCAATGCAAAACTGAAAAGGACCGGATGCATCCGGCCCTTTTTTAATTGGACGAGCGGAAGTCCACGGGAATTGTGATTTCCACGGGGACCTTTCGTCCGTACAGCTCTCCCGGCTTCCAGTGCGGGGAGCTTTCAAGCGCCCGGACCGCTTCGGCGGATAACTTGCTGTCGGGCGATTGCAGGACACGAATGCCGGTCAGCCGCCCCGTCGTGCCGATCACGAACGAAACCACCACGCGGGGTGGAAAGGGTGGGCAGCCGATGACGATCCGGACATTCCGGACCTGTTCGTTCACCCACTCGCGGAATGTTCGGATGTCGCCTTCCCGGAACAGGGGCGGCGTGTCGCAATGTATGAGAACGAGCGAATCGCGAAATACGACGATCCGGGCCGCCGGCTGTTTTTCCGCCGGCTGTGCCGCTGCCGAATCTGCCGCCACCGGCTGCTTTGCCGCGGTAGGTTTTTGTCCGAAAGCCGCCGCCGGGGCGGTGAGCAGGACGCAGGCGCCGATCAGACCCCGGAACGTCATGGCCTGGCCTGGAACACGGCGCGCAGTTCGCCGTCGCTCAACAGCAGCAGCATCGGGCCGTCCATGTCGTAATGGGTCACCGATTCGAGCATTTTGGTGAAGGCGTCCTCCTCGTCCATGCCCGGGCAGGCCATCATCGTCGCGGCCAGAGGCCCGATCTTCAGCGTGCGTTTCCCGTCGGTCTTGTAGGCGCCCGTCAGGCGGTTGCAGGCCCCGACGCCCGTCAGGCGGTTGCCTTCGGCGAGCAGCGTGACGGTGAATTTGCCCTCCTCGGGTTTGACCGCCTTGCCGCCGAGCTGGATCAGCTGCCACTCGGTGCCCGCCAGCGGGCGGCGGGTCTTTTTCTGGTAGGAGCGGCAGTTGCAGCATCCGGCCATAAAGGCCGCAGCGACAGCGACTATCGCAATTTTCAGTAAAATCTTCATCGTTTTTCCATTTGGATCATATGGCAAATATAGGGAATTAATTATACCTTTGTACAACTTCCGGACCCGATATTTCCGCCGCAAGCGGATATAAGTCCCCGCTTCGGCGTGGATTCAAGGGAGGGTCGGGCCTGTACATGCGGCCAGAGGCTGCGAGTACGGCGGTTGGAAGCACGAAGGCTTAAATAATTTCAAGATAATTTTTTATGAAAACCATCATCGCTTCTCCCCATGCGCCCAAGGCCGTGGGTCCCTATTCGCAGGCCGTCGAGGCCGGCGGCGCGCTCTATGTTTCGGGACAGCTCCCGATCGACGCCGCGTCCGGAAAGATGGACGAAGGCATCGAGGCCCAGACGCGCCGGTCGCTCACGAACCTCGGCCATATTCTGCGCGAAGCCGGATACGATTATTCCGACGTGGTGAAAACCACGGTCCTGTTGCAGTCGATCGGCGATTTCGCCGCCATGAATGCCGTCTATGCGGAGTTCTTCACCTCGGAGATGCCGGCGCGCATGTGCTACCAGGTCGCGGCGCTGCCGATGGGCGCGCTGGTCGAAATCGACGCCGTGGCGGTGAAATAATCCCGCCTTCGGACCGAAGGCGCGCTCCGGGTATCTGGGGCGTGCCTTTTGCTCTTTTGTAGATATTTTGTGAATAAGTTTGGCTCTTCATGCTGGCTTTTTATCCGGAAAAGCCGCAATTTTGTAGAACCGGGTTTTGCCCGCCGTGACGCCTGAAATCTGAAAATATAGAAATAATAGTCTGAAAATAGTTATGTCAAAAGCCACCAAAGCCGACACGCCGCAGAAGGTCAATTACAACGATGCGGTTGCCGAGTCGAAGAAGTATTTCGACGGGGACGACCTCGCCGCCACGGTGTGGGTCAGCAAGTACGCCCTCAAGGACTCTTTCGGAAACATCTACGAGAAATCGCCGCGCGAGATGCACGAGCGCATCGCTTCCGAAATCGAACGCATCGAGCAAAAATACCCGAACCCGCTCCCGAAGGAGGAGGTTTTCGCGTTGCTCGACCATTTCCGTTACGTCATTCCGCAGGGCGGCCCGATGACCGGCATCGGCAACAATTTCCAGGTGGCGTCGCTGTCGAACTGCTTCGTCATCGGCCATAAGAACCCCGCCGACTCCTACGGCGGCATCTTCCGCATGGACGAGGAGCAGGTCCAGCTGATGAAACGCCGCGGCGGCGTGGGCCACGACCTTTCGCACATCCGCCCCACGGGTAGCCCGGTGCTCAACTCGGCACTCACGTCGACGGGCATCGTGCCCTTCATGGAGCGTTACTCGAACTCGACGCGCGAGGTGGCGCAGGACGGGCGGCGCGGCGCGCTGATGCTGTCGCTGTCGATCAAGCACCCCGACGCCGAGCGGTTCATCGACGCCAAGGTCGACACGGGCAAGGTGACGGGCGCCAACGTCTCGATCAAGATCGACGACGATTTCATGCGTGCGGCCCTCGCCGGGAAGAAATACCACCAGCAGTTCCCGATCAAGTCGGACAACCCCAAATACGAGCAGGACATCGACGCCCGGAAGCTCTGGGAGAAGATCATCCACAACGCGTGGAAGTCTGCCGAACCGGGCGTGCTGTTCTGGGATACGATCATCCGCGAAAGCATTCCCGACTGCTATGCCGACGAGGGTTTTGTGACGGTTTCGACCAACCCCTGCGGCGAGATCCCGCTCTGCCCCTACGATTCGTGCCGCCTGTTGGCGATGAACCTGTTGAGCTATGTGGACAACCCGTTCAAGGCCGATGCGAAGTTCAATTTCGACAAGTTCAGGGACCACGTATACAAGGCGATGCACATGATGGACGACATCATCGACCTCGAACTGGAAAAGGTCGAACAGATCATCGGGAAGATCGCCGCCGACCCCGAAGACCTGGATGTGCGCCGCGTGGAGCTGGAGCTTTGGAAGAAGATCCGCGAAATGGCGCGGAAGGGCCGCCGTACGGGTCTGGGCATCACGGCCGAGGGCGACATGCTCGCCGCGCTGGGTCTGCGCTACGGCACGCAGGAGGCGATCGACTTCGCCGTCGAGGTGCAGAAGTGCCTCGCTCTGGCGGCTTACGGCGCTTCGGTGAAGATGGCCGCCGAGCGCGGCGCCTTCCCGGTTTACGACGCCGCGAAGGAGGTGAACAACCCGATGATCGCCCGCATCCGCGAGGCCGATCCGGCGCTCTACGAGGAGATGACGAAGGTGGGCCGCCGCAATATCGCCATGCTGACCATCGCGCCCACGGGAACCACGTCGCTCATGTCGCAGACCACTTCGGGCATCGAGCCGGTGTTCCGCACCGTCTACAAGCGCCGCCGCAAGATCAATCCTTCGGACGTGGACACCCACGTCGATTACGAGGACGAAACGGGCGAAAAGTTCCAGGAGTACAACGTTTACCATCATAATTTCGTCAAATGGCTGGAAGCCAGCGGATACGACACCTCGAAGCTGGCGACGATCTCCGACGCCGAACTGAACGAGTGGGTCGCCGCGTCGCCCTACCACGGCGCCACGGCCAACGACATCGACTGGGTGGCCAAGGTCAAGATGCAGGGCGCCATCCAGAAATGGGTGGACCATTCGATTTCGGTGACGGTGAACCTGCCGAACAACGTCTCGGAGGCGTTGGTGGCCGATGTTTACCGCACGGCTTGGGAGTGCGGCTGCAAGGGCGTCACGGTCTACCGCGACGGCTGCCGCGACGGCGTGCTGCTCGACAAGGCCTCCAAGAACAAGAAAAAGAAGTGCGAGGGGCATCCCGGCGAAGTGGCGAAGCGTCCCAAGTCGATTCCTGCCGACATCGTGCGGTTCAAGAACGGCACGGAGGACTGGATCGCCTTCGTGGGCTTGCAGGGCGGGCGTCCCTACGAGGTCTTCACGGGTAAGATCGAGGAGGATGCCATGTATATCCCCCGCAAGATCAACAAGGGCTTCATCATCAAGGTCCGCGAGGACGACGGCACCAAGCGTTACGACTTCCAGTATACCGACCGTTACGGTTATACGAATACCATCGGCGGCATCTCGCGTCTGTTCGACGAAGAGTTCTGGAACTACGCCAAACTCATTTCGGGCGTATTGCGCCACGGCATGCCGATCGAGAAGACCGTTTCGCTCATCGAGTCGCTCCATCTGGACAGCGAGTCGATCAACACATGGAAGACGGGCGTCTGCCGTGCGCTGAAGCAATATATCGTGGACGGCACCAAGTCGAAAGGCAAATGTCCGAGCTGCGGACAGGAGAATATGGCCTATCAGAACGGCTGTCTGACCTGCATGTCGTGCGGCTATTCCAAGTGCGGTTGATGTTTTTTTCACCTGATTTGTGTTCTAAAAAGCCCCAATGCCCAGGCATTTGGGGCTTCTTTGTCTCCGAAACTCTCTTTTTTCTGTTTTTTTGACCGGATTTGAATGGTTTTTGTGAAAAAAGTGCGTACTTTTACGACAAGTATGTGAGACGTATTAAAGATGAATATTATGAGAAAGATTTTCTTGACTGTTTTGCTCGTGGCTTTCGCCTCTGCCGCATTTGCCGAAGGAACGCCGAAGAAGCCGAGCGTTGCCGGATTCGTGTCGAACGGATTCTGGGATAATTGGGAGGTTTCGGCCGGGTTCGGAACCGGAACAGCTTTCTCCAACGGAGATAACTATGGTCCCCGCAGTGACCGTTTCGGTTTCGAGGGCAACCTGTCGGTGACGAAGTGGCTGCATCCGGTCTTCGGTATGCGCGCTCAATTGCAGGGCGGATGGTTCAACAATTTCGATTCCCAGATCGGCAAGATGACGTGGCCGTACATGTTCGGACACGTGGATTTCATGGTTAACGCCTCGAACTGGATCGGCGGTTACCGTGCCGACCGTGCGTGGTATGCCGTGCCGTTCGCCGGTTTCGGTTACATGGCTTCGAACTTCACGGACCGTAGCCAGCGTGAGAATGCATCCGGTTCGCGCCAGGAGTTCGCCTTCACGGCAGGTCTGCTCAGCAAGTTCCGCCTGTCGCCGGCATTCGATTTCAATATCGAACTCAAGGGGCTGCTCGCCAAGTCGGATATTTGCCCTGCGGAGATGAACGGTTCTTATCTGGCCGGACTTTCCGCTACGGTGGGTATCACCTACCGCTTCAACCAGCGTGGCTGGGAGCGCGGCGTTCCGGGCTATACGGCCGATGACATCCGTGCTTTCCAGAATGCAGTGGCTGCGGGCAATTCCGCCCTCGAAGCCGCCCGGTCGGAGAATGCGGATCTGGCCAACAGACTGAAGGCTGCCGAGGCCGAGGCCGACGCCGCTAAAGCCGCTGCCGCTGCTGCTGCTGCCAAAGCCGCCGCCGAGGCCGCTGCCGCACAGAAGGTGAACACCCTCAGCCCGACTTCGAGCATTTTCTACGATTACAGCATGTCGAAGCTGACGCCGAAGGAGAAGACCCGCCTCGAACTGATGGCCGACCTGATCAAGAGCGGTCCGAAAGACCGGGTCTACAAGATCGAGGGCCACGCCGACCAGCAGACGGGTACGGCGGCAGGCAACAAGCGCGTTGCCGAGAACCGCGCCAAGAGCGTTTACGACTTCCTCGTAAAATGCGGCGTGAACCCCAAACAGCTGACCTACGAAGGCAAGGGCAACGCAGCCAATGTTTACGAGAACAACCAGAAGGCCAACCGCGCCGTGATCATCAAATAAGGCCGGGCCGTATTGGGGAGGGCGAATGGAACCTTCCCGCCATAGAGAAAAAGATGCTCCGTTTGCGGGAGCATCTTTTTTCATATATATATTATATAAGGTATGCTTTTTTGCCGAACCCGGACTTACCGGATGATGACGGCGTTGACGAGCCGTACGCCCGAACGGCGGTTTATCTCCTCCTTGAGCGCCTCGCGCTGGTAGAAAAGTTCCGAGCGCAGGACGCTCGACTGTATGCGTACGTACAGGATGTGCTTTTCGAGCCGCAATTCGGTGGTGACATCCGCGGCGTGGTTGCCGACAATCTCGCGCCATGTGTCCGGCAGTTTGCCTTCGGCGACTTTCTCGGCGATGTAGGGGCGTTTGAAAAACTCCTCCAGCAGGTCGCCCATCAGCATGGTTTTGGTTCGTCTCATGGCTGTTCGTCGGTTGATTCGGGTTGTACGGATCGCTCTTTTTCCGCGCCTTTCGCGGAATCTTCCGTTGCATTTTCCGAGGCGTTCTCCGGGGTGTTTGCGGCGTTTTCAGCTGCATTCCCGGCCGGGCCTTCCGCCGGATCTTCCGTCGCGGCCCGCTCCTGCGTCACGGCGCCTTCGGCGACTGAAAAGAGCGTGTAGTCGCCGCCCGCCTTGTCGAGAATCCGTTTCAGGCGTGTCGGGTTGCAGTCGGTGATCAGGATTTGCCCGAAGGTGTCGTCCGAGACCAGCCGGATCAACTGTTCGACCCGCCCGGCGTCGAGCTTGTCGAACAGGTCGTCCAGCAGCAGGATCGGGCGTTCGCCCTTCGTCTGGGCGACGACGGCGTACTGCGCCAGTTTGAGGGCGATCAGGAAGGATTTCTGCTGTCCCTGCGATCCGTATTTGCGCAGGGGATAACCTCCGATTTTCAGCACCAGGTCGTCGCGGTGAATGCCTGCCGTCGTGAATTCGTTGACGATGTCCTTCTGCCGCGCATCGAGCAGTATCTCCTCGAACGGACGGTCGTTCAGCTCCGATTTGTAGTGCAGTTCGACCTGCTCCCGGTCGCCCGAGAGGATGCTGTAATAGGCCGCGGTCACGGGTTGCAGCCGCTCGGCGAACTCCTGCCGCCGGGCGTGGATGGCCTTGCCGTGTTCGCACAGTTGCATGTCGTAGATTTGGAGCATGGTTTCGTCGGGCCGGGTTTTCAGCAGGCGGTTGCGTTCGGCCAGCACGGCGTTGTAACGCATCACCGAACCGAGATAGGCGCGGTCCAGCTGCGAAATGAAGGCGTTGAGATAGCGTCGGCGCTCGTCGGCGGCGTCCGAGATCAGCGCGCTGTCGGCCGGCGACACGATCACCGCGGGAATCAGTCCCACGTGGTCCGAAAGCCGTTCGTACTCCTTGCCGTTGCGCTTGAGCACCTTGCCGCCCTTGCGCGAGAAGCTGCACACGATGGTTTCCCGCTTGCCGGCATCGCTCGCATAGGTCCCTTCGACGAGGAAGAAGTCGGCGCCGTGGCGGATGCTCTGCCCGTCGGTCATCGGCAGCGACGACTTGCACATCGAGAGGTAGTAAACGGCGTCCACGACGTTGGTTTTGCCCGCGCCGTTGTCGCCCACCAGGCAGTTGATGCCGGGGCACAGCGCGAGTTCCTCCTGGGAGATGTTTTTGAAATTCAGCAGCGCTATTTTCTTCAGATGCATAGGACAAAAATACAAAAAATCCGGACACGACATTGCACATTGTGAATAGTTTTGTATCTTTGCAAACTATCGTACGAATTATAAACTAATAACACAATAAGCAATATGGCAAAGCAGAACGTCGCCGAGCAGGAAACCCTCGGCGAAGCAATGAACAAAACGGAGTTGTTTTTCGAGAGGAACGGCCGGACGATGTCCTACGTTTTCCTCGGTCTGCTCGTCCTCGCAGCCCTCGTTTTCGGCTACCGCTCGCTGATCCTCCAGCCCCGCGCCACGAAGGCCGCCGAGATGATCGCCGAGGCGCAGAACCGTTTCGAAGGCGAGAACCCCGATTTCGAGACGGCGCTGCTGGGCGACGACAACGCGGCCGGTTTCCTCGACGTGATCGAGAAGTACGGCTCGACGCCTTCGGGCAACCTCGCCAAGCATTATGCGGGCATCTGCTACCTGCGTACGGGCGATCTGGAGAACGCCGCCAAATACCTGGCGAAGTTCTCGCAGTTGAAAGGTATCCCCGGGGAGCTGATCAACGCACAGAACTACGGTTTGCAGGGCGATATCGCCGTTGAGCAGCAGGACTACGCCAGGGCGGTGAAGTTCTACGAGAAGGCCGTGAAGGCCGCCGACAACAACCTGACGGCCCCGATGTACCTGCGCAAGGCAGGTCTTGCGGAGCAGGCGCAGGGCAATGAGCAGAAAGCCGCGGCTTTCTATGAAGAGATTTTGACTTCGTATCCCGCCTCGATGGAGGCCCGCGATGCGGAAAAGCTGCTCGGCAGCATCAAATAGCGAAAGACGATGGCGACCAAGAATCACAACCTTTCCAAATTCGACTCACCCCTGCCTTCGGCCGCTGACATGCGGTTCGGTATCGTCGTGGCCGAGTGGAACCGCGAGGTCACCGAGGCCCTGTTGGAGGGAGCCGTGCGCACGCTGCGTGCCGCCGGGTGCCCCGATATGAATATTCAGGTCAAATATGTCCCGGGCACGTTCGAGCTTTCGCTCGGCGCGCAGTTCTTCGCGGAGTATACCGACGTGGACGCCGTCATCGCTCTCGGATGCGTTATCCAGGGCGACACGCGCCACTTCGATTTCATCTGTCAGGGCGTGACGCAGGGCATTACGCAGCTGCAAATCCAGTGGAACATGCCCATCGCTTTCGGCGTGCTGACGGTGGGCGACATGCAGCAGGCCCTCGACCGCTGCGGCGGCCGTCACGGCAACAAGGGCGACGAGGCTGCGGCCACGGCCATCAACATGGTGAAGTTGCAGATCGACATGGAGGCGGCTTCGCCCGACCATGAACCCGACCGGCGCAATATCAACTGATTGCCGCTTTCTGGCGGCGATCTTTCGCACATCCTTTAAACGAGGCGGATGGACAGTACCGAAGTACATTCCATCCGCCTCGTTCTTTTGCTGTCCGGCGTTCGTTCGTCTGATCCGTTCCCGCCGCTCGCCCGGACTTGTTCAGCTGTCGCCGCTTCGGCCGGTCATTGGGCCTTTTCGAGCGTGATGCGCTCCGAATAGCGGCGTCCGAAACGGTCCGTGGCGACTACCTCGATCGTCTGTGCCGAAGCCGAAGGACGCGCTTTGAAATAGAAGTCCGAGATGCGGGGATGCTGCGATTTGGCGAGTTTCCGCCCGGCGTTTTTCAGAGAGTCGAGATGCGCCGCATAGTCGGGGTCGACGATCTGGATGCGTTGCATTGCGCCGCGGTAACGGCCGTCCTCGTACCAGACGACGGTCCAGCAGGGGTCCCAGTTCCAGATTTTGGCCACGACGCTTCCGGGAAACGCTTCCACCTGCCCGGGCTGCCATACCCGCAGTTGCCGTACGGCCGGAGATCCGAGGCTCCGGTACTCCCACGAGAACTCTCCGCCGCATTCGCGGAAGAGCTGGTAGCCTTTGGGCGTGCCGTCCTTGTTGATCGGGTCGTACCACAGATTTCCGCAGATCTGTGCCACGTTGTGCTCCACGACTCCTTCGCGGATGTCGTAGTTCGAGTTGACGTGCGTGTGTCCCGTGATGAAATGCAGTTCGTGGCCGGCGAAGGCGTCCATCAGCCTGGCGGCCGACTCCATGACCTGATTGCCTTTCCAGGCCTTCATGGCCGGGGCGTGCATGGCTACGCAGACGCGCGACCCGGCGGGCAGCCGCCGGGCGTATTCCGCGGCCCAGGCCAGTTGCAGCGAGTCGATCTGCTCGTCGTATTTCTTCGCTCCGTGGTAGACGATGTCGTCGAGGACGATGTAGTGGGTCCGTCCCATGTCGAAGGCGTAGTAGGTGGGGCCGAAATGGTTCCGGTAGTTCTCCGTGGCCTCCCGGTCGGTGTATTTGTTCCGGTCGTGGTCGTGGTTGCCGATCACGCCGTAGACCGGTATTCCGAGCGATGCGAACTGCTCGCGGACGCCGGCGAACAGCTCCGGAGAGTCCCAGACGATGTCGCCGAGCAGCAGCGCCGCCTGTGCCGTGCCCCGTTGCTTCCCGAGGGCGGTCGCGCGTTGCAGTTCGGGGATGATCTCGGTTCGGAGCCGGTCGAAATGCGCCGCGGTTTTGGGCTGCGGGTCGCCGATCGCCAGCAATTCGTAAACCTCGCCCGTGGCCGGCCACGGACGCAGCTCGAAATCGTAACGCTTCGTGGAAGCGGCGTAGGGCCGGAAGAATTGCGGGATGTCCTGCTCCATGGGGGCCAGGTAGCCGGAAGGGGTTACGATGCTGATGAACAGCGCGTCGTCGTCGGCGTCGAGGGTGAAAGTTCCGTCGGCGCCGCTTTCGGTGAAGGAGTGGCCGTCCGTGACGGTGACGCCGGAGACCGGCGTCCCGGCGCATTTGACCGTGCCCCGGATCGGGCGGGCCGTAACGGCTGCGCCGAGGCAGCAGACGAGCAGCAGGACAATGAATCGTTTCATGGTTTCGGTAGGTTTTGGGTTTCGTTCTGATCGGTGCGGGCCGCTAAAAGAGGCCCAGGTTATCCAGGAAGATCAGCAGCAGCACCGCCGGGCAGACGTAGCGCACGAGGAAGATGAACACCCCGTAGATACGGAATTTCAGCGTGCCGTTGTTGCTGATTTCGGCCTTGAGTATTTTCCGGTCGAGGCGCCAGCCGACGAATATGCAGGTGAAGAATCCGCCGGCGGGGAGCAGGATGTTGGCCGTGAGGTAGTCGAGCGAGTCGAAAATCGTGAGTCCGAAGATGTTCCATCCCTTCAGAACGCCCAGCGACAGCGATGCCACGGCGGCCAGCGCCATGCAGGCTCCGGTCGTGGACCATGCGGCGGCCCGCCGGCTCATGTGCCACTCCTCGTGCATGTAGGCCGTGATGACTTCGTGCAGGGAGATGGTCGAGGTGAGCGCCGCAACGACCAGCAGCAGAAAGAATACCGACGACCAGACCATGCTCAGCGGCATCGAGTTGAAGATGCCCGGCAGGGTGATGAATACGAGCGACGGTCCCGACGAGGGTTCGATGCCCACGCTGAACACCGCCGGGAAGATCACCACGCCGGCCAGCACGGCTACCAGCGTGTCGAGGATCGTGACGTTGAGTGCCGTGTGGCGCAGGTTGGTGTCGGGTTTGAAGTAGGAGGCGTAGGTGACCATCGTGCCGATGCCGATCGAGAGCGAGAAGAAGGCCTGCCCCAGCGCCACGAGCACCGTCGAGGGCGTCACCTTCGAGAAGTCGGGCCGGAACAGGAACCGAAGCCCTTCCTCGCCGCCGGGCATCAGCAGCGAGTGGATCGACAGTGCGATCAGGATGACGAACAGCAGGGGCATCAGCACCTTTGCCGAGCGTTCGATGCCTTTCTGCACGCCCGTCGCGATGACGAAGTGCGTGGCCAGCACGAACAGCGCGGTGTAGAGCACGGGCCGCCACGGGTTCTGGATGAAATTCTCGAAAACGCTCTTGTATTCGTCGGCGGTGGTGTACTGGGCAAGGCTTCCCGTCACGGAGTGAACCATGTATTCGGCGGTCCATCCCGACACCACGAAGTAGAAGCCCAGGATCAGGAACGCCGCCACGACGCCGTTGTAGCCCAGGAAACTCCACTTGGGGTCGAGCGCCCGGTAGGCTCCCACGGCATTGCGGTGCGAGGCGCGCCCGACCGAGAATTCGGCCACCATGATGGGCAGTCCCAGCAGCAGGACGCAGAGAATGTAAATCACCAGAAAAGCTCCGCCGCCGTTGTCTCCGGCGACATAGGGGAACCGCCAGATATTTCCCAGCCCCACGGAACTTCCGGCCGCGACGAGCACGGCGCTCAATTTGCCGCCCAGCGTTGCGCGGCCGTGTGAATGATGCATATATCGGTTCTATTTGAAAAACTGCGCGCACGCAGCCGCGTGCGCGCAGTTTTCTATTTCTCCAGTACGACGCTCACCTTCTCCAGTTTGCCGCCGAGCGGGGGCGCCAGTTTCGAGACGGTGCATTTTACGTGCCGAACCTGCCGGAACGAGGCGTAGACCGCCTCGATGATGTTCATCGCCACGCGCTCGATCGTGCGCTGGGTAATGCGCATCTGAAGCGAGACGACTTCGTAGACCGTGAGGTAGTTGACCGTCTGTTCGACGCTGTCCTCGGCGGCCGCGTCGCCCAGGCAGGCCGTGATCTCCAGGTCGACCGTGAAGCGGTTGCCGACCTTCCGTTCGAGT
>OGGU01001249.1_pt1 | contig 15724 bp, 10 predicted proteins | sample 1571241 | NCBI WGS metagenome assembly OGGU01 (sample SAMEA2581934, study PRJEB24529) | metagenome | biome: Human gut stool | place: China | collected 2011
GCCCGGAACTGGTATCTGTTTGAACTTTCGGACGATGACCGTAAGGCCATCCAACTTGAAAGCGTAAAAATCCTTGAAACCATCCCGCAGGCTGGCATCGGCAGGCGGCGTATCTGGGAACCCGAAACGATACCGCCCGATATTCGGCTCATCAACAGCTATTACGACGATCTTCACCGCGTTCCTGATGGTGGTGTGATTCAGGTGGACTACCCGGATGGCCGTAGTTTTACGTCACGGCTGGAATATCTGGACGATTACCATTTTGACATGGGTGGTCTGGGCAATGTGTTCCACATCTGCCAGTTTGCTGAGGTGATGGAACGCAATGGAGCCGACTATTACCCAGAGATTCAGACACAGGATGAACAGGGCGCATGGGAATTGGGCGGCAAGGGTTATCTTGCCATCCAATCTACCGATGAGGGCTGGAACTACACCATTTACCACAGCGACTTCTCCGTGATGGATGGCGGTCAGGTCGATGCCCCGGAACTGACGATTCAGGAAGTCCGGGAGCAGATTCTGGAAGCGCACCACATGGAAAAAGGTCGGCGGCTGTTGCAGGATTATGATTTTGTGATGGACAGAGCCGCAGAAGCTGAAAAATTGGGGCTGAACCAGCGGCACTCTACGCTGGAAAAGCTGGCTGCTCTTGCTGGCACAAAAGAAAAATGCGATGCCCCGGAGTGCAGCCCTATCGGGTGCAGGAAAGCGAGGGATGCTCATGAACTTTAATGGTGAAGAACTGATGCTGATGATCCTCTACAATCCCGGCACCCGGCTGGGGCTGATGCAGGAGCTGCGGCTCATGCAGTGCTACCTGATGCCCGATGAAACCGCCCTGCGAGAATTGTCCGAGCAGGTCATTGAAAAGCTGAAACTTATGACCGATGCTGAATTTGCCGAGTTGGAATTTCCGCTCGACTAAATTTTTGCCGCCGCTTGGCGGCATACATATCCTCTTTTGTAATGGCAAACAATATGGTATAATTCAAATGATATAGCTATTTCATAGCCAATCTATATGGAGGATACTATGACTGACGAAGAACGCGAATCCAAACAAGGCTCTATTGATATCAGAAAATTGCCTGGATATGAAGTCAATATTCGTTTGACTTCATTCATAGATGCCATTTTAGTGTGTAATGCCAATGCCGTAAGTTTCCGAAAATGGCACGATAAGATAAACACCCCTGCTCTTGTGGTGATGCTTAAGGAACCAGCAAATTATTCCCTACGCCATGAAACCAATCTCGAACTTCAGCGACAATTTTCAAATTTCTTGATGTCAGCATTTGCAGTAAGAGATCACTGGTATGCACTCAGAAATGAATATTACATCGGCACAGCAGTGAATGAAAAAATAAACGCGTTCACAAGTGAAACGTTTGGAAAAAATGAGTTGGCATCTTTTATGCACGATTTCAGAAATTATATTACCCATAAAGGCTATCCACTAGTCAGTCAAACATTTTCTGAAAAAGATCATCGCCTTATTAACGATGTCCGTTTTGAAAAAGAGCAATTATTAGAGTACAAAAAGTGGTCTACACTTTCAAAACAATATATAAACCGTATCGAGAATAGCATTAGCCTTATTAGTTGTGTTTCGGAATATTCGGAAATTCTCAGGCTCTATTATTATACTCTCGTTAAAATGCTCGAAGAGTGGCATAAAGAAGATCTTTCATTACTCAAACACTATAAAGATTCATACGGCTTAAAAATCAACATCGTTCAAACAAAACTCCCTCAATAAAATATATTCGTATGCGAGTGGTATCGACCACTCGTTTTTTATTTTTACAAAAAATGAAAGGAGGAACGCCATGCCAAATAAAACGCAAGAATACCTCAACCTTGCCCAGCAAACGGCAAAAGAGCTGACTCGGTATTGGGAAAACTGGACGGACTACCTGACCACTGCATCCCGGCTGTACAAGTACAACTATGCAGACCAGCTCATGATTTACGCCCAGCGGCCTGATGCCACCGCCTGCGCCAGCTTCGACCTCTGGAATGATCGCATGAATCGCTATGTCCGGCGCGGCTCCAAAGGCATCGCCTTGTTAGACCAGTCCAGCAGTGTGCCGCGTCTGCACTATGTTTTTGATGTGAGCGATACCGGGGTGCGCCGCAATTCTCGTGACCCGGAGGTGTGGCAGCTCGGCCCCGATCTGATGCAGCCTGTGTCGGAAATGCTTGCCAGAGAGTACGGTGTTCAGCAGGAAAATCTCGGCCAGCAAATCGCGGACATCTGCGGCAGGCTGGTGGATTCCTATTGGGATAACAACAGCGGTGACATTCTCGACATCGTTGACGGCTCTCTCCTGATGGGGTATGATGAAGCCGGACAGGAGTTCCAGTTCAAATCTGCCGCCGCAATCAGCATCACCTATGCTGTTCTCGAACGCTGCGGCTTTGAGCCGGAAGGTCATTTTGACCGGGACGATTTTCAGGCGATCTTCTCCTTTTCCACTCCTGCCGCTGTGTATGCACTGGGCACCGCAGTCAGCGAGTGCAGCCGTGGGCTGCTGCGCAGCATCGAAAGAACTGTAAAGACGACCATTCGCCGTCGTAACGTAGAAAGGAGCCAATATGAATATGAACAGCAGGAACGTGACCTACTCGAAAGTCGGAGATTATCTGCTTCCGAACCTGACCCTGCCCCAGCAGGAGAAAGCATTGGGCAAGTACGGGCGACTGCGCCGGACTTACCTGATGAAGCATCGCCCGGTACTGTACAACTCGATGCTCCTGTCGGGAACTCTGCATCCGCACCTGTTGGAAGTGGAGCAGAGCGCGGAGAGCCGGATACAGCAGACCATGCAGAAGCTGCTGGAGCAGAATCCGGCTCCGAACAAAGAGCAGCATCAGATGGAGTGGGTGCAGCACATGAACAGCCTGAAAGCACAGGCCGAGGAACTGGTGATGAACGAGCTGATTTACAGCTAAGTTTCTTCGATGTGGCTATTCCCACCGAAGCCGAACAAATTGAATCCATCGACCAAGCGGAGAGCGAAAAATCGCCCTCCGCTTTCTCTTTGTCACAGGCCGACATTGAAAATGCTCTGCGGAGAGGCTCCAACTTTGAAAACAGCAAACTTCGGATATGGAAAATTTATCAGTTGCAGCCTGACCGAAACCTCCGGGCAAAAGCTCTTGCCAAAGAATATGCTCCAAACGGACCCGGTGGCTCCTCGCACACCTATCTGGATGGAAGTCGCGGCTGGCTTGACCATGACAGCAAGGGCTTGACGTTTGAACACTATCCAGACCACCAGAAAATTCTTCTTCGCTGGAATCAGGTCGAAAAGTATATCGACCTGATGATTCAGTCTGACCGCTATCTGTCCGACAAAGAAAAAAGAATCATCGACTTTCCCCTTGAACTGAACGACACCAGTGCTGCCGAATACACTGCATTAAAAGAGCAGTACCCGGACACTCTCATTGGTTTTGAAGCTGGCGGCAATTTTATGTTCTATGGCGAAGATGCCGCCAAGGTCGCAAAAATCATCAACAGTGCTTTGTTCATGAGAAACACTGCACTGGGCGAAGTTCAAATCACGGGCTTTCTCCCTAGCTTATGGGCAAAAAGAGCAAAAGAATTGTGGTCTGCGGGCAATGATGTGTACCTTGCCGGGTTAAACGAGGATGGCACTCACCACCAGACCAAGCACTTGCGCAAAGAGGACTATCTGCCCATCGGCTCCGTTATCAATATGGATGACCGGAAATTTCGGGTCGATAGCGTGGATTTTGACAAGGACAAAGTTTCCTTGCAGGATATGGCTCTGGCCGATGCCCGGATGCCGATTTTCCGGGAAGAGCCGCTGACTGTTGTCCGGGAACTGTACGAACAGCAGGATGAAGCCCTTGATACTGCTCCAGAAAAAACTCCCGATTACAATGTCGGTGATTCCGTTGTTGTAGACCTTCCAACCCGAACCATCGAGGGAACTATTGGCTATGTAGGCGAAACCGATGTGCGCATCGACACCAGTGCACAGGGCTATTCGTGGAGCAATGAGGTACTGAACAAGCAGCAGTTCGAGGATGGACTGCGGCAGGATGAGCCGGAACTTTCCGATGAAGAACTGGATAAGCTGCCCACCTCTGTGGAAGTTAACGGCGAATGGCAGACTTTCCCGGATGCCGCTGCCGCAGACAAAGCTCTGAACGCCGAACCTGTGCCGGAAGCTGCCGGAAACTTCCACATCACGGACGATCATCTGGGCGAGGGCGGCGCAAAACAAAAATATGCCCGGAACGTTGAAGCCATCCGCACCCTGTTCCAGTTGGAGCAGGAGCATCGTGGAGCCACCGCCGAGGAACAGCAGATTCTTTCGCAGTATGTCGGCTGGGGCGGTCTGCCGGATGTCTTTGACCCAGACAAGGGCAACTGGGCAAAAGAATATTCCGAATTGAAAGGTCTGCTTTCCGAGGACGAATATGCTGCTGCCCGTAGTTCCGTTCTGAACGCCCACTACACCAGCCCTACCGTTATCCGCGCCATCTATGATGCAGTCGAGAAAATGGGGTTCCGCAACGGCAACATTCTGGAGCCGAGCATGGGCATCGGCAACTTTTTTGGTATGCTGCCGGACACCATGCAGGACAGCCGCCTATACGGTGTGGAGTTGGACAGTGTCACAGGCCGTATCGCCCAAAAGCTCTACCCGGATGCCAACATTAAAGTTGCCGGATTTGAAACCACTGACCGCCGCGACTTCTATGACCTTGCAGTGGGCAATGTTCCTTTTGGCCAGTACCGGGTAAACGACAAGGCGTACAACAAATTAGGTTTCAGCATCCACAACTATTTCTTCGCCAAGGCCATCGACCAAGTGCGTCCGGGCGGCATCGTGGCATTCGTCACCAGTCGCTACACGCTGGACAGCAAAGATTCTTCTGCCCGCAAGCACATTGCCGAACGTGCTGATCTGCTGGGTGCTATCCGTCTGCCGAACACTGCGTTCAAAGCAAACGCAGGAACAGAAGTCGTCAGCGACATTATTTTCCTCCAAAAACGTGACCGCCCTATCGACCATGAGCCGGACTGGGTGCAGCTTGGCAAAACGGAAGATGGCTTTGCCATCAACAGCTATTTTGTAGACCATCCAGAGATGGTGCTGGGTGAACTGACTTCCGAAAGCACCCAGTATGGCCGGGAGGAATGCACTGTGCGTCCCATCAAGGGCGCAGTGCTGGTGGACCAGCTTGCAGAAGCCATCCAGCATATTGAGGGGCAGTTCACGGAAGTCGAGGTCGAAACACCAGATATTGCGGATGCTGAAAATGAGCGGCACATTCTCCCGGCTGACCCAGATGTGAAGAATTTCTCTTACACGGTGGTTGATGGTGAGGTGTATTATCGGGAAAATTCCGTCATGACACAGGTGGAGCTGTCCGACACCGCCAAAGGCCGTGTGACCGGGATGGTGGAGCTGCGGCAAATCGTCAATGAGTTGATCGACCAGCAGCTGAACGACTACCCGGATGCCGACATTAAAGCAACGCAGGAAAAGCTGAACACTGCCTACGATGCTTTTTCCGCCAAATATGGCTTGTTGAATGACCGCAAAAACGGCAGATTATTTGAGCAGGATTCTTCTTACTATCTGCTGTGTTCTCTGGAAAATTTGGACGAGCAGGGGCGGCTCAAGAGCAAGGCGGCGATGTTCACCAAACGCACCATCCGCCCGGAATGTACTGTCACCAATGTAGACACTCCTACGGAAGCCCTTGCGGTGTCCATCGGAGAGCGTGGCCGGGTGGACTTGCCCTATATGGCAGAACTGCTCGGCACTCCCGGTGACTATGAGCGCATCACCAGCGAACTGTCCGGCGTGATTTTCAAAGACCCCGGCGCAGACCCTACCGACCCGGAAGCAGGTTGGCGAATGGCAGACGAATACCTGTCCGGCAATGTTCGGGCAAAGCTGCGCATGGCTCAGCTTGCCGCCGAAACTAACCCGGAGTTTGCAGTTAACGTCACTGCACTGGAAAAAGCACAGCCGAAAGATCTTGAAGCATCTGAAATTGATGTGCGGCTGGGCGCAACATGGCTTGCTCCAGAAATTATCCAAAAGTTTATGGCAGAAACATTCCAGATTCCCTACTATCTGCGCCATGCAGTCAAAGTGAGATATTCTCCCTATACCGCAGAATGGCGCATTGAGGGCAAGTCGGCCATGGGCAGAGGTGACATCATCTCCTCCGAAACCTACGGCACCTCCCGCGCCAACGCCTACAAGATTCTGGAAGACACGCTCAACCTGAAAGATGTGCGCATCTATGACGCTATCGAAGATGAAGAAGGCAAGCTGAAGCGCATCCTGAACAAAACGGACACCATGCTGGCACAGCAGAAGCAGCAGGTCATCAAGGATGCCTTTGCCAACTGGATCTGGAAAGACCCCCAGCGGCGCATTGCACTGGTGAAACAGTATAATGAACTGTTCAACAGCAGCAGGCCACGAGAATACGATGGTTCCCACATCCACCTTGTCGGTATGAACCCGGAAATCACCCTCCGGGAACATCAGCGCAATGCCATTGCTCATGTGCTTTATGGCGGTAATACGCTGTTGGCACACGAGGTAGGAGCAGGAAAAACTTTTGAAATGGCGGCATCCGCAATGGAAGCAAAACGCCTTGGCTTGTGTCAGAAAAGCCTATTTGTCGTTCCCAATCACTTGACGGAGCAGTGGGCTTCGGAGTTCCTGCACCTATACCCCAATGCAAAGCTGCTGGTAGCGCGGAAAAAGGATTTTGAAACGGCCAACCGCAAAAAGTTCTGCGCCCGGATTGCAACCGGGGATTATGATGCGGTCATTATCGGTCACAGCCAGTTTGAGCGGATTCCGCTTTCCTATGAGCGGCAGGAACGCATTATTCAGGAACAGATCGATGAAACGCTTGCCGCCATCGAAGAACTGAAAGCCAATGCAGGCGAGAATTTCAGCATCAAGCAGATGGAAAAGACCCGTAAGACGCTGGAAACAAAACTGGAAAAGCTGCGCTCCGATGCGAGAAAGGACGATGTTATCACCTTTGAGCAGTTGGGCGTTGACCGACTTTTTGTAGACGAATCGCATTTTTATAAGAACCGTGCGAAACGTTGTGCATAAGACCTTGTTGACAGCAAGGGCGAAAAGCACCATGTGATTGCACTTAGCAATAAGAAAATATCACAGAGAACTTTAATCTCAAAATCAGGGGTGAAATTCCTCTGCCGTACAGAACCAATGTCGAGGAACAAAGTTCAAGAGAATAGGTCAAAATTCAAGACAGTACGAGAGCTAATACTCCACTGTGCGTTGCCACCTGTAAGTGTGCATTGTACAGAGCGTGGTGAAGGCGTAACCTGAAAACCTAAACCTCTGCAAAGAGGCATGGATAATAATGGTGCGGGCTTCCGAAACCTATGGCTATCCGTCAGGGAAAGCTATGCAGCATCGTAAGAGCGAACGACATCCGAAAGGGTGACCCTTGGAAAAAGTGTGTGTGGCTGGTTTTTCTGCACACGCCCTGTGGGATGAAATCCCCATCAGGAATCATGCAGCAACTGTGGTTCAAAGCATGGTTAGATTTTCCCGGTGTAAGGTAGCGGCCTAAGGGTTTCAGAACAGGGATAGAGATTAAGGAACGTTTGAGAGCCTGTTGTTGGAGCGTTACAGTGCAGTGAAAGCAACAGGAAGTCAGCCGTATCATAGTAGTCTGGGCTGGGTAATGCCAGTCAAACGGAATTGAAATATTCCATGGCGAAGGATACGAGTCAAATCGATTTGTAAATTTCACAAAACGAAAATCCTATAACTCCCTGAAAGATGGGTGACGAACTGCGAGGTGAAAATCTTGTGCATTTGAACGTCAGATTTTCAACGGAAACGGAACTTAAAAAGATTCAGGACTTTCTCTATGAGAAGTCCGGTCAAGGAGTATCGTTCACCGGTCTGGTGGAAGCGATGGCAAATGAAGTGACCATTGTAACCGCCGTCCACAATATCAAGGCCAACAAAGGCAGCAGAACTGCTGGCGTGGATAAGATGAAAATGGACAAATACCTTCAAATGCCCAAAGATGAGCTTATTTTATTGATTCAATCGAGTTTTCGCAACTACCGCCCCAAACCAGCCCGCCGTGAATATATCGAAAAGAGTAACGGCAAGAAAAGACCGCTGGGTATCCCCACTGTATTGGACAGGATCATACAGGAGTGCGTGCGTATCATTATCGAGCCGATCTGTGAAGCGAGATTTTATCCGCAAAGCTACGGCTTTCGCCCCTATCGGGCACAGAAACATGCAATCCGGGGTATCATCAATGTCATAAATGCTGGATGTAAATCGCCCGACCAACCCGTGTGGGCTATTGAGGGTGACATCAAGGGATGCTTCGACAATATCAATCACCGCCTGCTGCTCCAAAAACTCTGGAGAATCGGTATCCATGACAAGCGTGTGCTGAAAATTATCAGTCAGATGCTAAAAGCTGGATATATGGAAAATGACCTGTTTCATGCAACAGAGCTTGGTACACCGCAGGGAGGAATCCTCTCACCGCTTTTATCCAATGTTTATCTCAACGATTTCGATTGGTATGTTGGTCGTATGTATATGGAGCCGCACAGACAGTGCAAGCATAAAGGCAACGACACAAGGCGTTTGAAATGGGCTGGTGTAACGCCAAAGTACAATTATCGCTACGCCGATGATTGGGTGATTCTGACGTCAACGGAGAAGGAAGCACTCCGCTTGAAACGTGTCTTGACAAAATATTTTCGGAACAGAATGAAACTTGAATTGTCGCAGGAAAAGACCTATGTAACAGACCTGCGGACAAACGGTATACACTTTCTTGGCTTTGTGGTAAAGGCCGAACGAAAACGGAAAACTCCTGACCCGGCAACATGGACGAAACATCTGGTTGGAAAGCCGCTGCCGGATATGGAACGGTTAGGAAAGAAGATTAAGAAACTGCTCGAAGAAGTGCACCGCATAGAACTTTGTCAAAAAGTCAATGTGCAGGCTGCGCAAATTCAGTACGTCAACTCTGTCATTATGGGTATGGCACAGTACTTGCAGACATCCATCTGCTCTCGTGCCTACCATGCGATAGACCGCAGAGTAAACAACGCTGCACTGGCTGTATGGAAAAAGCTGTACCCCAAACGGTACAACTCCATGCAGGTGTCGCTGAAGGTGCTTTGCAATCTTCCTGACCGACACAAGGGCTACGACAGCAAGACATTTGCTGTATGGATCGAAGGAAACTGGTTTGGGATAACTTTTGCGTTCATCACGCATAGTCACTATGAATCCAAGCCATTTGACCAGAAAATGACACCGTACACAGCGGAAGGGCGTAGGCGATATGTAAGTTACCGTACTAAGCACAAGCCGCTTCCGTGTGACCGTCCATCCGTTAATTCCCCAAGCGATATTGCGATATCAGCGTACGCAAAGGGAAGGATGAATTTTGAGTATTATATGAACCGGGAGTATGCTTACAGCAGGGACAAAGGAAAATGTAAATGCTGTGGAAATGCCTTCTCACCCATGCTTCAAAAGCATTGTCACCACGTTAAAAATAAGCTTTCACTTGATAGAATCAATAAAGTACCGAATCTGGTTTGGCTGTGTGAACCATGCCACCGCATGGTTCACAACAGTTCAATACCGCCTGAGCTTGATGCAAAGACGGTAGGCAAAATCATGAAATACCGCGAAAAACTTAAACTGTGAAATTTACAACCACTCTGTGTCCGTGAGAACACAGCAGTGTTGAAATCTGAAGGAAGAAAGTAAATCGATTTGATGGTACGCCGGGTGCGCTGAAAGGTGCACGCCCGGCGTGAGGTGGGGGAAAACTTGGAGATTACTTCAAAAAGTTACCTATCACAACAAAGCAGACTACTCTGCGGACTGCTTCGCAGCCGCAGAGGTGCTGCACATTCTTTTTAACCACAAAAATGCGCAATGTCGCTGGTTTGTCCACATCGGAAGCCCAGAAATCGAGCGATATGTTCGGCAAGTGCCGCTATCTGGACGAGATCACAGGCGGGCGCGGCGTGGTATTTGCAACGGGAACTCCCGTGAGCAACTCCATGTCGGAACTGTATACGGTCATGCGCTATCTGCAATACGGCACACTCCAGCAGAAAGGGTTGACGCATTTCGACTGCTGGGCATCGACCTTTGGCGAAACCACCACCGCCATCGAACTCGCCCCGGAGGGTACGGGCTATCGGGCGAGAACGCGTTTTGCAAAGTTTTTCAATCTCCCGGAACTGATGTCGATGTTCAAAGAAGTTGCTGACATCAAGACCTCCGACCAACTTCATCTGCCTGTGCCGGATGCAAAGTTTGAAACTGTGGTGGCGAAACCGTCCGAGATTCAGAAAGAAATGGTGCAGGAACTGAGCAAACGTGCTGCAAAAATCCACTCCGGCGCAGTGGATGCGTCCGAGGACAATATGCTGTGCGTCACCAACGATGGCCGAAAGATCGGTCTGGATGTCCGCCTGATGAACCCCATTCTGCCGGATGACCCCAACAGCAAACTGAACACTTGTGTTCGGAATGTGCTACAAATCTGGGAAGATGGCAAGGAGCAAAAGTTGACACAGCTTTTGTTCTGCGACCTTTCGACACCGAAAAATGATGGCAACTTCAATGTCTATGAGGACATTCGCAAAAAGCTGATCGCTGCCGGTGTGCCGGAAAACGAGATTGAGTTTATCCACAACGCCGACACCGAAGCGAAAAAGGCAGCATTGTTCTCCAAAGTACGCTCCGGCGATGTGCGCGTCCTGCTGGGCAGCACGGCAAAAATGGGCGCAGGAACCAATGTGCAGCAGCGTCTTGTGGCAGTGCATCATCTGGATGTCGGCTGGAAACCCAGTGATATGACCCAGCGCAATGGTCGCATCATCCGGCAGGGCAACATGAATAAGGAAGTCAAGGTGTTCAATTACGTCACGGAAGGGACATTTGACTCGTACTTGTATCAGACCTTGGAGAATAAGCAGCGATTTATCTCGCAGATTATGACCAGCAAATCTCCGGTGCGCTCCTGCGAGGATGTAGACGAACAGGCGCTTTCCTATGCGGAGATCAAGGCATTGTGTGCCGGAAATCCGCTCATCAAGGAGAAGATGGATTTGGATGTTCAGGTCGCAAAACTCAAAGTTCTGAAAGCCGACCACCAAAGCCAGAAATTCCGTCTGCAAGACAAGCTGCTGACCAAATTCCCGGCTGACATTCAGGAAACGAATGCCTATATTGCTGGGGTGAAAGCGGATGCACAGCTTGCCGCCGCCCATCCGCAGGTGCAAGAGGGTTTCTGCGGCATGACCATCAAGGGCGTGACCTACGATGAGAAAAAGACCGCCGGTGAGCGTCTGGTGCTTGCCTGCTCCGAACTGCCCAACGCCGAAGAAAAAGTCATCGGCAGCTACCGGGGTTTTGAACTGTCCCTGCGTTTCGACACCTACCGCAGCGAGTATCAGGCGATTCTGAAGGGTCAGCGGAGGTACCCGGTAGCACTGGGCACCGACCCGCTGGGCAACATTATCCGTTTGGATAATTCGCTGAACAACTTCCCGGAGCGCATTAACTCTGCTGAGAATGAACTAGCCACTCTGCATCAGCAGCAGGCAGCGGCGCAAATCGAAGTTGAAAAGCCCTTCCCACAGGAGGAAGAACTGGCCGAAAAGTCCGCACGGCTTGCAGAGCTGAACGCTCAGTTGGATGTGGACGAAAAGAGCCACGAGCCGGAACAGGACGAGGAAGAACAGGAGGATACCCCGCGCCGCCCCTCGGTGCTGGCAGCACTGGAAGAAAAATCGGACAAGCCGGAGCCGGTGAAGCCCTTCCGCAGTTATTACGACAAGGACGGTGATGCCCGGTGAGGGAAAAGCGGGATGAAATCATTATCCTGAGAACAACAAAAGCTGAGAAAAGCCGCATTTATGAAAAGATGTTGGGCATGGGCATCCGCAGCCTGAGCGCCTATATCCGAAAAATGGCTCTGGATGGCTACTGCCTGAACCTTGACCTGCCGCAACTGCGGCGCATGGCATATCTTTTGCAGATGTGCAGCAACAACTTGAACCAGTACGCCAAAGCCGCTAATGAAAATGGTCGGGTCTACGCCGCCGACATGGAGGACCTGCGGCAGCGGCTGGATGAACTGATTGAGATTGGTCGGCAAATCCTTTCCCGGCTGGCAGAACTCTAAAATTTTCCCCGCAGTTGGAGGACTGCGGGGGCTACATAACAGTTGACATCCTTGCAACGCAATCGTTGATACCGTTATAATCGGGGTGAAAGAAAGGTAGGTGCTAGATATGAGGTTCGTTTTTAAGATGATCGTTTTCCCGTTTTGGCTGCTTACGGCTTTCCTTGCGCTGATGCTGAAATGGACGCTGAACCTGTCGGCGTTTGTGCTGGCTCTGCCCATGCTGTATATTTTTGGCTGCGGCCTTTATACGCTGTACTGCCGGGAGTGGCTGCAATTTTTGATTTTGCTGGTGGCAGAGTTTGGATGCTTCCTGCTTATCACTGCTGGGACAGTCATTGTAGAAGCCGTGGAATGGTTCAGTGGTTGGATTGCAGAACTATAAAATTTTTATGCCGCCGATGTGCGGCATTTCCTTTTTGCCGGGAGGTGGTCAAACTGGCTGCAACACGATTGATTGCACTGCACAAAAACAAGGGAAAATCCGTTGCGGCCTGCCTGAAAAGCCGAACAGATTACGCCCAGAACCCGGACAAAACTCAGCAGGGCGAGCTGGTCAGCAGTTACGAATGCAGTCCCTTGACCGTGGATGAAGAATTTATGATCTCCAAACGCCAGTATGAACTGATGACTGGGCGCAGGCAGAAAAGTGATGTGATCGCATATCAGATTCGGCAGTCGTTCAAACCCGGAGAAATCACCGCCGAAGAAGCCAACAAGGTCGGTTATAAGCTTGCCATGCGGTTCACGAAAGGCAAGCACGCTTTTATCGTTGCTACCCACACGGACCGGCAGCACATCCACAACCACATTATTTATAACTCCACTGCGCTGGACAGCACCCGGAAATTCCGGGATTTTTTATTGTCCGGGCTTGCGGTACAGCGGTTGAGCGATTTGATTTGTCTGGAACATCAGCTGTCTGTTATTGAAATCAAGCCGTACCGGGAGCGGCAAAAGCGCACACTTTATCCACTCAAAGAAAGCAATCGTGATAAGCTGTGCGCCGTAATCGACGGCATCCTGCTGAACGAGAAGCCTGCAAGTTTTGAAGTCTTTCTGCAAAAACTGGAGCGGCAGGGATATGAGGCGAAGCGTGGCAAGCACACGGCGGTGAAGGGCAAGGGACAGAAACGTTTTATCCGGTTCCGCACTCTGGGCACCGGCTATGGTGAGGACGAGATCAAGGCGGTGCTGGAGGGCAAGGCAAAACACCAGCCGTACCAGAAGCAGCCGCCGAAAGAACAGCCCTTCCAGTTGCTGGTGGATATTCAGGGAAAAATGGCAGAGGGCAAAAGTGTCGGCTACAAAAAGTGGGCAACGAAGTTCAACCTGAAAGAGATGTCCAAAACGCTGCTATTTTTACAGGAGCAGAAAATCGGCAGCGCCGAAGAACTGCGGGAACGTGCAGCGGCGGCAACAGAATGCTATCATGCTATGGGGGATTCCATCAAGGCAGCGGAAGCAAGGTTGACAGAAATTGCCGTGCTGAAAACCCACATCATCAACTACGCCAAGACCCGTCCGGTCTATGATGCCTACCGCAAGTCAGGGTACAGTAAAAAGTTTTTGGAAGCTCATCGGGAGGAAATCACCCTGCACAAGGCGGCGAAGGCTGCCTTTGACGAGGCAGGGCTACAAAAATTGCCGAAGGTCAAGGCGTTGGATGCGGAGTTCGCAGAACTGCTGACCAAGAAGAAAGCAGCCTACCCGGACTACCGCAAGGCACGGAACGAGATGCAGGAACTGATGAAAGCTCAGAAGAATGTAGAGATGTTTTTCGCAGAAGAAAAGGTCCCCAAGGATAAAGCGCAGACCCGATAAACAGAGAACACCGAGGATTCTTCCCGTTTTTGGGGAGTCCTCGGTGTTCTTTTTCGTTATAGAAGCATTTGGCGCAAATGCGCAGCCTGCATCCAGCGGATGCAGTACACAAAGGGTTTGGGACTATCCCAACAAGCATTTTGCAGAGCAAAAATGGCGTTTGTATATACGGACGCCCTGCTTGCACATGCAAAAGTGCAGAAATCTTATACACGTGAATCTAGTCGGCGGTCATGTTCATAGAAATAAAAACGAATGAAGTAACATAGCGAACCTATCAAAAGACAACCTAGAGTTAAAAGTGGGGCCGAAAAATGTATAAGTACAATATTTCCCCAGAAGTTATTAAGAACAAGACCCACCAGATACAATGTAATGACATATGCAACCATAAATGCAGCAAACTTCATACGATGTTTGCTAGGAGGAAAACCGACCTTTTCCATAATACGTCTCAACAAGACACATGCGGAAATCAGGCAAATAGAGAACTGAATTAAATAACCCAACGACAATCCGAATTCAAATTGTGGCACCAGTAACAGTAAAACAAGCCCTTCAATGCCCCATCCCCAGAAAAGAAAAGGAGGAAATAGTACCAAAAAATAATCAAATATTGTCAATCGATTCAATTCGTTTTTTACGCTGTTTGCAAAAGTTTTTGCATCTGTAACGACATCGAATAATTCCTGCCCATTTTTATTTGCTTCGATTGCCATATCAATTAAGTCACTATACAGCAATTCAATTCCACAAAAGTCCCAGCTCACACGTTTTAGATAACGTACAACCTCTTTTATTTGAGATTGGCTTGTGTCGGAAACAAATGTCATTCTTAGACGGTTAGCCTTTTTAATGAAAAGTACTTATTTGTCATTTTGACTCCTCCTCAAAAACTTTATCTACTAATTGGCAAAGTTCAAACCAATTTTCGCGGAATTGATGAAGTTCATTCAAACCTTGTGATGTGACAATATAATATTTGCGGCTAGGACCCTTGGGTGATGAAAATCGTTCAACAGTCACGGCTTTGCGTTGTTCTAAACGAAAGAGCAACGGATACAATGTGCTTTCTGTAAAATTTGAAAAGCCAGTACTTTTTAGCTGTGATAGTATTTCATATCCGTAAGTCGGTTTCTGACTAATTATTTTTAGGACACAAAATTCTATTACACCTTTGAGTAGTTGTGGGTTGCTTCCCATTATGTCTTCACCTCTTTTCTATTGAAAAATGTCTTTACTATATTGTATAACATTGTAGCAAAATTGTCAACATCTTTAAAAGCCTCGTTGATTTCGCTTGTATAGCAAAATCAACGAGGCTTTCCATTATGCAAACCCAATTAGAAATTTATAAGCTATCCACTACTGTGAATGAACTATTGTCAGCAAGAGGAACCACAGTAAGAGTGTGCATCTGAAATGGTTCCACCCTGACAGCCGTTAGTGCATTCGTCGGTAAGATCGCAAATATTACCCGGCGAGCAAAAATTTTCGGAAACGGGCACACAAACAGCCCCGGTCGAGGAGCAAAACTTCGCCACCCTGCTGGAAATGCTGAACACCATGCAGGTGCTGGAGGACGACGAGGAATACCAGAACCCGGTGGATCTGCTGTTTGAAGAACTGGCAAAAAAGAAGCCCA
>OGGU01001275.1_pt1 | contig 15404 bp, 12 predicted proteins | sample 1571241 | NCBI WGS metagenome assembly OGGU01 (sample SAMEA2581934, study PRJEB24529) | metagenome | biome: Human gut stool | place: China | collected 2011
TGCGGTTCTTGTGCTTGGCGAGGTAGCTCACGTCGGGAATGACAAGGTCGATGCCGTACATATCGTCGCCGGGAAAGGCCATGCCGCAGTCCACGACGATGATTTCGCCGCCGTACTCATACACGGTCATGTTCTTGCCGATCTCGTTCAGTCCGCCGAGCGGGATGATCTTCAAATTTTCTGCCAAAATGCATTCACTCCTTATGGATCTTCAAAAATTGGGTGAGCATTCGGTCCACGCCGCGCGGAAATGACCGCACGGAAACAACGGCGTCCGTGCTGCGCGCTCCGCCCTGTTCCGCGGAGCGCATCGCACCATCGGCGCCCTGATCGTTTTCGCTATGGACTTGTGCTCTATTCAAACCGCGCGATGGCGGCTCAATACAATTTGTGTTTTTATAGTATACCACGTTTTTTGGAAAAAGTACACACTTTTTTTCATGCGCCCCTTTTCCGGACGAATTTTTTATCGGAAAGCCTATTGCACCCTTGCGCGCCCGTGTGCTACAATATAGTATCTATCCGTATTTGTTCCGCCTTTGTGCCGCCGATGAAGCGGGGAGGATACCTTATGAGTAAGAAAGTCAATAAGCTGACCGAGCCGAATATGCGGCTGTATTTTCTTCTTGCCGCAGTCTTCTGCGCGGTGACGCTGTGGATCGAGCCGATCCTTGGCCTTGTTGAAGGCGGTGTGATGGCGCTTACCTACGTCTATTTCCGCCGCACGGCGCATTTTTTCTATATCCGGGGAGAAGTCCAGCAGCGTTACATATTTGCGGTCGAACACAGGCTTTACGGGGCCGATAAAGCAGGTGTAGCGATAGGTCTTGCCCAGGGCGTTATAGCGGGCGTGGAAGCGGTCAGACGCCTCCTTCACCTCACGGACGGCGATGGCGTCGGGAAGGTAGCGATTCATATAATCCCGGATCTCCTCCGGGGTCCGGCGCACATCCAGATGGACGCTGGCCACCATGGCCCGGGCGTGGACTCCGGCATCGGTGCGCCCGGCGCCGATGAGGTCCACCGGGCGGCCCTGGAGCCGCTCCAGAACGGCTTCTAATTTTCCCTGTATGGTGTCTTTGTCCGGCTGATGCTCCCAGCCGAAAAAGCGGGTGCCGTCGTAGGCGATGGTCAGCTTGTAATTTTTCTCCATAAAATGCCCCTCCGTTTCCACTATAATCATAGCAGAAACGGAGGGGTTTGAACAGACTTAATTTACAGCCACCCCATGAGCTTTACAAAGCTCCACAGGAGCTTGCAGCCGTAGAAGATGATCACCGCGCCGCAGACCTTATTGATGATATTGAGAATTATCTCATTGAACTTGCTGCCCAGCAGCGACACCACCGTGGACAGGGTCAAAAACCACAGGATCGAGGCGCTGCCGAAGCCGAAGATAAAGGGCAGGTCGCCCCCCGCCGGGAGGGTGGCCCGGAAGGCGCCCAGCATCATGGTGCCGTCAATGAGGGCCTGGGGGTTCATCCAGGTGACCACGAAGGCGGTGGTGAACAGCTTCCAGATGGGAATATTTACATCCTTGCCGCCCTCTAAGCTGGCCTTGGCACGCAGGAGCCCGACGCCGATATAGATGACGATGAGGCTGCCGATGCCCAAAATGACCTTCTGCAGCCACGGCACCGCCTGCATCAGCGCCCCCGCGCCCAAAAAGCACGCAACGCCCAGGGACACATCCCACAAAATGACGATGAGGGCCGTGATATACACCCGGCTGCGCTTTTGGGTCAGGGCAGAGTTGATGACAAACAGGTTTTGCAGGCCGATGGGGGCCACATACGCAAGGCCCATGGTGAGGCCCTGGAGATAGATGTTCATAATTTCCTATTTACTCCTCTTTTCTTACTTGGTATAATCAGTATAGAGCATTTCGGGAAAAATGCAAGAACGCAGATTATCCTGTGCAGGTAAGGAGGAGCTTACTTATGGGTCACTATGACTGCCCCTGTATGGAAAAATGCCCCCTGCAGCACGCCATGCTGCTCATTGGCGGCAAGTGGAAGGTGCAGATCCTCTGCGCGGTGTACAATGCCGGGTCCATCCGCTACAACGCCCTGCGGGGAAAGCTGGACGGGGTGAGCAACACGGTGCTGTCGTCGGCTCTCAAGGAGCTGGAGCGGGACGGACTCCTTGAGCGGCAGGAGTTTCTGGAGGTGCCGGTGCGGGTGGAATACCGCCCCACGGAGCGGTGCCGGACGCTGCTGCCCATCCTGGAGGCCCTGTCGGATTGGGCGGAGCAGGACATGAAGTGAGGTGGCTGACATGGCTGATTTGCAGACGGATGTGCGCTATATAAAGGGCATCGGCGAGGCCCGGGCCAAGGCCCTGTCTAAGCTGGGCATTGCCACGCTGCAGGACCTGATCGGCTACTTTCCCCGGCGGTACGAGGACCGCACCATGACCCGAAGCATCCGGGAATTGGAGCTCGGGGAGACGGTGTGCGTCCGGGCTATGATCGCAAACGATCCCGTGGCCAGCCGCATTTCCGGCGGGCGCACGGTGGTGAAGGCCCGTGCCGTGGATGACAGCGGCGTCCTGGACCTGACCTTTTTTAACCAGGAGTACCGAAAAAACAGCCTGCACCGGGGCGAGACCTATATTTTCTGCGGCAAGGTGGAGGGGAATCTGCTGGCCCGGCGGATGATCAACCCCATTGTGGAGCAGGAGGGGCAGCAAGTGCTTACGGGGCATATTGTGCCCATTTATCCCCTCACCGCCGGGGTGAGCCAAAATCTTCTATATAAGGCCGTGGGCCAGGGGCTTGCGGCCTGCCGCCACCTGCTGACGGACTGCCTGCCGGACGCGGTGCGGCAAGAACATCAGCTGTGCCACAGCGGATACGCCTACGAGAACATCCACTTTCCGGCGGACACGGAGGCGCTGAACCTGGCCCGGCGGCGGATGGTGTTTGAGGAGCTGTTTATCCTCTCCTGCGGGCTGCAGATGCTCCGCTCCCGGCGCACGGATGTGGCGGGGCCTGCCTGCGCCGCGGCGGACATGGAGGAATTTTACCGGGCCCTCCCCTTCCCCCTTACAAACGCCCAGCGCAGGGCCATTACGGAGGCGGTGACGGACATGGAATCCGGGCGGCCCATGAACCGGCTGTGCCAGGGAGATGTGGGCAGCGGCAAGACCATGGTGGCGGCGGGGTGCGTGTGGTTCGCCGCTCAAAGCGGGTGGCAGTCGGCCCTGATGGCCCCTACGGAAATTCTGGCCCGGCAGCACTATGAAAATCTTACGCCGCTGTTTGAAAAATTCGGGCTCCGGTGCGCCCTGCTCACCGGGTCCACCAAGGCCAGGGAGCGGCGGGATATTTTGGAAAATCTGGCCCTGGGGAGCATTGATCTGTGCATCGGCACCCACGCCCTGCTGACGGAGGATGTGTCTTATGCCCGGCTGGGGCTGGTGATTACCGACGAGCAGCACCGCTTCGGGGTGAACCAGCGGGCGGCCCTGGGGCAGAAGGCGGAAAATCCCCACATGCTGGTGCTGTCCGCCACGCCTATTCCCCGGACCCTGGCGCTGATCATTTACGGCGATTTGGATGTGTCGGTGATGAACGAGCTGCCCCCGGGGCGGCAAAAGGTGGACACCTTCGCCGTGGGCGAGAGCTATCGGCAGCGGGTGAACCAATTCATCCGCAAGCAGGTGGAGGCGGGGCATCAGGTATTCATCGTATGTCCGCTGGTGGGCCAGGAGGACCACATCCCCGACGAGCGCAAGGCCGCCGCAGCCTACGCCAAAAAGCTGCGGGAGGAGGTATTCTCGGATTTGCGGGTGTGCCTGCTCCACGGGAAGATGAAGGCCAAGGAAAAGGAAAAGGTCATGGAGGACTTTGCCGCCGGAAGCGGGGACATTTTGGTGGCCACCACGGTGGTGGAGGTGGGCGTGGACGTGCCCAACGCCACCTGCATGGTGGTGGAAAACGCCGAGCGCTTCGGCCTAAGCCAGCTGCACCAGCTCCGGGGCCGGGTGGGCCGGGGGCAGGCAAAGAGCTACTGCATTTTGCTCTCGGAGCACCCGTCGGAGGAGACGAAGCGGCGGCTGAAGGTGATGACCAAGACCAACGACGGCTTTGAAATCTCCCGGGAGGATCTGGCCCTACGGGGGCCCGGCGACTTCTTCGGCCAGCGCCAGCACGGACTGCCGGCGCTGAAAATTGCCGACCTGAGCTGCGACATGGCGCTATTGGACGAGGCCCAGCAGGCGGCAAAGGGCTGGATGGCCCAAGACCCTGCGCTGGAAAAGCCCGAGAGCGGAGCGCTGCGGGCAAGGATCGAGACGCTGTTCGCGGTGAAGGCGGAGGGATTAAACTAAAATCCACACGGAGACGACAACAGGTATTATCGGGAAGCTGTATATGGCCTCGGCTTATCCGTAAGCCCAATTAAATAATCTGCAGAAAGACCGTAGAATTTACACAGGCGAATCAAATCTTCAATCTTTAACTCCGCTCGACCAGTTTCTATGTGGTTATATCCCTGTTGAGACTTATTTAACAGTCTTCCGATTTGTGCCTGTGTTAAATCTCGGTCTTCCCGCACGCTTTTGATTCTTTCACGATAATTCATAAAACCATCCTCACAGTAAATTAATGTTTTTAATTATAAAAACTCAATAATTGAGTGTTGACTTTTACTCAATTATTGAGTATACTTTGTGTGAGAGGAGGAGAAAGGCGTGTCGACAATTGATTTTTCCGCACTTGAGAGTATCATTAATTCTTCTATAGACTTTTCGCTGACTGAAAAACAGTATGAAAAGCTGACCGGTAGGGCAATGCCAAAAGACACCGGATATTTAATTCGGCAATCTGCTTTGGCAAGATTCGCAAAAAGTAGAGGATTAAGCATTCAGGTAAGAGAGAAAACAATCACATTCGTAAAGAATATTTAATCCGGATTACTACCTAATCTTCCTTTTCAAATTCACTTTTATTACAGGGGGTTTAGAGGTTATGACAAAAAGAATTAAGTCCATATTCCTGCTTACAGTTCTGTGCCTTTCTATGGTTATTTCACTTGCGGGATGTGGCACCAGCGATCATACATGTCTCAAATGCGGCGGGTCCGGGCGGGTTCGGGACGAATATGGGTATTATGCTTATGTTGCTTGTCCCCGATGCGGAGGATCCGGAAAGTTGAACTATTAAAGTCGTTAAAAAACACACCATTTCAGAATGGTGTGTTTTTTATCCTATATAAGGGATCGAGCCGCTCTTGCCCCGGGGGGCGGGGCGTGGTATACTAAGGGGCACAATGTGATTTTTGCCGGGAAGGAGGGGGCTCCGTGACCAAGGACGAATTGCGGGAGAAGGCTAATGACCTGCCGCTGGCGCCGGGGGTCTATCTGATGATGGACAGCGGCGGGCAGGTGATCTATGTGGGCAAGGCCAAGAAGCTGAAAAACCGGGTGAGCCAGTATTTTCAGGACACCGCCTCCCACAACAGCAAAACAAAAATGATGGTGTCCCAGGTGGACCGGTTCGACACCATTTTGGTGCGGTCGGAGTTTGAGGCCCTGGTGCTGGAAAACTCGCTGATCAAGCGCCATATGCCCCGGTTTAACATCCTCCTAAAGGACGACAAGGGCTACCCCTTTGTGCGCCTGGACAAGGGGGCGGCGTACCCCCGGTTTAGTCTGGTGAGCCGAGCGGAGGAGGACGGGGCCCGGTACTTCGGACCCTTTGGCGGGCGGCGGGAGACCAGGCTGGCCATTGAGGCGGTATGCGGGGCGCTGAAGCTCCCCACCTGCAGCCGGAAATTTCCCCGGGACATCGGAAAAGAGCGGCCCTGCCTGAATCTGCACATCGGAAAGTGCGACGGCTTCTGCCGCCCGGAGGGGCCGGGACAGGCGGAGTATCAGCGGCGCATTGAGCAGGCGGCGCGGATCTTCGGCGGGCACTACCGGGCCCTGACCCGGGAGATGGAGCAGGAGATGGCGCAGGCGGCGGAGGAGCTGGACTTTGAACGGGCCGCCGCCCTGCGGGACCGCATTCGGGCGGTGAGCGTGCTGGGCAAGACCCAGGGGGTCATTGCCGGGGTGTGCGCCGACACGGATGTATGGGGCCTGTACCGGGGCCAGGTGCGCTGGGGCTTCGGCGTGCTGCATCTGGAGGAGGGAAACCTCCTGGGCCGGGAGGTAAAGGTGCTGGCCGCCGGAGCCGAGGAGGACGAGGGGGAGACCCTCTCCGCCGTGCTGCGGCAATATTACGCGGGCCGGGGCGCAGCACCCAAGGAAATCTGCGTGGCGGCGCTGCCGGAGGACGCGGAGGCTCTGGAGCAGCTGCTGAGCCGGGACTGCGGCCACCGGGTTAATCTGCGGGTGCCCCAGCGGGGCCAGCGGGCGGAGCTGCTGCGCATGGCCCAAAGCAACGCCCGGGAGGAGACGGAGCGTATTACCTCCGAGGCGGAGCGGGTGAACAAAACCCTGGAGCAGTTGGGCGCCCTGGCGGGGCTTTCCGCCGGGCCCCACCGCATAGAGGCCTACGACATTTCCAACACCGGCAGTGCCGACATGGTGGCCTCTATGGTGGTTTTTCAGGACGGCAGGCCCCTGAAGCGGGACTATCGGAAATTCCAGGTGAAAACCCTGGATCACCCGGACGACTACGGAGCCATGGAGGAAATTTTGGGGCGGCGGCTCCAGCGGTATTTGGATGGGGACGAGAAATTCAGCCCCCTGCCGGATCTGATCTTAATGGACGGCGGCCGGCAGCACGCCGCCGTGGCGGAGCAGGCCTTGGCGGAAAAGGGACTTTCCGTGCCGGTTTTGGGTATGGTGAAGGACGACAGGCACCGGACCCGGGCGCTGATGACGGCCCGGGGGCAGGAGCTGGGCATACAGCAGAGCCCGCCGCTTTTCGCCCTGGTGGGACAGGTGCAGGAGGAGGTCCACCGCTTTGCCATCACCTACCACCGGAAAAAGCACAGCCGCAGCGCCACGCGGTCCCGGCTGGAGGGCATCCCCGGGCTGGGGGAGGTGCGGCGAAAGAAGCTGCTGCAGCAATTCGGCACCGTGAAGGCCGTGACGCAGGCGGAGCTGCCGGAGCTGGAGGCGGCCCTGCCCAAGGCCGTGGCCTTGGCGGTGTATGAGCGGTTTCACGGGGTAGAGGATAAGTGAATTTTTGCGTGAAAAATGACCGCCGGAGGCGGTCATTTTTTGCGGTAGGATAGGGGGTACGGATTGCCACGGGCGCTTTGCGCCCTCGCAATGACACATTACAGAAAATGCGGTGGGGCGGGCCGATGTGGGGAGCGAACTGAGCGCCGCCAGTGGCGAATGAAGCGAAGTGAGCGAGTGGCCGCGGTCAAAATTTCAAGCGTCCGCCGTTAGGCAGCGCAGAAATTTTGGGCACCGCAACAGGGTCATCGGCCCCTACGGAGGCTTGACAAGGAACCGCCTGCGTGGGATCCCCTTTAGGCAAGGAGGCCTATAAGGACGGGGCTTCGCAATGGCAAGGGCTTTACCGGGGACATTATTTCTCCTCCTTGGGCAAAACCAAATTCAGGAACACAGCCATGAGGGTGGCGATGACCACCGGTGACTTGCCGAAGATGGTGGTCACGGCCTCGGGGAACTGGGCCAGGGCGGCGGAGGCCTGGGAGATGCCTACGCCCAGGGCCGCAGACAGGCCCACGATGGTGGTATTACGGGCGGTGATACCCTCGGCGGCGATGAGCTTCATGCCGGTCATGGCAATGGTGGAGAACACCGCCACGGTGGCCCCACCCAAAACGCACTGGGGAATGGTGGTGAGGGCGGCGGAGAATTTCGGCACCACACCCGCCAGAAGGAGGAAGGCACCGGTGAGGGCAAAGACCCATCGGTTGACCACCTTATTGGTGGCCACGATTCCCACATTTTGGGAATAAGTGGCCGTGGGCAGGCCGCCCAGCAGCGCCGTTATAACATTGGATACACCATAGGCCACGATGCCCCCCTGAAGCTCCCGGGTGGTGGGCTCCCGGTCCATGCCGCCCACGGTGGTGGCGGTAAAGTCGCCGATGGCCTGGATGGAATTGATGGCAAACAGCAGGCCCAGGGCCACACAGCCGGAGAGCTCAAAGGTCACCCCGAAGGGCACAGGACGGGGCAGGGAGAACCAACCGGCCCCGGCGACGCCGGAGAGGTCCACCATCCCGGCCGCAAACGCCACTGCATACCCGGCCAGGATGCCCAGGAGAATGGAGGCCAGCTTGCATATGCCCCGGCCATGATTGGTCAGCAGCAACACCACCGCCAGGGTGAAGGCGGCAATGGCCCAGTTTTGCCAGGAGCCGTAGACCAGGGCCTCAGTGAGGCCACGCTCCTCCACCACGGATTGATAGGTGTTGCCGGCGCCCCCGGCCATATAGTTAATAGCGGTGGGATAGAGGGACAGGCCGATGGTAAAGACCACGGTGCCGGTGATGACGGGCGGGAAAAGACGGCGGATGGGTTTTATGAAAAGGCCCACCAGAGTGGCGATGACGCCGCCCACCAGCATGGCCCCGGCCACCGCCGCCATGCCGCCCCTCCCGGTGGCAATGGCCTGCATGCTGGGCAGGTACGCAAAGCTGACGCCGAAGATCACCGGCAGGCCCGAGCCAAAGCGGCCCCCGATGGGGAAAAGCTGCAGGAGCGTTGTAACGGCGGACAGCACCAAGGAAGCCTGGATCAGCAGCACCTGCTCATGGTGAGTGAGCGCGGCGGCGTGGGCAATGATAATGGCTGGGGTGACGCAGCCTACGATCATGGAAACCAAATGCTGCAGGGCCATGGAGACGGTGAGGCCCACAGGCGGCAGGCCCCGATACCGGAACAGCGCCTGGGGATCGGCGGTAAATTTTCGCATGATGAAGTCTCCTTTGCAGGGGATTGCAGAAATCTATATAGAAAGTATAACACATTTTTAACGGGTAAAACAAGGATTTCCACAAAACACCACCCCCGGCTTTCCGCCGGGGGTGGTGCCTATTCAATAGCCTCGCAGAGTTTGCGTCCGCAGACGCAAAAAATTTTCAATCATTTTTCACCGCGACATGTGCGTGGGGAAAAATACCTCTCAGGCTGCAAGTGTGGAATTTATTCGCCTGCGGCGAACAAATTATGCGCGCAGCAGACTGCAACCTTTTTGTCGGAAAATTCCAAAGGAATTTTCGACAGGGATCTCAAGGGTGGTCCCGCAGATATTGCAGGCGCTTCCAGGACCGGCGGGCTACCAGGAAGCCGCCGATGGCCAAAGCGGCGCAGAGAAGGCCCAGGAGGATCATCCACCACTGAAAGGCCGTCACCTCGCAGAGGTAGGCAAAGATGCGGTAAGCCAGCAGCACCGACACGATGCCCGCAAGGAGCAGGCCCACCAAGAGATCGGTTTTTGTGCAGGTGTCAATACGCTTCATGGGTGCGTCCTCCTTTGACTTGGTGGGTCCATTATAGCAAAGAGAGAAAATCGATGTCAATAGGGGGTGTCAGCCCTTTTTGCGGTAAGCCTTGGCTATGACCAGGCCCAGGGCCAGGGCGGCGGCGCTGGCCATGAGCAGCCGCTTGCCGTTTTCATCCAGGGTGAAGGATCTCCTTTATCTGCCGGACATCTGCGGGTGGGGGCTGCCCGTCCTGTGAGTCTGTCGGTTGACCGGAGGGGGCGGTGCTGCCATCGGGCAATGCGGGCGGCTCCGCGCCGGCATTGCTGTCACCGGAGGGCGGGGAGGGACGATCGGCGGCAGTCCCTTCCCCATCCGGGCGGGTAGGGGGATCGCCGGAGGGCCGGAAATCGCTGTCGCTGTCCGGCGGTGTGGGTGGAGTGCTATCGGAGCCGCCGAAGCCACCGCTTGTAACGCCCGACCCCCCGGGCGCACCCTGGCCGTTTATGCCGCTATCCATACCGCCGGGGCCGCCGCCCTGGCCCATGCCTCCGCTAACACCGTAGGAATCAGCCACCTGGGTGAGGGTAATCTCCTGGGAGATGGCACCCAGGGTCAGGGTGTAGGTGCTGCCGAGCTGCATCTCGGGGCAGCTGACCAGCACGGCAGAGAAGCTGTTGGGTGCGGCGAAGGTGAGAAGCGTCTTGCCGTCGGCAGCTTGCAGGGCAACCTCCGTCCCCGCCGCTTGGGGGGTGCCGGCGTAAAGCAGGGAGGGCTGGGCGGAGGTCTCAGACATGGTCTCCAGCATGGTGGAGCCGCCGCAGGCCACCACAGTGCCGCCGTTTATGCGGCAAACACCGCTGTTTTCGCTGCCATAGTCCAGGGCGCAGTTGCTGCCATCACCTACGAGGCTAATATAGACCAGGCCGCCGTTTATATCGATATTGCCGTTGGAGTCAATGCCGTCGGCGTCCCGGCCGGAGGGATTCAGCAGCGTTACGGTTCCGCCGTTGATGGCGACGCCGGGGAGACTGCCATCGGCGGTCTCCGTGCCGCAGGCGTTGATGCCGTCATCGGTAGAGGTGACAGTGATGTCGCCGTCCTCTATGAAAATTTCCGGGGACTCAATGCCCTCGCTGCAGCTATTGACAGTGATGCCGCCGCCGGCGCTGGCGCAGGCACAGAACATCGAAGACGCTGATCTCGTGTTTCCACTCGTGGCGATATTGCAAGGAGATCACTCCTTTCCTTGTTGTTGGGGGCAGTATACGGAGCGCACCTTAGAATAAGTTTAAAAAAAGTTTTAATTAAACAATAAGTAAAAAATCAAAAGCCCTCCTTTATCAAGGCTAAACAGCGAGCGTTAATATAGGACGCTGCAAATCTTAGCAAAATCCTCACGTAAAAACTATGGCGGAAAAAGTCGGCGCCTCCGAATTTCAGAGAGGCCGTTAATACACAAATTTGCGCATATTCCCCTTTTTACACAAAAAGCGGCTGCCGACACCTAATAAGCATCGGCAGCCATCCGCTGAAATAGATTATTTACTTGATGAGTCCGCTTTCCTTCAGCAGGATCTCGATATCGGTGCCCTTGACCTTCTTCAGGACGAGCTTGAGCAGCTCCTTCTCCCTAAAGGACAGGGGCGCTTCGCTGATGGGCTTTTTATCAATGGCGTAATAGCAGGCACGCAGCAGCTCTCGCACATCGTACTTGCTGCCCCAAACCTCCGGCACACCGCGGTCAATATCCAGCAGCGTGTAGACCGACTCCATGCCGGTACGCATGGAATACTCCGTGGTGAAGATGGTGTCCCGGGGCGTCTCGGCGAACTGGCCGATGAAGGCAAAATTCACGGCGCCATCGGGCACGACCTTGGGCCGGTCGCTTTCCTTGCGGGGCTGGAAGAAGGCGTTGATATAGGGCATGAAGCAGGTGGTGGTGTTGCAGGCATCATGTGCCAGCGCATGGATCTTTTCGGTGGGCACACCGATGTGGTACAGCCACTCGCAGCAAACCTCCTCGCCGGTGCAATCCCGCATGGCCTTCTTCACGTAGTTGCCCTCCTTATTGGTGTTCAGCGAATACAGCCACACAAGCACCATGTTCTTGTCCTGAGACTTGAACTGAGGCTGGCGGTTGATGGTCCAGGAGAGATACCAGTTGTCGGTGCTGTCCTTGACGGTGACGATGCCGCCGGTGGTCACCTTGCCGGAACGGGGGTCACGCTTGCAGATGTTCATAATGTGCCGGATGATCTCCTCGTTGGAGGTGGCCACAGTGGCACTCATCCAGTTGGTGGCGTCTACATCAGAGCAGAATTTGTCCGGATTGCCGTATTCGCCGTGCTCAGCCTGGGCAGCAATGGCTTTCCACATATCCCAGGATTCGCCGCAGCCGTTTTTCACACCGGACAGGTCCGGCGCATGGGTCTGGTCGCCATAGCGAGAGGTATCGGTGCAGCAGCCGTTGGTGATGAACACCAGGTCATCCTCGATCAGGTCAATGGTTTGCTCCCGGCCGTCCTTGACATAGACGATCTGACGGGCAAGCTTCTTGTCGCCCACGGTTTCGATGATGACATTCTTCACATCCATGCCGTATTCGATGCGCACCCCATGAGACTCCAAATATTTCACCAGCGGCAGGATCATGCTCTCATACTGGTTATACTTGGTAAAGCGCAGGGCGCTGAAATCAGGCAGGCCGTCGATGTGGTGGACATAACGGCACAGATACCGCTTCATCTCCAGAGCACTGGACCAGCGCTGGAAGGCGAACATGGTCTGCCAATACAGCCAGAAATTGGTGCTCCAGAAGGAATCCGGCAGCACATCGGAGATCTTCTTGTCCTCCAGATCCTTTTCCGGGGTCATGAACAGCCGGGAAAGGGCCATGGCGGAGGCTTTATCCAGCTTAAACTGCTTGTCGGTGTGGGCGTCCTCGCCGCAGTTTATGCTGGCGCGGCACAGAGAGTAGTTGGGGTCGTGCTTGTTGAGCCAGTAATACTCATCCAGCACGGAAACACCCGGCGTCTCAATGGAGGGCACATCCCGGAAGGTGTCCCACATGACCTCGAAATGGTTATCCATCTCACGGCCGCCCCGCATGAAGAAGCCCTTGGTAATATCCTTGCGGCCGTCGCAGCTGCCGCCGGCCAGGTCCAGCTTTTCAAATACATGGATATGCTCGCCCTTCATCTGCCCGTCGCGGACCAGGTAGAAGGCCGCGGTCAGGCCGGCCAAACCGGTGCCGATGATATAGGCTGACTTTTTATCCACATCCTTGGGCTTTTCGGGATGAGCAAAGGCTTCATAAGTTCCGGCAGAGTAATACATAACAAATACCTCCTGTGTTTTTCTTTTTATGCCCTTATTATACCCGCTGCTTTCAGGTTTACCATAAGCAGAAAAACCCCCGTGATAAAAGTCTTATCACGGGGGCGGAATGTGTAAAAAATATTATCAAATTTGTAAAAATGATAAAATCAGAATTGGAATCGGGAGAGCGCCGCTGATACAGAGCCTTTGATCAGCTTGGCAAGCCTATCCACGATCTGCTGTGGATCCTCACGCATGTCATCCTTAATCCAATCGAGCATGAGTCCGATAAATATGTACGAATAAATTTGGGCGATAAACTGCTTGTCCTCGTCACGGACTTTCATTTCGCCGGCTTCTTCATTAATCACATCCAGCAAGAGCCGGTCTACCAGGGGCTGCAGATATTTTTCCACCTGCTCTCTATGAACGCAGCGGTACACATTCAAAATAAACGGCTTGTTATCCTGTACCGCCTCAAAAATCTGCAAAAATCCCTGCTGCCATGTTTCATAAGTCTTATTCTCGTCCAGGGCCCGCTTGGCATCCTCCAGGCAGGACCATTCCACCAGGTCGTAAATATCCTTAAAATGGTAATAAAAGGTCATGCGATTGATACCGCAATCGTCAGCGATATCATTGATGGTAATTTTGGTCAGCGGCTTTTTCAGCAGCAAATTTTTCAGCGACTGCTCCAAGGCTCGCTTTGTTACCTGTGACATAGCGGCTTGCTTCCTCCTTATATTATCGATTTTGCAGCTTTTCTCTACAGCTCGATTGCCTTCTCTTAGTCGGCAGTCTGAACGGCGTTGGCCAAAAAGGTATCAAAAAGTACGCCTAAGCGGTCTACGCTCTCATCAATAGCATTGTCCATGTGGTTCCAAAAAAACTGCATGACAAAGCCAATATAAGCATAGCGGCAAAAGGCCGCAATGCTGCGAAGACGATCACCCGAAAGCGATCGCCCCTCTGCGGCCTGCTGCACTACTTTCATAAAAACATCATCCGTTAAAGAGAAGATGTACCGCTCCAAGCGGTCACGGGAAAGACCGTCGAACACATGATAAACTGTTTTCGGATGCGCCTTGCATTGATGCAGCACCGCCTTGGTGGTGCTTTTCCATTCAATTGGGGCATCACTGGGGATGAATGCTTCTGCCCTTTCCCGAAACCAAGCATCCAGCAAAGCATAGATGTCCTGATAATGATAGTAAAATGTATTGGGGCTGATACCCGCCCGCTTCACCAGCGCCGCAACGGTGATCTTGTCAAAGGGGAGCTCCTCCAGCATTTCCTGAAATGTGGACATGAGGAGCTTCTTTGTGTATAAGGCCATATACAGCCCTCCTAAGCATGGCGGATTCTGATTTGTCTCTACCTGTTCTATATTTTATAAGAATTAAAGCAAAAACGCAAGCTTCGTTAGAACGGGAACGGTTTTTTCGCATGGCTTCGCCCCCGGCAAGAGCAACGGACATGAGAGCATAGGGTGGGCATATCCGCCTTGCCGGCATCGGCCTTCTGCCGCAGAGCCGCATTGCCGGAATGCTCGCCCGCACAGCAAAGGGAAGAACAGCGCGCCTTATGACACGCTGTTCTCTCTTAAAGCATATACCCGCCCTATGCAGCTGCTGCCGGCAGAGCAGAGGGCTTTAGCTGTCTCAGAATCGCCCTGATAGTCGTCAGAACAGCAGCGCCCAGCCCAGGAAGCCCAGGCAGGCCACCGCACCGGTGAACAGCAGCACAATCACCAGGTAGCCCATAATATCACGGGCAGAGAGCTTGGCAATACCCAGCGCAGGCAGAGCCCAGAAGGGCTGGATCATGTTGGTCCACTGGTCGCCCCAGGCAATGGCCATGGCGGTGCGGCCGGCATCGATGCCCATTTCCGCGCCGGCGGGCATCATGATGGGACCCTGAACGGCCCACTGGCCGCCGCCGGAGGGAACGAAGAAGTTCACGATACCGGCCGCCAGGAAGGACAGCATGGGGAAGGTGATGCTGTTGGAGATGTTCACGAAGAACTGGGAGATGACGCTGGCCAGAGACACGCCCTGCTCGTTGGCAGCCACCATCATGCCCATAATACCGGCATAGAAGGGGAACTGCAGCAGGATACCGGCGGCGCCGGCGGCAGCCTCGCCGATGGCGTCCACGTAGCGGCGCAGGTCACCGTGGAGCAGGATGCCCAGGAACAGGAAGATCATGTTCACGATGTTCAGGCCCAGGGTGAAGCCGTTCTGGACGAAGTAGTAAACGATGTAGGCAAACCCGGCCACCACCAGGATCACCCACAGGATCTTGGAGTGCTCGATGCGGTCAGCGGGGGTCTTGATCTCGTAGGTCTTGTCCTCCTCATCCTGCAGCAGGGTGGGGTCGATGCAGACGGTGTGGGCCTTGTCGGGATGCATGGCGTAGTTGATGAAGGGCATGGCGATCAGGATCACGACGCACATGATGATGTTCACGGGGTGGAACACGGTGGCGGTGATGGGGGCCTGATAGGTCACCTCACCGAAGGCCTTGCCGGCCACCAGGTCCAGGGGGATGGAGCCGGACAGACCCGCGTGCCAGATCACGAAGCCGGAGTAGGCGGAGGCGATCAGCAGAGGATAGTCCACGGTGGGAACGCGGCGGACCACTTCCTTGGCCAGCAGAGCGCCCACCACCAGGCCGAAGCCCCAGTTCAGCCAGCAGCAGATGGTGGAGACCATGGTGGTGATC
>OGGU01001290.1_pt1 | contig 15261 bp, 10 predicted proteins | sample 1571241 | NCBI WGS metagenome assembly OGGU01 (sample SAMEA2581934, study PRJEB24529) | metagenome | biome: Human gut stool | place: China | collected 2011
CCCGTTCCACCGGCCCCTACTCTCTGGTCACTCAGCAGCCTCTGGGCGGCAAGGCTCAGTTCGGCGGTCAGCGCTTCGGCGAGATGGAGGTCTGGGCACTGGAAGCTTACGGCGCCGCTTACACCCTGCAGGAGATCCTGACTGTCAAGTCCGATGATGTGGAGGGTCGTGTCAAGACCTACGAAGCCATCGTCAAGGGCGAGCCCATCCCGCAGCCCGGCATCCCCGAGTCCTTCCGCGTTATGCTGAAGGAACTGCAGTCTCTGGGTATGGACGTGATCGTGCAGGATAAGGACGGCAACGAGATCGATATGCGCCAGAACTTCGACGACGAAGAGACCGGCTTTGATATGCGTGATGTTGCCGGTACCGAGACTGTGGTGCAGGAGAGCGAACTGACTGATTACAACATCAAGGACGCCGATGCAGGTTTCGATGATCCTTCTGTGCTGGAGGACGATAACTCCGGTGCCGAGGCTCCGGCTGCTTCTGACGAAGTAGATTTCTGATCTGGATACACAACACAGCCTTCCCCCTTGGCCGCGTGCTGCGGCAGGGGAGAAGCGCCTGTGATCCTGTAACAGAAAAGCCGCCTGTATCATCGAAACAACTAGAGATTAAGAAAGGGTTCGTTTCATGGAAAACAACGTTTTCGATTCCATTAAAATCGGCCTTGCCTCCCCGGAGCAGATCCGCGCTTGGAGCTACGGCGAGGTCAAAAAGCCCGAAACCATCAACTACCGCACCCTGAAGCCGGAGCGTGACGGCCTGTACTGCGAGCGCATTTTTGGACCTACCAAGGACTGGGAGTGCCACTGCGGTAAGTACAAGCGCATCCGCTACAAGGGCAAGGTGTGTGATCGCTGCGGCGTCGAGGTCACCAAGGCCAAGGTCCGCCGTGAGCGTATGGGCCACATCGAGCTGGCCGCTCCTGTGAGCCACATCTGGTACTTCAAGGGCATCCCCAGCCGCATCGGCCTGATGCTGGACATCAGCCCCCGCCTGCTGGAGAAGGTCCTCTACTTTGCAAGTTATATCGTCACCGATCCCGGTCTGACCCCGCTGGATAAAAAGCAGCTGCTGACCGAGAAGGAATACCGCGAAATGTGCGAGCGCTACGGCGACGAGTTCGAGGCTGCCATGGGCGCCGAGGCTGTCCAGACCCTGCTGAAGGAGATCGATCTGGATCAGCTGAGTGCTGAGCTGACCGCCGAGGTGGAGAAGTCCTCCGGCCAGAAGCGTGTGCGCATCCTCAAGCGTCTGGAGGTTGTTGAGGCTTTCCGCATCTCCGGCAACCGCCCCGAGTGGATGGTCATGGATGTGCTGCCCGTGCTGCCGCCTGACCTGCGCCCCATGGTTCAGCTGGACGGCGGCCGCTTCGCCACCTCCGACCTGAACGACCTGTACCGCCGCGTCATCAACCGCAACAACCGTCTGCGCCGCCTGCTGGAGCTGGGCGCTCCCGACATCATCGTGCGCAACGAGAAGCGGATGCTGCAGGAGGCTGTGGACAGCCTGATCGACAACGGCCGCCGCGGCCGTCCGGTCACCGGCCCCAACAATCGTGCACTGAAGAGCCTTTCCGATCTGCTGAAGGGCAAGCAGGGCCGCTTCCGTCAGAACCTGCTGGGCAAGCGTGTTGACTACTCCGGCCGTTCCGTTATCGTCGTCGGCCCTGAGCTGAAGATGGATCAGTGCGGTCTGCCCAAGGAGATGGCTCTGGAGCTGTTCAAGCCCTTTGTCATGAAGGATCTGGTGGAGAAGGGCATTGCCAACAACATCAAGTCCGCCCGCAAGATGGTCGAGCGTGCAAAGCCCGAAGTCTGGGACAGCCTCGAGACCGTTATCAAGGGCCACCCCGTGCTGCTGAACCGTGCACCTACCCTGCACCGTCTGGGCATTCAGGCCTTTAACCCCGTGCTGGTGGAGGGTCGTGCCGTCAAGCTGCACCCGCTGGCCTGTACCGCATTCAACGCCGACTTCGACGGCGACCAGATGGCAGTCCATCTGCCCCTGGGCGAGGATGCCTGCCGTGAGGCCAAGATGCTGATGCTGGCTTCCGGCAACCTGCTGAAGCCTTCGGACGGCGCTCCTGTTACCGTCCCGACGCAGGATATGATCCTGGGCAGCTACTACCTGACCACCGTTCGCGAGAACGAAGAGGGTGCAGGCAAGATCTTCCGCGATGAGAACGAGGCCCTGATGGCATACGCTGAGCATGTCGTCACCCTGCACGCTCCCATCAAGGTCCGCCGCACCATGACCATCGACGGTGTCGAGCACACCGGTCTGGTCGATGCGACCGTCGGCCGCATCATCTTCAACACCCCGGTGCCCCAGAACCTCGGTTATATCGACCGTACCGATCCGGAGCACTGGCTGGAGTATGAGGTCAGCTTCCGCGTGACCAAGAAGACCCTGCCCGACATCATCTCCCGCTGCATGACCCGCAACGGCACCCGCACCTGCGCCAAGATGCTGGATGCCATCAAGGCACAGGGCTACAAGTACTCCACGCTGTCTGCCATCTCCGTCGCAGTCTGCGACGCCGTCATCCCGCCCCAGAAGGACGAGCTGATCGCTGATGCCGACAAGCAGGTCTCCCAGGTCAACAAGCTGTTCAACCGCGGCCTGATCTCCGAGAACGAGCGCTACACCCAGACCATCAACATCTGGCAGGCAACCACCGATAAGGTCTCCAAGGCGCTGGCAGCAAACCTGCCCAAGGACAACGAGATCTTCATGATGGCAGATTCCGGTGCGCGTGGTTCCATGAACCAGATCAAACAGCTGGCCGGCATGCGCGGCCTGCTGGCAAACACCGCCGGTAAGACCATCGAGATGCCCATTCGTGCCAACTACCGTGAAGGTCTGAACATTCTGGAATATTTCGTTTCTGCGCGTGGTGCTCGTAAGGGTCTGGCCGATACCGCTCTGCGTACGGCGGACTCCGGCTACCTGACCCGTCGAATGGTCGATGTCTCTCAGGAGGTCATCGTCCGCGAGATCGATTGCGGCACCAGCGATGGCCTGTGGGTCTCTGAGATCCACGAGGGCAAGGAGAAGATCGAGAGCTTCCGCGAGCGTCTGATTGGCCGTTTTGCAGTGGGCGATGTGGTCAACCCCATCACCGGCAAGGTTATCGTGCCCGAGGGCAAGATGATCGACCTGTACGATGCCAACGAGATCGAGGCAGCCGGTATCACCCGTCTGAAGATCCGCAGCCTGCTGACCTGCCGTGCAAAGACCGGTGTCTGCGCACGCTGCTACGGTTCCGATATGGCCAACGGCGAGCCGGTCCGTCTGGGCGAGTCTGTCGGTGTTATCGCCGCAGAGTCCATCGGTGAGCCCGGTACTCAGCTGACCATGCGTACCTTCCATACCGGCGGTATCGCATCTGCCGAGGATATTACACAGGGTCTGCCCCGTGTTGAGGAGCTGTTCGAGAGCCGCCGTCCCAAGAGCATGGCCATCATGAGCGAGATCTCCGGTGTGGTCTCTCAGGACGACACCAAGAAGAACGTGGTCATCAAGGTCACCGGCAAGGACGAGAACGGTGCAGAGGAAGTCAAGAGCTACTCCATCCCGTTCACCCAGCATTCCCGCGTAATGCCCGGCGACCGTGTGGAGAAGGGCGACATCATCACCCGCGAGGGCGTGCTGTACCCGCAGGATATTCTGGCCATCAAGGGTCTGGAGGACGTGCAGAACTACCTGATCAACGAGGTCCAGAAGGTCTACCGTCTGCAGGGCGTTGAGATCAACGATAAGCATATCGAAGTCATCGTCCGTCAGATGTGCCGCAAGGTGCGCGTGACCGACTCCGGCTCCTCCAACTTGATCGGCGGTGCTCTGGCAAGCCGTCTGGAGGTGGAGAACATCAATGCCGATCTGCAGAAGCGCATTGATGCAGGCGAAGAGGGCCTGAAGCTGGTAGAGTATCAGCAGGTGCTGCTGGGCATCACCAAGGCTGCTCTGGCCAACGACTCCTTCCTGTCTGCCGCTTCCTTCCAAGAGACCACCCGCGTGCTGACCGAGGCTGCCATCAAGGGCAAGGTCGACCCGCTGTCCGGTCTGAAGGAGAACGTCATCATCGGTAAGCTGATCCCCGCCGGTACCGGTCTGCCGGAGGTGCGTGAGGATCTGAAGAACCGTGAGGCTGAGCGCGATGCCGAGATCGCAGCCGAGCTGGCTGCCTCCGCACAGTAAGCGCAGCATCCGTCAGGATCTGATCAGTTAAACAAAGCCGCTCCGCGGGCGAAAGCCTGCGGAGCGGCTTTTGCGTGCATAAAGCAGCGCAGCAGGGGAGGGAAAATGCATTTATTCTGCCAAAAACTGTCTGAAAGAAAAAATCTGGAATAAATACAAAAAAATTTGCAAAAACTGTTGACATCCGGCCGCAAAGCGGTTATTATATAACTGTTGCGCGTCCCTCATGGGGATAGTGCGGCAAAAAAGTCGGAAAATGCTTCCGATGTTCATCATTAAGAAAGGAGAAACAAAATGCCTACTTTTAACCAGCTTGTACGCAAAGGCCGTCAGGTCCTGGCTACCAAGAGCACCGCTCCCGCACTGCTGAAGAGCTACAATTCTCAGAAGAAACAGTATTCTGATCTGAACAGCCCCCAGAAGCGTGGTGTCTGCACTGCAGTTCGTACCATGACCCCCAAGAAGCCTAACTCTGCTCTGCGTAAGGTTGCTCGTGTCCGCCTCACGAATGGTATCGAGGTCACCTCTTACATTCCCGGTATCGGCCATAACCTGCAGGAGCACTCCGTCGTGCTGATCCGTGGCGGCCGTGTTAAGGACCTGCCCGGTGTGCGTTACCACATCATCCGTGGTACCCTGGATACTCAGGGTGTGGCAGGCCGTAATCAGGCCCGCTCCAAGTACGGCGCAAAGCGTCCTAAGGCCGGTGCTGCAAAGAAGTAATTGAGGACAACCGCCATAAACGGCTTTCCTTTATATAAATAACAAGTCCGCTTAAAAGCGGAGGGTAACGGTTTATGTAAGGTCAGCTCTTTGTGACACAACGGGAGTTTTATTACTTTCGAGTACCGATGATATCATTCTGTGAAGGAGGGAAGAAAGATGCCTAGAAGAGGTAACATTGCTAAGCGCGATGTCTTAGCTGATCCTATTTACAATTCCAAGATGGTCACCCGTCTGGTCAACAGCGTGATGCTGGATGGCAAGAAGGGCGTCGCTCAGAAGATCGTTTACGAAGCTTTCTCCATGATTCAGGAAAAGACCGGCAACGATCCTCTGGAGACTTTCGAGAAGGCGATGGAGAACATCATGCCCAGCCTCGAGTGCAAGACCCGCCGCGTTGGTGGCGCCAACTACCAGGTTCCTCTGGAAGTCAGCCCCGCCCGCCGCGAGACCCTGGGCCTGCGTTGGTTGACCGCTTACAGCCGCAGCCGTGGTGAGAAGACCATGGCCCAGCGTCTGGCTGCCGAGATCATGGATGCTGCCAACAACACTGGTAACGCCGTGAAGAAGCGCGAGGACACCCACAAGATGGCCGAGGCCAACAAGGCTTTCGCTCATTTCCGTTATTGATCTGTTCTGTAGGAGGTTAATTTCATGGCTACACCCAGAGAAGTTTCTCTTCAGATGACGAGAAATATCGGCATTATGGCCCATATCGATGCCGGCAAGACGACCACTACCGAGCGTATCCTGTACTACACCGGTATCAACCATAAGATCGGTGAGGTCCACGATGGCGGTGCCACGATGGACTGGATGGTTCAGGAGCAGGAGCGTGGTATCACCATCACTTCCGCTGCTACCACCTGCTACTGGTCTCACTCCGAGACCCAGAAGGATCCGGTCGCGTTCAAGAAGAACCGTCACCGCATCAACATCATCGACACTCCGGGCCACGTGGACTTCACCGTTGAGGTCCAGCGTTCCCTGCGCGTCCTGGACGGTTCTGTGACCGTTCTGGCTGCTAAGGGCGGTGTCGAGCCTCAGTCTGAGACCGTCTGGCGTCAGGCTGATGAGTACAAAGTCCCCCGTATGGTGTACGTCAACAAGATGGACACCATGGGTGCTGACTTCTTCCGCTGCATCAAGATGCTGCATGATCGTCTGCACGCCAACGGCGTGGCCATCCAGCTGCCTATCGGTCAGGAGGATACCTTCCGCGGTATCGTTGACTTGGTCGATATGAACGCTGAGGTCTACTACGACGACATGGGCAACGATATGCGTACCGAGCCCATCCCCGAGGATATGGTCGAGCAGGCTGAAGAGTACCGTAACATTTTGGTCGAGGCTGTTGCCGAGAACGACGAAGAGCTGATGGAGAAGTACCTTGAGGGCGAGGAGATCACCCGCGAGGAACTGAAGAAGGCTATCCGCAAGGAAACCATTGCAAATACTCTGGTTCCCGTTGTCTGCGGCTCTTCCTACAAGAACCGCGGTGTGCAGAAGCTGCTGGACGCTATCGTTGACTATATGCCCGCTCCTACCGATGTTGAGGACATCAAGGGTGTGAATCCTGAGACCGAAGAGCAGGAGACCCGTCCGTCTTCCGACGACGCTCCCTTCGCAGCTTTGGCTTTCAAGATCGCTACCGACCCGTTCGTTGGTAAGCTGGCATACTTCCGTGTGTACTCCGGTAAGGTTGAGGCAGGTACTACTGTTTACAACTCTGTGAAGGACAGCAAGGAGCGTATGGGTCGCATCCTGCAGATGCACTCCAACCACCGCAAGGATATCGACTGCTGCTATGCAGGTGATATTGCTGCTGTTGTCGGTCTGAAGAACACCACCACTGGTGATACTCTGTGTGATGAGAATCATCCCATCATTCTGGAGTCCATGAAGTTCCCCGAGCCCGTTATCCGCGTTGCTATCGAGCCTAAGACCAAGGCTGGTAACGAGAAGATGGGCATCGCGCTGGCAAAGCTGGCCGAAGAGGATCCGACCTTCAAGACCTACACCGATGAAGAGACCGGCCAGACCATTATTGCTGGTATGGGCGAGCTGCACCTGGAGATCATCGTTGACCGTCTGCTGCGCGAGTTTAAGGTTGAGGCAAACGTGGGCGCACCCCAGGTTGCTTACCGTGAGACCATCCGCAAGGAGGCCAACCAGGAGACCAAGTACGCACGTCAGTCCGGTGGTAAGGGCCAGTACGGTCATGTTAAGATCAAGATCGAGCCCAACGAGCCCGGCAAGGGTTACGAGTTCGTCAACGCCATCGTTGGCGGCGCGATCCCGAAGGAATACATCCCGGCTATCGACAACGGTATCCAGGGTGCTATGAAGGCCGGCGTTCTGGCTGGTTATCCTGTCGTTGACGTCAAGGTCACCCTGTGGGATGGTTCTTATCATGAGGTCGACTCCTCTGAAATGGCCTTCTCCATCGCTGGCTCTATGGCATTCAAGGATGCTATGCGCAAGGCTGATCCTATCATCACCGAGCCCATCATGAAGGTTGCTGTTATCGTTCCCGATGAATATCTGGGCGATGTTATCGGTGACCTGAACGCTCGCCGTGGTCAGATCCAGGGCATGGAGGCTATGGCCGGTACCCAGCGTGTCAACGCATTTGTGCCTCTGGCTCAGATGTTCGGCTACGCTACCGACCTGCGTTCCAAGACTCAGGGTCGTGGCCAGTATGTTATGGAGCCCTCTCACTACGAGCCGGTTCCCAAGAACATTGCTGACCAGATCATTGCTGGCCGTACCAAGGGCTAAGCGCTGAAAAGCATAAGAATTTTGCCGGGGTAGTGTAACTCCGGCAAAATTTCCTGTAAAAGCACTTGATTTTACAGGGCAAATTTAGTAGAATAGCCTTGCAGTGCAATGTCTGCATTTTGCAGGGTTGTTGTAACCAATATCAAAACCTAAATTAAGGGAGGATATTCCAATGGCTGAAAAGGCAAAGTTCGACCGTTCTAAGCCGCATGTTAACATCGGCACCATCGGTCACGTTGACCACGGCAAGACCACTCTGACCGCTGCTATCACCAAGTACCTGGCTCTGAAGGGTGATGCAGAGTTCATGGACTACGCTAACATCGATAAGGCTCCTGAGGAGCGTGCTCGTGGTATCACGATCAACTCCGCTCACGTTGAGTATCAGACCGACGCTCGTCACTATGCTCACGTTGACTGCCCGGGCCATGCTGACTACGTCAAGAACATGATCACTGGTGCTGCTCAGATGGACGGCGCTATCCTGGTCGTTGCTGCTACCGATGGTCCCATGCCCCAGACCCGTGAGCACATCCTGCTGGCTCGTCAGGTCGGCGTGCCCTATATCGTCGTGTTCATGAACAAGTGCGATATGGTCGACGACGAAGAGCTGCTGGATCTGGTCGAGATGGAGATCCGTGAGCTGCTGAGCGAGTACGACTTCCCGGGCGACGATACCCCGATCATTCGTGGTTCCGCTCTGAAGGCTCTGGAGGCTCCCAACGATCCTGAGGATCCCGCTTACGCTTGCATCAAGGAGCTGATGGACGCTGTTGACTCCTACATCCCCAACCCGGATCGTGAGGAGGACAAGCCCTTCCTGATGCCCATCGAGGATGTCATGACCATTTCTGGCCGTGGTACCGTTGCTACCGGTCGTGTTGAGCGTGGTATGGCCAAGGTTGGCGATGCTATGGAGATCGTCGGCATCAAGCCCGACCGTCTGAACACCACCATCACCGGTCTGGAGATGTTCCGTAAGTCTCTGGACTTCGCTGAGGCTGGCGATAACATCGGCGCTCTGCTGCGTGGTGTTGATCGTTCCCAGATCGAGCGTGGCCAGGTTCTGGCTAAGCCCGGTTCTGTGCACCCCCACAACGTCTTTGAGGCTCAGGTCTACGTCCTGACCAAGGACGAAGGCGGTCGTCACACTCCCTTCTTCTCCAACTATCGTCCTCAGTTCTACTTCCGTACCACTGACGTGACCGGCATCATCACCCTGCCCGAAGGCACCGAGATGTGCATGCCCGGCGATAACGTCATGATGCACGTTGAGCTGCTGACCCCCGTTGCTATGGAAGAGGGCCTGCGTTTCGCTATCCGTGAGGGTGGCCGTACCGTTGGTTCCGGCGTTGTTGGCAAGATCATTGAGTGATTTTGTCCTTGAACGTAAGTTCCAAGGCTAATTAGCAATTTATAAAGACCTTCCCGTTCCGGAGAGCGGGAAGGTCTTTTTGTTTGTTTATGGTAGCTACAAACGGCTTTGTTTCACAGCTCCTTTACCGGGTCAGGGTGTTATAGCAGTCTGCAAAGGCCTGCAGAAAGACGGTCACTTCCTCTTCTGTGGTAATGTGGCTCAGGCTGATGCGCCAAGAGGAAAGGGCGTTGCGCCGGTCTTGACTGACTGCAAGCACTGCGCGGGAAGGCAACCCATCGGACGAACAGGCGGATTTGACCGAGACGCATACCCCGCGTGTGTCCAACTCCCGCTGGAACACGGTACCCTTTACGCCCTGCACGCTCAGGTTCAGGATATGCGGCACAGCGTTTGCCGGGCTGTTGATGCGTACTTTTGGATAGCGGGAAAGCTCTGTGCGCAGCCGGTCGCTCAGGCTGCGCACAGTTGCGGCGCGGGCTGGCAGCTCCGCAGTAGCCTTTTCCAAAGCCAGCGCCAGCGAGCAGGCAAGGGCTACGGTAGGTGTGCCGCTGCGGTAGGGGGTAGTGCTCTCTCCGCCGTGGATGAGGGGCGGCAGTGCCAGCCCCAGCCGCTTTACCAGCACACCGATGCTGTTGAGCCCGTAAAACTTATGGGCTGTCAGGCTCATGGTGTCCATGCCCTCAAACTGCACAGGAATTTTCCCCACAGCCTGCGTGGCGTCCACATGGAAATGGCAGTTGGGGTATGCCTTTAAAAGCTCTGCAATCTCTGCAATGGGCTGTACTACACCCAACTCGCTGTCCACAGCGGTCACAGCAACCAGAACGGTGTCCGGGCGCAGCCGCTGTTTCAGGTCAGCGAGGTCCACCGTGCCGTCCGGCAGGATGTCCAGCAGCTCCACCTCGTACCCCTGCTTTTGCAGCGCCTCCAGACTGCCGCTGACAGATGAATGCTCCAGCGGGGTAGAGAGGATGTGCCTGCCTGCTGCACCTCCCAGCGCTGCCAACCCCTTTACGGCAAGGTTGTTGGCTTCGCTTGCACCGGAGGTATAGATGATGTCCGCAGGCGGTGCGCCCAGACAGCGGGCAATGCTGCCGGTCGCCTCGTTTATAGCAGCCTTTGCGGTAGTGCCTGCCTGATGGTGGGCGTTGGCGTTGCCCGGGTAGCGCCGCTCAGCTTCGCAGAAGCATTGCAGCACCTCCTCGTCCACAGGGGTGTTGGCAGAGTAATCCAGATAGAGCATAAAGCCTCCTGTAATATCAACACATTATAATGGTAGGAAATAAGAACAGGCTCTATTATAGGGCATTCCGTCCAAAAGCGCAACCCCCGCAGCCCACGGCGCAGTGTAACCGGCAAGAAAAAGCTGTCAACACCTTGCTGGAAAGCCCAAAATCTGCTATACTTAACAAAAAGGCCGCAGCGTTGCTGCTGCCTTGCCGGAGCGATTCCGGTTGTTGGAAAGAACACAAAAAGAAGGGGAGGAGCACAATGTTCAAGCGTGAGCGACTGCATAGTGGTTTCTTTCCCATTTTTGTGTGGAGGTCTTGTTCCTGAAATTCAGAGGCACTGCTGTTTCAACGGCAATGCCTCTTTTTTTGGGAATAACAGGATAGGAGGTTTTCTATGAGCGAAAAGATCGATTACTCCAAGGGCGTATACGATGCCAAAAAGTTGGGCACCGGCAGAATGTTTATTCTGGGTGTGCAGCATATGTTTGCCATGTTTGGCGCAACGGTTCTGGTGCCGCTGCTCACCGGCCTGAGCGTTTCCACAACTCTGCTGTGTGCCGGTCTGGGCACGCTGCTGTTCCACCTCATCACCAAAAAGAAGGTCCCGGCATTCCTCGGCTCCTCCTTTGCATATCTGGGCGGCTTCTCCATCGTGGCTCCCATGCTGGCTGATGCCGATGGCAACCTGACCGTTGCCAACACCAAGATGCTGCCCTATGCCTGCGCTGCCATTGCATTCTCGGGTTTGGTCTATCTGGTGGCCAGCCTGCTGATCTCCACCTTTGGCATCCGCCGCATCATGAAGTTCTTCCCGCCGGTGGTCACCGGCCCCATCATTATCTCCATCGGTCTGATCCTTGCTCCCTCTGCTATCACCAACTGCCAGTCCAACTGGCTGCTGGCCTTTGTGGCACTGGGCACTGTCATCGTGTGCAACATCTGGGGCAAGGGCATGGTCAAGATCCTGCCCATCCTGATCGGTGTGCTGGTCTCCTACGCGGTTGCGCTCGTGACCGGCGCTGTTGACTTCCAGACCATCGGTGCGGCGGCCTGGTTCGGCATCCCCCTGCATAAGGATTCCATGGGTCTGTTCGCTATTGACGGCAGCGAGACCTTCATCAGCGCTGTGTTCACCATCGTGCCCATCGCGCTGGCAACCATGATGGAGCATATCGGCGACATCGCCGCTATCTCCGCTACCACCGGCAAGAACTACATCCGTGACCCGGGCCTGAACAAGACCCTGCTGGGCGACGGTCTGGCTACCGCCATGGCCGGTCTGCTGGGCGGCCCCGCCAACACCACCTACGGCGAGAACACCGGCGTTCTGGCCCTGACGAAGATTTACGATCCCCTCGTCATCCGCATTGCTGCTGTGTTTGCGATGATCCTGAGCTTCTGCCCGAAGTTTGAGGCCATCATCAACACGATCCCCTCCGGCATCGTCGGCGGCATCAGCTTTGTGCTGTACGGCATGATCTCCGCCATCGGTGTTCGCAACGTAGTGGAAAATCAGGTCGACTTTACCAACAGCCGTAACCTGATCATTGCTGCCGTTATCCTGGTGTGCGCTCTGGGCTTTAACTCCGTGGGCGGCATCACCTTCGGCATCGGCGGTGTCAGCGTTACCCTGTCCGGCCTGGCCATTGCTGCCCTGGCCGGCATCCTGCTGAACGCCATCCTGCCCGGCAATGATTACGAGTTCGACTCCAACCCCGGCACCGGCGAAGGCACCAGCCTGCGCGTCTGATCCTGCGCTTATCTGACGGGTGTGTTTGACACCTAAATAGCATCCCAACCATGATGGTGGCCGCGGCCCCGCGCCGCGCACGAAATTTGCTTTTTTCCGTTATCCCAACTTCGTAAAGATGTGGTATAATGACACTAAGCCAATTTCCCACCATCATTTTTTATTTGTGTTGGAATTCCGCGTTCCCTATAATTCCTAACTCCTACCTAACCACCGGAGGTGCCTATGCCCACTACCCTTACCGTGGCAGATTTTCTTTCGCTGCGCATGCAGTACAAAGCCGAACAGGCGGAAAACGAAATTCCTGCCGTGATCGAACACAACTTCAAAGATGGCCGCATGGTGGACCATTATTTTGTGGTGCCCAGTCCCGCCCTGCTGGCTGATGAAGCCGTGCAGGACTTTGGCGGCAAAATCGAGAACATCCTGTTTCTGCAGCAGAGCGAACCCGGCGCACCGTGGCAGGTGCTGCTGCACGAACCTTCTATGATCCGGGAGATCACCTTTGAAATGCCGGAGGAAGAGTTCCGCGCCATGCTGGCCAAAAACAACCTGATCCTGCCCGGTGACCCCGGCTTTGTGATGCCGTAAGCTCTAGGCTGCATCTGATAAGCAAAAATTCAGTCTATTTCTTTTGTTTTCAGATATGCCTTTAAGCAGTGCAAGTTTTTGCGGGATTAAAGTTCGTTTTTTTGTCTATTCTGCCGCTTACCCACTTGCATAGCGCGGCAAATACGTATATAATAGAGTGAAACAGCATGTGGGATATTGATAGGCCCGATGCAGAAGGGGGTTGTTGCTAATGGCGATTTCTGAACCTACCGCGGTATTCTCTATCCGCGACGATAAAGACCAGGAGATCAAGCAGGTTATGCAGCTTGTTTACGGTGCACTGGAGGAGAAGGGCTATAACCCCGTCAACCAGCTGGTCGGCTATATTCTTTCGGAGGACCCGACTTATATCACTACTTACAAGAACGCCCGTTCGCTGATTCGCCGCATTGACCGCGACGATCTGCTGCAGGCCCTTGTGCGTGATTATGTCCGCAACGGCTGATTGCTTATCTACAAAAAATAACGCCCCGGAACACATTCTGACCAGTGTTCCGGGGCGTTTTGCATTTTGTACGGTTTTGCTTTTTCTGTTGCTCAGCCTTGCTGTGCCGCTATCAGGCAAAGAAAGCCTTCTGCACAGCGTTCAGCACGGCGGCGCGGCCTGCGGTAAAGTTTACGCCGCCCTGCAAATAGCAGGTGTAGGGGGCGCGCAGCGGGCCGTCACAGCTGATTTCAATGGTAGAGCCCTCGGTAAAGGAACCGGATGCCATAATGACCTGGTCGGTATAGCCCGGTTCGTCTGCCGGTTCGGGGCTGACAAAGCTGTCCACCGGAGAGCAGGACTGGATGCCTGCGCAGAACCCCTGCAGCGCGGCGGCACTGCCGGAATCAAAGCAAGTCACAATATCGTTATGGTCGGCGGTATAGCGGGGCACGGGGTTCACACCCACCAGCTCCAGCAGGCACTGGGCATACACGGCGGTTTTCAGTGCTTCACACACAACGCCGGGGGCGTAATAGAAGCCGAGGAAAGTATCACGCAGGCTGTCCTGCGTGCAGCCAAGGTCCTTGCCGATGCCGGGGGCGGTAAAGCGGTGGCTGATTTTTTCCACCAGGTCGGCTTTACCGGCAATATAACCGCCAGTGGGGGTAATGCCGCCGCCGGGGTTCTTGATAAAGCTGCCCGCGATAACGTCCGCGCCGGCGGAGAGCGGCTCCCTGATTTGGGTGAACTCGCCATAGCAGTTATCCACAAAGATCACCACATCGGGGTTGGCCTTGCGGGCGGTATCGGCCACTTTCTGGATGGTATCCAGGTCAAAGGCGTTGCGCTGGGTATAACCGCGGCTGCGCTGGATATGCACCACGGTAGCGGTCTTGGCGTGCTCTGCAATGGCGGCATAGTCCGGCGTAAAGTCCGGCAGCAGGGGTACCTCATCGTAATGGATGCCGTATTCCTGCAGCGTGCCGCAGCCCTTGCCAGCCTCGCCAATACCGATCACGCCTTCCAGCGTATCGTAGGGGCGGCCGGTGGCGGCCATCAGGGTGTCCCCTGCGCGCAGCAGACCAAACAGCGCCACTGTCAAGGTGTGGGTACCACTCATGAACTGCGGGCGTACCAGAGCATCCTCGGCCCCCATGCAGCGAGAAAATACTTCCTCCAGCTTATTGCGGCTATCGTCCCACACGCCGTAACCGGTGGAGCCAAGGAAATGCCGGGCTTCCACGCCGCAGTCCGTAAAGGCGCGCAGCATTTTCAGTTGGTTATAATCGCGGATCTCTTCCAGGTGGGCAAACTGATCGCGGCAAAGTTCCAGCGTTTTGCGGTCCAGTTCCAGCACCTGGGGTTTCAAATCATAGAATTGTTCAATCATAGTGTATCCTGTCTGTTTTACTTATTATAATTTATACTTAACGTACTGTCTTTGCAGTACAAAACCAAGGCGTTCATAAAAGCGGCAGCGCTCTGCCGCGCACAAAAATGTCACGGTCCAGCCCTCCCCTGCCAGCTCGTTGGCCAGGTAGGGAATCAGCCAGCCGCCGATGCCCCGCCCGCGCAGCTCCGGCAGGGTTTCCCCCATTGCCATATAGGCTTCGCCGTTGGCCATGGCATAAGCCCCCACAGTGCTCACCGGGCGGCCTGCTGCATCCTGCAAAGCCAGCACACGGGCAAAGCCGTGGGCCAGCGCGGTACAGGTTTCGGAATAATAGCAGTCCTGCTGTTCCGGTTCCTGCGGGAAAAGCTGGGTTGCCAGGCGCAAGACAGATGGGCTGCGATTCAGCATATAGCCCTGATGTTCTTGCGCCAGCGGCAGACGATCCTGAGGTGGCATACTATACAGGAACAGCGGCTCCCCCGCTGCAGCGGGCAGTAGGGGCGTTTCTTCCGCAATCAGATGGGCGATGCCCGCAAACTGCAAAAAGCTTAGCAGTTCCTCCCAGTCCTGGGGGGTGCCGCACAGCTGGGCGGTGCTGCCGTTCAAGGTCAGGGCCGCACCGGGCAGGGTAAAGAGCCGCACCGGGGCACCGGGGTTATCTGCCCACAGGGCCAGGTCACGCCCCATCACGGCACGAAAATAAGGAGCCCCTTGAATGGCCGTCGCAAACGCCTGCTTGTGCGCGGGGGTGGTGAC
>OGGU01001291.1_pt1 | contig 15242 bp, 10 predicted proteins | sample 1571241 | NCBI WGS metagenome assembly OGGU01 (sample SAMEA2581934, study PRJEB24529) | metagenome | biome: Human gut stool | place: China | collected 2011
GGATATTGGGCGATGACGACAAACGCCAGATGTATTTTTCTTTGACTCAGGAGGGCGAACGTTGTCTGAAAGAGCTCGAATGTTGCGATGTCGAAATTCCCGATGTGTTGAAAAAGATATTATAGTTGTGTAAAATTGAATTTGATTCGGATAGTACGTTTGACCCCAAGTGGAGATTTTTGCCACTTGGGGTTATTATTTGTATATAGTTTGGGCGATATGCCGAATATATGTAACTAAATAATAATATATACATTTAGTTTTGTTAGATATTTAAAAAATATTAAAAGTCTGTTCGAGAATTATGATTTCTTTATTTTTACAATAAAATTATATTATAACACGAGATATATGAAAAAATTATTGTTTACTCTTGCCATTTTGTCGGGAGGGGTATTGTCTGCCGCTTTTGCACAGACAACATCGAGAACCCTTCCAGATGAAGCCCGAAATGTTAAGAATGATCCTGTGCTTGTCCGGCAATTTTTGGAAAAGTCGAGGAATTTTCAGAAACGGCAAATGTCTTCTGAAAGAGGTTTTCAACAAGTTCGTCCCTTGACGCGTAAAAAATCAGATGTAATTATCGATGCGGCTCCTTCTCTTTCGAATCTGAAATTGAACGGAGCTGTCGTTTATGATGAGAATAAAGATGTCAATACCTTCGGACTCTATTCATTTTCGGCCCAAGCTCCGGTAACCCGGAAAGAAGTGACTCTTATTCCTCGCTTGTCTGCGAGCGGCGGAGCGATTTATTCCGATGGAAAATTATACGTTTATGATTATGCCATAGATTATGGATATGTGTCGTCGAGTCGTTATGCTGTTTATGATGCTGTGACCGGGGCAGAGCTCGATTATAAAAGTATGGGTTATTCGTTGGGGCCTGTTTATCGGAATGCGGCAGTGAGTTGTGCCAAAGACCCGGTTACCGGCAAGGTCTATTGCTGTTCTTATGGTTATAACGAGAAGACAAAGGAGTTGTGCTATGTACTTTCTACATGGAATCTCGAAGGTATGTCCAAAGACAGTATATCCCTTTTGTCGAAACCGATGCAGGTAATGGCTTGTGACTCTAACGGAAAACTTTACGGTATTTCGGCCAGTACGGCTACCGAGGGAAACAATGGCGGTATCTTGTATGAAATCAATAAAACGACGGGTACACTCCGGGAGATAGGAGATACACAAGTGTCTCCCAAATATACTCAGTCGGCTGTAATCAACACTTCTGACAATACGTTTTATTGGTTTGCCAATGAAGAAGACGAGGCTGCGAATCTTTATACGGTCGATTTGACAACAGGAGACGCCGCTTTGGTCGGAGCGTTACCTTATGGAGAGCAAGTCGTGGGGGCTTATATTCCCGACCCCGAAGCTCTTGATGGAGCTCCTTCGGGACCAGAGAATCTGTCGGTCTCTTTCGAGAACGGTTCCCTTTCCGGTACTGTATCTTTCGATATACCGTCCGAGACATACGATGGAAATGTTTTGACCGGTGATGTGACATATAAAGTTTTGGGTAATGGCGATGTGTTGGCTACAAGTGTCGCGGCTGCCGGGACGGAGGTTTCATGTCCTGTGACCGTTCCGTCATCGGCCATTTATAAATTGGAGGTCGTTTTGTCCAATTCGGTGGGCGATAGTCCTAAAAGCGATATGACCGTTTATATCGGCAAGGACAGTCCTTTGGCGGTAAACAATTTGAAAGTGGTTCGGACCGGCGATGTAAATACGGTTTCATGGAATTCTCCTACGGGTACGAAAAACGGGGGATATATGAATGCGGACGATTTACGTTATAAGATCGTGCGTATGCCCGATAATGTTCAAGTCGCCACAAATCATGCCGACAGTGTTTTCTCCGACACATTCACGACCGAAGAGTTGGCTCTTTACTACTATGTGGTAACTCCTTATAACGATGGTATCGAAGGCGAGCCTGCATCTTCCAATTCGGTGAGTGTAGGAGATGCGTTACTACCTCCTTATTCACAGGATTTTACTGAGAAAAATTCTTTGGGATTATTCACTGTGGTCGATGTGAATAACGATAATAAAACGTGGACTTATTCGAATGGTACGGTTCGGTATGCCTATCACATGAAGAATAATGCGGACGATTGGTTGATCACACCTCCTTTGAAATTGAAGAAAGGCTATATGTATGAATTTTCATTCGATACATATGTGTTGAGCGCTCGTTCCGAGGAAAAGATGGAAATCAAGATGGGAACGTCTGCCACGGTCGAGGCGATGAATACCGTCATTATGGAAGAGCGCACTTATACCAATACGAGAACGTCGCCCAAGACCGAGACTTTCTCGATCATGCCTGATGCCGACGGTACGTATTACATCGGATTCCATGCGGTAAGCGATGCCAATAAGGGAAATCTGACCGTCGATAATATTAAGGTGGGAGAGCCCATGTCTATTCATGTTCCGGGAGAAGTAGAGAATCTCACGCTTATCCCCGGAGCAAAGGGCGCATTGTCTGTTACAATCGGGCTTACAGCCCCGACAAAGAATCTTGTGGGCGGAGATTTGACCGAGTTGACAGCCGTCGATGTGAAACGTGGAGAGACTTTGGTCAAGACGTTTGAATCTCCTGCAAAAGGGACTGCACTTCAATTTGTGGATAATGGGGTCGTTTCTGGTTTGAATATTTATAGTGTGGTTGCACGCAACTCGTTTGGAGAAGGGGCTGTTACGACCGATACCGTATTGGTTGGCATAGATGTTCCGTTGGCACCTCAATCGGTAACTTTTACCGATGAAGGGAACGGTTCGGGCTTGCTTTCTTGGGATAAGGTTTCCGAGACGGGGGAAAACGGCGGATATGTAAATCCCGAGGAAGTGGTTTATACTGTATATGATGCCGATTCGAAAGTGGTTGCCGACGATGTGACGGGCGACCGCTACGAGCTTACTTCGTTGAATAGCGAGATGCCGCAGGTGTTGTCTTATTTCTCGGTGACCGCTAAGAATCAAAAAGGAGAATCGGAGCCTGCGCAATCCAACTCGCGGTTAGTAGGACCTTCATATCCGGCTCCTTATACCGAGTCGTTTGCCGATGCGACAATTACCAATGGCCCGTGGACAACCGAACTCCTTGCCGGAAAGAGTTATGATTCCGATTGGACTCCGCGAGCAGATCAATCACAGGATAACGATGGAGGAAGTGCCGACTTCCAGGGATATGCCGCCGGTGCTTCTACTCGCATTTACAGTCCGAAGATCGATATTTCGGCAGTCGATAATCCTCGTCTCAACGCTTGGATATTGATGCCGACCGGGGGTGTGAGAGTTCGTTTCCAAATTTCGGACGATTATGCCGATTGGCACGATGTAGATACTATCGAGGTCGCCGAAGAGTGGACTCGTGTGAATATAGACCTCACTTCGTACAAATCCAAAAATTTGCGGATAGCCTTAGTGGGAGAGTGTCTCAAAGATTTCAATTTTGCCTATGTGGATCATATCGAAATTCGCGGTTATTTAGATAATAATCTTCAAGCGACAGGTATTACCGGACCCGATAAAGTCAATTTCAAGGAGGAGGCTAAATATGTCGTATCGGTTTTGAATGAAGGCGTACGGGATGCCTCGCAATTTGCGGTTTATTTGACCGATGAGGAATTTAACGTATTGGCGACGAAAACAGTAGAGTCACTGGCTGCTCAGAGCTCTGTGAATGTGGAAATATCCTATACGCCTTCTATCGAAATGGCAGGCTCGGAATTGACGGTTTATGGTGTCGTGGGTTATGATTCAGATGAGGAACAAGACGATAACCGTACGAAAACCGCGGTCGTGACCAAAGTGAATGGTTCTTCCTATCCCGTAGCGACCGGATTGACCGGTAACCGTGAGGGTGCAGCTATTAAACTTGCGTGGTCGGCTCCGTCGCTCTCCAAACCGGTAGCCGAGGTTGTGACCGATGGTTTCGAGGATTATGACCCGTTTACCATCGATGGTTTCGGGGCTTGGACGGTAGCCGATGTCGATGGGGGGAATACTTATGTATTCGGAGAATCTCAATCTTGGCCTAATGCCGGACAACCGCAGGCGTTCATGATTTTCGATATGAATTCCGAGCATATAGCTGGATTGGGTGTCGATGAACGATTCATGATGGATAATTCTCATGGTTCCAAGTTGGCGGTATGCTGGTCTTCCGATCCTCAGACGACCGATCTCGGTCACAACGACGACTGGCTTATCTCTCCTCGTCTTGCCGATGGCGGACAGACCGTATCGTTCCAAGCGAAGGCTTATGATTCGAGCTTTACGGAATCGATAGAAGTATATTATTCGACAACGGGCAATGCTGTCGAAGACTTTACGAACAATTTGGCTAAGGTAAGTCCTGTGCCGGCAGATATGTGGGCTACTTATACTTACGACTTGCCTGCGAATGCCACTTATTTTGCCATACGTTGTGTATCGGCGAATGCCTTCTTATTGGGTATCGACAATGTGGTTTATAAACCTCAACCGGTTCTTCCCGAAAGGTTGGCTGTGGAGAGTTACAATGTGTATCGTAACGGGGAGCTGTTGGATAATACGGCAGCGACCGAGTTTACCGATAACGCTCCGGCCGACGGCGATAATGTTTATGCCGTATCGGTAGTTTACAACATGGGTGAATCTATATTGTCGGCTCCGTGTACGGTGGGGACTTCGGGTATCGAAAATGATTCGATGGATAATATTCGCGTATACGAGGAGAATGGTGCTATCGTCATTCGTGGTGCAGAGGGCAAGCGAGCCACAGTCTCCGATATGTCCGGTATCGTATTGCATAACGATGTTTGTTCCGATGTCTCGGTCATTTCGGTAAACAAAGGCGTATATGTAGTTAAGGTAAACGGGAAAGCGATCAAGGTGATCGTTCGTTAAGGTGTTTGTCGTGCATAAGAAAGAAGCCGTGACCGAGCATTCGGTCACGGCTCCTTTCTTATTGTGTTATATCGGCGCGCGGAAGAGCGAGAAGTTCACGCTCCCGTAACTACGGTGCTGGTCGAATAGGGGGTGAGTGGAAAAATCATTGTTTTTGGAATGTTCGAGAACGAAGATTCCACCCGGTTTCAAAAGTCCCCTCGATAGCACTTCCTGCGGCAGGGTTTCCAACCGGGGCAGATCGTAAGGCGGGTCGGCGAAAATGAGGTCGAATTGTTGCCGGCAGCTTTGTACGAACTTGAACACATCTCCCTTGATAGGAGTTAGATTCGGGTCGTTGAGTTGTTGTTGGACTTTGCGGATAAAATTGTATTGTGTCGGATAAATTTCCACGCATACCACCCGGCTGCATTCGCGCGATAATAATTCGAAACTGATGGCTCCTGTTCCGGCAAATAAATCAAGGGCTTCAATGCCCTTGAAATCGATCAGGTTTTCGAGTACGTTGAAAATGTTCTCTCGCGCGAAATCGGTCGTCGGTCGAGCTTTTATATTCGTAGGGACGTCGAAGCGTCTGCGTCCGTATTTACCGCTAATAATTCGCATATTGATTCTGTTTTTCCATTTTTCTTGCAGTCTCGGCAAAGATAATATAAGGTGGGAGAAAGACAAAGCGAGCGGGTTTACTTTTCTTGTCGGTCCACTTTGTATGTTCGTATCCGGGGGTAAAGGCGATGGGATAAGAATATTGGTTAGCAATTATCGTGTCGAATGCGGTTAATTGTGTCGGATAAAGTATAGCTTCCCAAAGTTCCTTTCTGTAACATAATAATATAATAGAATTCGTATTGAAACTGAAAAATGAAACGGACGATTTTTTTCTCCATGAGCTTTTCTCTATATTTGCGGCATTCGCCGCCAATATAAGATGCAGCTCGGCATAGCCAAATCGGAAATAAGATTTCGGTTTGCCTTTGCGCTCACCTTTCACTATATTTGTAGAATATAGGATGCGGCTCGGCATAGTCAAAACGGAAATGAGATTTCCGTTTGCCTTTGCGCTCACTTTTCACTATATTTGCGCTTGTTATAGAATAAAAGAAAATTGTAGTTTTTACAAGCAAAAAGGGGAATGATTTTAGATACATTGTTTATTGAGAGTCTCTCGAATTTCGTACATGGTCTGTCAACGGCTTTTTTCCTATATTTCGGAATCAATTTGGTTTTCTTTCGGGCTACGAATCGGCCTCTTTTTATTTTGGGGTGTCTTTTTTGCCTGTGGGGTGTCCAAGATTTGAAAGACTTGTTATTGTATATAGATACTATCGGCGATTCTCCATATTATTCTACTATTCTTTTATCGATAGATATGTGGGCAGTTCCTCTTTGTGCGCTTTTCTTGTTGGAGATATTGTCCCCCGGATTCGCCACTCTCCGTCGAGTCCTTTTGTTTGAATTACCATTGGTTTTATTTACCGTCGTTTATATAATGACCGGTTTATTCGAGGTTTATATGTCGAGTGTCGTTTATACGGCGGTAGTTTGTGCATTGGTAGTCTTGTTTATAATCGTGAGGGTGAGGAGGTATAACCGGTATATGCGTGATAACTATTCTTATACCGAGCGTATTAATGTACAGTGGCTGATGAACAGTATGGCTATTTTAGCCGTGTGTCTGTTGTCTTGGCTGTATGTTTGTACGAATGTCAGCCATTTGGGCGATATGTTTTATTATATTTCGTCTACTGTATTGTGGGCAGTTGTTTTGTATTATAGTTTACGTCAGGAATGGATTCCTCAGGCGCAAGATATGGAGTCGGAGGAAACGGGAGTATCTCGTAATTTCGTTTCGCAGATGGGAGGCAAACTCGAAGAGTATATCCGAGAGAAGGAACTCTATCTGAACCCCAAATTGTCGTTGTCGGACTTGGCGGTCGAGATGGGCACAAACCGAAGTTATTTATCCAATTGTCTGAATAACGAATTGGGTATCACTTTCTATGATTATATCAACTCGTTCCGGTTGGAAAAGGCGAAAGAGATTCTCGATGACTCCGGTTTCGAGGGCTGTATCGAAGATGTGGCGATTCGCAGTGGGTTTAATTCTGTTTCTACATTTCGTCGTTCGTTTCAAAAAAAATATGGTTGTACTCCTTCGCAGTATCGGAAAAATGCCTTAGGACATAGATAGTTGCCTTGAAGATTCCGTTAAGGGAGAGTAAATTGTTCAGGTTCAATCAAGACAATCAAAAAACTATGGGATCTTTTTTAACCCCTCTCCTCAGAAACAGGTTTCTTCGGTGCTTTCCCTATATTAGGCCAATTTTTGTTTATTGGTCGGTTTTGAAACTATTTATTTGAAATAAAAAAGGCTGTCTCCCGACAGCCAATTTGTAAACCTTAAATCTAATACTATGAAAAAACATAGTACAAATGTATAACTGTAATTCTTATTTTCCAAATCAAGGCCTTAAAAAGGTTATTGATTTAACATAATTTGAGTGAAATCAATTGGTTTTGTTAACTAGTTTGTTTCGCTCTTATTTCCTTGGGAACGAGAAAAGTATTTATGAAAGAAGAGCAGCTGATAATCTATGGAGTTGTTCCAATAGGCATGGTTGTGTCCTCCGGGACGTTCGATATAATCGTGTTTTATATTACGGGTGAGTAATGCCTGATGTGTTCTTCGGTTGACTTCGAGAAAGAAATCGTCTACTCCGCAGTCGATGATAATGGCGAGATCTCCGTCGTTTAGAGAGGGGATCAGGTTAATAACGGTGTGTTCGTCCCAGCGTTTTTTATTGGCTACGAATTCTCCCAACTGATCTTTCATTTTCCAGTTCGTAGGGAAAGGGCGGATATCGAGACCTCCGCTGGTGCTGCCTACGGCTCCGAAAACATCGCGGTGACGGATTGCATTCCACATGGCTCCGTGTCCTCCCATACTGAGCCCGGAAATGGCTCTTGCCTTGCGATCGGGTATGGTACGGAAGTGGGAGTCGACGTATCGAATCACTTCGTCTGATATATAGTCTTCGAATTGCATGTCTTTATTGCGGGGGCTGTTCCAGTACCAACTGTTAATTTTCCCATCGGGGCAAACGATGATGAAGTTGTAGAGGGAGGCGATTTGCGGCAACTCGGGTTTTATTTTCAGCCAAGCCGAATAATTGTCTCCGCATCCGTGTAGGAGGTACACTACCGGGTAACGGGTGTCGCTATGGGTGTAGCTTTCGGGGAGGATAATTACGTTTTTGAGGTCGTGCCCCATTTTGCTATGTATAGTTATCGTGTCGACTTGTTGAGCCGAAAGAGTAGCGACACATAGGAATAAAGTGAGCAGTAAAGAAATGTTTTTTTTCATGGGTGTAATTTTAAAAATTTATCGTTTTACATATTCGGTAACAAAATCTATATTGTCGAGTAACAAGCGACCGGGGGCGTTATAGAACTGTAATCCGGTAATTTCTCCGGCTTTAACTTGGGAAATAAAAAAGTCTTTACCGATTTCGTCGCTTAGCAGTGCCTGCCAAGCGGTATCGGAAGCATCGAGGGTTTGTCCGTCTTCTCCTTCGGTCGTTGCCAATATATCGGTGAGGATAATTCGTTGTTCCTCTTCGGGTAACTCTTCTTCTGGCTCGAAGAGATTGTATTCGTCATCGTCACCGGTGATTTGTCCGATGAGGTCTTCGCTATCTTCGTAACTGCTGATCTGTCCGGAAAGCCACCATTCGCCGTTCCATTGTATGAATCCGGTACGTAAAATGAGAGACGGGTCTTTCATATTGCGGGGAATCCCTATCAGCGAGCGGTTGGTCGCTTCGATAATCCGGTCGGTCGCTATGTGGCGGAATCGGGTGACTGTCTCATCGGCGTTTTCGTAACGGAAATAGCCGGTGTATTTGTGTCCCATACTCGACAGAGAGGCATATAAAGGGGAATCCTCTCCCAATACTTCGGCAAGCCAGCGGGGTGGTGTGAGCCGCATAAATTCGGTTACATGGTTGAAGCCGAAGTCGTTACAAAGCAGGTTTACCATATCGGGTATTTGCTCGTCCATACCGGCTTCTTTGGCTTCTTCGGCAAGGGACTCGGCTTGGTCTTCCAATAAGAAACCGTTGTTGAAGAATAGGTAGGACTGGGTACAAAGCCAAAGAAAACGGGCGTGCAATGCGTAAAGGTTATGAGATTCTTTTTCGTCGATTCGGAAGTATTGGAGTAGCTTTTCGTTTTCGGGAGCCGATTCGTATTCGGTCTCGAATATTTCCATCACGTCGGAGGCTATCGCGGCGAATGTATCGAGTGTGGGTGAATAGGGTATGTCGAGGTTGTTGAGTTGCATGTGGTAATGCCACACGAGGAATTGTACTTCTTCGATGTTGATTTCGCCGGGCGTATAGTCTTCGTCGAGTGTGTAAAACGGGAGCGGTTTTCCGAAGCGTTTACCGTGAATGCGAGTGAAGGCTTGAAAAATACCGGTTTGTGAAATAATATCCTCGAAATAGGCCGTGAGGATGCAAGCAAGCTCTTTTTGCTCGGTCTCGTCTATTTTGCGATAATCGCTTTCGTCGAGAGAGGTTTCGACGGCTCGAATGGCAGCCAGAACTTTATTGGCCAATGTGATGTAGTAAAGGTCGGTGGGTGCTGATCCGGAGTAAGGATGCAATGTTTTCCAATCGCCGTTATATATGCGCTGTTTGTCGGTATTCATGCGAAACTTGTATTATGTGTCTACAAAAGTAGTTATAAATTGGGAAAAGAGTGGCGTATTGCAGCGTTTTATTATTTCTGTTACACGGTTTCCCATTATAAAACGGGTTATAAGGGATATTTGCAGATGAAAAAGCCGGGCCTCATCGTACAATCGAAAGGAAAGTATTGATTATCGAGGATAAAATAATTGACTTTGTGACCTAAAAGACATAGAGCCATAGAGATGGCCTACAATATTAATAGCGTTTGCTATTTGTTCCATACAGAATGAAACGTCGGAAACTTCATTTGATATGAACGGGAACAAGTTGTAAGCGTCCTGCTTTGCATGGGCGTGACTTGCCGTTCATAACACCAATTCCGACGGGTGCATTCTGGGCAGTTTCGTCCATGCTTTGTATCCGTTGAATTTGTTGTATTATGAACATTGGCATTCGCATAGAATTTGAATGCCAATGGATTTTATCATTAAGCATGCCTCCCCATTGTACACAATTTTCAAATGGGTATCGGGGCGTTTTTTCGTGCGGGGAAAACGAGGAGAGTATTACCGCACGAAAACCTATATTTCGATAACGTTAATTTGGAGCATTGGATTGTTGTCGCCGGTTGCGAATGTTTATGCCCGTGGGTTTACCGAGTCGAGGTCGAGGCCCACTTTTGTTTCGCCCTATTATTTTGGTCCCAATGCTTTCCCGATTCCTGATGTACTGACAAAAACCAGTGATAAACTTAAAATTGAATTGGCAGGAGATTACTATTGTGGCAAGAATTATACAACGGATATTTTTCTGAAAACCCATATCCCCTTATGGACGCATCGAGCCAATCTTTCGCTTTGGTGGCCTGTGATTGAATGGTACGATGATACAAAAAACAAAGGTAAAATGTCGGGAGATGTATACCTCAGTATAGACATGCAGCTCTTCGAAGAACGAAGAATAGTGCCATCGTGGACTTTAAGAGCTGCTCTCAAAACCGCTTCGGGAGGAGGTTGCGAAATCGACCGTTATTATGATTGTCCCGGTTATTTTTTTGATACCTATTTTGGTAAAACGTTCCAGATTGCGAGCGCCGTGATACAGATTTTTTCCGGTGGCGGATTCTTATGTTGGCAAACGGACAACGGCAGGCAAAATGATGCGGTTCAGTATGGAGTTTTAGTTGGGTTACGATTGGGAAATTTCAGTATAAGCGAGACTTTTGGCGGATATAATGGTTGGGAATCAAATTCTAAAAAAATATGGACATTTGGCTCATGATTGCCCTATGTCTTTAAAAACAAAACTTTCGTATGTCATATCCAATTGGGAGATCGGTGCGATGTTGCAACATGGTTTGTCCGATTATCCTTATACTCAGCTACGAATCGGCATCTCTTATTCTATCGACATTCTCAATCGGGAATGAGTTTTTTGTGCTTTTTACGATAAAATTTATTCTATGCCTGCCTTGTGTTTGTTTGACAAGTCTGTCTAAAAATAGGTGGTGCTCCGGTATCACCAAATAAATTTGTTTCTGCTTTCGCCTTTTTCTATTTTTGTCTCGGAATTATGAAAAAAGGAACAGAACAAGAAGAACAGGGCGCGCCGTTGGCTGCCGGTTTGCATGCGTGGTACGCCGAGAATCACCGGGTGTTGCCGTGGAGGGGTATTACCGATGCGTATCGTATTTGGATTTCGGAGATTATTTTGCAGCAGACACGGGTGGCGCAGGGCTTCGAGTATTACAATAGATTCATATCCCGATTTCCCGATGTGCGGTCTTTGGCTGCCGCCGATGACGACGAGGTGATGAAACTGTGGCAAGGATTGGGCTATTATAGCCGGGCCCGTAATTTGTTGACTGCTGCCCGTCAGGTGGTGGAACGATTCGGCGGGGAGTTCCCGGCGACTTACGAGGGTATACGTTCTTTGCAGGGAATAGGGGATTATACGGCGGCAGCGGTAGCTTCGTTCGCTTACGGGTTGCCTCATGCCGTGGTGGACGGTAATGTGTATCGGGTTCTTTCCCGAATTTATGGTATCGATACGCCTATCGACACGACCGAGGGACGAAAGTTGTTTGCCGCTCTTGCCGATGAGTTGCTCGACCGGAAAGACCCGGGCGGGTATAATCAGGCGTTGATGGAGTTCGGTGCACTGTATTGTGTGCCTCGCTCACCTCAGTGCGGAAGGTGTATTTTTGCCGACCGTTGTATGGCTTTGGCGACTCATCGAGTAGACGAGTTACCAGTGAAACAGGGTAAGACGGTGGTAAAACCTCGTTATTTCAATTATTTTTATGTGAGACAGGGCGGAGATACTTGGATTCGCCGGCGGGAGGGGCGTGATATTTGGCGTAATTTGTATGAGCTTCCGCTTATCGAGACCGATGAAGAACAGGGGCTCGATGACTTGCAGCGTAGCGGTATTTGGGCAGAGTTGTTTCATGACGCCGGACAAGTGGGTGTTTCGTCTCAGGTGTATAGTTGTAAGCATGTGTTGTCGCATCGTATCATTCATGCCCGTTTTTACATGGTGGAGACGGAGTTTGCTCCCGATATGACCGGGTATATGAAGATTCCGGTGGAACGATTGGGAGATTATGCCGTGTCGCGCTTGACCGAAAGTTTCTTGGAAAAGCTGTCAATGAATTATCCTTCGTTGTTTTGAGACCGGATAATCTTACTTATTCATACGGGTAAGGAAAGGGATAGTCGCTATTTATATAAACGAGGCTGATGTGCTGAATGTCGCTATGTTTGGGGGCAGTCGAAATCAGAGGGGATTTTTTATGTGTCTAACTCCTGTCATCAGAAACTATTGTTTCTTCGGTTTCTCCCCTTTAACCCCTCTCATCGTTGCTACCGCTCCTCGGTTTCTCCCCTATATTTTGCGTTGCAACACCCCGCAATGCTACGGGACACGGCAGGGGAGAAGGTTAGAGTGTTTTGTCGCTAAAATTTGTTTCTGCTCTCGGTTTGCACTATCTTTGACACAACATAAAACAATCGAATGATAGAAAGAGTAATCATATTGGATGCTGTCGATCCGGTAGCGTTTTACGGCGTGAATAACGCGAATGTACAGTTGATTAAGAATTTGTTCCCGAAAGTGCGTATTGCCGCCCGCGGGAATGTGATGAAGGTGATCGGCGATGAGAAGGAGACCGAGGTTTTCGAGGAGAAAATCAAGTTGCTTGAAAAACATTGCGCCGAATATAACCAGTTGAGCGAGGAGGTAATCATCGATATTATCAAGGGCGATGAACCGCAAGCGATAAAACCGCAGGAGAACCTCATTATTTACGGAGTGAACGGTAAACCGATTACGGGGCGTACGCCAAACCAAAAGAAACTGGTGGAGGCTTTCGCCAAAAACGACTTGACTTTTGCGCTCGGTCCGGCGGGGTCGGGCAAGACTTATGTGGCGATAGCCCTTGCGGTGAAAGCGTTGAAAAACAAAGAGGTGAAGAAGATTATCCTGAGCCGTCCGGCTGTGGAGGCAGGAGAAAAATTGGGCTTTCTGCCGGGGGATATGAAGGATAAAATAGATCCTTATCTGCAACCGTTGTACGATGCTTTGCAGGATATGATTCCGGCAGTGAAGCTGAAAGAGTACATGGAGACGAACGTGATACAAATCGCTCCGTTGGCATTTATGAGGGGGCGTACGTTGAGCGATGCAGTGATTATTCTCGATGAGGCGCAGAACACGACCACACACCAGATAAAAATGTTTCTTACCCGATTGGGTATGAATGCGAAAATGATCGTTACCGGCGATATGACGCAGATCGATTTGCCTGCGTCGCAGACTTCGGGGTTGATACAGGCGATAGGGATTTTGAAAAATGTAGAGGGTATAGCCCGAGTGGAATTCAACAAGAAAGATATCGTGCGACATAAATTAGTACAGCGTATCGTCGAGGCTTATGAAAAACACGACGAGAAAGTACGCAAGGCTTCCATGTCTAAAAAGCATGAACAAGCCGAGAAAAAAGGAGAAGAGTAATGGGCGGTAACCTGTGGAGAAAATGGCTGGGAGAGAGTGACGAGCCGGGTCGTAACCGAGTGCAGGCTTTTGTTTATTCTCGTTTGTGGATGGGGGTATTTCCTTCATTCTTGGCAGGATTCGCTGTTATATTCCTTATTTGTTACTGGGGGAATCTGCCTGTCGAGAAGTCATCTAACAAGGCTTTGCTCTCCGGACTGTTATGCGTGGTGGGTTATGCGATAGGGGTTTGGGCTGCCGTAGCTCCCGATAAAGACGATGAGGAAGACGAGGTAGAGGATTCGACCGGAAAGGCGAGTTGGATAGATAAAGTGAAGTTAGCCGTTTGTTGTTTGGCATTAGTCGCTATATTCGCTTATCCCAGCATAGAACGGGTACTTAGCGGTGAACGAACCATTTTAGAGGGCTGTGTCGAACTGACGGGAAAATGCTTGATGATTGTCTGCTTGTTTGTTCCCGTTTATATCCGTTTAAAACGAAAGTCGAGAGGGTATTTGAAATAGATTTATCTTAATCTTGCAATCGGTACACTATCTCGTTTTTATGTTGTATCTTTGCGCACAGATGCGAAAATGGGCTGAGCCTCGGCACTCTCAAAGGAATTTGTTACAGCTCTCGGCTTGCACCGTTTTTTGCAAGGTCATTATCGAAGACGAATAACCGATTATAGTATAAACAGAAAAAGTATTACAGAAATGAAAAATGCTTTGGTAAAAACCGATTTCAAATTTCCCGGACAGAAGAGTGTGTATCACGGCAAAGTGCGCGATGTATACAATATCGACGACGAGCTGTTGGTGATGGTGGTCAGTGACCGTATTTCGGCATTCGACGTGATTCTTCCAGAGGGTATTCCTTACAAGGGGCAGGTGCTGAACCAGATTGCCGCTAAGTTTTTGGATGCTACGTCGGACATTGTCCCGAACTGGAAGGTGGCTACTCCCGATCCGATGGTGACCGTGGGGCTGCGTTGCGAACCATTCAAGGTAGAAATGGTCGTGCGGGGATATTTGACGGGACATGCATGGCGCGAGTACAAGGCCGGCAAACGGACGCTTTGCGGTGAGACGATGCCCGAGGGCATGAAGGAGAACGAAAAATTCCCGCATCCTATCATCACGCCGACTACCAAAGCCGATGAGGGTCACGACGAGGATATTTCGAAGGCGGAGATTATCGCCAGAGGTATCGTCTCGAAAGAGGACTATGAACAGTTGGAGAAATATACGTTGGCGTTGTATCAACGAGGCTGCGAGATGGCTGCTCAAAAGGGGCTTATTTTGGTGGATACGAAGTATGAGTTTGGCAAAATAGGCGATAAAATCATTCTTATCGACGAGATCCATACGCCCGATTCTTCGCGCTATTTCTATGCCGAAGGTTATGAAGATCGTCTTGCCCGTGGCGAGGAACAACGTCAGTTATCGAAAGAGTTCGTGCGTCAATGGTTGATTCAGAATGGATTTCAGGGTAAAGAGGGTCAACAGGTTCCCGAAATGACCGAGGAATACTGCAACAGCGTGTCGGATCGCTATATCGAGCTATATGAGCATATCGTGGGCGAAAAGTTCGTGAAAGCCGAGGGCGAAACCTCCAACGAGCAGGCTATCGACCTGATGAACATGCTCGAGG
>OGGU01001315.1_pt1 | contig 15050 bp, 7 predicted proteins | sample 1571241 | NCBI WGS metagenome assembly OGGU01 (sample SAMEA2581934, study PRJEB24529) | metagenome | biome: Human gut stool | place: China | collected 2011
GCGCGTCTGGGCGCGCTGGGCAAAGATGTCGAGGATCAGGCCCGAGCGGTCGAGCACGCGCACGCCGAGTTCCTCCTCCAGCACGCGCATCTGTGACGGGGAGAGCTCATTGTCAAACACCGCGAGGTCGCAGTCGTTGGCGACGATGAGTTCGCGCAGCTCCGCCACCTTGCCCTCGCCGAGGAAGGTGCGCGGGTCGGGCGTGGGCTTGTTCTGCAGCAGCGTCACGACGGGCTGGCCGCCGGCTGTCTCCACGAGCGCGGCCAGCTCGGCAAGGGAAATGTCCGTCGAGCGCTCGCGTTCGTCCATGTTCGCCGCGGCGAGACCAGCCAGCGCGGCGCGTTCGATCTTTTGTTCGGTAGATTGCATAGGGGTCATCCTTTGAAATGAATATTTATCGGGTTTGCGGCCGGAAATGCCCGGTGTGGCGGGGCGCTTGTGTCACGGGTACGGTGTGTGTACGTCACGTGGCACCGTACCATACCGTACAGTACCGTACCGTACCACACCGTGTCTTACCCTGCAGCAGGAACACACGGCAAAGCATATCTTACCCTGTCTCTCTCAAAGAAAGCCAGGGGGAAAGAAAGCCGCTGTGGGAAACCGGCGAAAATGTGGAAAACTCTGTGGAAAGCGTGTGGAGAACTCGTTTCAAGGCGCTCAGGCCGGTGCGGGCGGGCGCGGGCGCGGCGGGCAGCCTGATGGGTACTTTCGGCCGGGCGTGGTCCGGCGGGGGCGCAGCGGTGGACAGGGGCGGTGCGCGAGGGCGTGGATGCGGTGGGGCAGACGCCGGTTCTGGCGGCGGCCGGGCGCGGCGGAGCATGGGGCAGTGCCGACAGGGGGGATGTGCGGGCGCGGTGTTGGCTTGCGGCCGGGTGCGGTCCGGCGGGTGCTTTCGGCCGGTGCGGGTGTGGTGGACGCCTTTGGCTGGCGCGTTGTGGCGGCCGTGCGGTGCTGGACGCGGGTGCAGCGCAGGGCGCGCTGGCTTGCTTTCTTACCGAGAGAAAAAATGCTTGACAAGTTATGCAAAAGCATACTAAACTGGAAACAGGGGATCACGCAGGCGGCGGCCGGAGACGGACTTCGGCATCGCCCGCACCGCCGGTCATGCAGCGTATATCCCACGTCCACCTCATCCGTCGCGGCGTGGCCGCCGCGCCACCTTCCCCGCATCGCCAAAGGCGATGCACGATCTCATCCGAGGCGGGCCTTGCCCCCCTCGGGCTCCCCCGCGGGTGTGCGCATCCCACGTCCACCTCATCCGTCGCGGCGACTTCGGTCATGTGCTGTGCGTCCGACGCGCGCCTTTCCGGCGCTGCCCTCCGCAAAACGGAGACGAAAAACTCCGCCCCGCATCGAACCGATGCTGGGCGGAGTTTTGTGACAGCAGCCGCGCAGGCGCGGCTGCCTTTTCGCTGGCTTTCCGGCTGCCTTTCTGCTGGCTATCCTGTGCGGCGGCCTTTCCGCAGCCGTTCCTATGTGCCTGCGGCCACCGTGCAGCCTTTCTCACGCGGCCTTCGCGGTCTTGCCCGCGCGCCACGCCTCGAACCGGGTGCGCATATGGTCGTTCAGGCGGCAGAACGCCTTCATCACCGGCCACGACAGCAGGCCGAACACGATGAGGATGAGCGCGCTCTGCAGATCGAGCTTCTGCAGGTTAAACAGCGCCGGGAAGCCGAAATACGCGATCACGAACAGCACGCCGAGCACGACGATCATCACCTTGCGGATGGTGTTGTACGGCTGGCACGTGCGGTGCACCATCATGAGGCCGACAATGCCCATGACGCCGGTGCAGATCGTGATCATGGCCGTGTCGTCGAGCTGGAAGGCGATATAAAACAGCAGAATGCCCACGACCATCGCCAGATCCGTCATCGCGGCCGGCAGCGCGCGGAAGAGCACGTTGCGCAGGAATTTTCCCCTGACGAGGCTCTCGTTCGGCTCCATGGCGAGGATGAACGACGGGATGCCGATGGTCACGGCGCTCACGAGCGTGAGCTGCGCGGGGCTGAACGGGTACGGCAGCGTGGCAAAGAGCGTGAAAAACGCGAGGCAGAACGAGAAAATGTTCTTGACCAGATACAGCGACGCGCTGCGCTCGATGTTGTTGATGACGCGGCGGCCCTCCGCCACGACCGACGGCATGGAGGCAAAGTTTGAGTCGAGCAGCACGATGTGCGACACCTGGCACGCCACGTCGCTGCCCGAGGCCATGGCGATGGAGCAGTCGGCCTCCTTGAGCGCGAGCACGTCGTTGACGCCGTCGCCCGTCATGGCCACGGTGTGGCCGTCGGCCTTGAGCGCCTGCACGAGGCTGCGCTTCTGCGCGGGGGTCACGCGGCCGAAGACCGTGTACTTGCCCGCCGCGTCGCGGATGGCTTCCTCGGTCGTGAGCGTGCGCGCGTCGACGAAGCGGTCGGCGTTTTCGATGCCGGCGCGCTTGGCCACCTCGGACACCGTGCGCGCATTGTCGCCGGAGATGACCTTCACGGCCACGCCCTGACTGGCAAAGTAGCCGAACGTCTCCGGCGCTTCGGCGCGGATCTTGTTCGAGAGCAGGATCAGCGCGATGGGCAGAAAGCCGGCGCTGAGCGTCTCGTCCGTGAGCGCGCCGTCATACATGCCCAGCAGCAGCACACGGCAGCCCTTGGCGGAGTAGCCCTCGATCTGCTCCTGATACGGGTTCTCGCGCCCGGCGAGCAGCACGTCCGGCGCGCCGAGCAGGTACGTCTCCTCGGTGTGGAACGACACGCCGCCGTATTTCTTCGCCGACGAGAACGGCAGCGTCGCCGTCGCGTCCTGCGTCTTTTCGCCCGTGAAGTAGCGCCGCAGCGCGGCCATCGTGTCGTTGTCGGCCTGCATGGCGTAGACGTAGTCGGCCATGATCATGCGGATGTCCTCGAGCGTGAAGCGGTCGTCGCACAGGGGGCAGACGTCCTCGACAATCATCTTGTTTTCCGTCACCGTGCCGGTTTTGTCCACGCACAGCGTGTCCACGCGCGCGAGCGTCTCGATGCAGCCGAGCTCGTGCACGAGGGTCTTGCGCTGGGCCAGACGCACAACGCCGGCCACGAGCGCGAGGCTGGTGAGCAGATACAGCCCCTCGGGGATCATGCCGATGATCGAGCCGACCGTGCTCGTCACGGCGATGGGCACGGCGCGGCCGAGCCACACGTATTCCTTGACGAACATCACCACGCCGAGCGGGATGACGAGGATGCCGATCCACTTGACGAGGTTTTGCAGCGAGCGCATCATCTCCGACTGCTGCGGCTTCTTGGCGCGCTTGGCTTCCTGCGTCAGGCGCGAGACGTAGGAGTCCGCGCCGACGTCCGTCAGCTGCGCGCGGCACATGCCGCTGACGACGAAGCTGCCCGACAGGAGCTTGTCGCCGGGGTTTTTCTTAATTTCGTCCGACTCGCCCGTGATGAGCGCCTCGTTGACGTAGCAGCTATCTTGCGCGACGACGGCGTCGGCATAGATCTGGTTGCCGGCGGCGAAGACGACGATATCGTCGCGCACGAGCTGCGCGGTGTCCACGGTCACGCGCCTGCCGTCGCGCACGGCGACGGCCTTGGGCGATGCGAGGATGCTCAGCTTGTCGAGCGTTTTCTTCGAGCGGATCTCCTGAATGATGCCGATGGCGGTGTTGACGATGATGACGCCCATGAACGTCAGGTTCAGCCACTGCTGCACCGCGATCACGCACAGCGCCAGCAGGAAAAACAGCATATTAAAATAGGTAAAGATATTGCTCAGGACGATCTGCTTGACCGTCTTGCCCGGCGGATCGACGGGCGCGTTCGTCCAGCCGGCGTCCGCGCGCTCGCGCACCTGCGCGCTCGTCAGGCCCTGCTGCGGGTCGGGGTGCGCGACGGGCACGTCCCGCCGCTCCGGCGTCTCGGGCGCGGGCGCGCGCCGGTCTTTGATTTTTTCGATCAGATTGGCCAAAGGTCTGCCTCCAATGTGATAACACCAAATATACCGAATATTATAGCGTCTCGCGCGGTGGAATGGAACAACAGTTTGTGAATATTTGCTTAAAAATGGTGGGATTTTTCGGCAGCCTGCACAGTATGCCGCAGCAGCAGCGCGGTCGTCACGCTGCCGATGCCGCCGGGCACGGGCGTGCAGGCGGTGATGGCGGCGGCCGCGGGCGTCACGTCGCCGCGCAGCGTGCCGTCCGGCAGCGCGGTCGCGCCCGCGTCGAGCACGATCTGCCCCGGGCGCACGCACTCCGGCGTGATGAGCCCCGGCGCGCCCGCCGCGGCCAGCAGAATGTCGGCGGCCCGGCAGCGGGCGGCGAGGTCGGGCGTTTTCCGGTGGCAGAGCGTCACGGTCGCGTCCGCGCGCGTGAGCAGCAGCGCGGCCGGCCGGCCGATCACGAGACTCCGGCCCACGACGGTCACGCGCTTGCCCGCAGGGTCGATGCCGTGCGCGCGCAGAAGTTCCCTGCACGCCTCGGCCGTGCAGGGGGCGAAGCCCGCCGCCCCGGTCACGAGCGCGCCGAGCGACCATGTCGTCATGCCGTCCACGTCCTTGCGCGTATCGAGCGCGTCGAGGATCTCCTGCGCGCGCAGCGCCGCCGGCAGCGGCCGCAGCAGCAGCACGCCGTGCACTGCGTCGTCCGCGCTCAGGGTGCGCAGGGTGTCGGTCAGGGTATCGGGCGCGCAGTCCGCCGGCAGGGGCACGGGGCGCACGGTGACGCCGCAGCCGGCCGCCGAGAGTGCGATGCTGCGCAGATAGGCCCGGTCGTCCGGCTGTGCGCCGACGGACACGGCCGCGAGGCAGGGTGGCTCTGTGAGCCGCGCAGCGCGCGCTCGCACCTGCGCATAGATCGCTGCGGCGGCCTCCGTTCCGGTCAGGGTGTTCGGCATGGTTCAGCCCTCCCCGCGCAGCGCGGCGCGCACCGCGTCCGCGGTCTGCGCGCAGCACTGCACCACGGTCGCGCGCAGGCGCGCGGCGCGCGCCTCGGTCGCGGCGCGGTCGTCCGGCGCGAGCAGGCCGGTGTTGACCAGCACGTTCAGTTCCGCCGCCTCCGCCGCCGCGCTGCACAGCGCCGCCGCGCACCCGACGTCCGAGCGCAGGAGGGGGCTGGCCGTGCTCAGCGCAGCGGGCAGCAGCAGCGCCACCTGCTCGCAGTGCTCCAGCATGGCCAGCGGGGCAAGGCACGCCGTGTGCGCCGCGTCCGCGAGCCGGGCGGCGCGCGTGGGGTCGTCCTTCGGGATGGCGTAGGCCCGCTGCAGCGGCAGAAAGCCCGCCGCGTCCGCGTCGATGAGCGCGAGCAGCGTCGTGCGCTGCGCGTCGCAGCTGGCGGCCAGCGTGGCGAGCGCGTCGTGCCGGTCGGCATAGCGGGGGTTGGCTGCCGTCACGTTCGCGGCCATCGCGGCCAGGCTCGCCGCCAGCGCCCCGGCGAGCGCGGCCGCGCCCCCGCCGCCCGGTGCGGGCTGCGCGGAGGCGAGCTGCGCGGTGAATTCGGAAAGGGAGCGCCCGGTCGTAAGCGTCTGGTCGGTCATATGGAAAACCTCCTTGCGGGATGATGATCGTGTGGTGTCGTGTCCGTCACCGGCACACATATTATATTGTATTATACCGCGCGGCGGGGCGGTTGAAAAGTGGGCGCGGGGCTTTTTGCGCGCTTTTTGGGCATACTGACCCAAAAGGGAGGAATGACCATGCAAGACGGTTTCCTGCGCGCGGCGGCGGCGTCCATCCCCGTGGCCGTGGCAGACCCCCGGCGCAACGCGGCAGCTTGCTGCGCGCGCATCGACCAGGCGCACCGGGCGCATGCTGCGCTGCTCGTGCTGCCGGAGCTGTGCGTGACCGGCTACACGTGCGGCGACCTGTTTTTGTCCGCGCTGCTGCTCGATGCGGCCGAAGAAGCGCTGCTGAACATCTGCGCGCACACGCAAAACTGCGACCCCGTCGTCGTGCTTGGCGTGCCGCTGCGCGCCGGGGGCAAGCTCTACAACTGCGCGGCCGTGCTGCACCGCGGGCGCATCCTCGGCGTCGTGCCGAAGACGTGGCTGCCGAACTACGACGTGTTCGCGGAAAAGCGCTGCTTTGCCTCCGCGGCGGCGTACCATGGGCCGGGCAGCGTGCCCGTCGGTGGGGCGGACGTGCCGTTCGGCACGGGGCTGGTGTTTGCCTGCGCGCAGATGCCGGCGTTTCGCCTCGGCGTGGAGCTGTGCGAGGACGTGTGGGCGCCGGTGCCGCCGTCGGTGCGGCTGTGCCTCGCCGGGGCGACCGTGATCGCAAACTGCTCGGCCTCGCCCGAGGCGGCCGGCAAGCCCGCCCGCCGCCGCACGCTGCTGCGCGCGGCCAGCGCGCGCGGCCTCTGCGGCTATGTCTACGCCAACGCCGGGCCGGACGAGTCGAGCGCGCGCGCCGTCTTTTCCGCGCACCACCTCATCGCGGAAAACGGGGACATCCTCGCCGAGCACGCGCCGTTCGCGCCCGAGCCCGGCCTGCTCGTGACGGAGCTCGACCTGCTGACGCTCTCGGCCGAGCGCCGGCGCAACACGACCTTCGTGCCCGAGGGGGCGGGGGCGCGCGCCGTGCCGTTTTCCATGCCGCTGCGTCCGACGGCGCTCAGCCGCGCGGTGTCGCCGCACCCGTTCGTGCCGGACGATGCAGCCCTGCGCCGCAAGCGCGCAGAGCTCCTGCTTTCCATCCAGGCGCACGGGCTGCGCAAGCGCCTGCTGCACACCGGCAGCCGGGCGGCGCTGCTGCCCGTGACGGACGATCTCGACAGCGTGCTCGCCCTGCTCGTGTGCGCGCGCACGATGGATCTGCTCGGCCGCGCGCGGCACGATGTCCTCGCCGTCACGCAGCCGGGGGGCGACCGGGCGCGCGTGCTGCGCCTGTGCAAGGCGCTGGGCGTGTCCGTGCGGCCGAACGCCGACCGCGCGGGGCTCGCGCGCACGCACGCGGCGCTCCCGCTCGCCGCGCCCGACTTCACGGCCCTGCTGCTGGGCGAGGCCGTGTGCGCGCCGGAGGCCTACGGCGTCAACGCCGCCGTGCCGCGCACGCTCGTGCGCTGGCTCATCGCGGCCGAGGCCGAGCGCGCCGAGGAGCCCCTGCGCGCGGAGCTGCGCGCCGCGCTCTCCGCGCCGGACGCCGACTGCGCCGGCGTCTCGTGCGCGCTGACGGACTTCTGCTTTTACCACCTCGTGCGCTGCGGCGCGCACCCGCGGCGCATCCTGCGGCTGGCCCGCGCCGCCTTCGGCGACGCGGCCGCGGACGCCGACATCCTGCGTGCCATGGCGGCGATCACGCGCTGCCTGTTCCGGCGGCCGGCCGCGCTGCCGGACCACGTCGCGCTCGGCAGCAGCGCGCAGGCGCTGCACTGGCCGCCGGACGCGGCGGGATCGCTCTGGAGCGAGGAGATCGACGCGCTGCGCCGCGAGCTGTCCTGAGATCAATATTCAAAAATGCGTGCATAACTGCATATTCTGCCGCCGCTCTGGATGCCGGAGCGGCGGCGCCTTTCGCATATCTTTCGCGCTTTTGTGCATATCACCGAAAGAAAAGCGTTTCTCGCGTGAATTTTATTCAAAAAGAGGGTTGACATTTGCACGAAAAAGGTGAATAATATGCACATCTTATGAATGAATAATCAATGGAGGCAACCATTATGAAAAAAGAAGATATCAAAAAAGTCGTCCTTGCTTACTCCGGCGGTCTGGATACGTCCATCATCATCCCCTGGCTGAAGGAGAACTACAATAACTGCGAAGTCATCGCCGTGTCCGGCAACGTCGGCCAGGCCGGCGAGCTCGACGGCCTCGAAGAGAAGGCCATCAAGACCGGCGCGTCGAAGCTCTACGTGCTCGACCTGACGGACGAGTACGTCGATGATTACATCATCCCGACCATGCAGGCCGGCGCCGCGTACGAGGAGTACCTGCTTGGCACGAGCCACGCGCGGCCGTGCATCGCCAAGGGCCTTGTCGAGATCGCCCAGAAAGAGGGCGCCGACGCCATCGCCCACGGCTGCACCGGCAAGGGCAACGATCAGGTCCGATTCGAGCTGGCCATCAAGCACTTCGCGCCCGATATGCCCATCATCGCCCCGTGGCGGGAGTGGGACATCAAGTCGCGTGAGGAAGAGATCGCCTACGCCGAGGCGCACAACGTGCCCCTGAAGATCAACCGCGAGACGAACTACTCCAAGGACAAGAACCTCTGGCACCTGAGCCACGAGGGTCTCGACCTCGAAGATCCGGGCAACGAGCCGCAGTACGAGAAGCCGGGCTTCCTCGAGATGGGCGTCAGCCCCATCGACGCGCCGGACGCCCCGACCTACGTCACGCTCGACTTTGAGCAGGGCAAGCCCGTCGCGCTCGACGGCGAGAAGATGAGCGCCAAGGACATCATCCTCAAGCTCAACCAGATCGGCGGCGCCAACGGCATCGGCATTCTGGACATCGTGGAGAACCGGCTCGTCGGCATGAAGTGCCGCGGCGTGTATGAGACGCCGGGCGGCACGATCCTCTACAAGGCGCACAGCGTGCTCGAGACGCTCTGCCTCGACAAGATGACCATGCACGAGAAGCAGAAGCTCGCCGTGACCTTCGGCGAACTGGTGTACAACGGCCAGTGGTTCACGCCGCTGCGCGAGGCGCTCAGCGCGTTCGTGACCAAGACGCAGGAGCACGTCACCGGCACGGTACGGCTCAAGCTCTACAAGGGCAACATGATCAACGCCGGCGTCTGGAGCCCGTACTCCCTGTACTCCGAGGAGATCGCCACCTTCGGCGAGAGCGACTACAACCAGGCGGACGCCGCCGGGTTCATCCAGCTCTACGGTCTGCCGATCGCCGTGCAGGCAAAGGTTGACGGCAAGAGCATGTAAGCGGTACAATAGATATATAGAAATGATTTTCTCCCCGCGCCGGGCCTCCCGGCGCGGGGCAGCCTGTCAAAAAAGCTTTTTCAAACGAGAACCCAGCGAAGCGGTTCTCTGTGGAGACAACGCACGAAGGGAGACCATCACCATGGCAAAAATGTGGGCGGGCCGCACGGCCGGCGTGACCGATCCGGTCGCGGACGATTTCAATTCCTCCATCCGCTTCGACAGCCGGATGTACCGCGAGGACATCACGGGCAGCATGGCGCACGCGGCGATGCTCGGTGCGCAGCACATCCTCCCGCAGGCGGACGCCGATGCCATCATCGACGCGCTGCAGGGCATTCTCGACGATCTCGACAGCGGCGCGCTCGCGTTCGACCCCGCGTGCGAGGACATCCATATGTTCGTCGAGCAGGTGCTCACCGCGCGCATCGGCGACCTCGGCAAGAAACTGCACACCGCCCGCTCGCGCAACGATCAGGTCGCGCTCGACCTGCGCATGTACCTGCGCAACGAAACGAGCGAGATCATTGCGCTCACAAAGGACGTGCTCGCGGCGCTCGTCGAGCAGGCCGGGGCGCACAAGGGCGACATCCTGCCCGGCTACACGCACCTGCAGCGCGCGCAGCCCATCACTTTCGGCCACCACCTGATGGCCTATGCCATGATGCTCCTGCGCGATATCGACCGCATGCAGGATGCCGTCAGGCGCATGAACGTCTCGCCCATCGGCTGCTGCGCGCTCGCCGGCACGACGTATGACACCGACCGGTTCTTTGAAGCCAAGCAGCTCGGCTTTGACGACGTGGCGCGCAACAGTCTCGACGGCGTGTCCGACCGGGACTTCTGCGTCGAGCTGCTCGATGCCTACGCCATCGAGATGATGCACCTCTCGCGCCTGAGCGAGGAGCTGGTGCTCTGGTCGAGCTGGGAGTTTCAGTTCGTGCAGCTCTCGGACAGCTACACGACCGGCTCGTCGATCATGCCGCAGAAGAAAAACCCCGACATGGCCGAGCTCGTGCGCGGCAAGACCGGCCGCGTCTACGGCGACCTCATCGCCATGCTCACGGCGCTCAAGGGCCTGCCGCTGGCGTATAACAAAGACATGCAGGAGGACAAGGAGGCCGTGTTCGACGCGGTGGACACCGTGAAGATGTGCCTGCGCGTCATGGCGCCGATGCTCGCCACCATGACCGTGCGCGCCGACAAGATGCTCCACGCGGCGCAGACGGGCTTCCTGAATGCGACCGACCTCGCCGACTATCTCGTCACGAAGGGGCTGCCGTTCCGCAGCGCGTACAAGATCTCCGGCGAGCTCGTGGCGTACTGCATCGCGCATGACACCGTGCTCGAAAAACTGCCGCTCGAGACGTTTCAGACCTTCAGTGAGCGCTTTGACGACGGCGTGTATGCCGCCATCGACCTCAAAAACTGCGTCACGCGGCGCGTGTCTTACGGCGGCACGTCCGTGCCGAGCGTCGAGGCGCAGATCACATGGGTCACGCAGCAGCTCGAGGCATAAGCACATACGCATATTTTTTACAAGACCGGCGCTCCCATTTGGGAGCGCCGGTCTTGCATTGCACAAAAAAATCCTGTACAATAAGCAAAAAGTTGTGCAAAAAGGCTTGCCATTTCCGGGGTGGGGATGGTATTCTTTTTCATACCCACTTTGTTGAAAAAAGGAGAAATGGTATGAGAAAGAAACTTCTGAGCATCCTGCTTGTGCTGAGCCTGATACTCGCGCTCGTGCCGGCGGCCTTCGCGGCAGACGCTGTGAGAACCGAGCTGGAAAGCGACGGCACAACGCTCGCCTTCTACGGCAGCGGCGTTGCCACGGCCGACTGCTGGAACGGCGACTGGACCGCCGTCACGCACGTTGACCTCGGGTATGAGATCCGCGGCGTCGCCGAGAATGTGCTGGCCCGCTGCGTCAACCTCGTCTCCTTTGAGGCCATCGGCAGCCGGTATCTCCGGACCTACAACGGCGGCCTCATCTCCATAGACGGCAGGCAGATGCTGGCCGCGCCGAACAGGTGCACGGCTTATGAGATCCTCGACTTGGTGCAGACCGTCAAGACGGGCGCGTTCCGTTACTGTCAGGGGCTGACGGCGGTCACGTTCCCGGCGAGCCTCACCACCATTGAGGCGCAGGCCTTCACCAGCTGCCTGAGCCTGACGGACGTTCAGCTGCCGGACGGCCTGAAGACGATCGGCGACTTTGCTTTCGCCGGCTGCGCCGCGCTGACGAGCGTGCTCATCCCGAAGAGCGTCACGAGCATCGGCGCGGGCGCCTTCACCGGCTGCACCGCGCTCACGGCCATCGACTACAGCGGAACCGAGGCCGAGTGGGCCCAGCTGACCAAGGGCGAGAACGCGCTGCCGGAGGGCGTGACCGTGAACTTCAACGCGCCCATCCACCACTACGGTTCCTGGACGGGCACGGACCCGAACTGCACGACCGAGGGCAAGCGCACCCGCACCTGCACCGACGACGGCTGCGGTCACACGGAGGAAATGACACTCCCCGCCCGCGGCCACTACTGGGGCATCGGCCGTGTGACGACGCTGCCGACGGAGACCACGACCGGCGTGCGCACCTATACCTGCAGGACCTACGGCTGCAATGCCACGCGCACCGAGGAGATCCCCAAGCTTGCCCCGCGGGTGCCCGTGAGCGAGCGCTTTGACGACGTTGCCCCCAACAGCTGGGCGTATGAGGACATCCAGTACTGCGTCGACTATGAGCTCATGGCCGGTGTCGGCGGCGGCCGGTTTGAACCGAAGACGCTGACCACGCGCGCACAGCTCGTGCAGATCCTCTATCGGCTTGCGGGCGCGCCGGAGGTCAGCGGCGAGACGCCGTTTACCGATCTCACGGCCGACTGGTACAAGACCGCGGTGCTCTGGGCGTACCAGACCGGCGTGACGTCCGGCGTGAGCGAGACGACCTTCGCACCGGACACGCCCGTCACGCGCGAGCAGGTCGCGGTGTTCCTGGCCAGGTTTGCGGATCGGGTGCTCGACAGATACACCCCCTATATGTGGGATGCGCTCTTCCCGTTTCAGGATCGTGAGCAAATCTCCTACTATGCGCGCACGGCCATGAACTGGGCGTGCGATCTGGGGCTGATCAAAGGCATTCCGGGCCCGGGCGGCCTGCGCCTTGAGCCGCAGAGCAGCGCCACGCGCGAGCAGATGGCGGTCATGATCGCACGGTTCTGCCGCAGACTGAATGTCTGGAACGAGCCCATGCCGGAGCTTTGAGCAAACGGCTGGAGCGCGCGTGCGTGCATTGCTGCCTGATACCGAACCGGCGTCCTGTTTTTTGGACGCCGGTTTTGTTGTTGCTGCGTGCACACTTCACAGTATTGCAACAAAGCAGGAAATAAAAGGCGGTTAATTGAAGAAAAAAGGAGTGCGCTTGCACGGATACGCACATTTGATACAAAAAAACGGAAAAATTGCATTGACATTCCCCACAAAAATGTTACAATATTGTCACAGAATGCTTTGGAAATTTCAAGCATCTTGTAACATTTGGAAAGGAGCGTAACGATGAAGCAGAGAACACGCAAGCTCCTGACCCTGCTGCTGATCGCAGCCATGGTCATGAGCCTGATGGTCCCGGCACTGGCGGCGGACACCGCGCAGTCCGAGACCCCCTACACTTACGACGCCGGAGACTACACCTTCGGCAAGATCTCGCACGCGGACAAGGCGACCGGCCAGCCGGACGGCCTGGTCGACTACACCGGCAACGGCACCGTTGCCGTGACCGGCACGGTCGAAGGCGCCGACGGGCAGGGCGACCGCGGCCAGAGCTACGCCTGGGCCGCCATGGCCTACGGCGACTATGTCTATGTCGGCACGTGCTACGCCGCCATGGGCAAGACCCTTTCGGCCATGGACACCGTCATGGGGCACAAGTTTGACGAGGAGGTCATGCGCGCCGAGCTCAACGCCATCTTTAACGGCACGTTTTTCTACGGTGAGGAGGACGGCGGTGTTTCCGACGGCATCCTTGTCAAGATCAACGTCCACACCGGCGAGGTCAAGCTGCTCATGGCAAACTCCCTCAACGGCGTTGCGCCGCTGTTCCGCAACGCCATCCGCTACAAGGATAAGCTCTATTTCTGCGGCAGCGTGACTGCCAACGGCCGCGGCGGCCTGCCGAGCATCTATGAGGTTGACCCGAGTGACGACAGCTTCCAGTGCGTCTATACGGGGCTTTCCAATATGCAGGAGTACGTACAGGCGTACAAAGAGGGTGTCTGCACCGGCATCCGCGGCATGGCGGTCTACGACGGCAAGCTCGTCATCAGCAACGTCGGCGTCGACGGCGGCTACCTGCTCATCAGCGACAACCCGTCGCAGGGCTTCACGAAGATCGCCACGCAGTCCGATCTCTATAACTATCCCGCCGTGCACTACAAAGACAGCGTCTACGGCGGCGGCATCTGGGAGATGGTCGAGTACAAGGGCAGCCTCTACGTCGCCATGTGCACCGGCACGCCCGCCACGCGCGTGGGCGACAATATGCGCTCGTTCGCCATCGTGCGCGGCACCTGCTCCGGCGACTGGAACGACCCCGACGCCTGGACGTGGACGCCCGTCGTCGGCGACCAGGCCGACGGTGCGAGGTACACCTTCGGCATCGACCCGGCGCGCACCCGCGCCGCGGCCTGCAATATGTGCATTTATGACGGCTATCTCTACATCGGCGAATACAACGACGAGGAGATCCCGCTCGAGGAGCTCATGTTCAGCCAGGACTTCGGCTTCCTCGCGCGCAACCTCGAGCAGTCGGTGAATCTCTACCGTATGTCCATCGGCTCGGACGGCACCGAGCAGATGGAGCTCGTCGTCGGCGAGCCGACGAAGATGTTCCCGGCCGGCGGCATCCTGTGCAAGCGCTCCGGCTTTGGCGACTATGAAAACCAGTACTTCTGGCAGTCCAAGGTGTTTGACGGCAAGCTCTTTCTCGGCACGTTCGACACAAGCTCCCTGCTCGAGCCGCTCGGCCAGTTCACCAACGGCGACCTGCTGCATATGTCGCGCGACGAGTGGGCCAGCCAGATCGGCTACCTCAAGGTGCTGCTGCAGCTGCTGCTGAAGAAAAACACCGGCGACGGCACGCTGCTCGCCGCCGACGCCGACACCGACGCCGCCATCGACGCCGCCGTCGACGCGGTGAACGAAGAGGCGGACAGCCCCGAGACCTTCTCGCTCACGGACGCGCAGTATGACACGCTGCGCCAGGGCATCGACGACGGCGCTTACGCCGCGGCCTACAGCGTGTCCACGCTCGGCAGCCTGCGCCGGCTCAACAGCCTGCTCGCCAAGCTGACCGACCTCGTGGAGACGAACGACATCGCGGGCTTCGTGGACATCTATCAGCAGGCCTGCGACCTCTACTCCGGCATCAGCGACAAGCTGCCCGACTCCATGAAGGAGCTCTACGAGATGCTCGTGCGCATCACGGAGCTGGAGAACATGAAGGATCTCGTCATCTGCCTCAACAAGCTCTCGACCGCCACGCGCGGCTTCGGTCTGTACACCATCACGTCCGAGAACGGCAAGCTCACGCTCGACACGCTCACGCGCGACGGCTTCGGCGATCCGTTCAACCACGGTCTGCGCGCCTTCGCCTCGAATGACGAGCAGGGCTGGATGGTCATCGGCACGGCCAACCCCTTCATGGGCACGCAGCTGTGGCGCACGACCGTCGACATGACCGATCCGATGGATCGCTTCACCGATCTCGACCCCAACGGCTGGGCCTACCCCAGCATCGAATACTGCGTGCGGCATGGTCTCATGTCCGGCATGAGCGACACGATCTTCTCGCCCAACACCGTGACGACGCGCGCGCAGCTCGTGCAGGTGCTGTATAATTTCGAGGGCAAGCCCGACGTGAGCGATGTGGCCGTGCCGTTTACGGACGCCGCGTCCGGCTGGTACCGGGACGCGGTCGCCTGGGCGTACAAGACCGGCGTCGTGGACGGCATGTCGCCCACGACCTTCGCACCGAATAACACCGTGACGCGCGAGCAGATCGCCGTCATCCTCGTGCGCTATCTGACGAAAGTCTGCGGCGTGGAGCGCACGTGGACGCCGGATGACCTGTCCGGCTTCGCCGACGGCGGCAGCGTCTCCGGCTGGGCGCGCGCCGGCATGGCCGACGCGGTGG
>OGGU01001316.1_pt1 | contig 15032 bp, 11 predicted proteins | sample 1571241 | NCBI WGS metagenome assembly OGGU01 (sample SAMEA2581934, study PRJEB24529) | metagenome | biome: Human gut stool | place: China | collected 2011
CCGGCGGGAGGGCATTGCCGTTCCTGTGCTGGTGGGCCACGCGGACGAGATCGCCGCCATGCTCAGGGAGCTGGGGGAGGACCCCGCCGCCTATGAGATCATCCCCGGCGACACGGACACCGACTGCGCCGCCAAGGCCGTGGCCCTGTGCGCGGAGGGCCGGGCCAATTTCCTGATGAAGGGCATCCTGGGCACTGCCGACCTGATGCGGGCGGTGTTCAATAAGGAGCACGGCCTGCGCACCGGCCGCCTGACCACTCACTGCATGTTCTATGAGATCCCCGCCCTGGGGCGGATGATTATCCTCACCGACGGCGGCGTGAACACCTTCCCGGACCTGGAGAAAAAGGCGGACATTCTGGAAAACGCCGCCATGTGCTTCCAGGCTCTGGGGTACGAGACCATCAACGCCGCCTGCATCTGCGGCGCGGAGCAGGTGAATCCGAAAATTCAGTCCACCGTGGACGCCGACGCCCTGGCCCATATGACGGACCGCTGGGCCAAGTATCACATGAACGTCTGCGGGCCGGTGGCCCTGGCCCTGGCTGTCAGCCCGGAGGCCTGCCGCCACAAGCACTACAGTGCCCCCGGCGCGGGCATGGCGGACATCCTGCTGGTGCCCAACTATGAGGTGGGCAACGGCATCGGCAAGGCCGCCACCCTGTTCGGCGGGGCCAAGAACGCCGGGGTCATCCTGGGGGCTAAGGTGCCCATCGTGCTGGTGTCCCGGTCCGACAGCGCCTATTCCAAGCTGGCTTCCATCGCCGCCGGCAGCGTCCTGTCCCGGCGGATGCACCTGTCCTGACCAAACCACGTACATAGAGGAGAGTATGTTATGGTAAACCAGAAATTCTATCAGCTGGGCACCGCGCCCTCCGTGATCCGGGAGCTGTTTGCCTATGGCCTGGAGCAGGCGCAGGTGGTGGGGCCGGAGAACGTGTTCGACTATTCCCTGGGAAATCCCAGCATCCCTGCTCCGGCCAAGGTCAACCAGTCCATCCACGACATTCTCAACGACACCGATTCCATCAAGGTCCACGGGTACTCCATGGCCTGCGGCTTCGACGCGGCCCGGGAGGCCATTGCCGCCAACCTGAACCGCCGGTTCGGCATGGAGCTGAAGCCCGGGAACCTGTTTCTCACCTGCGGCGCGGCCCCGGGGCTGATTGCCGTCATCAAGGCGCTGCTGGCGGAGGAGGACTCCGAGATCATGGCGGTGGCGCCGTTTTTCCCGGAGTACCGGCCCTTTACCGAGTCCAACGGCGGTCATCTGGTGGTGGTGCCGGCAGACACCGATGCGTTCCAGATCGACCTGGACCAGGTGGAGCGCCGCCTGACCCCCCGTACCCAGGCCATCATCATCAACTCCCCCAATAACCCCTCCGGCGTGGTGTATACCCGGCAGACCTTAGAGGGCCTGGCCCGGCTGCTGGAGCGCAAGGGGGCGGGGTACGGCCACCCCATGTAGATCAGCGCCGACGAGCCGTACCGGGAACTGGTATACGGCGGCGTGGAGGTGCCCTTCATCCCCACGGTGTACCGCAATACCATCGTGTGCTACTCCTATTCCAAGTCCCTGTCCCTGCCCGGCGAGCGCATCGGCTATATCTGCGTGCCGGACTTTGTGGAGGACCACCAGGCGGTGTACAACGCCATCGCCGGGGCGGCCCGGTCCTGCGGCCATGTGTGCCCGCCCACGCTGATCCAGCTGACCATTGCCCGCTGCGCCGACGAGCTGCCGGACCTGGCGGCCTATGACGAGAACCGGCAGCTGCTGTACCGGGAGCTGACGGAGATGGGCTATCAGTGCGCCAAGCCAGACGGGGCCTTCTATCTGTTCGTCAAGGCCCCCGGCGGCGACGACGAGGCCTTCTGCGAAAAGGCCAAGCGGGAGCACAACCTGCTGGTGGTGCCCGGCACGGGCTTCGAGTGCCCGGGCTTCGTGCGGCTGAGCTACTGCGTGTCCAACGACATGATCCACCGGAGCCTTCCGGCCTTCCGGGCCTTGATTCAGGCATAAGAAAACTGAAAAACAAGCAAAACAGCGGCCCGGACGCATGCGTCCGGGCCGCTGTTTTGTGATAGGGGAAGGTTACTTGACGATCTTGCGGGCCTCGATGTAGTAGCGCTTGTCCTGGGCGTGGCCCATGGAGAAGGTCTTGCGGGGCAGCACGCCGTCGGCCATGACGGTCTTGAACAGCTGCTCCTTGCCCATGGCGGGCAGCAGGAAGCCCATGTTGCCGGGCTTGGAGCCCAGCTCACGGGTCACGTCGTCGCCGTGGATATAGTCCACCTCGCCGCCGTTGTCCTTGAGGTACTGGTCGATGACGCCCTGGAGGGTGCCCACGGCCAGCTGGACCTTGGGATCGGGGACGGTGATGAAGTGGCTTTCGCCGTTCCAGACGAACTCGATGGTGTGGCCGTTGCCCTGGCCCTCGTAGGCGTTGGGATAGGCGGCACGGAAGGCGTTCATGAACTTCTCGTGGTCCACGCCGAACAGCACCCGGTGGATGGGCTCAAACTGCAGGGCGTCGTCGTGGTTGTTCACCACCTCCACCAGGGCGAAACGGGAGGGCAGGGCCAGGTACTCCTGGGGGGTCTTGCCCTTCTTCTGCTCCTCGTAGCAGGCCTTGGCGGTGGCGAGGGAGTGGTTGCCGTCGCCGACCGCGAACAGCAGCGGAGCCACGCCGGACACGCCGTACTTGCTCTTCATCGCCTCATCGGTGGTCAGGCCCATCAGAGCGTCTGCCACGGCGTCGATCTGAGAAGCGGAGAGCTTGAAGCCCTTGATGTGGCCGCCGTTTTCCATGAGGTCGAAGTCGTAGACCATCTCCATGCCGTCGGCCGCGGCGGTCAGAGGCTCGATGACAGTCTTATCGGGATCGTCGATGAGCAGCATGACGTGGGGCAGCTCGATGGGCGCGTTGCGGCGCACGCGGGCGCGCGGGGGGATACGGTCGAGCACGGTGCCCTCGGTGGCGCGGATCAGCGCGCCGGAGCCGGGGGTGAAGTCGTACTGGTCGAGGTCGACCATACCGATGAGGCCGTGACGGATCTTACCGTCGCTCTGGCCGCGCTCGATGTAGATGAGGGAGTCCTTGAGCGTCTCGAAGATGCCCTCTTCGAGGTACTTGCTCATCGAGGCGTTGATGTCGGCGATGAACTCGTCGACGTTGGGGGCCTTCAGGTTGGCCTCGGGCAGGATGAGGCGCAGGGTGGAAGGCGCGTCGCCGACGGTCTTCTCCACGCGCTCCCAGTACTCGGGCTCAGAGGTGAACTGGTCGCACGCGACGACCGCCCACTTGCTCATATCGACATCCTTCTTGGGCAGCAGAATGTCGGAAGGATAAAAGCCAAGTTTGGAAAACTTTTCGTTCATGGTGATTCCTCCGTTATTTGTTTGATAAGCGGAACGCGGGGTGCTCCGCTGGTGCGATTGTAAAACAAATTATACAATAGCCCACGCGGAAAAAGCAATGGAGAAAGTGAAAAAATGTCCAAAAGCGCTTTATGGAAATGCCATGATAGAGCGCTTCGCGGCCCGCTTGCTTGACGAACGCCCCGCGGCATGATATTCTAACAAACTATGCGGAAAAATACGAAAGATTCAGGTGAAGATTTTGGATAAGCGCGCAGATCTGGGACACGGGGACGTCAAAAAGCTGCTCTTTTCGCTCTCCGTGCCGACGATCACCTCACAGATCGTCAACATGCTCTACAATCTGGTCGACCGCGTGTTCATCGGCCACATGCAGCCCGCCGAGACCGTCGGAAAACTCGCGCTGACGGGCGTTGGCGTATGCCTGCCGATCATCATGGTTATTTCGGCGTTCGCGTCGCTCATGGCCATCGGCGGCGCGCCGCGCGCCTCGATCGCCGAGGGCGCAGGCGAGAGCGAAAAATCCGAGCGCATCATGGGAAACTGTCTGACGATGCTTGTGATCACGGCGCTGGTGCTGACGGTGCTGTTCGAGTCCTTTGCCGAGCCGCTTTTACTGATGTTCGGCGCGAGCGAGAACACCATCGGTTACGCGCTTGACTATATGCGCATCTACGCCCTCGGCACGATCTTTGTCCAGCTGACACTTGGCATGAACGCCTACATTACGGCCCAGGGTTTCGCCACCGTGAGCATGAAGACGGTGCTCATCGGCGCGCTCTTAAATACGGCTCTCGACCCGCTGTTCATCTTCGTGCTCGGTCTCGGCGTGCGCGGTGCGGCGCTGGCGACGGTGATCTCGCAGGCAGTGTCGGCCGTGTGGGTGATGACGTTCCTCACGGGAAAGAAGACGCGCTGGTACTTAAAGCGCGAGAACCTGCACGTGGACGCGAAGATCGTGCTGCCGTGTATCGCGCTGGGACTTTCCCCGTTTGTGATGCAGTCGACGGAGAGCCTCATCGCCATCTGCTTCAACTCATCTCTCCTGCGCTACGGCGGCGACATGGCCGTCGGCACGATGACAGTGCTGACGAGCATCATGCAGTTTTCGAACATGCCGCTTCAGGGCTTGACACAGGGCGCACAGCCCATCGTGAGCTACAACTTCGGCGCAAAGAACGCCCAGCGCGTGCGCGACGCCTACTTCTGCCTGCTGCGCGCGTGCTTTACTTATTCAATGGCCATCTGGCTTCTGGTCGAGCTCTTCCCGCGCGCGTTCATCCTGATTTTCAATAATGACCCCGCGCTGGTCGAATACGCGGCGTGGGCCGTGCGCATCTACATGGGGTGCAGTGGTATTTTCGGCATCCAGATCGCCTGCCAGCAGACGTTTGTGGCGCTCGGCAACGCGAAGACGTCGCTCTTCCTCGCCGTGTGGCGCAAGATCATCCTGCTCATTCCGCTCATCTATATTCTGCCGCACTTTTTCGCGGACAAGGCGTTCGCGGTGTTCCTGGCCGAGCCCGTGGCGGACTTCGGCGCGGTGGTGCTGACGAGCTTCACATTCTATCGCCAGTTCCGCCGCTCAATGCGCGAGCTGGAAGGTGCGGAAGCGACTGGGGAGCGGTAAAGAAAATTTTTAACGCAAAAATAAAAGGAGAGGGCAAGCCCCTCTCCTTTTATTTTTTACGCCTGGCCGCCGCTTTCCATCGGCTCTTTCTCGCGGAACAGCATCGTGATGCACCAGATGCCGGCAAGGCCGACGAGCGTGTAGATCACGCGGCTGAGCATGCCGATCTGTCCGCCGAAGAGAAAGGCAACGCAGTCAAAGCCGAAAAGGCCCACGCTGCCCCAGTTGAGCGCGCCGATGATAGCAAGTGTCAGCGCGATCTTGTCGATGACCATGAAGTTCCCTCCTTAAAAAGATGGTTTGGTCTTCGGTAGTCTTCCCGTGATGGGCGAAAATATGCGTACGGCGTTTTCTGCGTTGCCCGAAAAAGAAAACTATGATAAAATTAGGATAAAATATTGATAACTTTAAGAGAGAAAAAGGGGGAAGGACGCTTGCTGCACATACTGATGGGACGCGCGCGCACGGGCAAATCCGAGCGCGTGCTGCAAAGGATCGCCGCACTGGGGGACTCGTCGCAGCAAATCCTGCTCGTGCCGGAGCACGCCTCGCATGTGGCGGAGATGGACCTGTGCCGTGTTTGCGGCGACACCGCGTCGCGCCATGCCGAGGCCTTGACGTTCAAGCTGCTCGCCTCGCGCGTGCTGAGCATCTGCGGCGGCAGCGCGGACGTGACGCTCGATTCGGGCGGAAAGCTCCTGACGCTCCAGCGTACGCTCACGGAGCTTGCGCCGGTGCTCAAGGTCTACAAGCGCCCGTCGCAGCGCGCGGCATTTTTGGAGAGCCTGCTCGCCGTGATGGAGGAATTGCAGGCCTACGCCGTATCGCCCGAGCAGCTATCCGAGAGCGTAGCGCAGATCGAGGGCGAGAGCGGCGACAAGCTGCGCGACCTTTCTCTTATCTATGGCATTTACCTCAGCAAGCTCCACGCACCGGGGCACGACGCGCGCGATGTGCTTGAAAAGCTGGAGGAAAACCTCGAAGCATCGGGATATATTGACAATAAAGACATTTTCCTCGACGGTTTTTCGTATTTTACGGGGCGTGAGCTGCGCATTCTGCGTATCCTGCTGCGGCGCGCGAAGAGCGTGACCGTCACGCTCCTTGGCGACACGCAGGACCGCGAGCTCTTTTCCGAGAGCCTGCGCGTGCGCGAGCGGCTGTACGCGCTCGCGCGCGATGCCGGCGTCGCATGCGAGGAGAAAATTCTTCCGCAGGGCGAGGTGCGCGGCGCGCTCGACCATATCGAGCGCTGCTTTTTCGGCGCGGCGGACGAATTTACCCAGCCGACCGACACCGTCGCGCTCTATGAGGCGGGCAGCGCGTACAGCGAGTGCGAGTGGGTCGCGTCGCAGGTTTTACAGCTCGTGCGCAAGCAGGGCTACCGCTACCGCGAGATCACCGTCACGGCGCGCGATCTCGACTCCTACGCGGGCGCAATCGAAAACGTGTTTGCCCGCTACGGCATCCCGCTCTATTATGCCCACCGCAGCGATATTTTGAAAAGTCCCGTGCTGACGCTGCTGCTCGGCGCGCTCGACGCCGCGAGCGGAGGCTTTGAGTATGAGGATGTGTTCCGCTGTCTCAAGACCGGCCTCGCCGGCCTCAGCATGGCGGAATGCGACATTCTGGAAAATTATGCGCTCAAGTGGGAGATCCGCGGCGCGATGTGGACGCGCGAGACGCCCTGGTCGGCGCATCCCGACGGCTACGGCGAAGAATGGACGGACGAGGCAAGGGCGCGGCTCAAGACGGTCAACGCACTGCGCGAGCGCGTGCAGGGGCCGTTTGCGCGCCTAAAAAAAGGCGTGGGCGGCAGCGGCGAGGCCGAGCAGAAGGTGCGCGCGCTGTACGGCTATTTGGAAGAGGTGAACCTGCCGGAGACCTTGCAGGCGCAGACCGAGCAGCTTTTTGCCGCGGGCGATGCCCAGCGGGCAGAGGAAACGGCGCAGCTGTGGGGCATTCTTTGCGGTGTGCTCGACCAGTTTGTGGAAATTTTAGGAGATGCTGCCCTCGACGCTGAGGAATTTGCGAGCCTGATGCGTTTGATTCTCACACAGTACAGTGTGGGAACGATCCCCGTGACGCTCGATGCGGTGAACCTTTGCGAAATGACGCGAAACGACCGCCACACGGTGCGCGCGCTTTTCCTGCTTGGCGCAAACGATGGCGTGCTGCCCGCAGCGGAGAACCGCGGCGGTGTACTGCGCGACGAGGATCGCGCAGCGCTTGAGCAGCACGAGATCTTCCTTGCGCCGCACGGCATGGAGCAGTTTCATCTGGAGATCCAGAATCTCTACGCCGCGCTTGCTCAGCCGACCGAGAAACTGACGGTCTCCTATCCCATTTCAGACGGGAAGGGCGCGGAGAAGCGACCGTCCTTTGTCATTGGCCGCATTGCGCGCCTGCTGCCGTCGATCAGCGTTGAAACAGAGAGCGTTGACAAGGAATATCGCTTGTCGGCAAGAACGACTGCGCTTGAGTATGCGGGTGAGCAGATCGGCGGCGCGCTGTGGCAGTATTTTGAAAAACAGGGCGACGCGAAGAGCGCGCTGGAGGCGATGAGAGCAGCTTCGCATTATACGCGCGGACGGCTGTCGCCGGGCGCGGTGCGCGCGCTCTACGGCGATGCGGTGACGTTGTCCGCCTCGCGCATGGATAAGGCGCGCTCGTGTCACTTTGCCTACTTCATGCGCTATGGCCTGCGCGCCAAGGAGCGCACGGGCGCAGGCTTTGACGCGCCCCAGATCGGAACTTTCGTGCACGATGTGATGGAGAATACGCTGCGCGCGGCGAAAGAGCGCGGCGGGCTGCATGCTCTCTCCGAAGAAGCACTGCACGAACTTGTGCGCGCGTCGATCGAGGCATACATCGACCGTGTGCTGCCGGATCTGAACGAAAAAAGCGCGCGCTTCCAATATCTTTTCCGCCGCCTGTGCGCCGCGGTCGACCGCATCATGGACGAGGTGAGCGAGGAGCTGAAAAACTCTGATTTTGAGCCGCTGGCATTTGAGCTTGCCTTCGGCGCGGACGGCCAGCTGCCGGCCATCACGATCCGCGAGAAAAACGGCACGGCACGCGTTGTCGGCAAGGTCGACCGCGTGGACGGCTGGCTGCACAACGGGAAGCTATACCTTCGCGTGGTGGACTACAAGACAGGCAAGAAGAGCTTCGACCTTGCCGAGCTGCGCTACGGTCTGGGGCTTCAGATGCTGCTCTACCTCTTTACGCTCAAGGAAGAGGGACGGGCACTTTTCGGCGGGCAGGAGATCGTGCCGGCAGGCGTCCTCTATACGCCCGCGCGCGAGCCGATGCTGCGCTGCGCGCGTGACACCGCGCCGGAAAAGATCGAGAAAGCGCGCAAAAAGGAGCTGCGCCGCAGCGGCATGGTGCTCGAGGATCCGGCGGTCTTGCAGGCGATGGAGCACAGCGCGCTGACCTCGCCCTGCTATCTGCCCATCGCGGTGAAAAAAGACGGTGCGGTGACGGGGAGCCTTGCTTCTGCCGAGCAGCTGGGCAAGCTCTCGAAATACGTCGATCGTCTGCTGCATGAGATCACGCAGGAGGTCTTCGCGGGCAACATTGACGCCGATCCCTACGCGCGCACGCCGCAGCAGTCGGCCTGCACCTACTGCGAATTTGCGAGCGCATGCCATTTTGAAAACGGCTGCGGCAGTGACCGCATGGAGTATATCAAGGCGACGAAAAACGATGAATTCTGGCAGTATATCGACGAGGTGAACGGAAAGGAGGCGCGCAGCGATGGCTGAAAAATTGACGAACGAACAGCAGTCGGCGGTGGACAGCCGCGAGCGCAGCCTTTTGGTTTCCGCGGCGGCAGGCTCGGGCAAAACGAAGGTTCTCGTCGAGCGGCTCTTTTCCTATGTGGAGCGCGAGGGTGCGAACCTCGACGATTTTCTCATCATCACCTACACGCGCGCCGCGGCGAGCGAGCTGCGCGGTAAGATCGCCAAAGCGCTCAATGAGCGCATGGAGCGCGACCCCGGCAACTATCATCTGAGGCAGCAGATGCTGCGCGTTTACCGCGCAGACATCAAAACGGTGGACGCGTTCTGCACCTCGCTCCTGCGCGAAAACTGCCATCTGCTCGGAGAGGACGCACGCGGACACGCGCTGCGCCCGGATTTCCGCGTGTTGGATGAAAATGAGGCAGAGGTGCTGCGCGGGCGCGTGCTTGCGCGCACACTGGAGGACTTTTACGACCACTTGACGAGCGGCGGCACGCTGCTTGCCGACACGCTTGGCGCGGGGCGCGACGACAGCGCGCTGGAGCAGCTGGTGCTGGAGCTGCACGCGAAATTGCAGGCGCAGCCGTACGAAGACAAATGGCTCGACGCGCAGCGCGCCTTCTGGCGCGCGGTGCCGGAAAAGATCGAAGATACACCCTACGGTAAGATCCTTTTGAACGAGGTGGGGCGCAAGGCGCGCCACTGCAAAGGCCTTTTGCAGCGCGCAGCGCAGGAGATGTGCGCAAACGACGCGCTGAACCAGAAATACGCCCCCGCGTTCCTCGACGCTTCCTACCAATTGGAAGCGTTGGAAGGAAAGATCGCGCAGGGGTGGGACGCGGCGCGCGGCGTGACCATTGCGTTCCCGCGGCTTGCCGCGGTGAAGGACAGCGACGGCGGCGAGATGAAAGCACGCATGAAGGGACTGTGGGATAACTGTAAGGAGACCGTCAAGGGATTTGCAGAGCTTTTTGCTGCCTCTTCAGACGAGGCGGTGGAGGATCTTCGTACAATGGCACCCGCCATGCTTGCGCTCATCGACCTGACGGCGGACTTTTCCAGACGGTACAATGAGGAAAAGCGGCGGCGCAACGCAGCTGATTTTTCCGATCAGGAGCACGAGGCCATCCGCCTGCTTGTTGCAGAGAACGGTGAACCGACGGAGCTTGCGGCGCTTGTGAGCACGCGCTACCGCGAGATCATGGTGGACGAATATCAGGATACCAACGAGGTGCAGAACCGGATCTTTGACGCAATATCTCGTAAAGGGGAAAACCTTTTCACGGTAGGTGACGTCAAACAAAGCATCTACCGCTTCCGCCTGGCCGATCCGCGCATCTTTTTGCAGCATTACAACACCTGGCCGCCGCTTGCGGCGGCGGACGAGCACGAGAGCGCAAAGCTCCTGCTCTCGTGCAACTTCCGTTCACGCAGGGAAGTGCTGGAGGCGACAAACTTTGTCTTCCGCAATGTTCTTTCCCGGGAAATGGGAGAGCTGGACTATGGGGAGGACGAGATGCTGCGCCCCGGTGCAAGCTATGCCGAATCGAGCGTGTGCGGCGCGGAATTCCATCTGCTTGATCTGCCGACGCAGACAGGCGAGCATCGCGTGCGCGCGAGCGAGGCGGAGGCGGCGTTCGTTGCGGACTATATCCGCAACATGCTGTCAAGCAAATTCCCTGTACAGGACGATAAAACACGGGAGCTGCGGCCTGTGCGCGAGGAGGACATCGTTATCCTGATGCGTTCACCGAGCACGCGCCTTCTGGACTATCGCCGCGCGTTGGAATCGCGCGGGATCCGCTGTGCCGCCGATGCGGGCGAGGACTTTTTTGCCTCGATGGAGATCGCGGTGCTGTTCTCGTTTTTGCAAGTGATCGACAATCCGCGCCAGGATGTGCCGCTGATCGCTGTGCTGCGCTCGCCGCTGTTCGGTTTTGTGCCCGATGAACTTGCAGCGCTTCGCTCGCAGCAGCGCACGGGCGACTTCTATGACGCGCTGCTTTTGAGCGAGGACGGGCACAGCAAAGCGTTTCTTGCAGTGCTGCGATCGCTGCGCGACGGTGCCGCGCACCTGAGCGTGCGTGAGCTGCTGAGTGAAATTTACCGTAAGTGCAATGTGCTTGGCATCTTCGGCGCGATGCACCGCGGGGCAGAGCGAAAGGATAATCTGCTCGCCTTTCTGGAACTGAGCGAGGATTTCGCGCGCGCGGGACGGCAGGGACTTTTCGACTTTGTGCGCACGCTGCGCGAGCAGCTTGCGAGCGGGGAAGCCGCCGCCATGCAGACGACGCACGCTTCCAGCGGCGTTCGCATCATGTCTATTCACAAGTCAAAAGGATTGGAATTCCCGGTCGTGATCCTCTCCGACCTTGCGCGGCGCTTCAGCAACATGGACTTCCAAAGTTCGGTGCTGGTGCATCCGCAGCTCGGGCTGGGGCCGGTGTGCGTGGACGCGCAGCGACACATTCAGTACCCGACGATCGCGCGTCAGGCACTTGAGCGCACGCTGCGCCGCGAGGCCAAGGCCGAAGAGCTGCGCGTGCTGTATGTTGCGATGACGCGCGCGAAGGAAAAGCTCGTCATGGTGCATACGCAGGCGAACGCAGGCGGGCGCGTTGCCGATCTGATGGCGCTGAGCGACTGTCCGGTGCTGCCCGAAGCGGTGGACAGCGGAAAATGCATGGGCGACTGGATCATGCTGCCGCTATTGCAGCGCAGCGAGGCGGGGGCGCTGCGCGCATTTGCAGGGCAGAACAGCGAGGGCCGCTTCTTTGCGGAGGAAACGCCGTGGACGGTGTGTGTGCACGATGGGCTGCAATTCGCTGCGCCCGCGCAGCAAAGCGACGCTGCGGAGGAGGAACGCGCGCCGCAGCGTGAAGACCTGCCGGCAGATTTTGCCGCCCTGTCATACCGCTACCCCTATGCAGAACAGACGGCCTTTCCCGCCAAGCTGACCGCTACACAGCTCAAGGGACGCGCGATTGATGAGGAGATCTCTGAAAATACGACGCTGCCGCCGCGGCTGCGCAATCTCTGTAAACCAAAATTCCTTGCAGGAAAGACGGCGCTCACCGGCGCCGAACGCGGCACGGCGCTGCATCTTGTGATGCAGGATCTCGACTTTTTCTGCGAGCCAAACGAGCAGAGCGTGCGTGAGCAGATAGAAAAGCTGCGCGCGCAGCGCAAGCTGACGGACGAGCAGGCGAACGCCGTCGATGTGCACGCGATCGTCCGGTTCCTGCGGAGCGACCTTGCTGCACGCATCCGGAAAAGCAAACAGGTAGAGCGCGAGTACCGCTTCTCTCTGCTCCGGCCGGTGTGGGACTTTTCCTCGCTTGACGCGGACGATTCCGTGCTTTTACAGGGCGTGGTGGACTGTTTCTTCGAAGAGGACGGCGAGCTTGTGGTCGTGGACTTCAAGACCGATCATGTTTCACGCGCGCAGCTTGACGAGCGCGCCGAGCACTATCGCCCGCAGCTTGAGGCGTACTCCATGGCCCTCACACGCGTGATGGGGAAAAAAGTCAAAGAAAAGGTGCTGTATTTCTTCTCCGCAGGGGAAGAGGTGCGGCTGTAAAGATGTTTGATGAGGAGGAACGGAAAATGGATTTTCTGACACTGGCGCGCGAGAGGTTTTCAGTCTTGGAGTATGAGTACCGAGACGTTGAGGCGGAGAAGCTCGAAAAGATACTCGCTGCGGCGCTCGCCGCGCCGACAGCCTGCAATCTGCAGCCGCAGCGCATCGTGGTGATCGATACAGAGGAAAAGCGGCAGAAGCTGAACGATGCCGTGCTGGGCGGTCATTTCGCACCTGCGGCATTCCTCGTCTGCTATGATAGTCGCGCCTGTTGGGTGCGGCCGCAGGACGGCAAGAGCAGCGGTGAGATCGACGCCTCCATCGCCGCGACGCACATGATGCTCGAGGCGACCGACCTTGGCCTCGGTTCGATATGGGTCATGAGTTGGGATGTTGGGAAGGTGAAGGAAATGTTTGCACTGGAAGCGCATATCGAGCCGGTCGCGCTGCTGATCGTGGGCTATCGGGCGGCAAACGCAACGCCGCGGCAGGGACATTTTGCGTCAAAAACGCGAGAGGAAATTCTGCTGTAACAAGAAAACAGGCATCCGCCATTGGCGGATGCCTGTTTTACTTCTATTCACGGCTCATACGATGAAAAATTCCAGTGCGATGACCGATGCGCAGCAGATGAGCGACACGGGGAGAAGCCCCAGCCCGCACCATGCAGCGATGATGCCGATGACCATGGCGGCAGCGCCCGCGATGGGCGACTGTGTGGCGTTCATGATGGCGGGGAAGGTCATCACTGAAAGCGTGACATAGGGAACATAGAAGAGGAACGAGCGCAGAAACACGCTGCGAATGGGTTTGCGGATCAGTGTGAGCGGCAGGACACGAATGAGATAAGTCGTGGCCGCCATGACCAGAATATAGAGATAGGTCTTCATACGCCGCGCACCTCCTCTTCTGCGGCTTCGCCTTCGATGGTTTCTTCCTTCTGCGGGAAGAGCACAGCGGCTGCCGCTGAGATCACGATGGTCAAAATCAGAATACGCGTACCCTCGGAAAGCTCGCGCAGAACGGGCAGGACGCTTGCGAGCCAGCCGAGAAGAAAGCTCACGATGATGCAGCCGAGCACAACGCGGTCGCGCTTGCCCATGGGGACGATGATGGCGATGAACATGCCGAAGAGCATGACGGAAAATCCGCTGACCGCCCATACCGGCATGAGATTTCCGAGCAGCACGCCGATGACGGTGCCGGCGCTCCAGCAGGGCATGGCCGCGCACATCGCGCCGATATAGTACCAGACATTCAGATACCCCGGCTGCGAGATGGCGATGCCGAAGAGCTCGTCGGTCAGGTCATAGCCGATGATGAGACGGAAGATGAGCGGCGTGTCGGGAGAGAGATGCTGACTCAGCGCGCAGCTCATCAGCATGTAGCGCGCGTTGACGACGAGCATCATCGCTGCCATGATGAGAAAGCCGGAGTCGCTTGCAATGATGGTGATGCCGCCGTACTCGCCGGCGGAGGCATTGTTGAGAAAGCTGAGCAGAAAGCCCTGAAACGCGGTCAGATTAGCCGCGCGGCAGGAGATGCCGAGGCCGAAGCTCACGGCAAAATAACCGAGCCCGATGGGGAAGCCGTCGCGCAATCCCCGCAGGAAATGTCTTTTTGGCATAATCAAATAAGTCCTTTACTTGTTGGATCGTCTGTGGCGCAGCGCGCCAAGCGCCATTATATGACCGGAAGGGACAGAAGTAAAGAGAAATTGCCGGACAGATCTTGAAAAAACAAGGAGGAAATTGGGAAAAACGGTCACGAACGGTCACGAAGCATAAATGAGAAAAGATTTGAAAATTTCTCTTGCAATTTGACAGAAAGCGTGGTAACATACCTAATGGCTTTGTTATCAAGGTACATTTGGATCGGAAAGAGGTGAACACGAGCAATGAAGGAAGGAATCCATCCCAATTATCAGCAGACTACTATTACTTGCGCCTGCGGTAATGTGATTGAGACAGGTTCTACCAAGCAGAACATCAAGGTAGAAGTGTGCTCTAAGTGTCACCCCTTCTTCACTGGTAAGCAGAAGCTGGTCGATACCGGCGGCCGCGTTGCCAAGTTCAACAAGAAGTTCGGTCTGGACAAGTAAGAACTGCGAAAGAGGTCTGCGGAAGCAGACCTCTTTTTCTTTACATTTTTCGTTCCCTTGCGTATACTGAAGGAAAGAAACGCAGAAAAGGTGATTCCTATGGAAGAAAACAAACTCAAAACCGTGGAGCAGCCGCGCGACCGCGTGGTGCTCGTCGGTCTTTCCTCGCCGGTGCTCAAGGCGGACAGCGCGGACGAGGAGAGCATGGACGAGCTTGCCGCGCTCGTCGAGACCGCCGGCGCGGTGAGCGTTGCGACCGTGCTGCAAAACCTTCCGTCCCCGAATCCGCGCAGCTTCATCGGCGAGGGCAAGGTGGCGGAGATCAAGGAGCTTATCGGCTCGACCGAGGCGACGATGGCGATCTTCGACAACGACCTGTCGCCCTCGCAGATGCGTGTGCTGACGGAGGATCTGGGCGTGCAGGTGCTCGACCGCAGCGGGCTGATCCTTGATATTTTTGCCCAGCGTGCCAAAACAAAGGAGGGCCGCTTGCAGGTCGAGCTGGCGCAGTACCAATATCTGCTGCCGCGCCTGATCGGCATGTGGACGCACCTTGAGCGCCAGGCCGGCACGAGCGGCAAGGGCCCCATCGG